>Ga0194123_10001046_pt1 | contig 44744 bp, 37 predicted proteins | sample TA2MahsurfametaG_5_FD_155479 | JGI IMG/M metagenome (GOLD analysis project Ga0194123, IMG submission 155479) | Freshwater microbial communities from Lake Tanganyika, Tanzania - TA2015023 Mahale A surface | ecosystem: Environmental > Aquatic > Freshwater > Lake | place: Tanzania: Lake Tanganyika... | reverse complement strand
CATCCACGAGTATTACGGTGCCACCGAGGGCCTCGGTTTCACTGCCTGCACACCGGAGGAGTGGCTGGCACATCCCGGTACGGTCGGGCGCGTGCTGCTGGGCGAGCTGCACATCCTCGACGAAGAGGGGCTGCCATGCCCGGTTGGCACGGCCGGCACCGTGTGGTTCAAGACGGCCACACCCTTCGAGTACTACAACGATGAAGCCAAGACCCGCGAGGCGCGCTCGTCCGATGGCAGCATGAGCACGGTGGGCGATGTCGGGTATGTGGACGCCGACGGTTTCCTGTACCTGACCGACCGCAAGACTTACATGATCATCTCCGGTGGCGTGAACATCTATCCGCAGGAATGCGAAAACCTGCTGATCACCCACCCCAAGGTGGCGGATGCCGCGGTCTTCGGTGTGCCGAACGAGGATCTGGGGGAAGAGGTGAAGGCCGTCGTACAGGTCATGCCCGGGATCACTGCGGGTCAGGCGCTCGCCGAGGAACTGATCGCCTTCTGCCACGAGCATCTGGCGCGCCAGAAGTGTCCGCGTTCGGTGGATTTCGAAGCGGAGCTGCCGCGTCTGCCGACCGGCAAGCTGTACAAGCGGGTGCTGCGCGATCGCTATTGGGGGGAGCGGAAGACCCGCATTGTGTGAGCCACAAGCCCGAGACCGTGCCGGCTTGCGGGGAGTTCTCCCGAAAGCCGGCAGTACGTGATGGAAGGGAGCGAGCTCAAGCTGCCCCGAGACGGAAACCCTCGTAATCGTTCGCGACCACCTCGTTGCACTTCTCCACATAGGGCGGGAAGCCGACGTAGGGCATGAAGACCCGACGCTTGCCCGGGATGTTGGCTCCCAGATACCACGAGTTGCAGGAGTTGAGCAGGGTACCTGCCGCGACTTCGTTCACATGGGTCACCCAGGCCTCCTCGGCGTCTTCGGTCGCCTCGATAAGGCGCAGCTGCTTCGCCCGCAGGTGATCGATGGTGTCGCCGATGAACTCCACATGCTGCTCTATCGAGGTGATCATGCAGGTCAGCACGGACGGACTGCCCGGGCCGCTGATGGTGAACAGGTTGGGAAAACCCGCAGTCGTCAGCCCCAGATAGGTTCGCGGACCCGCCGCCCACTTCTCGCGCAGGGCCAAATCGCCGCGCCCCCGGATGTCGATGCGGTTGAGTGCGCCGGTCATGGCGTCGAAGCCTGTCGCAAACACGATGGCGTCCACCTCGTAGACCCTGTCACCGACCCGAACACCGGTGGGCGTGATTTCCGCAATGGGCTCCTTGCTCACGTCCACCAGCAGCACGTTGTCGCGGTTGAAGGTCTCGAAGTAGTTGGTGTCGGCGCAGATCCGCTTGCAGCCGAAGATGGACTTCGGCGTGAGCAGGTCGGCCACCACCGGATCCTTCACTTTCTCCTTGATCTTGTCGCGCACGAAATCCGCGATGGTCTGGTTGACCTGTTCATCCAGCAGCAGATCCGCGAACGCGCCATAGAAGTAGAGCCCGCCGAGCCGCCAGCGCTTCTCGCACTCCGCCCGGATTTCCTCCGGCGTTGCATCCGCGGCCAGCTTTTCATTCATCTGCAGGTCATAGGCCAGGAATTGGCGCTTGCCGAACTCGCGGATGGCCGGATAGTTGGCCTTGATGCGGTCGCGCTCTTCGTCCGTGAGCGGCGCGTTGTACGCCGGGATTGAGTAGTTGGGCGTGCGCTGGAACACCGTCAGCTGCTTGCACTCCTCGGCGATGATCGGAATTGACTGCACGGCGGAGGAGCCGGTCCCGATGACAGCCACGCGCAGTCCAGTGAAATCCACGCCTTGCTGCGGCCACTGACCGGTGTGGTAAGTCGCGCCCTTGAAGCTCTCCAGCCCCTCGAAATGCGGCAGATTGGTGGATGACAGACAGCCGGTCGCCATGATGCAGAACTGAGCGGTGAGCGCCTTGCCTTCAGTGGGAGTCACCACCCAGCGGGCCGAGGCTTCGTCGAAAACGGCGGATTCCACCCGCGTATTGAACTGGATGTCGTCCCGCAGATTGAAGCGCTCGATGACATGCTCGACGTATTTGAGAATCTCCGGCTGCGCCGCGTAGCGCTCACTCCAGTTCCACTCCTGTTCCAGTTCGGATGAGAACTGATAGGAATACTGCGTGCTCTCGATGTCGCAGCGGGCGCCCGGGTAACGGTTCCAGAACCAGGTGCCGCCGGCGCCATTGCCGGCTTCCAGAACCCGCACCTTGAGGCCCGAGCTGCGCAGGCGGTGCAGCATGTAGAGGCCGGCGAAACCGGCGCCCACCACGATGGCGTTGTAGTCGGTGGTGCCCTGTGCAGTCTTGATGTCTACAGTCATGCCCTTTTCCTCATTCAGTTCCGATTACTTCTCCAGCGCCTTCAGGCACGCTGCAGCGGCCACGCCGTCCTGGGCCGAAGTTCCACCTGAGGTGCCCACACCCCCGATGATGTGGCCCTTGCGCACGATGGGCAGGCCGCCGTCGATCGCAATGACTCCAGGAATGTCGAGCACGCGCAGTGAGGTACCACCGGCTGCGATCATTTCTTCGAACACTTTGGTAGGCCTGCGCCAGGCAGCGGCAGCACGGGCCTTCTCGACGGCCGGAGCCACGGAGCCGAACTGTGTGTTGTCCATGCGCTCGGTCAGCACTTCGTGCCCCCCGCTGTCCACCACGCTCACCACCATCAGCCAGCTGTTGCGCGCCGCTTCCACCCGCACGGCTTCGGCACAGGTATGGGCTTCAGCCAGGGTCAGGCCGGTGCCATAGGGCAGGGGAGCCGCGGGAGCGGCGGCCGGGGCCGGGGTCTGGGCCATCACGCTGGTCGAGAGCAGGCAGGCCGCGGCGAGCACGGAAAGACGAATCTTGATCATGGTTTCTCCTAAGGGGCGGAATGCCCTGTTGTGGCTGGGGACAGGCCGAAGGTGGCCGTTATCCCGCCAGCCCGTTTGCGACCGCAGCATTGTAGCGGCAGTTCCGCCCGGGGGCAGCCCGCTGAGTCTGTCACTCAGGTGAGCAGCGTCTTGCCGGGTGCTCCGGCCTCCTCTCTGGCCAGCCGCGGCAGCAGATAGCCGGGCAGGCGCGCATGCAGCTCTTGGTAAAGAGCGAGCGCACGCGCCTCGGGGACCTCGAAGTGACTCGCCCCGCGCACACGATCCAGAAAGTGCAGGTAGTAGGGCAACACCCCCATGGCAAAGAGCCGCTCCGAAAGGCCCACCAGGGCATCGGCATCGTCATTGACTCCGCGCAGGAGCACCGCCTGGTTGAGCAAGGTGACGCCCTGCTCACGCAGGCGCGCGCAGGCCTCGGCCACAGCAGCATCGAGTTCCTGCGGATGGTTGGCATGCAGCACCACCACGCAGGCCAGTCGACTCCGGGCAAGCCGTTCGCACAGTGCGGCGGTCACGCGCGATGGCAGGACCACGGGCAGCCGGGTATGGAGGCGCAGGCGGGTCAGCTGGGGGATGCCTTCCAGGCGCTCGATGAGTGCATCCAGCCGAGTATCGTCCCACAGTAACGGATCTCCGCCGCTCAGGATGATTTCAGTGAGGCTGAGGTCTGCCTGCACCAGGGCCAGAGCAGCATCGAGGCGGGCGGTGCCCACGGCGTCGCCATAAGGAAACTCGCGCCTGAAGCAGTAGCGACAGTTGATGGCACAGCCCCCGGTGAGCATCAGCAGACAGCGCCCCTGGTACTTGTGCAACAGGGCCGGAGACCGCTGAGCGAGAAGATCTCCCACCGGATCGGCGACGAAATCCGCTGCCTCCAGCAGTTCCTCCACGCGTGGCAGCACCTGGCGCAACAGGGGATCGTCGGGGTCACCCGGAATCATGCGGGCGACGAACGACCGCGGCACCCGGAAGCCGAAACGTTGTCCCGCCTCCGCAGCGAGCCCCGCGGCGGCCGGGTCCACCCCCAGGTCGGCCAGCAGCTGCTCCGGACAGGTATAGGACTCGCGCAGTGCCGTGACCCAGTCCTCGGGCTCTGCAAGGGAAGGGGATCGCGCTACCATGCTGGGCCTTTGACTGACACGAGTTCCATTCTAATGGCGTCTTACAGCACCAACCAATTCAAACCCGGCCTCAAGCTCATGCTCGATGGCGATCCCTGCAGCATCGTCGAGAACGAGATGGTCAAGCCGGGCAAGGGCCAGGCCTTCAATCGCGTCAAGCTGCGCAACCTGCGCTCCGGGCGGGTGGTGGAGCGGACCTTCAAATCCGGTGACTCGGTCGAGGCAGCCGACATCGTGGAAGTGGAGATGCAGTTCCTCTACAACGATGGTGAAGCTTGGCACTTCATGAATCCCGAATCCTTCGAGCAGATTCAGGCCGGCAACTCCATCGTCGGCGACGCCGGGCAGTGGCTCAAGGGCCAGGAAATGTGCAGCGTCATGCTGTGGGACGGCCAGCCGATTGGCGTCACGCCGCCCAACTTCGTCATTCTCAAAATCACCCAGACCGACCCGGGTATCCGCGGTGATACGGCGACCGGGGGGACGAAGCCCGCCACCATGGAAACCGGTGCAGTGGTCAAGGTGCCGCTCTTCATCGAAGAAGGCTCCCTGCTCAAGATTGATACCCGCACCGGGGAGTACGTCTCGCGCGCCAAGGAGGAGTAAGTGAGGCCCGGAGTAGGGATTTTTTACTGGATCCGGCCTCCGGAGAAAACCCGCTCTTGAACCCGCTGCGCTGGCGACCTCTCGCTCCGTGGGCCCATCTGCGGCGCCGGGCCCGCCTGCTGGCGGAGATCCGCGCCCACTTCGCGCGCACGGGAGCGCTCGAAGTGGAGACCCCGCTGCTGTCGCTCGCCGGCAGCACGGATCCCGCACTCGCCAGTTTCACCCTGCGCGCGGCAGATGGCCGTCACTGGTGGCTGCAGACTTCCCCTGAATTCGCCATGAAGCGGCTGTTGGCGGCGGGCAGTGGCGACATCTTCCAGATCTGCCATGCCTTCAGGCAGGAAGAGCAGAGCCGTCGCCACCAATCCGAATTCACTTTGCTGGAATGGTATCGGGTCGACCTGGACCACCATGGCCTGATGGATGACATCGCTGCCCTGCTGAGCGCGGTAGGTTTTCCGCTGGCAGTTGAGCGACAGACCTGGTCGGCACTCTGCCTACAGCATCTCGGATTCGACCCGGCGGTGGCGGATACGGCCAGCGTTGCCGAATTTGCGCGCGGGCAGGGCGCAAGGTTTCCCGAATCCCTGCCAGACCGAACACTCTTGCTCGACTGGGTCTATGGCTGTGCGCTGCTGCCGCGTCTGCCCGTGGACCGGGCCTTCTTCATCCATGACTTTCCGCGCGAGCAGGCGGCCTATGCCCGCGCGAATCCTTCCGCGCCCTGGTTGGCTGAGCGTTTCGAGCTGGTGGTCGGCGAGACCGAACTCGCCAATGGCTTCCATGAAGTGACGGATGCCGGCGAGCAGCGTGCCCGACAGCTCGCCGAGAATGCGCGACGCAGGGTGGCGGGACTGCCGGAGGTGCCGCTCGACGAGCACTTTCTTGCCGCCCTGGACGCCGGCCTGCCGTCCTGCGCCGGCGTCGCACTGGGTGTGGAGCGTCTGTTGATGGTGCTGCTTGGGGTGGATGACATCCACCAGGTCATCGCCTTTGATGACGGGGCTTTTGAAGACGGGGCCTCTGATAGGGCGGGCTCGCATGACTAAGTCGGCCGCGAGTAGCTTGCTCGGCGCGGAAGGCCCTTTCGCCGAGCTCGATCCGGGCTTCGCACCGCGGGCCGCCCAGCAGGCCATGGCGGACGTCGTGGCGGATGCCATCGCCACCCGCATGCACCTCCTGGTCGAGGCGGGTACGGGCACCGGCAAGACTTTCGCCTACCTGGTGCCGGCACTGCTCTCCGGGCAGCGGACCCTGGTCAGCACCGCCACGCGTACCTTGCAGGACCAGCTCTTCGAAGATGACCTGCCGAGAGTGTGTCGGGCACTGGGCGTGAATCCCGAGCGGGCCCTTCTGAAAGGGCGTGCGAACTATCTCTGCCTGCACCGTCTCGCGCTGGCTCGCGGACAGCCGGGTCTGCTGGCCGAAGATCAGCGTCGATTGGCACGCATCGAGACCTGGGCCGCCCGCACCGGGCAGGGCGACATTGCGGAAGTCACCGGCATCCCGGAGGAGGCAGCCATCTGGCCGCAAGTGACGTCCACCGTGGACAACTGCCTGGGCCAGGGCTGCACATACTTCGATGACTGCTTCGTGGTCCGCGCGCGACGCAAAGCGGCCGCCGCAGACATCGTGGTGGTCAACCATCATCTGTTGTTCGCAGACATGGCCTTGCGCGAGGAAGGCTTCGGCGAGCTGCTGCCAACGGTGCGGGTGATCATCGCCGATGAGGCGCATCAGCTGCCCGAGCTGGCGGCCCAGGCCTTTGGCCATTCGGTGTCCGGCCGGCGCATCCGGGATCTGGTGCGGGATTGCGTGGCTGCCCAGCAGAAAGAGGCAGCCGACATGCCGGCCTTGGTGGAGTCGGCCCGCGCGCTCGACAGGCAACTGCAGGCCTTGACCGCCATCCTTGCGCACTATCCGGGGCGACGCGAATTCGACCCTCTGCGGGATGAACCTCTGGTGGCCGAGACCCTGTCGAGTCTGACGGAGGCGCTCAAGGCCTTGGGCGTACAGCTGGCAGAGGCCTCCGAACGTGGCCCGGAGCTGGAAACCTGTGCCCTGCGCTGCGAGGAGATTCGCGCGCGTCTCGCGGAATTTGGAGATCGTGACAACGACGACTGGGTGCGCTGGCTGGAAGCTTTGCCACGCGGCTTCGGCCTGCATGCCACGCCGCTCACGGTGGCAGAGCAGTTCGGCGCGCGTCTTGCCCAATCGGCTGCGACCTGGGTGTTCTGTTCGGCGACCCTCGCCGTGGACGGCGACTTCAGTCATTTCAGACGGGAGCTGGGACTGGAAGAGGCACTGGCCGCCAGCTGGGACAGTCCTTTCGACTTCGCGCGCCAGACCTTGTGTTACCTGCCACCGATTGCCGTGAATCCGGGCGACGCGGGCTTCCTCCCTGCCGTCGTCGAGCAGGCGCTGGAAGTGATCACGTTGAGTCGCGGACGCGCCTTCCTGCTCTGCACCAGTCATCGCGCACTCGAGTATTACGCCGCGCCGCTGCGGGCCCGCCTGCCTTACCCTGTGCTCGTGCAGGGCGAGGCCTCTCGCGCCACCCTGTTGAGCGAGTTCCGCCGCCTCGGCAATGCGGTGCTCATCGGCACCGCCACGTTCTGGGAGGGGGTGGATGTGCGCGGGGAGGCGCTGTCTTGCGTCATCATCGACAAACTGCCCTTTGCTCCACCCGATGATCCGGTGCTCAAGGCGCGCGCCCGGCGGCTGACCCACGAAGGCCGCGACCCTTTCCGGGATTACCAGTTGCCCGTTGCCGCCCTCACGCTCAAGCAGGGCGCCGGAAGGCTCATTCGCGACATCAATGACCGTGGCGTGCTGGTGCTGTGCGATCCGCGTCTGCGCAGCAAGGGTTATGGCCGGACTTTTCTGCGTGCCCTGCCACCGATGCCGCAGACCCGCAACCTCGCGGACGTTGCCGCTTTTTTCGCGTTAGAATCCACTCGACCTCACTACAACACCACAGAAGGGGAGACACATGAGCAAACGCAGGATTGGTGACATCCATATCGATATCGCACTGGAGATGGCATCGATGACGGGTTCCCGGCCGAAGTGCTGGTACCTTCCATGACGCAGGATGTGGTGGAAGAACACCGCGACCTGCTCTATCCGTTCTGCATCAATTCGGTGACCAACGGACTCAAGCTCAGCATCCATACCTGGATCGTGAAGACGGCACACCACACCATCCTCATCGACACCTGCTGCGGCAACCACAAGGATCGTCCGACCTTCGAACTGGCGCACCAGCTGAACACCCCCTATCTCGACAAGCTCGCCGCCGCCGGCGTGCGCCCGGAAGACGTCGACATGGTCATGTGCACCCACCTGCATGTCGACCACTGCGGCTGGAATACGCAGCTCAAGGACGGCCGCTGGGTGCCCACCTTCCCCAAGGCGAAATACATCTTCTCCAAGGCCGAATTCGACCAGTGGAATCCGGCTGACGACCGCTTCCCCAAGGCCGAGATCAATACCGGCGTGTTCGAAGACAGCGTGCTGCCCATCATCCAGGCCAGCCAGGCTCAGATGATCGAGGGGATTCATGCTCTCGAGGACAGCCTGATCATCGAACCCGCCCCGGGCCACACCAATGGCAGCATCGTGTTGAAGATCGAATCCAAGGGTGAGCGTGGGCTCTTCGCCGGCGATACCTTGCACCATGCAACTCAGGTGCTGCGCCCCGAGTGGAACAGCGGTTTCTGCACCTTCCCCGATCAATCCGCCCAGACCCGGCGTGGACTGATGGAACACTGTGCCGAGAAGAACGCGCTGCTCATGCCGGCGCACTTCCCGCCGCCGCATGCGGTGCGCGTGCGGGCCAAGGGCAACAACTTCGTGTTCTCGCCCGAGTGAGCTCGATGGGCGCCACGGCCGAGGGCGTGCGCGCCCCCTCCGGGATGATTGCAGCGACCAGCGCCATGCTGGCGTTGCAGGATGAAATGAACTCGCGCGTCGATCCGGACTGGATGACGCGCGAGCGCGCCTGGTACCGCGCAATCTGGATTGAATGCGCGGAACTCATGGATCACTACGGCGGCTGGAAGTGGTGGAAGGCCTCACACCGGGATCTGGAGCAGGTGATGCTCGAGATTGTGGATATCTGGCATTTTGGGCTCAGCATCCGGATTCCGGTGGACCGTGACTACGAGGCTGCGGCCGCGCGGATCGTCGAGGAGTGGTGTACGCCCTTGCCTTCATCCGGGTTCCTGCGCGATGTGGAGATCCTGGCTGAACATGCGCTGAGCCGTAAGGATTGCCTGGTTCCCATCGTGCCGACCCTGCTGGCCGGCATCGGTCAGGATTTCGATGCGCTCTACCGCAGTTATATCGGCAAGAACGTGCTCAATTTCTTCCGACAGGATCACGGCTATCGCGAAGGTTCCTACCGCAAGCTCTGGCAGGGACGGGAAGATAACGTCCATCTGGTGGAGATCCTTGCAGAGCTGACACTCAACGGCAGCGACCTCCGCACCTTGGTCTACACGGCGCTGTCCGAACGCTACGCGGCTGGCTGACTTATCGTCGAGGTCCGGAATGGCCCGCTGCTTCTGACGGCAGCGGTGCTCCCCTCAGCGCAGGCTTTCCAGATACCGGTCCGCATCCAGCGCGGCCATGCACCCTGAGCCTGCTGAGGTGACCGCTTGGCGGTAGATGGGGTCTGCGCAATCACCCGCCGCGAATACACCGTCCAGGCTGGTTGCAGTGGCAAAGCCGTCGGTCCCGCTGCGCACCTTGAGATAGCCGCCGTGCATGTCGAGCTGGCCGGTGAAGAGGTCGGTATTCGGCTTGTGTCCAATGGCGATGAAGATTCCGTCCAGCGGCATTTCTTCCGTTCGTTCTCCCTCGGTGCCGCGGATGCGCATGCCCGTGACGCCCGAGGCATCACCCAGGACCTCGTCCAGCGTGTGATTCCACGCAATGCTGACCTTGCCTTCCGCAGCCTTGGCGAGCAGCCGCTGACTCATGATTTTCTCGGCGCGGAAGCTGTCCCGGCGATGGACCACGGTGACATGCGAGGCGATGTTGGACAGGTAAAGCGCCTCTTCCACCGCTGTATTGCCCCCGCCGATCACCGCGACCGGCTTGTTGCGGTAGAAGAAGCCGTCGCAGGTGGCGCAGGCCGAGACACCCCGACCCTTGAAAGCCTCTTCCGAGGGCAGGCCGAGGTAACGTGCCGAGGCGCCGGTCGCGATGATCAGGGCATCGCAGGTGTAGCTGCCCTGATCGCCCACCAACTCGAAAGGGCGCTGGCCAAGTCGTGCCGCATGGATGTGGTCGTTCACCATGTGCGTGCCAAAGCGCTCGGCATGACGCTGCATGCGCACCATCAGTTCGGGGCCCATGACTCCCGCATCGTCACCGGGCCAGTTGTCGACCTCGGTGGTGGTCGTCATCTGCCCACCGACCTCGAGCCCGGTGATGAGGAGGGGTTCCAGCGCAGCGCGCGCAGCATACACAGCAGCCGTGTAGCCTGCAGGGCCCGAGCCCAGGATGATGAGACGGGAATGACGGGTGTTCGACATGGGTGCAAGCGCAGGTTGTTATACTCGGCCGCGAGTGTAACCAAACCGACCGCGCCCCGCGCGGGCCCGTAAAGCCAAGGATTTGCCATGACTCTGCCTGCGCTGATGAACGCCATTGTGATCACCCAACCCGGTGGCCCCGAGGTCCTGCAACCGGCCGAAGTCGGGGTGCCGGTGCCTGGCCCTGGTGAGGTCCTGATTCGTGTGCATGCGGTGGGCGTGAATCGCCCTGACTGTCTGCAACGCGCCGGCCACTACGCCGTGCCCCCGGATGCCAGCCCCTTGCCGGGCCTGGAAGTCGCAGGCGAGATCGTGGCTTGTGGTGAAGGCGCCCCGCGTTGGCGGCTCGGGGACCGGGTGGTGGCCCTGACTCACGGTGGCGGTTATGCGGAATTCTGCCGCGCTGATGCCCGGCATTGTTTGCCTTGGCCTGCCGGAATGAATGCGGAGGAGGCGGCTTCGCTGCCAGAAACCTGCTTCACGGTCCAGTACAACCTTTTCACACGTGCGGGCCTGCGCGCCGGTGAGACCTGTCTCATCCATGGCGGCAGCAGCGGCATCGGGACCACGGCAATACAACTCGCCAAGGCGGCAGGCGCCACCGTCATCACCACTGTCGGCAGTGAGGAAAAACGTGTGTACTGCTTGGGGCTGGGTGCGAACCATGCCATCAACTACCGGGAAGGTGACTGGGCCGAGGGCGTCAAGGAACTCACCCCAAAGGGCGTGAACGTGGTGCTGGACATGGTGGCAGGACCCTACGTCGCCAAGAACCTTGATTTGTTGGCCGCCGATGGACGTTGTGCCCTCATCGCTTTCCTCAAGGGCCCCAAGGCCGAGGTCAATTTCGCACCGGTGTTGACCAAGCGCCTCACGATCACCGGTTCCACCTTGCGACCCCAGAGCCGGGATCAGAAGGCAGCCATCGCAGCCACCGTGGAGGAGTCGGTCTGGCCGCTGATCACAAGCGGTCGTTACCGGACGAGCATTTACCGCACCTTCGCGCTGCATGAGGCGTCGGCCGCCCATGCACTGATGGAGTCCAGCGCTCACATGGGCAAGATCATGCTCCGGGTTTCGGGCTGATGCGCGCGGGGATTCACGCAGGCGCAGCAAAGTGGGGCATAATCGAGCGCTGAAGCCCAGCAGTCCGACGGTGGTCCGGCGGCATGAGCCATGTCGCGGGGTAGCCGCTCTGCCTGACAACCATCCATGGGCCGCACGGAGAACCCGACCAGTATCGACTTTCAATCTTTGTATGGAGGAATTCTCGCGTGCGAGCGTCCTATCTGTTCACCAGTGAATCGGTCTCGGAAGGTCATCCCGACAAGGTCTGCGATCGAATTTCCGACGAAGTCGTCGACGCCTATTTTCGTGAAGCGCACGCGACCGGTCTCGATTCGGCACAGGTCCGAGTGGCCTGTGAAACGCTCGCCACCACCAATCGGGTGGTGATCGCGGGTGAGACCCGTGGCCCGAACACGGTGACGCCGGAGCTCGTGACGCATCTGGCGCGCATGGCCATCCGCGACATCGGTTACGAGCAGGAAGGATTCCATTGGGAGCATGCAAAGGTCGAGGTGCTGCTGCATTCCCAATCCGCGGACATCGCGCAGGGCGTGGATGCCGCACAGGACAAGGATGAAGGCGCCGGCGATCAGGGCATCATGTTCGGCTATGCGTGCACCGAGACCGAAGATCTCATGCCCGCACCGCTCTACTACTCCCACAAGATACTCCAGCTGCTCGCGACTGCCCGCAAGACCGGCGAGACGCGGCTGCTCGGTCCCGATGCCAAGAGCCAGGTGACCGTGCGGTATGAGAACGGTAAGCCCGTGGGCGCCACCCAGATCGTGGTCTCCACCCAGCATCTCGACCACAAGCTCTCCTCGCACGATGTTCGCTCCATCGTCGAGCCCTATGTCGCCAAGGCGTTGCCCGCAGGCTGGATCAGCAAGGACACCGTCTGGCACGTCAATCCCACCGGCGCATTCGTGATTGGCGGGCCCGACGGCGATTGCGGGCTTACCGGCCGCAAGATCATCGTCGACACCTATGGTGGGGCTGCCCCGCACGGGGGCGGCGCGTTCTCGGGCAAGGATCCTTCCAAAGTCGATCGCTCCGCGGCCTATGCGGCGCGCTACCTGGCCAAGAACGTGGTGGCCGCGGGGCTCGCCGAACGCTGCACCATCCAGCTCTCCTATGCCATCGGCGTGGCGCGGCCGCTCTCGCTGTATGTCGACCTTCACGACACCGGCAAGGTCGATGCGCACAAACTTGAGAAAGTGCTGTCAGAAGTGATGGATCTCTCGCCCCGTGGCATCCGTACCCATCTGCAGCTCAATCGCCCGATCTATGCCCGCAGCGCGGCCTATGGCCACTTCGGCCGCAAGCCGGATGCCGACGGCGGCTTCTCCTGGGAACGCACTGATCTTGTAGATGCGCTCCGCAGGGCTGCGAATTGAATGAATTCATCTTCAGCAATCGAAAGGAATGACCATGGCATTTGACGACAGAAGCGGCGGCAGGCGCATTGCTGCCAGCAAGGCGGCACGTACCCGTCCGACCAAGTTCGGGGTGGCGGCCAAGAAGAACACCGATTACGTGGTGGCGGATCTCTCGCTGGCCGATTTCGGCCGACGTGAAATCGATCTGGCCGAACAGGAAATGCCCGGCCTCATGGCCATGCGTACCGAGTATGGCAAGCAGCAGCCCCTGAAGGGCGCGCTGATCACGGGCTCCCTGCACATGACCATCCAGACCGCCGTGCTGGTCGAGACCTTGCAGGCGCTGGGTGCAAAGGTGCGCTGGGCGAGCTGCAATATCTTCTCCACTCAGGACCATGCGGCCGCGGCCCTGGTGCAGCGGGGCACGCCCGTCTTCGCCTACAAGGGCGAGACCCTGGAGGAGTATTGGGATTACACCGATCGCATCCTCGACTGGGGCAACGGCAAGGGCCCCAACATGATTCTGGATGACGGCGGTGACGCGACGCTGTTCGTGCATCTGGGCTACAAGGCCGAGAAGAATCCCAAGGTCCTGAACAATCCGGGCAACCCCGAGGAAGAGGCGCTCTTCAACCAGTTGAAGAAGTCCCTGAAGCGCGACCCCCAGCGTTTCCACCGCATCGCCCCCGGCATCCTGGGTGTAACCGAGGAAACCACCACCGGTGTGCACCGGCTCTACCAGATGCACCAGCGGGGCGAGCTGCTGTTCCCGGCGATGAACGTGAATGACGCAGTGACCAAATCCAAATTTGACAACCTCTACGGATGCCGCCATTCACTGGTGGACGCGATCAACCGCGCCACCGACACCATGCTGTCCGGCAAGGTGGCCGTGGTGGCCGGCTATGGGGATGTCGGCAAGGGTTCGTGCCAGTCCCTGAAAGGGCAGGGCGCACGCGTGATCGTGACCGAGATCGACCCCATCTGCGCGCTGCAGGCCGCGATGGAAGGCTATCAGGTCATGACCATGGATGAAGCCTGCAAGATAGGCGACATCTTCGTGACCACCACCGGCTGCTGCGATGTCATCACCGAGCAGCACATGAAGCAGATGAAGGATCTGGCCATCGTCTGCAACATCGGCCACTTCGACAGTGAAATCCAGGTCGAGAAGCTCCGCGAGTACAAGTGGCTGGAGATCAAGCCGCAGGTCCATCGCATAGAGATGAAGGCCGGTCGCGGCATCATCCTGCTGGCGGAAGGCCGCCTGGTGAACCTCGGCTGCGCCACGGGTCATCCGAGCTTCGTGATGTCCGCCAGCTTCACCAACCAGACCATCGCGCAGATCGAATTCTTCAAGCATTCGAAGAACTATCCGGTCGGGGTCTACACCCTGCCCAAGCTGCTCGACGAGAAGGTGGCGCGGCTGCATCTGGCCAAGCTCGGCGTGAAGCTCGACACGCTCAGCAAGTCGCAGTCGGCTTACATGGGAATCCCGTCCGCGGGCCCCTACAAGCCGGATCACTACCGCTATTGATGGCCGCTATTGATGGGCGAGGTCCGGGAAGTCCGCTGTGGCGGATTTCCCGGGTCCCTCCGCCGCCCGTTTGCTGGATGACAGATTGAAGCGTTGCCATGGCCCTCGCGCTCTACAACTCGCTGACCCGACACAAGGACATCTTCGTCCCGGCCGATCCGGCCCGCGTGACGATGTATGCCTGTGGTCCGACGGTGTACAACCCGCCGCATATCGGCAATGCGCGTGCGGCGGTGGTTTACGACGTGCTCTATCGGGTGCTCAAGCGGCATTACCCGAACGTGGTCTACGCCCGCAACATCACGGACGTGGATGACAAGATCAATCTGGCGGCCCAGAAAGAGGGCGTGCCGATTGCGGTCATTTCCGCCCGCTACACGGAAATCTATCACCGCGATGTGGCGGCCCTCGGGGTCCTGCCGCCGGTGATCCAGCCTCGGGCCACCGAGCACATCCCGCAGATGATCCACATGATCGAGACGCTCATTGCGGGCGGCCACGCCTACGTGGCGGAAGGCCATGTCCTGTTTAATGTGCCGAGCTATGACGATTACGGTCGCCTGTCCGGGCGCAGCCGGGACGAGATGATTGCCGGGGCCCGGGTGGAGGTTGCGCCTTTCAAGCGGGATCCCGCGGACTTCGTGCTCTGGAAACCCTCACCGGCAGGCATCCCGGGTTGGGACAGTCCCTGGGGCCACGGTCGCCCGGGCTGGCACCTCGAATGTTCGGCCATGAGCGAAGCCCATCTCGGCATCACCATAGACATTCACGGCGGCGGCAACGATCTCAAGTTTCCACACCATGAGAACGAGATCGCCCAGAGCACCTGTGCCCACGCCGGCCAAGTGTTCGCCCGCTACTGGGTGCACAACGGGTTTGTGGAGCTCGAACACGAGAAGATGTCCAAATCGCTGGGCAACGTACTGCTGGTGCAGAATCTCTTGCAGAGATTTCCCGGTGAGGCCTTGCGGCTCGCGCTCATCAAGGGCCGCTACCGCGAACCTATCAGCTGGAGTGATGACCTGGTCAACCAGGCCAAGGCCCAGCTCGATCGCCTGTATGGCGCCTTGCAGCGCATGGCGGCCATCGAACCCTCTACACACACGGCTCCCAACGCCTTCACGGCGGCCATGGATGACGACCTGAACACGCCGCAGGCGATTGCCCACATGATGGCACTGGCCGGGGAGGCCAACAGCAGCGAGGATCCCGACGTCTTTGCGCGGTTGAAAGGCGAACTGCTTGCCTGTGGCCACGAGCTCGGACTGCTGCAAGCCAGTCCCGAAGCCTGGTTCCGTACTGCGCAGCCCCAACAGGTGGATGTGGCCCGCGTAGAGGCGCTGATTGCAAAGCGCGCCGAGGCCCGTGCTGCGCGTGACTGGGCGACGGCAGACAAGGTCCGGGCCGAACTGACCGCCATGGGCATCGCCATCCTCGATGGCGCAGAGGGCACGCAATGGCGCGTGGAGGGCGCTGGAACCCATGAGTGAAGACAAGACTGGCCAACAACGCCTTGCGCCGGCGGCGGAGCTGCTTGCCGCGCAGGAAGAGATAGTCGAGACCTTCGATCTGCTTGAGGACTGGAGCGACCGCTATCAATACATCATCGATCTCGGTCGTCAGGCACCTCCCTTCCCGGAGGAATGGAAGACCGAGCAGTACCGCCTGAAGGGCTGCCAGTCGCAAGTCTGGATCGTGACCGAGATGAAGGACGGCCGGATGCAGATCCATGCCACCAGTGATTCCGCCATCGTGGCCGGCCTCATCGCCATGCTGGTCAGGGTGTATTCGGACCGCCGACCGGCAGACATCCTGTCCACCCCGCCCGAATTCATTCGCCGCATCCAGCTGGAAGACCATCTGTCGCCCACGCGCAGCAACGGACTTTCGGCCATGGTCCAGCAGATCCGCCAGATGGCCGTGGCCGCGCTCGCCCTGCAGCACAAGTCCTGAGAGCCCCCGGGGCGCAGGTGCCTCGGCTATACTCGCGCCCTTTGCCAGCCCGTGAAGTGCCGCGATGACCCAGTCATTCCCCGAAGTCAAAGCCCTGAACCAGCCTGCGCTGGAGCGTGAGATCCTCGCGTTCTGGGAGCAGGAGAAGATTTTTGAGCGCTGCATCAGCCACCGCACAGGCGGGCCGGACTTCACCTTCTACGAAGGCCCGCCGACGGCCAACGGCCGTCCCGGCATTCATCATGTACTGAGCCGGACCATCAAGGATCTGTTCTGCCGCTACAAGACGCTGAAAGGCTATCGGGTGGAACGCAAGGCAGGCTGGGATACCCACGGACTGCCGGTCGAGATCGAGGTGGAGAAGGAGCTTGGGCTCGATGGCCGGGCTCAGGTCGAGACCTATGGCATCGCAGCCTTCAACCAGGCCTGTCGCAACAGCGTCAATCGCTATACCGCGGAATGGAACACCCTTACCCGCCAGATGGGGTACTGGGTGGATCTGGAAAATCCCTATGTCACCTACCACAACGAATACATCGAGTCGGTGTGGTGGCTGATCAAGCGCATCTACGAACGGGGACTGCTCTACAAGGGCTACAAGATTGCCTGGTACAGCCCGGGGACGGGCACGGTGCTTTCCTCGCACGAGGTCTCACTTGGCTACAAGGAAGTGACCGACTCCAGCGCCTACGTGCGCTTCCGCACTCTGGACGACCCTGCCACTTCCTTCCTCGCCTGGACGACCACGCCCTGGACCTTGCTGTCCAACGTGGCCTTGGCGGTGGGTCCCGACATCGGTTACGCGAAAGTGCGGAGCAAGAGTGAGTCCGTGACGGAGCAACTGATCCTCGCCGAGGCGCGCCTGGAAGCGTTGCGCTGTGAATACGAAATACTGGAACGCATGAGCGGGCGCGAGCTTGCCGGGCGCCAGTACAGTCCGCTTTTTGAGCCCACGGGGGCTGCGCTCGAGGGTAATCCCTGGCGCGTCGTCACGGCCGATTATGTGGCCGTGGATGACGGCACGGGCATCGTGCACATCGCACCGGCATTTGGTGCGGAAGACTATGAGGTGGGGCAGCGCGAAGGCCTGCCGATGATCAATCCCGTTGGGCCCGACGGCAAATTCACCGAAGCCGCACCGCTGGTGGCGGGGCTCTGGTTCAAGGATGCCAACCGTGTGGTCAACCGCGACCTCACCACGCGGGGTCTGCTCTATCGTCAGGATTCCTATCTCCACAACTATCCTCATGACTGGCGCAAGGGCACGCCCTTGATGAGCTATCCGGTGGAGAGCTGGTTCATCCGCACCACGGCAGTCAAAGACCGCTTGGTGGCACTGAACCAGACCATCAACTGGCAGCCCCCGGCCATCCGCGATGGGCGGTTCGGAAACTGGCTGGAAAACAACGTGGACTGGGCGCTTAGCCGCAAGCGCTATTGGGGCACGCCGTTGCCGATCTGGGTTTCCGACGCTCCGGGGTCCACGCACTTCGAAGTCATTGGCTCCATTGCGGAACTCCGCGAGAAATGCGGGCAGGCCTTGGACCAAGGCGCGGAACTCGATCTGCATCGGCCGTTTGTCGATGACCTGACCTGGCAGGGGCCCGATGGCGGCACGATGCGCCGGGTGCCCGATGTGCTCGATGTGTGGTTCGACTCGGGCGCCATGCCTTTCGCCCAGTGGCATTATCCCTTCGAGAACAAGGAAGTCTTCGAGCGCAATTTCCCGGCGGACTTCATCTGCGAGGGTGTGGACCAGACCCGCGGCTGGTTTTATACGCTGCATGCCATTGCGACTCTCGTGATGGACAACGTGGCTTTTCGCCATGTCGTGGTGAACGGGCTGATTCTCGACGAGAAGGGCGAGAAGATGTCCAAGTCCAAGGGCAACACCATCGACCCCTTCAAGACCGTCGGCGAGCACGGCGCGGATGTGGTGCGCTGGTATCTCATGGCGAACTCGCCGCCCTGGGACAACATGAAATTCTCCCAGCGCGGACTGGCCGAGACCCGCAACAAATTCTTCAGCACCCTGGAGAATTCCTACCGCTTCTTCGCAAGCTACGCCAACATCGACGGCTTCCGTTACTCGGAGGACATGGTTCCGCCACACGCCCGTACGGAACTCGATCGCTGGATCCTGAGTCGCCTGCATTCCACCATCCTCGCAGTGGACGTCGCGTATGCGGAATACGATGCCACCCGCGCCGCCCGCGCACTCGAAGAGTTCATCGAGGAGCTCAGCAACTGGTACATCCGGCGTTCACGCCCGCGCTTCTGGGCTGCAAAGAAGAGTGACGGCGAGCGCGACGGGCACGAGAAGCTCTGCGCCTACCAGACCACCTTCGAGTGCCTGGATGCCGTGGCCCGCATGATGAGTCCCCTGGCGCCTTTCTTTGGGGACTGGCTGTTCCGGGCTTTGCGTGAAGGGGCTGCCCACGAGGAGGTCCCCTCCGTGCACATGGCGGACTTCCCGCTGCACGATCCAGGTCTTGTCGATCCCGCGCTCGAAACCCGCATGGGTCTTGCGCGCACCGTGGTCTCGCTGGTCCTGCTTCTGCGCAACAAGGCAAAGATAAACGTGCGCCAACCCCTGCAGCGCATCCTGCTGGTGGAAGGCCTGAGTGGCGTGCGCAGCGAGGTGGTGGAGACGGTGCGCGACATCATCCTCGATGAGGTCAACATCCGGGATATCGAATTCATTCAGGATGCAGGCGCCGTGGTCCGGCGCAGTGCCAAGGCCAACTTCAAACGCCTGGGTGGACGTCTCGGCAAGCGCATGAAGGCGGCAGCCGGCCTCATCGCAGCCCTCGGCGCGGAGGACATCAACACCTTCCTGCGCGATGGCCGGTTGGTACTCGATCTGGCAGGCGAGCCGTTGTCCCTCGACGCGGAGGATCTCGAAATCCAGAGTGAGGAGGTCGGAGGCTGGTCGGTGGCCCAGGAGGGCAGGGTGACGGTCGCTCTTGATACAGCCATCACCGATGAGCTGCGTCAGCAGGGCTATGCACGAGAACTGGTCAATCGCATCCAGCAGATGCGCAAGGCGCTGGATCTGCCGCTGACCGAACGCATCGCTTTGGAGATCAAGGCGCCAGCGGTGTTCCGCGAGGCTGTCGGCGCGCTGGAAACCTATGTGCAGGCCGAGGTGTTGGCGATTTCACTCGCCTTCAGCGAGGCTCCAACCGGATCCTTGGTGGAAGCAGTGGAAATTGGCGAGTTCGCTGTCACGCTGGGGCTCACCCGCCGGGGCATGCCCGCAGCTTGAGTCGGCACCCTTTTCACGGACCGCGCTCGCGGAATCAGGCGCGGCCCAGGAAAAGCTGCATGGGCACCGGGCGCGAGATGGCGTGACCCTGTGCGTAGTCCACGCCGAGTTCCCGCAGGGCTTCCAGAATTGCCTCGTCTTCGACGAATTCGGCGATGGTCTGCTTGCCCATCACATGCCCGATTTCGTTGATTGAGCGCACCATGGCGAGATCGATGGGTTCCTTGGCCATGCCGCGCACGAAACTCCCGTCGATCTTCACATAGTCCACCGGCAGATTCTTCAGATAGGCGAAGGAAGAAAAACCACTGCCGAAATCATCGATGGCGAAGCGGCAGCCCCGGCTGCGCAGGGCCGTGATGAAACGCTGGGCATGCAGCAAGTCGGAGATGGCGTTGGTCTCAGTGACCTCGGAGCAGAGCTTGCTGGTGATGGCATGCGGCTGCCGGTCCAGCGCATCCAGCAGGAAACGCAGGAGCATCTCGTCACCGAAGGCCTGACCAGAGAGATTGATCCCGCAGAGTTCAAGCCCCTCCAGCGCCTCTGGCCTGGCCTGCAGCCAGTCGAGGGTATGGCGCACCACCCAGCGGTCGATTTCCACTGCAAGGTCGTAGCGCTCGGCCGCCGGCAGGAACTCACCGGGCAGGATCAGATTGCCCTGCTCATCGCGCATGCGCAGCAACAGCTCACAGTGACGTCCGGCGCCCGGCCGCGGCGTAATCGGGGTGATGGCCTGCGCCATGAGTTCGAAGCGTCCATCGCGCAAGGCATCGTTGATGCGCGTGACCCAGCGCATCTGGCCGCGTCGCGCCGCCACGCTCTCGTCCTCGCTGTCGTAGACGTGCGATCGGTTGCGGCCCGCATCCTTGGCCGCGTAACACGCGGCATCCGCCATACCCAAAGCCGCCGTCACGCTCTCACAGTGCTCATCTATACCAACCAGCCCAACGCTGGCGGAGATGCTGTGCACCCTGCTGTCCCACTCGAACTTGAGATCGAGCAGGGCTTCGCGCATGGCTTCCACCCGGGCACGCGCATCTTCCAGCGCATAGTCCTCGAAGAGGATGGCGAATTCATCGGCGCCCATGCGGGCCACGATATCGCGTCGTCGCACCACTGTCTGCAGCAATCTGGCGACCCTCTTCAGCAGTTCGTCACCGGCCACGTAGCCGCCGGTGTCGTTGATGATCTTGAACTGGTCGATGTCGAAAAGGGCGAGCGCATGCTGGCTGTGTTCGACCTGCGCACTCTCCAGCACGCGGGAGAGTCGCTCCTCGAGGTGCTTGCGGTTGGAAAGACCTGTCAGTTCATCATGGGCAGCGTGATAGGCAAGCTTGTCCGCGAGCGTGTAGGTGTCGTTGATGTCCTCGCAGGTCATGAGGATGAGGGCATCTTCGCCGCTGCCGAGCAATCGCGCCGTCTCGCGCATCCAGATTTCGTCGCCATTGCGCTTGCGGCGACGGATCTCCCAGCGATGTATGCGCTCGGGCTGGTCGAGCACGCCCTGCAGGTATTCCAGGGCCAGCGCGTGATCAGCCTCGGCATAGAAATTGATGGCCGGTTGATCCTGGAGGTCATAAGCCAGATAGCCAAGCGCCTGCACGCCGAAGCGGTTGGCAAACACGATGTCGAAATTCCTGTTGAGCGTGAAGCAGGTCATCGGCGTGTGGTCGTAGCGCAGGCCGTAACGCTTGTCGAGCAGGAAGTCCGAGCGGAAGGTGCTGGTGTCATCCAGCGACCGCAGGGGCTGGCGTTGATCTCCGGTGGGCAACGTGGTGTCGGGATCCCAGGCGGGTGCAACACTGCTGGCCGGTGGCTCCACATGGGCGGCGGCCTGGTGCTGCGCATCTCGCCGCGACAGCTGGCTGCGGATGCGGGCAAGCAGCACCGGCAGCTCGCCGGGCTTCACGATGTAGTCATTCGCGCCGAGCGCAAGGGTGCGCTCGATGACACCGCTGTCATCGCTGGCCGCCAGCATGATGACCGGCAGCTCGGTGCTGCTGAAACGCTCGCCCACATGGCGCAGGACGTCGTCGCCATGCATGCCAGGCATCTGCAGATCGAGCAGCATGAGATCGAACGCCTGCTCATCCAGTGCGGCGAGTGCCTGCGCCCCATCCTCGGCAGTCACCACGTGGTAGCCCTTGGAACTTAGGCGCATGGCAATGGCGCGCCGAATGGTGGCGTTGTCGTCGACGGCGAGAACGGAGGCTGGAGTAGTCATGATTCCAAGCTTAGCGGCCGGGGGTGATGAAGCTTTCAGACGCGCCGCGCGCCTGACAGGCGGAACAGTCGCGGCAGGCTGTCGGTGGCCGCAGGACGCGAGAGGTGGGCGTCAGGATCCAGCTTCTCGCAGGCATTCAGGGCTTCGGCCAGAGTCGCGCCCTGCCATCTGCCTGTTGTCGGGCCATGACAGGCGCGGTCCAGTCCGGACAGCGCGGCTGCCAGAGGCGCTTCCACCCGTCGCGCCAGCGCCTCCAGAGTCTGTGGCGGGTTTACCGTCCAGACCTCGGCCGCCCAGGCGAGCAGGGCTTTCTGCGCGGCCGCGGCGTCGTCCGCAGCACAGGCCGCCCTGGCCAGTGCTAGAGCCTGTGAGGCGGACATGTGGGTGGGGGCGTCGGCTCCGGGCATGACACGGGCCGCCGCCCCGGGTGTTCGCTTGAGCAGCCAGAAGGTAGTCGTGAGCCATCCCAACACCGCGAAGAGAGCCACATCGAACCAACCGGGCCAGTCGCGCCACGCAGGGAGGGCAGCTGGCGCAGGCGCTGCTGCGCTTGCCGCCGCGGAATCCGGTGCGTTGGCTGGGAGGGCCTGGGGTGTGGGCGTATCGCTGGTCGGCTGAACGTCCACCTCCATGCGGCGTGAGGGCAGTTCGGCATACTCCAGTGCATCGGTGTCGGTATTCCACCAGGGAATGACAAGGGCGGGAATTTCGTGGGCTCCTGCCCGGTCCGCAACGAAAGCGGTTTTTTCCTGCCGGACCGCGTGCTGCTCGCCGGCCTGCAAGGTGTCCTGGAGTTGCGGCTGGTCCGGATACTGGCGCAGCCCGGCGATGGTCCCTGAAACCAGGGTCGGCAGCTGGCCGCTGGTGACACCGCTTGCCCACAGTGACAGGGTACGGGAGAGGGGTTCGCCGACCCTTACGGGCCCCGATTCCGGCGCCCACAGTTCATTGAGGCGCACGCGGCGGGCTGGAAGCCAGTGGGCGCCTGCAGGGAAGGTTTGCGGCACCGGCCGCACGGTGAGGGTGACCGGTGGTGAGTCCACCCGCCGGGTTTTCACCGCACGACCCAGCATCTCGAACAGCGAGGCAGCCCGCTCCAGCACTTGGGCCGTCACGCGGACCGGCTGGATGGTGAGCTCTCCGCTCTCCTGCGGGTAGATGAGGTAGCTGCGCTCGACTACGTCATAGCGGCGGCCGTTGCGCTCCTGCACGAACTGGCGATCCCCCTGCAGAGGCTTGACGAGCGCATCCACCGAGAGCTGAGGCTCCGACAAGGACGCGTTGCTGAGCTCATAGCGGCGCCACAGGCGCACCGTGTACCGCACTTCCTGTTGTACGTACGGGGTCGAGGGCTCTGCCTCGACTTCCTCCCCTGTTGCCGTGGAGTCGGGACGGGCGTGCAGGGTGAATGCCTTCGAGTGCGCGCCACCGATCTGCACCGAGGGGATCTTCACCGGTCCGGTGCCGCGGGGAAGCACTTCGAGCACCCAGGTGGTCTTGCGCGTGTATTTGCCGTTCACGATGCTCACGGCATTCCGCTCATTGCGTGCGAGGATCTCGAAACCCTCCTGCAACACCGAGAAGTCCGGCGCTTCTGAGATGTCGCCTTCGAACGAGAAAGCGAGGCGAAACGACTCGCCTTCCCGCGGCGGATCCGGATCCACCTCGACCGTGATTGCCGCAGTCGCCATTCCCGCCCACGACAACAGTGCCAGCAAGGCCATCACCCGCAACCGGCAGGTGCTGGACTGGGAGAGGGTCTGAAGGAGATTCACCATGGTTCGCCGGATTCCTCGCGTCTATCTTCCCGCTGCTGATACTGATGGAGAAACTTGCGCCGCAGAAGACCACCGGGATCATCAAGGACCTGGCGCAGCCATTGCTCGGTGGCAAGCGCCTGCTCGGCATCTCCCGCGCCGGCTTCCGGGGCCTCATCTTCACCGGGCAGGATCTCACCCGGAGAGGTTTCATCGAAGCCGCTGCTGTCAGGCTTGTTCTTGTTCCCCTCTTCACGGGACTGCTGCCGCCGTCCCTGCTGATTCTCGCCAGCCTCGCGCTCGCCGGCATCCGACTGTTCGGCCTCGCCCGCTTCCTTGCCGGACTCGCCCTGGTCGGACTCCCCCTCCTTGCCTTCGTCGCCCTGCTGGCCCTGTTCACCTTCCGAAGAGTCCTGCTCCGGGGACTGCTTCTCGCGCTCTTCCTCCTCGCGCTGCTGCTCCTCCGCCTGCTGTTGCGCTTCGAGGGCGGCCCTCACGAGTTCGAGATTGGCTTGCGCGTCAGCGAACTCCGGGCGCTGCTGCAGGGCGGATTCGTAGGCTTCCAGCGCGCCCGCGTACTCACCCAGCCGGGCAAGCGCGTTGCCCCGGATGAACTGGGCATCGGCCGAGGTCTCGCCCTTGAGGCTGTCCAGTACCGCAGGGTGTTGTCCCTCCCGATAGCGCGCTGCGGCCTGCCACAACGGGTCGGTGAAAAGCCCGGCGGCCTCACCATAACGTCCGGCGGCGAAGGCTTCGTTCGCCTGCTGATCCGGAGTGCGGAACCATTCCGCGCGAGCCTCCCCGGGGGCAATGAGCAGCAGCCCGGTCAGGGTCAATGGCAACGCCAGCAGGACGCCACGGCGGAAGGCAAACACGGCCACGAGCATCAGGGGGGGCAGCAGCCAGGGGCCGCGCTCCAGCCAGCGTTCGGCGGTCTCGTCGGACGCCACGGCATCGCGGGACTGGCTCTGGCGCGAGAAGAAGGCCAGCAGGGCTGGCACCTCAACGCCGTTGGCGGTGGTCGCCTGATAGAGACCGCCCGTGCGTTCGGCGAGGCCGCGCAGGCCGGCTTCCTCGAGTCGTGAAAAGACCAGGGCGCCATCGCCTCGGGTCATGAACCCTCCGCCGGCCTTGGGCACCGGTCCTCCCGCCCGGGTGCCGATGCCGATCACCGAAATTCGGAAGCCGGAGTCCCGCGCCGGCGCGACCGCAGCATCGAGTTGACCCTCGGGTACGCCATCGGATATCAGCAGCAGATCGCCCGCGCTGAAACCCGCCTGGCGCAAGAGACTCATGCCGGCCTCGAGCGCGGCGGGCACATTGCTGCCCTGGCGCGGCATGATGGCGGGCTCCAGCGCCGAAAGCTGGGCGCGGAGGGTGGCGGCGTCGGTGGTCAGCGGCGTGACCGCAAAGGCATCCGCCGCGTAGGCGATGAGTGCGGTCTGTCCACCCCGGCGCTGCTCCAGAAGGTCGAGGATGCGGAAACGTGCGCGCTCCAGCCGATTTGGTGCCACATCGGCCGTCAGCATGGAGCTCGACAGATCGAGCATTATCACGAGCGCGGCCTGATCCCGGTAGACAGGTTGGGGTGCGCGTTCCCACACCGGGCCGGCGAGCGCCAAACTGACAAGCGTGCCGGCCAGATAAATCGGCCAGGCCCGCCGGATTGCCGGCTGTGCCGGCGGCAGGACGACATGGGGCAGCAGTGCTTCCTCACACAGGCCTGACCACCACGATGCGGACCAGGGATGCCGCGCCCACTGCCAACCCAGCCAGACTACCGGTAACAGCAGCAGCAACCACCCCGGTCGCAGGAAATGGAATTGCGCGAGGAGTTCGCTCATGCCGTGCCCCGGCACTGCCGCCACAGCAACACCCCGCCGCAGAGTGCCGCGAGGGCCAAAGGCCAAGGGTAAAGTGCATGGATCGGGCGCAGCTGCTGCTCGCCGCGTGCCACCGGCTCCAGTCGGTCCAGCTCGGCGTAGATTTCTTCCAGCGCCTTGAGATCACGGGCCCTGAAGTAGCGTCCACCCGTGGCGGCTGCAATACCCTTCAGTGTCTTCTCATCCAGATCAGTGGAGGGATTGACGCGAATATTCCCGAACAGCTGGCGCACCATCATCTCGTCCGCCCCTATGCCTATGGTGTACACCTTCAGTCCGGCGTTCGCCGCGAGCCGGGCGGCGCGCAGGGGCGTGACCTGTCCCGCCGTGTTGGCGCCATCTGTCATCAGAATCACGACCTTGTGCGCCGCATCCTGCTCGCGCAGCCGCTTGACTGCGAGCCCCAGGGCGTCCCCGATTGCAGTGCTGCGTCCGGCGAGCCCGATGGCCGTTTCATCGAGCAGCCTGGCCACGGTGGCCCTGTCATGGGTGAGCGGCGCATTGAGATAGGCCTGCTCACCGAACACGAGCAGACCCAGCCGGTCGCCTTCACGCCGCTCGATGAAGGCCTTGGCCACGGCCTTGGTGGCGACCAACCTGTCCACAGGTTCGCCTTCGAGAAGAAAATCTTCGACCTCCATGCTCTCAGACAGATCCACCGCCAGCATGAGATCCCGCCCCGCGTCGGTCACTCCGATGGGCTCCCCCAGCCACTGCGGATTGCTCGCCGCCAGCACCAGCAGCCCCCAGCCCAGCAGGGCCACGAGCGGGAAGGCCTGTGCGTGGATGGATTCCCCTGCGCCGCCGGCGAGATGCCGGAAGTCTTCCAGATCCGGTACCCGCAATGCGCCCGTATCTAGCCCCGATGCAGGGGGCAGCAGGCGTCTGACCAGCCATGGCAGGGGCAGGGCGAGAAAGTACCAAGGCCAGGCAAACTCAAGCATCGCCGAGTCTCAGCGCAAAGGCGTGGGGTGGGAGCCGATTCAACCACTGCTCCAGCCCCTGCAGTATCGCCTCCGCGTCCAGTGTGCTGCGTGGATCGTAGGGCGCGGCAACCAGGGCGCGCCCCGCCCCTTGTGTGAAGAACTGCTGACCCGGGACCAGACTGTCGAGAGCTTCGAGCAGGGCCTCGCCGGTCACCGCGCGCAGGCTTGTTCCCTGCGGCAATGCGAGCAGTATCTGCCGGCAGAGCATGGATGCCTGGCCTGCCAACGCATGGGCATCGCCGGTTTGTGCATGGTCCGCCCTGAGCGCCTGCAGTCTAGCCAGGGCGAGGCGCCGCAGACGGGTGCGGCGCCGCTGATATCCCCACCACAGGCATCCCCCGACCAGCATTCCGAGCCCGGTCAACACCAGCCACCAGCCGGGTGCCAACGGCCACCAGGCAATCAGCGGGGGCGGCAGGGCGCCGTCGCGCAGGGGGAGCTCGGCCGGATTCATCGGGGTGCGCGCAACAAGGCCTGCACGCTCTCGAAAGGCGCAGCTGTGGTGAGCAGGGTGGCAAGGGCAGCACGGTGCTCCCGGGCGAAGCGCGCCAGCGAAGATTCGCGTGCAGCGAATCGATCTGCATAGGCGCTGCGTGCCGCGTCAGGGAGGGCATTCAGCACATGCTCCTGTAATCCTTGTCGCACCCGCAGCGGACGGGTGAGCGGGGGTAGGCTGATTTCCAGCGGGTCATGCACCAGCAGCAAACCCAGCTCGCAGTGCCGCCTGAGCTCGGCCAACTCCTTGCACGCAGCCTCGTCAAGGCCGCGGCCATCACCAATCACGAACACCAGACTGCCGGGACGCGCGAGGCGCCGCAGACGTCGCAACGCCAATGCTTGCGACGAGGCACTGTCCCCATTTTCCTCCAGACTCTCCGGCGCGGCCGCACCGCTCTCGGCCAGCAGATGCAGGAGACGCATGGCGGCAAGTTTGCCGCGCGCGGGTACCAGCTCCCGATGGTGTTTCCCGGCATGCACGATGCCGCCGATGCGATCTCCACTCTCGACGGCTTTCCAGGCGAGCAGCGCCGCGGCGCGCGCCGCCTGCACCCGTTTGAAACAGCCCCGGGTGGCAAAGGCCATGGTCGGTCCCAGATCGACAACCAGGAAGACAGGGCGCTCGCGCTCCTCCCGGAACAGCTTGGTGTGGGGCTTGCCGAGACGTGCAGTCAACCGCCAATCGAGCGCGCGCACGTCGTCACCGGCCTGATACGGGCGGGATTCCAGATACTCCATGCCCCGCCCCTTGAGTGGGGCGCGGTACTCACCTTTCTGGCGTGCGCGCGGCGACGGCTGCCAGCCCACCAGACTGCGTGCCGCCCCGGCGAGCGCGATGAGCTCGGCTTGATCGGGCACGGTGCGGGACGTCGCCACGGGCGCGTGGATTTGCGCGAGCATCGCGGGACGCAGCGCCACGGCTGCGCTCAGGGCACCGCGACGCGAGACAGCAGGGTGGAGACCAGACGGTCGGGCGTGATGCCTTCTGCCGCCGCCTCGAAGTCGAGGATGACGCGATGCCTCAGCACGTCCGGCGCGAGCGCATGGATGTCTTCTGGATTGACGTAGTCGCGTCCCGCGAGCCAGGCATGCGCCCTCGCGCAGCGGTCCAGCGCAATGGTGGCGCGTGGACTCGCGCCATAGGCAACCCAGCGGGCGATGTCCTCTCCATAGGCGCCTGGTGTACGGGTCGCGCAGACGAGCTCGATGATGTAGCGCTCGAGGGCCTCGCTCATGTGGACTGCCAATACCTCGCGGCGGGCGGCAAACACCTGCTCCTGGTGCAGGATGGGCGCGCGCGCGGACAAGCCTGACATGTCTTCCATCGCCTCGGCGCGGGAGAGGTGCAGCACTTCACGCTCCTCCTCGGGCGAGGGATAGGTGATGGTCACGTGGAGGAGAAAACGATCGAGCTGGGCCTCGGGCAGCGGGTAGGTGCCTTCCTGTTCCAGCGGGTTCTGGGTGGCCATCACCAGGAACAGTGCCGGCAGCTGGTAGGTCTCGCGCCCGATGGTGATCTGGCGTTCGGCCATGGCCTCGAGGAGCGCGGACTGGACCTTGGCCGGCGCGCGGTTCACCTCGTCCGCCAGCACGAGGTGATGGAACAGCGGACCTTGCTGGAACTTGAACGAGCCATCCTGCGGCCGGTAGATCTCGGTGCCGGTGAGATCCGCCGGCAACAGATCGGGCGTGAACTGGATGCGATGGAAGTCGCCCTCGATGCCCTCCGCCAGCACCTTGATGGCGCGCGTCTTGGCCAGCCCCGGCGGACCTTCGACCAGAAGATGCCCATCGGCGAGCAAGGCTATCAAGAGCCGTTCCACCAGCTGCTGCTGCCCGATGATACGTGTGCCGATGAAGGCGCGAAGTTCGCGCAGAGCATTCTGTGTGGACATGGGACCTGCAATTGAATCGTGCGTCGGGATGGGCTTGGATGATCAGCGGCCTGCGTCCTTCTTGCAAGAGAGCCGTCGGAGAGTCCCCGCGTGGTTTTTTCACATCCGCGAAAGACATGATCCAGTAAGCTATGGCTCCCGAGTCCCAACATGGAACACAGCATGCGCCCGCAACGCGGATTTACCCTCATAGAGGTGATGGTCGTGGTCGTGATTCTCGGCATTTTGGCCGCGATCGTGGTGCCCAGGATCATGAGCAGGCCCGACGAGGCCCGAGTGATCAAGACACAGCAGGATCTCCGCGCGATCGGCGCGGCGCTGGATCTCTACAAGCTGGACAATTTCACCTATCCGACCACGGCGCAGGGACTGGAGGCACTGGTCACCAAGCCCGCCAGCCTTGCTTCGGGGGCCAACTGGCGCGAAGGCGGCTATCTTGCGAAGTTGCCGGTGGACCCCTGGGGCGCTGACTACCAGTACCTTTCGCCCGGACAGCGCGGGGAATACGACCTGTTCTCGCTGGGCGCGGACGGCGCATTGGGTGGAACAGGCAACGCCAAGGATCTCGGCAACTGGGACGAGGAGTGAGCGCGCCCTGATGCCCCTCTTACGACCGTCCCTGCCGCGAGGCTTCACCCTGCTCGAGGTGATGGTGGTGGTGGTGCTGGTCGGTATTCTGGCCAACATGGTACGCCTTGCAGTGGGTGATGGCGGGCGGGGAGCAGCACTCAGGGATACCGCCCGCGTGTTGCAGCAGCTGACCCGGGTTGCGGCCGACGAAGCGATGATAACCAGCCGCCCTGTGGCACTGATCCTCGGGCCGGAAGGCTACGGCCTGCAACGCTGGCAAGAGGGATCATGGCGCCGTCCCGGAACAGATGCCCTGTACCGCGTGCGCCGCCTCCCACCCGGCATGGATTTGCGTGTCACCGGCAGCGACGACGGCGCGGCACTCGGCTCGCGGGTGCCGGCGATCTTCTTCCCGGACGGCAATGTGGAGGCTCTCGGCATGGAATTGCGACTGCTTCCCGGCGAGCGTCGGGCGCGACTTCTGCCGGAGGATGACGGCTACCGCGTGGAGTTCAATTGAACTCCTGCAAGCGCGCATGGGGATTCACCCTGGTCGAGGTGCTGGTTGCCCTCGTGGTCCTCGCGGCCGTGCTCTATGCCGGGAGCGTAGGCATCCGCGGCGCCGCCCGTCAGGAAGAAGCCCAGGAGCTGCGCATCCTCGCGCACTGGGTTGCAAGCAATGCCGCCACTGAAATCACCCTGCAGCCTGCGCCGGAGAACCAGCCATGGACTCCCCCAGAACCGCGGGAAGCTTTGCTCTACGGGCGTACCTTCCGGGTACGCTACAGCCTGCTCGAGGAAGAGCTGCCGGAGTTTCTGGTGATCGAAGGCGAACCGTCGACCGCCCGGCGGGTGGTGGTTGAAGTCGCGGATCCGGCGACGTCGGACACCATCCTTGCCCGGCTCGAGGCTCCTGCGCCATGAGGTGGACGCGGCATCGGTCGAGCGCGGGCTTCACTCTGCTCGAAGTGCTGGTCGCAATTGCGATCTTCAGCGTGATGGCAGTGCTCGCCTATGAGGGCCTGCGCAATTTCCTCGCCGCGCGCACCCTGCTCGACAACCGTACCGGGGTCTTTCATGCCCGTGTCCGCGGGATGGCCCAGATGCAGCAGGATCTCGAGCAACTGGTGGCGAGACCCGTGCGCGATGAACTGGGGGATCCCGTGGATGCGCTGCGACGTCGCACCGGTGAGGAAGTATTGCTGGCGTTCACGCGCCACAGTCCCTGGCCAGCTCCATCGCGGGGCTTGCCCGACCTTCGCCGGGTCGAATATCGGCTGCTCGAGGGGCGCTTGTTGCGCAGGGAATGGGACGCGCTTGACCGCGTTTCATCGGTTGGTTATCGCGAGCGGACCCTGTTGTCCGGGGTGGAGTCGGTCCAGCTGCGGTTTCATGGCGCCGAGAGCTGGCAGGACGACTGGGCAGGCGCGGCGGGACCGGCCTCCCGGACTGACTTGCCGCGCGCGGTAGGCGTGCTCGTGCGTTTCGCAGACGGCCGCAGCCTCGAGCGCATCCTGCGTCCGGGTGGGGCGGGGTAATCTCATGCGCAAGACTCGACCGGGATCGACTTCGCCATCCGCCGAGCGCGGCATCGCCCTCATCACGGCGATGGTGCTGGCGTCCCTGATGACCGCCGCAGTGGTCGTGCTTGCCACCGATCAGTACCTGTCAGGGCGCAGGATCAACAACCTGCTCGAAGCGGACCGGGCGGCGCTGATGGCCGCGAGGCTTGAACGCGATGCGGTGCGCCTGCTGGAAAAAGATGGCGCGCTGGGGCGGCAGGACGTGACGACGGAGGAGTGGGCCGTGGTCCGTCTGCGCGCGGAAGATCTGGGCATGGAGGCGGAAGGCGGCCTGCGGGATTTACAGGGGCTTTTCAATCTGACCAATCTTTCCCCCGATCCCGCGTTTGCCGGAGGCAATGCAGCGGGCGCTGGCGCTGTCGCAAACCGCCTGGATCTGGATACCGCCGAAGCCATGGACGATCCACCGGCAGTGCTCGGCGACGAGTTCCAGACCGGGACCAGCTTCCCTCCGGAGGACGCCGGGCAATTCTCGAACGAGGGCGAGACGCAGGACGAAGGTGCTACCACGCCCGCGCGGGGGGCAACGCGCGGAGGGTCTCCCACGCCGGCTGCGCCGGGCGAGGCGGCGGAGCGACGGTTCCGCCTGCTGTTCAAGGCTCTCGATCTGGATGAAACACCCATCCAGGCGATTATCGACTGGGTGGATCCCGACTCCGAGACCCGTTTTCCCAATGGCGCGGAGGATGACTACTACTCCCGGCAGAAACCCGCCTACCGCACGGCAAACCGGCCTTTTGCCTCAGTGCATGAGCTGCGCCTCGTCAAGGGCATGACGGATGAAATCTTCGAGCGCCTTGCTCCGTTCGTGGTCTGCCTGCCGAATGCGACCCCTTTGAATGTGAACACGGCGCCCAAGGAAGTGCTCATGAGCCTGGGGCCCGCCGTGAGCAGCAGCACTGCGACCGTGCTGATCCGGGCCCGCGAAACCCAGCCATTCATGACACTGGACGCTTTCCGCAAGCATCCGTTGCTACAATACGCGCAACTGGAGGCAGGCGACCTTGCGCTTGCCAGTGACTTTTTTGAACTCAGGACCACCGTCCGCAGCCCCCGTTTCGAGCACACAACCTTGAGCTTGATCACCCGCAACCAGAACAAGGCACGACGCCTCGGCCGCGAGCAGGAGGTACTCGTCCTCGCACTTCCGGATGCCGAGCCATGACCGCGGCACTCGTTGCGCGAGCCTTGCCGGGGGCGATATTCGAGTGGGCGGAGGTGGATCGCGACGGTGCCCCAGGCACGCCGGCGCGGGGCGGCGTCCAGTCCTTGATCGACGCCTGTGCGGCGCGCGAGATGACCCTGTTGCTCGATGGTCGCAGCGTGGGCACGCTACCCGCGGCGATTCCGGCGAAATCGCAGCGACAGGCTCGGATCGCCGCGCCGTTCGCCATAGAGGACGATGTCACGGAAGAACTGGAAGCGCTCTACGTCACCTGCGGCCCGGCCGAGGAGGCCGGGGTAAGGACCGTCGGCTACACGCGCAGGCACGAGCTTGATGCCTTGCTGGCACCGCTGGCGGAGGCCCGTGTCGCGCTGCGCGGAGTCAGACCGGACTATCTCGCCCTGCCCTGGTCGCCGGGGCAGTGGTCGGTGCTGCTGGAAGACAACCGCTTGCTGGTCAGGACTGCGGCGCGACAGGGCTTTGTGGTGGAACGTGAACTGGCTACTGAAGTGCTCTCGCGCAAGCTCGCGGAAGCTGCCCCGGAGCGCATCGTGCAGTTTGGCGATGGTGCGTTGCCCGCGGCCTTCCAGAGCTTGCCAGTGTCCCGTCAATCACTGGTCAGTGGCCCCTGGCGGCTGTTCGCCAAGGCAGCCACCGAATCGGCCGGCATAGACTGGCTACCCGACAATTTCCCGCGACCGCGCAATGCACGCCGGGCGGCGTGGGTTTGGGCCGCCAGCCTGCTGGCCCTGACACTGGCAGTCCATCTGGGCTTTCTGCTTGTTGGAAATGCGCGGCTCGAGACGCAAACCGCGGCCCTGCGCGAGGCGCAAGCCGAAATCATGCGGGGGACTTTCCCTGAAATCACCCGGATTGTGAACGCCGAAGTCCAGGCCGCGCAGGCAGTAGCCGCATTGCGGGCCCTGGGTGGAGAGGAAGCCTCGGTGCTCGAACTGCTGCACGGACTCGGTCTCGCCGCGAACATGGGGACAGGCGGGTTCCGCCTGCTCAACGTCAACTACGCGAACGGCGTGATGAGTGTCCAGACCCTGGCCCCGGATATCGCGAGCCTCGAAGGGCTCGGTGCTGATGCCGACTCGCCCGTGGTCATAGAAATCCTCTCGGTGGAGAACCGCGAAAGCGGCGTGGTCGGCAATCTCCGTGTGCGCAGGAAGGAGCAGGGTTCATGAACGTCTGGTGGCAGGGCCTGAATCCACGCGAACGCCTCCTGGTCAGCCTCGCCTCGGCAGCCGCACTGGTGGCGTTGTTGTTCCTGTTGGTGGTGGAACCACTGCAGCTGCGCCACGGCCGACTGCAGGATGAGCTTGCCGGGCAGGCCCGGGCGTTGCAGTCGCTGCAGCGCCTCGGCGAGGAAGCGGCCGCATTGCGCGAGGGCGGTGCGCCCCGGGGACGACTGGCAGAAGGCCAGACCCTGCTGGCATTGCTCAATGCCTCGGCAGGCGCACGCGGCCTCTCCTCCGGCATCGAGCGCATCGTGCCCAATGGCTCGGGGGAGGCTTCGGTGGTGGTGAGGGGTGTGCCGTTCGACACACTCGTGGCCTGGCTGATCGCGCTCAGGACCGCATCGGGGGTGGAGGCCCAGCGGCTGGTGGTGGACAGCGATGGCAGTGCCCCGGGCCGCATCAACGCAAGTCTGACGCTGGTAGCGACCAGCGCGCCCTGAGTCACACCAGCTGGTTCATCTCGAAGATGGGCAGCAGGATTGCGATGACGATGGTGAGCACTATGGCCCCCATCAAAAGGATGAGCAGCGGTTCCAGCAGGCCGAGCAGCAGCGAAAGCTGGTTCTGGACCTTGAATTCGAAGGATTCCGCACCGGTATCCAGCATCTCGACCAGATTGCCCGAGGCTTCGCCGCTGCCGATGAGATGAGGCAACAGCGGGGGAACCAGGGAGGATTTGACGAGCGCACGGCTTAGGGCACTGCCTTCACGAACCTCCTCGATCACATCCCTCAGGTGTTTTTGCAGTGGCGACAGGGTCACGGATTTCGCCGCGATGCCCAGCGCATCGAGCATGTCGACACTGCTGCCGAGCATGATGGCGAGCATGCGTGCAAAGCGTGCTGTCTCGCTGCTCACCAGCAGCTTGCCCAGCACCGGGACCGCCAGCAGGAACCGGTGGAACAGAAAGCGGGGCTTGTCCTTCTGCAGGAACCAGCGCAGGCCTTGCACGGCGGCAAGCAGCGCGAGCAGCAACGCCAGCCCATAATCACGGGCAAACGCCGAAAGCGCGATGAGTCCCCGCGTGAGCAGCGGTAATTCCTGCTTCATGTCGATGAACACTTTCACGACTTCAGGCACCACGTAGGCGAGCAGGCCCGTCACCACCAGCACTGCGGTGACGCTCAACACTCCCGGATAGACCATCGCAAGCCAGAGGCGCTTGTTCATGCGGTCGCGATTTTCGACATGGCCGGCGAGGCGCTGCAGCACCATGGGCAGGTGCCGGGTGCGCTCCCCGGCACCCACCGTCGCGCGATAGTCCTCCGGAAAGATTTGCGGAAACTCCTCCATCCCGACGGCGAGCGACTGTCCCTCCAGGATTCTGGCCCGGATCCCCAGTGCAACCCGGTTCACGCTGCGAGAATCTGCCTGGCGCGCAATGGCAGTGAGCACGTCATCCAGCGGAAGTCCGGAGGCGCTCAAGGTTCCCAGCAGTCGGGTGAACAGGGCGAGTTCCTCACCACCGAGACGTGGTCCACCCAAGCGCAGTCCCGGCAGGCGCATGCCGGTGCGGCTCTTGCCGAGACTTACATTGAGAGGAGTGAGTTTCTGTTCGCGGAGCTGTTTGCGCGCCTGGCGTTCCGAATCCGCCTCGATCACGCCGCGTTGCTGCGTGCCGTCCGGCGTGAGGGCGGTGTAGTCGAAGGCGGCCATCAGAGATGCGGTCCGGACTTCAGAGGGACTGCATCACGCGCAGCAGTTCTTCAGGCGAGGTCTGGCCGGCAAGCACCTTTTGCAGACCATTGTCCATGATGCCCATGGAGCGCGTACGCGCATGCTTTTCCAGCGCGGCCTCGCTGGCCCCGTCGTGCACCATCTGGCGCAGGGTCTCGTCGAACACCACAAGTTCGTAGATTGCGGTGCGGCCACGATAGCCGGATTGGTTGCAGTGGGCGCAGCCCCGGGCGGTGAAGATGGGCGAGTCCGCGCGATCGACCGCGCCCATACGGGCTGCCGCTGCCACTTCGAGCACACCGGGCTGGCGGCAGTGAGGGCAGAGCAGGCGCACCAGACGCTGGGCCAGTACACCGACGAGGCTGTAAGCCAGCAGGAAAGGTTCGGCACCCATGTCACGCAGGCGCGTGATGGCGCCGATGGCGGTATTGGTGTGCAGGGTGGAGAACACCAGATGTCCGGTGAGACTCGCCTGGATGGAAATCTGTGCGGTTTCCAGATCGCGGATTTCACCGACCATCACCACGTCCGGATCCTGGCGCAGGATGGCCCGGAGCCCGCGGGCGAAGCTCATGTCCACCTTGGTGTTGACCTGGGTCTGGGCGATCCCTTCGATGAAATACTCGATGGGATCTTCCACTGTCATGATGTTGCGACTGCCCTCGTTCAATCGCGCAAGTGACGCGTAGAGTGTGGTGGTCTTGCCCGAACCCGTCGGCCCGGTCACCAGGAAGATGCCGTGAGGTTTGTGGATGATGGCATCCAGGGTCGCTGTGGTTTCGGGATCCATGCCGATGTGTTCCAGCGCCAGTCGGCCGGCCTGTTTGTCGAGGAGGCGAAGAACCACACGCTCGCCGTGACCGGAGGGCATGGTGGATACGCGCACGTCCACCGGCCGATTGGCAATCTTGATGGAGATGCGGCCGTCCTGGGGCAGCCGCTTCTCGGCAATATCGAGCTTGGCCATGATCTTGATGCGCGAGGAGACCAGCGGCGCAATGGCGGCTGGTGGCGACATCACCTCCCGCAGCACGCCGTCGACCCGCAAGCGGATGAGCAGCCGGGTCTCGAAGGGTTCGATGTGAATGTCGGACGCGTTCTGGCGGATGGCCTCCGAAAAAAGCACATTGATGAGCCGGATGATCGGTGCATCGTCATCGGCATCGAGCAGATCCGCGGGTTCACCGAGCACATTTGCCAGATCGGCAAAACTGGCGTCGCTGCCGAGATCCGCCATCATCTGCTCGGAAGCGCTTTCGCCTGCCTCGTAGGTCGACTGCAACTGGCGGTCGAACTCGGCTTCGGTGATCTCCTGCAAGTGCAGGGGACAGGCGGCCATGCGCCGCACCTCGAGGATGGCTTCCGCAGGCGTGCGGGGCGTCACCAGCACCGAGAGGGCCTGCCCATGCATGGCGTCCACCAGCACTCCATGGCGCCGTGCATAGGAGAAAGGCAGCTTCACGCGATACGACTCCTACTCGACCAGACCATCCGCGGGCAGGCGCGGTCCCGGATCGCGCAGGAAGAAGCGGTGCTCCTGATCCTGCTTCTCCTGCTTGCCGCGAATATCTTCGTAGCGGGAGGAGGTGAGCGCGCGATTGGTTGCCTGGTCACGCACGATCGAGGGGCGCAGGAACACCATCAGATTGGTCTTCGTGAAATCGCTGGAACTGTTGCGAAAGAGAGCGCCTATGCCCGGAATTTCACCGATGAGGGGGATGCGCGTTTCGTTCTCGCGCATTTCGTCGCTGATGAGTCCGCCCAGCACGATGATCTGCTTGTCATCCACCAGCACCGAGGTCTTGATAGAGCGCTTGTTGGTGACGAGATCCGCGCCCGTCGTGTCGCGGTCGACACTGGAGACCTCCTGCTGGATTTCGAGGGTCAGCGTATCCGCATTGTTGATGCGGGGCTTTACTTTCAGCAGGATGCCGACGTCCTGGCGTTCGATCGTCTGGAAAGGATTGTCGGGCGTGGTGGTGTTGTTGGTGAACTGCCCCGTGACGAAGGGCACGTTCTGGCCGACAACGATTTCGGCTTCGGCGTTGTCCAGGGTCATCAGGGTGGGCGTGGAGAGCACGTTGGTGTACTGGTCGCCGCTCAACGCCCGGATCAGCGTGCGCAGATCGCCGGCGGAGAAATAGCCGAGCGTCAGACCCGTCAGCAGGCTGGGCGCGGAATTGGCGGCGAAGGGGTCGGGAATACCGCCCGAGTCGAGCCCGGGGAAGCGTGAGCCCGCGTAAAAGCCGTCCCGGTTCGGTACCGAGGTGGTCCATTGCACGCCGAGTTCATCCGACTTGTTGTTGGAGACTTCCGCGACCAGACCTTCCACCAGCACCTGCGCGCGACGGATGTCCAGTTTCTCGACGACCGCCCTGACCTTCTCCATCAGTTCCGGCTCGGCCAGCACGATAATAGAGTTGGTGGATTTATCCGCCTGGATTTCGAATGCGCCCCGCACCCCGGCGCCTGAAGGTCCGCCACCTTCGCCGCCGGCACCGCCTTCGGCCCGATTGCCGATGGATTGCAGCAGCGGCACGATCTCCTCCGCGAGGGCGTACCGCAAGTAGATCACATCGATTAGCTCGTTGCGCGAACTCCGCGGCACATCCATTTCGCGAATCAGGGTGCGCATCCGCATCTTTTCCGCCGGCGCGCCCCCGATGAGCACGGAATTTGAGCGCTCATCCGCCGCAATGGGCGGCGCGAGTCCGGGATTCTCGGGATTGGAAGTCAGCAGCTGCTGCACCGTGGCGACCAGCGGGATGGCCTTGGCATGGCGCAGGGCTATCACCTCGATGAAGTCCGCGTTGTCCCTGTCGATTTCGCGCACGATGCGCATGATGCGGTTCACGTTGGCGGCCGTGTCGGCCATCACCAGCGCGTCGGCACGGGCGGTTGCCGCCAGATGGGCCTCCTGGGGCAACAGGGGGCGCAGCACGGGAACCAGCTCTGCTGCATTCACGTAGGTGGTGGGGATGACGGCCGTCGTGACCTGCTCCGTGGCCCCGACCCGTTCCGAGACCACGCCAACCCCACCTTCCTGGCGACCGTTGATGTCCGGCAAGATCTTGATGACCTTGCCGCTGGGCACGGCCACGAAGCCGTTCACCTTGAGCACGGAGAGAAATACTTCATACAGCGCATCCGGGTCGGTCGGGGCCGAGGACACGACGGTGACCTGACCTTTCACGCGAGGGTCGATGATGAAGTTCTTGCCGGTCAGCTCCGAAACGGCCGTGATGAAGGCTTGGATGTCGGCGTTCTTGAGATTGAGGGTGACCGCCTTGCTGCCGTCATCCGCCGGGGTGATTCCTGCCCCCGCCGCCTCCTGCGCCGAGGCGGCGGATGATGTGACAATGAGGACGCCCAGCAGCGCCCCACCGAGGGGCGAGGACAGAAATCGTGTTCGTCGCAATGGCATGCGATCGGCTCCGTGGATATTCAGCGTTTATCATTTTCATTGTGGTGCGCCTCGAAGCGAGTCGAGGCGTCGCCAGCTCCCGGGAGGTTGATCACCGCCCAGGATGCTGAAAGGGGTTGGCCGGCCCTGTCCGGCGCCGGCACTCATGTCTGTGGACTCTTCCTCCGAGGTCATCGGACCGGGCGCCACCGGCAGCGCGGCCGACTCCAGACGTCCCTGATGTTTGATGACCACCTCGAGAGGGCGGATGGCCCGCAACTCCACGCCTTCCTTGAGAGGCTCGCCGGGGCGGAACTCGCGTGGCGCGCCACCCTCGACTTGAAGGATGGCATAGGCGCGCGAACGATCCCGCGAATAGGCAATGCCCTGGACCTTGACGTCCAGCGCAGTGGCCGGCAGCACGGTGTTCTCGTCTTCCTCCGGCAGGACCACTGCAGCCGCAAGATCCGGGGCCCCTGCCATGGCAGCGTCACTTTCCGCATCAGCGGATTTGCCGAACAAGGACCATTCGCGCAGGCGCTCGAGATTAACCGGCCGGGCCGCTGGACCTGTAGCAACGGGCATCGGTTCAGGGACCGAGGTGTCCGGGTTCAGTGCCTCCGTGCCTGCGAGGTGGTGGACGAGCGTGAGCACCAGCAGGCCGCCGCTCATCAGGACCGGACTCCAGCCGGGCAAGGTCTCGGGCGAGAGGCGGTAGCTCACGAAAGCTTGTTCTCCATGATTGGGCAGGTGCCTTGGGAGGCAGCCGGCAATACCCGCGATGGTACGGATCCGAAGGCCAGAGCGCAAATCAGAAACATGTTACAAGCCCGTAAAATATCAATGATTTTCACCGATCCGCATGGAATACTGCGACCCCGGACCGGGCGTTCTTAAAGAAATCCGGCACGGCGACCGAAACACAGTCATGAACACTCATCAGGCAAACGACTCCATGCATGACATTCTTCCTGTCGTCCTCGCCGGTGGAGGCGGAACACGCCTCTGGCCCCTCTCGCGCGGACACTATCCCAAGCAGTTCCTCAAGGTGGAGGAGGACGTCACGCTGCTGCAGGGCACCCTCCGTCGTCTGACAGTGGGAGGGCGCTTTCCCGCCCATTTTCTGCCCCCGGTCGTGGTCTGCAACGAGGAACACCGGTTCCTGGTGGGCGAGCAGGCCCGCCAGTTGGGCCTGCCGTTCGCGAAGATCCTGTTGGAGCCCGTGGGGCGCAACACCGCGCCAGCCATCACTTGCGCGGCGCTGGCGGCTCGGGCGGCCGGGACAGATCCCTTGCTGCTGATGATGCCGGCGGATCACCTCATCAATGAGCCGCTGGCTTTCATGGCTGCGGTGGAGCGGGGGAGGGAACTCGCGGGTGCCGGCAGACTGGTCACCTTCGGTGTGGTCCCGACTGCGCCAGAGACCGGCTATGGCTATCTGCAGCTCGGGACCGCCCTGGCCGGGCAGGCGTCCTCACCGCAGGCCAATGTCCTCAATGCTTTCAAGGAAAAACCGGCCCTGGAGCTTGCGGAGGCCTATCTGGCCGATGGCGGCTATCGCTGGAACTCCGGAATCTTTCTGTTCAAGGCCAGCGTATGGCTGGAGGCACTCGGGACCTTGCAACCCGACATGCTGGCGGCCTGCAAGAAGGCCACGGAGGCGGCGGGGCAGGATGGCGAGTTCCTGCGCCTCGAGCGGGATGCCTTCCTGAACTGTCCTGCCGACTCGATCGACTATGCGGTGATGGAGCCGCTGGTGGCGGCACAGCCCGAGCGCACTGCCGTGGTCAGCCTGGACGCAGGCTGGTCGGACGTCGGTTCCTGGTCCAGCTTGTGGGAGGTGTCGCCGCGCACGCCCGATGGCAACGTCACCCGCGGTGACGTCTGTGCGATCGACTCGCGCGACAACCTGATTTTTGCCGAAAGCCGCTTGGTGGCGGCGGTGGGCTGCGAGGATCTCGTGATCGTGGAGACGCCGGATGCAGTCATGGTGGCTCCCAGGGCCCGCGCCCAGGACGTCAAGGGCATCGTCGACTGGCTGGCCACGCAGGGCAGGGATGAGCGTCTGCTGCACCGGCGGGTTTTCCGTCCTTGGGGGTCCTATGAGGGTGTCGACAATGGCGCGCGTTTCCAGGTGAAACGCATCATGGTCAAGCCGGGAGCCTCCCTGTCCCTGCAGATGCACCACCACCGCGCCGAGCACTGGATAGTGGTGAGGGGCACCGCGAGGGTGACACGTGGGGAAGAAGCCTTCCTGCTGAGTGAAAACCAGTCGACCTACATTCCCTTGGGCGAAACCCATCGCCTGGAAAACCCGGGCAAGATTCCGCTCGAAATCATCGAAGTCCAGTCGGGGCCTTATCTGGGTGAAGACGACATCGTGCGTTTCGAGGACAAGTACCAGCGCGTATGAGCCATCCCCGCCTGCGCGTGGTGCTGGTGGCCGGTGCCCGCCCCAACTTCATGAAAGTCGCGCCCATCCTCCGCGCCCTGAAGGCCCGCGAGGAGCGCTTCGAGTGGCGGCTGGTGCATACCGGCCAGCACTATGACCACGGCATGAGCGATGTGTTCTTCGAAGAGCTGGGAATTCCCACGCCCGATTTTCACATGGGTGCCGGTGGCGGCAGTCATGCCGAACAGACGGCTCGCATCATGGTGGCGTTCGAAAGCTGGTGCGAGGAATTTGCGCCAGATCTCGTGATGGTGGTGGGGGACGTCAATTCCACGCTGGCCTGCTCGATTGTGGCCAAGAAACTTGGCATCCGCGTGGCCCATGTAGAAGCCGGTTTGCGCAGTGGTGACCGGCGCATGCCCGAGGAAATCAACCGGCTTGTGACCGACGCAATCTCTGATCTCTGCTTTGTGACCGAGCCCAGCGGTCTTGAAAACCTGCGCAGGGAAGGGCGCTCCGAGCAGTCCTCGCACTTCGTCGGTCATGTGATGATCGACGACCTGTTTTTCCAGTTGTCGCAATTGCAGCGGATGACGAGAGAGAACTTTGCCACCGCGCCGCTCAAGCAATCACTGGGCCGCTATGGGGTGGTCACCCTGCATCGTCCGTCCAACGTGGATCATGCCGAAACCCTGTCAGGAATCGCGAGCGCGCTGGGCGAGATAGCAGCTGAGCTGCCGCTGGTCTTTCCGCTGCATCCGCGTACGCGGGCCAATCTCGCGCGTTTCAATCTGGTGCTGCCTGACAGGATCACGATCACCGAACCGCTGCCCTACATGGAATTCCTCAACCTGTGGTCCGACGCCGCGCTGATCCTCACCGACAGTGGCGGGCTACAGGAGGAGAGTACGGCGCTGAGCGTGCCGTGCCTGACCTTGCGCGAAAATACCGAGCGTCCGGTCACCTTGACCGAAGGTACCAACGTGCTGGTGGGCGTGGACCCTCAGCGGATCGTTGAAGCCGCGCGGCGGCAGCTCGGCCGCACCCGGCAAGGTGCCCTGACGTGGCCTGCGTTGTGGGACGGCGCGGCTTCCGAACGCATCGTGGCGGTGCTTGCCGGCGAGCGTGCCTCCTGAGGCAATCCGACTAATCGAGACCGACGATGTCATCCATCCTCCGGAGCGGGGACACTGTTGGCTGAAGGAGTATCGAATGTCTACCAGCATCATCACTGATCAAAGCCGGGGAACGGCTCGGAACCTCATGCCGAGGGTGGGATTCGTCTATGCGCTTCTATGCCTGTTACTGACCGGATGCGGCGGCTCCCCGGTGGAGCAGCCCATGGAGGAAGGGCGTGCAGCCTACGCGGACACCGATTATCCGAGGGCGTTCGCGGCATTCCGGAAGGCGGTGGAGGCTGACGGCGGCAATCTGCAAGCCAGACTCGCACTGGCAGAAACGCAGGAGAAGCTGCAGGACTGGGAAGGGGCCTTCGAGAATTTCAGCGCAGTTGCCGCAGGCGACGCGAGCAACATCGAGGCCCGCTTCAAGACGGGCCAACTGCTTCTGGTGAAGCGTGATGCCGAGGGCTTGCGCAAGACAATCGCGGAGCTTTAAGCCAAGGCACCCGACGCGCCCGAGGGGCCGATACTTGCTGCAGGCCTGCTGGGCGTGGAAGACGGTGCGGAGCGCGCACTCGCCGCAGCCCGAACAGTCCTGACCAAGCACCCCGATGATGTGAATTCGGCGGTGATGGTGGCCTCACTGCTGGTGCGACAAGGTCAGAAGGAAGAGGCGCTCAAAGTTCCGGCGTCCTCGGCAGACAAGACCCCCCGTGATGTGACGCTGCAGAGCATGCTTCTGCGCATTCATCAGCAGGACGGTGAGCCGGGCAAAGCGCGCAAGGTGCTCGAGAACTTGATCACGCTTGAACCCAAGGTGCTGCCCCACCGGGTGCAGCTTGCGGGCCTCCACGAAGCCCGCAATGAGCATGATGAGGCACTGGCGGCGTTGGAGGAGGCGGTCAAGGTGATCACCCCGCCACATTCCGCTGCGGTGCCTGCGCGGCTCGCACTGGTCGACTTCGTGCGGCGCCTGCGCGGGGATGAGGCAGCGGTTTCACGACTCGAAGCCTTGGTTGCCGACGCTCCCGAGGCACAGGATTTGCGCCTGGGGCTGGGTCGCCTGCATGACCTGATGCGGCAACCGGAGGAGGCCGCGAAGGTTTACGAGGAAGTCGCCAAGCGGGAGAAAAACCGACAGACGCCCATCGCGCTGGAGGCTCTCACGCGCCTTGCCGCGGCTCGGGCCTTGTCCGGCAAGCCTGCCGTCGCACTCGAACTCGTTACTGAAGTCTTGACGGCCGCCCCCAAGACCACCGAAGCGCTGCTGCTGCGGGGCACGCTCGCAGTGGATGCGGGCAAACCCGGGGACGGCGTGACCGATTTGCGGGCGGCGCTGGACACGGCGCCGGATTCGCCGCGCGTGATTCGCGCACTGGCGCGGGCCCTGCTCGCAGACGGCAAAGCGGACGAAGCCGTCAAGGTCTTGCAGTCAGCCATCGAGCGCGCGCCGAGGATGCTGGAATTGCGCGGTGAGCTCGCCAATCTGCAGACCACCAACAAGGATCTCGATGGTGCGATTGCCACCCTCGATGCGGCACTGGAGGTTTCTCCCGACAATCAGGGCGCACTGGAGGGGCTGTTCAAGATTCGCATGTTCCAGAAGAACTGGAAGGAGGCTCATGCGATCGCGGAACGCTTGAAGGTCGCGCTGCCGGAATCCCCGCTCGGATTTCATTACGACGGTCTCGTCTATCAGGCTGAGAACAAGCCGGAGGCGAGTCTCGCCCAGTTCGAGTCCGCACTCGCGCTGGCGCCGGATTCCATCCAGCCCTTGTCACAACTCATTCGCAGCCATCTTGCCATGGGCAAGCCCGAGCTCGCGGAAAAACGTCTGGCCGAAGCCATCGAGCAGGATCCGGACAATTTCGTCGCGCACAATCTGTCAGGAGAGCTGTTGCTCGCTGGGCGGGAGCCGGCCAAGGCACAGGCGGCCTTCGAGCGCGCCATCGCCATCAACCCGGGGATTGATGTGTTTTACCGGAATCTGGCCGCAGCCAGACTCGCGCTGGGTGAGGACGAAGCGGCGCTCGCCACACTCGAGAAAGGGATAGAAGCCACTGGTGGTTCCGCCTTGCTCGTGACCGCACTTGCGGGCCAGCTGGAAGCGACTGGCAAGCTGGACGAAGCCATCGCGCAGTACGAGAAGGTTCTCGAAGAAAATCCGAGCTCGGATCTGGCACTCAACAATCTCGCCATGTTGCTGGTGGAATACCGCGAGGACGATGCAGCGATGGCGCGCGCCCGCGACCTCGTGGACCGCATTGCCGCCCGCAACAATCCCGCCTTCCTCGACACTCGCGGCTGGGTGGCCTACAAGTCGGGAGATGCTACCCGCGCGGTTGAGCTCCTCGAGAAAGCGGCGGCCTGGCTTGCGGATACACCAATGGTGCATTACCACCTCGGCATGGCTTATCTGCTCGCCGGCAACGAAGTCCAGGCCCGCGCGAGCCTTGCACGTGCGCTGGCAGGAGACCACGGGTTCCGCGGGCGCGAGACAGCCGAATCGACACTGGCCGGCCTGGAGCAGAAGAAATAGGTTTCTTTCGCGCACCGGGCGTTCCCCCTGGCACCATCTTCCTGGCCGTTGCGCTGGGGACCCATGCGAGTGCCGGGGAGTTGAGGCTCAACGGCTGGGCTGGGGCCGAGGGCAGGGTGTTCATGCAATCCGCCGCGGATCCTCGCCAGCATGGGACACAAGGCTCGCTCGCCGTGCAGCCCGAATGGTCCTGGGTGTCGAATGACGGTGCGGACACCATCGTGTTCACTCCCTTCCTGCGAGTGGATCAATCCGATCATCGCCGTACCCACGGTGACGTCCGCGAACTGCTCTGGATTCACGCCGCGGAGGGGTGGGAACTGCGCACCGGGGTCGGCAAGGTGTTCTGGGGTGTGGCAGAGTCCAACCATCTGGTCGACATCATCAACCAGACAGATCTCGTCGAGAATCCGGATACCGAGGACAAGCTGGGACAGC
>Ga0194123_10001041_pt1 | contig 44832 bp, 40 predicted proteins | sample TA2MahsurfametaG_5_FD_155479 | JGI IMG/M metagenome (GOLD analysis project Ga0194123, IMG submission 155479) | Freshwater microbial communities from Lake Tanganyika, Tanzania - TA2015023 Mahale A surface | ecosystem: Environmental > Aquatic > Freshwater > Lake | place: Tanzania: Lake Tanganyika... | reverse complement strand
GGCTCTCAATCTTCGTGCCTACGATTTCGTATCACAGGAAGTGAGAGCAGCAGAAGATCCAGAATTTGAAACGTTCTACACGAAAAATATCCTTCTGAATGAAGGTCTACGTGCCTGGATGGCACCAGTAGATCAACCTCACGAGAACTTTGTGTTCCCTGAAGAGGTCTTGCCAAGAGGCAACGCTCTGTGATATACTGAGGGTCGAAAGACCCTCTTTTTTTATGGATTTGATATGACCTATGAAGTATATGAAAACATTTTGAGCGCACCATCTCTTAGTCATTGTAGAGCACAACTAAGAGAAGCTCGATGGATGTACGGTCATACATCTACCATGGAATCTAAAATACCATTTTGGTATATGGAACTTGCTGACAATAAGTTCTTTAATGATTATATGTTTAGAAAAATACAAGAAGCAACAAACCAAAAACTTATTCTACATAGAGTTTATGCGAATGGACATACCTATGGTCAAGATGGAGATATTCATAAAGATGATTTGAGAGAAAATCACAAGACTTTTTTATTTTATCCTTTAGAATGGAGTGAGTGTTATGGAGGTCAAACAGAATTTTTCAGCGATGATGTAATAAAAATTGATGAATATATTCCCAGAGAAAATACAGGGATAATGTTTTCTGGTAACATATTTCATCGAGGAACTGCTCCCATAATTCCAGAAGCAAAACTAAGGATTACGGTAGCATTCAAAATGGAGATTGCCCCTTGACAAAGGAGGTCACATGCTATACAATAAATACTGAAAATATCGGAAAGATTATGGAAGTCACTATTTACTCATTGAATGGTTGTAAATACTGCGTTCTTGCCGAAGAATTGATGCAAAGAGTAAAGGTAGATTATCAGAAAGTGATAGTTAATCAAGACATTAGTTCTGAAGATTTTAAAGACCAGTATGATAATGGAACAAATTCATTTCCACAAATCTATATTGATGGAAAAAACTACGGTGGATTGGTAGAAGCAATTCGTCATTTTCAGTCGCTCGGAAAACTATGAGATGCATGAAATAAATAAAGGTGTAGAAATAATGTTGAGGGGGAGAGTAAAAGCGAAAGCGGCGACAAAGATTGTATCGGTTATTAAGACTTTATCCCTTTTCTCAAAAAAATACAAGATTACTTTTGAGATAGTCAGGGAACATTAAACTTACCCACACTCAGGAGAGAAGAACATGGAACTAATTACCCCCTTTTTAGTATTCTTCTCTGTGTCTTTGTTATTTCTGTTTTTGTTTTTGGGGTTTATCTTCGGTTGGATAGTAAACAGTATCGTAACTGCTATCAGAGATAATCCTATCAATAAAATTAAACATCCCGAAATGTTTGATGAACACGGAAATCTTATGCCAGATGAATTAATTGCTTTTACTTTTGAAAATTATGATTACGAAGAGGATTATGAAGATGATTGAGGAGTTCTGAAATGATTTTAGTTGACATGAACCAAATTATGATTTCAAACCTTATGGTTCAAATTAAAGGATTTGAAATCAATGAAAATCTGGTTCGCCATATGATTTTAAAAAACATTCGATCATATGAAAAGGAATTTACTCCTAAGTATGGAGAGATGGTTTTGGCATACGACAGTAAACATTACTGGCGTCGAGATTATTTTCCCTACTATAAACAAAACCGAAAGAAAGATCGAGAAAAATCTGGATATGATTGGAACACTATCTTTGAAGTCTTGAATAGAATTCGTGATGAAATCAAAGACTATTTTCCATACAAGGTTGTTGAAGTATATGGTGCTGAAGCAGATGATGTCATCAGCACTCTCACTTCTTATAAAGCATATAAGAATGAAATTCTTGATACTCCAGAACAAGTTTTAATACTCTCTGGTGATAAAGATTTTATTCAATTGCAGAAGTATTCTTTTGTTAAACAGTTTAGTCCCATTCAGAAAAAATATATTAAGGAAGCAAATCCTTTGCGGTATGTTAAAGAGCATATCATCAGAGGTGATAAGTCTGATGGCATTCCTAATTTCTTATCTGCAGACAATACGTTTGTAAATGAGTATCGTCAGAAACCAATAAATAAGAAGAACCTGGAACTGTGGATTACTCAAGACCCACTGGATTTTTGTAAGACGCCTGAAGAAAAGGCAAACTATATGAGAAACAAAAAATTAATTGATTTTAATTGCGTTCCAAAAGAGGTAGAAGATAGCATCATAGAATGCTATGAGAGTTTAGATGTTTCCACAAAACAAGTTCCCCTTGCGTACTTTCAAACATATCAATTGAAAGATCTGATGCAAGATTTTTTCTTTAAATCGAATACATTAACATTTGGGAGTTGAACCATGAGACTACTGATATCTGAAATTTTTCAAAAAGTTTCTAATGCAAAAACTAAGGATGAAAAAGTTGCTATCCTAAAGAATAATAATAGCGACGCTTTACGAAAACTGTTGATTTGGAATTATGATGAAAGTATTTCATCTGCTATTCCCACGGGTGATGTTCCATACACACCAAACGCAGCACCATCTGGCACTGAGCATACAAAGTTGGAGCATGAATCTAGAATTCTACATCACTTTGTAAAAGGTGGATCAAATCTAACTCAAACTAAACGAGAGATGATGTTCATTCAATTACTTGAAGGACTTCATAAATCAGAAGCAGAGGTTCTCTGTTTAGTTAAAGATAAGTCTCTACAAACAAAATATAGAATTACTCTAAATGTAGTGAAGGAAGCATTCCCTCAAATTCAGTGGGGAAATAGGAGTTGAAGATTAAAATTCTACATCAAAATCGTGATCCAGCACTAGCAGAAGATAGAACTCTTCCTTATAACGCATATATTGTAAAGTATGTTGATGACGAAGTATACTGCTATGATATAGTAATCTCAAATAAACAAGCAGATATTTTTGATTACTATTGGGACAAATATAGAGAAGGACTTATCAAGTTCAAACAAACTGAAGGGCGGGTCAATCCAAAACTCTGGGGAAATCAAGTAAAAACGGAAAAGAAAAAATGAGACACATTGTTTTTAATCTGATCGATTGTGATCAAAATCTTATTGATGATGAAGAATACATCAGAGTGTCTCTAAAACAATCTGCAGAAATATGTGGCGCTAACTTAATCAGTATCAGTTCTCATAAATTTACTCCTCAGGGAGTAACTGCTATTGCTTTACTTTCCGAAAGTCATATAAGTATTCATACTTGGCCAGAGAAAAAACTTGCTGTTTGTGATGTGTTTACATGTGGCATTACAGCAAAACCGATGAAAGCAGTTATTCATATGGTAAAAACATTTAATGCAACAGATTGTACTTTAGAAGAGGTTAACAGAAATCATGAATGAAGATTATGATGTTTCTCAATCAGTAGTTGATGTTACTGTAGAAGATATTACTGAAAAAGTAAATGAAGAAGAACAGCAAGAGGAAGAACAGCAAGTACAAGAATTTTCTCTGACACCTCAGCAAATTAAAGAAGCAATCGCTAACTACGAAAAGCGAAAGAAAGCGGAAAAACTTGAGAGAAAAAAGAAGCAAAGTTTTGCCTATGAAGTAGGTAGACTTGATGGTATTAAATCGGCAAGAAAGAAGCAAGTTGCTTTGAATAGATTGATTAATACAGTACAACGAGAAAACAACATTCGTAAACAATCTGAGGAGACAACACATGAGCCAGGTTAAATTGATCGCTATCACTCAAGGCGCTGGTGAATTAATTGAGCAAAATGCACAGGAAGTAATCTCTTATATCGCTCGTGTAAGTAATCCAAACAATCAACTTAATTTTGATACTTCTGCTGGTCTCCTTCGTTATTGTATTAAGCATCATCACTGGAGCCCCTTTGAACATGCTTACATGACGCTTGAGATTAATACTACTCGTGGCATCGCAGCCCAGATTTTACGTCACCGTTCGTTTACATATCAAGAATTTTCGCAACGGTATGCAGACACAAACCTGCTTTCCGATAGACCTGAAGTTCCAGATCTTCGTAGGCAAGACACTAAAAATCGTCAAAACTCTATTGATGACTTTGGTGATTATGTAAAACTTGGATTGCAAGGTGAGATCTCTGAATACTTTAAGCAAGGTCAAGATCTTTATAATCGTCTGCTTGATAAGGGAGTGGCGAAGGAATGTGCAAGGTTTGTATTGCCACTCGCAACACCAACTCGTATCTATATGACAGGCTCAGCAAGGTCATGGGTGCATTATATTGATCTACGTTCTGCAAATGGAACACAGAAGGAACATATGGATATTGCAGAGAACTGTAAAGTCGTATTCCGAGAACAGTTTCCAACACTTGCAGAGGCATTGGAATGGAACAGTTAGAAATATCTCATACTCACTTTTTAAATCCTGGCATTAGTTCTATAGTTTTACCTGAAAAATATCTCTCGATTATACGAGATGAATGTTCTAAAATTATGGAAGATTTTGATGCTAATGAAAGTGAGGTAAATAATAGTAGACTAGCTGGGCAGCTAGATAAAGAATATAATCTTACTCGCACTCCAGTAGTTCTAAATGCAGTAGTGAATAATCTTTGTAGAGAATACATTCAGTATTGGACTAAAAGAGAAGTTACAAACCATCAATTTAAAATTGAAACATGTTGGGTTAATTATCAAAAAAAGCATGAGTTTAATCCTATACATGACCACAGTGGAATGTTCAGTTTTGTGATATGGATGCAAATACCATACGATGTAGATGAAGAACTATCTCTACCTCACTCGGCAAAATCAAACAGTCCATGTTCTTCACTGTTTTCTTTTCATTATGCAAATCTGCGAGGAGATATATCTACTCACTCTCTTAAAGTGGGCAAAAAACATGAGGGAACTTTAGTATTATTTCCATCATGGCTTAAGCACAGTGTAAATCCATTTTATACTTCAGATGATTTTAGAATATCTATTTCTGGTAATATAATTCCTACAACCGACGCAGACTACTCACTTTTCCCAACTACAGTTCAAGGAGATTTCAAATGAATAACCAAGATGTTTTAACTATCGCAAGAGAAAGTGGTTTAGTTTTCAACAACAATCATGATATTCTAGATTTTTATCAGAAGATTAGAAAAGAACTTAAAAAAGAATTTCTTGAGAATTCTGAAAAAGAGGAATGATATGTACTATGAATGCGACTTAAACGGCACACCAATTGCTTGTCAAATTATTGAATGGGACAAGGTTACTGGTGAATGCCTTATCGAATACACAGACCCTATTGGTCTATTGCGTTTATGGGTAAACGGTGATAGAATAAAGGAGAGAACACCTCTCCAAGAAATTTCGTTATGAATATCTTTTACTTGAGTTACGACCCACGCACATGTGCCGCCGAGCATTGCGATAAGCATGTAGTAAAAATGATTGTTGAGTATGCTCAACTCATGTCTACTGCTCATCGTGTGCTTGACGGCATTCCTTATACTGCCAAGACGGCAAACAATCGCAACATCAAACGCTGGCGACTTGACAAACCACGCGAAGACATTCTATACAAAGCATCACATATCAATCATCCTTCTAACATCTGGGTGCGACAATCTTCGTCACACTATCGCTGGTTGTTTGATTTGTTTCAACATTGCTGCGTACAATATACTCAACGCTACGGTAAGTATCACAGCACTGAGAGTATGGTTAGCTATCTCTGGGTTCCGCCATTCAATATTAAACATACTGGGTGGGTTGACCCCCCTCCTGCGATGCCAGATAAATACAAAGTACCTGGAGATGCAATCCAGTCATACCGCAATTACTATATTGGAGACAAAGTTTCGTTTGCAAAATGGAAATCTCCTGCCACTACCCCACCATGGTTTATTGAAGAACATGCCAACATATCCTGTTAAACACAAAGAAACTGGCGAGACACAAGAACTTGTGATGTCAGTTCAAGAATACACAAAGTGGAGAGAAGATAATCCAGAATGGGACAGAGATTGGTCGCAAGGAGTTGCTTCTATTGGCGAGGTTGGAGATTGGAAAGATAAAATTGCCAAGTCCAAACCTGGATGGAACGATGTCCTTAGACAAGTATCAAAGTACCCAGGATCTCAAGTAAAACCACTTTAATCGTATGCCAGCAAGAAAAAAATCTATCACTAATCCAGTTCCCTTTGGTATGAGCAACAAACAAATGAAACGAAAGAGACCTATTAATTTAGAGTATCTGAACACAATAGAACCACTCACTGATAATCAAGAAAAGTTATTTGAGCGTTATGCTCTTGACCAAAACATTTTTGCTTATGGTGCTGCTGGTACGGGAAAAACTTTTATCACCCTGTATCTTGCGTTGAAGGATGTTCTTGATGAAAATACACCATACGACAAGATTTATATTGTTCGTTCTCTAGTTGCTACTCGTGAAATTGGTTTCCTTCCTGGAGATCATGAAGATAAGTCTTCTCTATACCAAATTCCATACAAGAACATGGTTAAATACATGTTCAAAATGCCTGATGATAATTCATTTGAAATGTTGTATGGTAATTTAAAAAACCAAGGGACTATTAGTTTTTGGTCTACAAGTTTCATTCGTGGAACAACTCTTGATAATGCTATTCTGATTGTTGACGAGTGCCAAAACTTGAATTTCCATGAACTTGATAGTATAATTACTCGTGTTGGAGAGAACACAAAAATTCATTTTTGTGGAGACGTTCAGCAAACAGATTTAATCAAGACATATGAAAAGAATGGTATTCTAGACTTCATGAAAATTCTAGAGAACATGAAAGAGTTTGATTTGATTGAATTTGGAGTACAAGATATTGTTCGTAGCGGTTTAGTTAAGAACTATATTGTGAGTAAAATTAACCTTGGATTATGATACATTTTAATCATGTTGATTTGACGCTTATAGATTTGGAAGCAGTGATGGTTGATAATGTTCGTTATTATCAAACACCAGAAGGAAAAAAGTATCCATCGGTAACCTCTGTAATTTCAAAGAATCCAGAAAAGTGTGCTAGTATTGCAAAGTGGAGAAAACGAGTTGGCAATGAAAAGGCAACTGCAATTTCTACTAGAGCAAGCACAAGAGGGACCGCGTTTCATTCTATAGTTGAAGATTACCTAAATAATGAATTAGATGAAAGTAAGTATGAGGCAAAACCTTTGCCTCTGATGATGTTCAGATCTGCTAAACCAGTTCTGAACAGAATAAACAACATTCATATACTAGAAGGATCTCTATACTCTGACAGACTGCGTATCGCAGGAAGAGTAGACTGTATTGCTGAATTTGATGGTGAATTAGCAATCATTGATTTCAAAACATCAACCGAACCAAAGAAAGAATCTTGGATCCAAGATTATTTTGTGCAAGAAATTGCATATGGGTGGATGTTTTTTGAACGTTATAATATGGAGGTGCAAAAATTTGTCACCATCATCGCATGTGAAAATGGAGAAACGCAAGTATTTGAAATTTTCGATAAGAAAACTTACTATGAGAAACTAAATGAGTACATTAATTACTTTTTTTCAACCCAAACAAATGTCTAGTAACTCACAAATTAAATCAATAGAAGATTTTGTTAAAGACAAGTTACTTACACCCGTGAAATTTTCTTACGATATCGAAAAACTAGCATCAAATCATAACATGAATTATATTGATGCAATCGTTCACTATTGTGAAGAAAATGATATTGAATATGCTTCTGTGTCAAAATTAATTTCTAAACCATTGAAAGAGAAATTGAAGATTGATGCACAAAAACTAAACTATATAAAAAAGACATCCAGGGCAAAACTATTCCTATAATGTCATTTTTTAACTCCGAAATAATTCGATCCGAATTAATGCAGATACAGCAACTGCAGGAAACTATTGCTTCAAATATGTTCCGAGTTGCTTATATGAATTCTAGTGAAAAGAATGGGTTTCTGGATAAAATGGAACGTCTTTTAGAATTGCAAAAAATTATGGTTACTCGATTGAGATTATCCGAAAGTCCAGAAGCAAAACAATTTGAAGAAGAAGTCACTAGGAATGCCCAAAAACTTGGGTATGGTCCTGATGTCACCCTGGATGAAATATTAAATAATATGTCAGGGTTCATAGAAAAACTCCGAAAGCACGCTTGACAACAGGTGTGAAATCGGTTAAACTACACAAGTCAACACGACACATACTACTAATACGAGGAATACATGTCACTTGCAGAACTGAGAAAAAAATCTTCCGCTTCTTTTGATATCCTTACAAAGGAACTGGAAAAGACCGCAAACAACAGCGGTAATGTTGATGAACGTTTTTGGAAACCAGAACTAGATAAAAGCGGCAATGGATATGCCGTTGTTCGTTTCCTTCCTGCCCCTGAAGGAGAAGAACTTCCTTGGGCAAAGATTTGGTCTCATGCATTTCAGGGACCAGGCGGATGGTATATTGAAAATTCTCTGACGACAATCAACCAACAAGATCCTGTTGGTGATCTTAATCGTCGTCTCTGGGCAACAGGTAAGGATGCTGATAAAGAAGTTGCTCGTAAGCAGAAGCGTAAACTGACTTACTACTCTAACATTTACGTGGTTAGTGATCCATCAAACCCTGCTAATGAAGGAAAGGTTTTCCTGTTTAAGTATGGCAAAAAGATCTTTGATAAGGTTATGGCAGCAATGCAACCTGAGTTTGAAGATGAAACTCCTATCAATCCTTTTGACCTTTGGAAAGGTGCCAACTTCAAACTGAAAATTCGTAAGGTTGAGGGTTACTGGAACTACGACAAGTCAGAATTTTCTGATCCTACTGCTCTTTCTTCTAGTGATGCAGAGTTGGAACGTGTCTACAAGCAAGAGCATTCACTTGCTCAGTTTGTGACCATGGATAACTTCAAAACTTATGATGAATTGAAGCAACGTCTTGACATTGTTCTTGGTAACACTGAGTTTGCATCAACTGCAAGTCGTTATCAAGATGAAGATGATGATACTTTTGAACCCATGTCTGTAGTTACTGGTAAAAAAGCATCTCCCGAACTCCCTAAATATAGTTCGGCATCTGACGATGATGATCAACTAAGTTACTTTGCTCGTCTTGCTGAAGAAGACTGAAACAATACTAAATATTAAAAACACAAAAGGAGGTTACTTTCAAATGGCTAAAACTTATTCTGTGAAACTTGCGTCTAAAGATATTTACTGGACTGGAGATGAAACTGCAGTGTGGTCTGATGAAGTTTCTAAAGCACAAGTTTTCTCTACCAAAAAAGAAGCAACTGCAGTTGCTGAAGGTGTAGTTGGAATGATTGCTGAAGTTGTTTCATCACCTAGTTCATCTGAAGAAGGTTGATACCCTAAACCAAAATTGACTTTAAAATACCAATTGGGCGGAAAAAAAATTCGCCCAATTTTTTTGTCTCTAGGGTTTTTTAAAAAGATGACTGTTTTAGAGTATTTGAGATAAAGTCAGTGCTTTCAACGTATAGTGATTTTTCTCTTAATTCTTGAATTACACCTAAAACATATTGTTTTTTCAAAACGTATATTTCTCTTTGACTATCGTTCAATCTTCTTTCATATTCATAGTTGGTTATGATTTGAGACACAGAACTTCCAGAAACAGTCTTGACTAACCCATTATCATAATATTGGTAACCCTCTCTAATTTTTTTCTCCCAATTAGAACCATTAAATCTCCACAAATCTGGTCCGACCGTATAAACATCGTTTTCGTTGATTATTAGTTTATTGTTTGGAGCACTAATTACAGCAGAGGGAGGAGTTGTATATCCCTGACCTTGATTTGTAATAGAAACTGAAGAAACTTGGTTATTGGCAACATTAATGCTTGCAGTTGCTCCAGTTCCAGAACCACCGACCAAATTAATTGTTGCTGATGAGTATGCATCGCCACTGTCCGTTAAAGTTATTCCTAAGGTAGTTCCAATACTTGCGGTTGCAGATGCAGTAGTATCGAACAGACCTCCAGCAAAATTAACTGAAGTTGTGGCGGCATTGTAGTTAGTTCCTCCACCTACGACACTTACTGATTGAACTCTTTTACCTAAAATGACACTGGCAGATGCTGAAACTGTAGGATTACTGGTTTGTAGGGGATTTTTTGATAGAGTTATAGTTGGATTTATGATATCTACAGTTACATCACCGATAAATGTTACACTTAATATTCCATAGTGGTCATAATTAGCACCACTATTTCCTTGTTGAAATAGTCTAAAGTAAATGTTTGGAGATTTTAAATTTGCTGGTAAAACAAAGTCATAATTATCCAAGACCCCAGTTCCACTCCCATTTGGAACTGCTGGAATTACAATACCTAGGTCAGTCCATCCATTAGTTGATGGTGTTCCCGAAGTAATTTGATATTGAATTCTTAAATCTTCTGTACCTTGGATATCAGGAGTTTCGCCGCCATTGTTTCCATTTCCTCTAACTGCATAAACACGTACCGTATTAATAGAAGTTGCATTGATTGGATTTAGTGTTACAAAACGAGTTCCAGAGGATCCTCCAAATCTTAAGTGCGAAGAACCAATATTAAATCCTCCAGTGGTGCCAGTTCCATTTCCGTTGGGAACAATTGTAGTACCATTTCCAAATTCATAAACTTGATTAGCATTTGTCAGATCAAATTTAATGCCATCTAGAATTATTCCAGTAACTTCTCCATTATTAATTGCTGCGGTTGCAGATTGACCAGCAAGACCACCGCCAAGAGTTACGATAGGGGGATATACATATCCAGCACCAGGATTTGTGATCTCAAAGCGTTTAAAGTATCCACCATTTGATAAATTGGCAGTTGCAGTTGCTCCTGATCCTGTTGTTGTATCATTAATAGTTACGATTGGAGCGAATTCATATCCAGAACCCCCAGAGGTTACATTAATTGATGCAACTGGTCTATTGGTGATTGACACTGAAGCAGTAGCTTGTCTTCCTAAATTTGGCACTGGAAGACCAGCAGTGGTAGTGTCTAGTTGATACGCAGGAGAATTGTAAAAATTATTATCAACAACAATTCCTTTTTTTAGGATAACATTACCATTACTATTAGTTACTTCAATCGTTTCGTAGTGATGAATACCTTCTGGATCATCATACTTATCTTCGACATGTTTTCTTAAATCATATTCACTCATTGGCCAAAAGTCATAACGATTTGTGATGTTATTGACCATTAGAAGCAACCAATCATACTTATCAGTTCCATATAATTTTTGTGAAACTGTATCTGGACGCTCTCCATCCAATACCACATACTTGTTGAAATATGTGATATAATCAAATGCACTGTCTGTGATTTTAAATCTTCTGAAGATATTTTTAACTTCAGTATATTCTGCAGTAGACCAAGGATACTTGATTGGTCTATTGACAAGGCGTATATTTGGCAGTAAATCGAAGTACATCTTAGAAAGTCGCTGGGTTGCTAGTGTCTGGTGAAGTATATGTAGGGGCAGAATTTCCTGCTGCTCCTGGTAGCATATCTTGTCTAAAGATCTGCTTCATTTCTTGCAATGAAATGCTAATACTAATAGCAGTTGGCATACCATCAACATATGTAGTATATGCTCCATCTGGAGTATAATTCACGTCAAAATTTGTGATTGCACATGATTTTGATTTGAATAAAAATGGATGATCTGATCCATTGCCAGCCCCTCCACCTTTACAGAAGAAAAACCTCACAACCGAAGGAACTTTCAGGAAATTAAATGTTGCTTCATCATAAGCGGGGGTCATTGCATATTTAAATGCATGAATTATTTTATTGATATTATCTCTATCTTTTACATTTCTTGCTACTAATTTCCATCTGAACGTAAAATTTCTTAATTCTGGTCCTTGGTACATTACTTCAAAATTAGGATTTAAAACCTTTCCCCCCAGACCACCTAAAATATCATTAATACCTACAGAACCAGCTCCTGGTATCATACTAATTGCTTTTGCAGCTGCATCTGCCAGAGCTGCCTGAGTTCCACCTACTACTATATCTGATGCAAGATTGCCAACATGCAATCCTCCAACTCTAAGGATATTTGCTGCAATATTTGTAAATCCTTTTCCTTGCCACCCTTGACCATACTGAGAATTTAAATCCTCTGGCATGTACAAGGCAATGATTGGCATATCATCTTTTGGAGAATTATCTGCATATGATGTGCTCTGTGAATATTGATTTGCGTCAACATTTGTACCACCGCCAGTTACTACCGCTCCTGCTCCTGCTATAGCACCACCAACTCCTCCAGATGCTTGAAATGGAGGAACATAGTCGTAAAATTTAAAGATCATGTAATCGCTTGATTGATCAGCGAGATCGTTTGGGTATTTTACTACTGATGGCATTATCGTTTCCTTTTAGAACTTTTGGGAGATGATTTTTTGGGAGGTGCAAATCCTTTGGTTTTGGCATCTCCTGGATAACGTCTCACTTTTCGATCATCTTTTGTTTTAGTGTTGAAAAGAGATGCATTTTCAGTCCATACTTCAGTTGCAGAGTGAGATGTCTCCCTACCATTTTTTATTTTTTTGAAGTTATCGATAGGAAGATTGATTACACTGTCCCATTCACTTTCTGCAATATCTAACAATAACCCGTTTACGTGATCATCAATGTATTTATGTATGCAAACGCTAGGTATATTAATTCGTTTATTTTTCAGATCTTCGATAATTACTAATCTTCTCTTGGGATTGAAGTAATGCAAATTTGCTGCATAAAAATGATCTTCTCCTACTTTTAAGACATATGCTAGTGGAAATGTATCGTAGTATGGGAGAACATTTTTAAATTTTGGATCATATTCAAACAAATATAGATGACCAACCAGAGGATATCTTCTTAGAATATTTTCATCTTGTTTTTCAAATTTTTGTGTTCTATCAGTTTTTTCTTCTCTAATTACTCTATCTAGATTTTTTTTATAAGATGCAGCGATTTTCTTCACCGAATTTCTATAAAATTCTGGAGTTGCCCCATCTTCATTTTGAACTAATTTTTTTACTTTTTCAAATATTGTAAGACTAGACATTTAGATGATCCTCTGTTAGAATTAGAAACTTCATTTGACGAGTTTCGCAAAAATTATTTGCTGCTTGCCACTTTGCTTGATTTTTTATGAATGTTAAAACCTTGTCTTTATACAGTTTTGTTTGTCTTTTTGTGGGGGGAGGAGGTGCTGTTTGATTTTTCGGTTTAATCTCAATTAGGTATTTTTTCAGTTCCCCAGTTTTAGTTAAAACTTTAATGTAAAAATCTACATAGTAGCGATGAACTCTTCCATCAATAGGAGAACGATATGGTATAATAACTTCTTCACTTCCCCATTCAATAACAGATGGATTATTATCACAAAATTTCATAAACTTCAATTCCCATAAAGATCTATAAATGATATTCATGGGATTACCTTTATACTTGTTGGGATTATTTGCTCTATAAATCCCAGAGTATGCCATAAATAAATAAGAACGCTCTAGGTATTTAGAGGATGGGCATTTACGATACAATTGCGGCAAATTATAGATATGGACCCGCAACGTCTAATCTATATGAAGTAAAATTCAATTTAAATAGTGCTCAAGGAGTTGGACCTGTAGGCGGTAGGGGATTATCTTTACTTGATTATTTGAAAAGTATTAATAATGACATTGATACTTCTTCTGGGGTTACTAGATTGGATGTTATGATGGATGAAATTAGTCTACCAGGAAGACAGTTTGCTACAGAAACTCTTAATGGATCTAGACAAGGACAACGTTTTGTATATCCACATTCTCAAATCTTTAGTGACATTAGTTTTACTTTTATTTGCGATCGTTATTTTTATCCATTAAAATTTTTGACTGGATGGATGGACTATATTGCCACCGAATATCCAAATTCAAATACTCCCTTTGGATTGCAATCAGTGGGTGCTTCAGATAAGTTACGCAATTCTGGTGCTGGTCAGAGAGGAACAAATCGTTTTGTTAGGATGGCATATCCAGATACATATATGGTAGATTTGCACATTATTAAAACCGAAAAAGGTAAATTTGCTCAAAATCAATATGCTCCCATCGGATATATACTTAATAGAGCCTATCCTTACTCAGTAGAAGCAGTTCCATTGTCATTTGGAACTTCACAACTAGTCAAAGTTACTGCTAATTTTTATTATGAAAATTGGCAGTTCCAATACGTGGCCTCGGAGGGTCAATAAACAAATTACAGGAGTATGAACCATGAGCGTGTTACCTACAATTAATGTTCCACATTATTCTGATAAAATTCCATCAACAGGAAAAGACATCAAATATCGTCCATTTTTAGTAAAGGAAGAAAAAGTTCTTTTGATTGCTTTAGAATCAGATGATGAAGAACTTATTGGGAATGCAATTATTGATGTTTTAAAAAGTTGTATTGTTACTAAAGGAATTAAAGTAGAAGACTTATCTACTTTTGATATTGAATATTTGTTTTTGAAAATTAGAGCAAAGTCTGTAGGAGAAGTAATTAATTTAAGTTATACTTGTCCAGACGACGGCACTACTAAAGTTGAAGTTTCTATAGAAGTTGACGACATCAAAGTTGAAAAAGATCCAAAGCATAATCCTAAAATTGTTCTAGATCCTGACAACAACGTTGGTCTTATTATGAAGTACCCTGGAGTTAAAGAATTTGTTGATATTAGTGTTTTGAGAAAGTCTAAAAATACAGAAGAAGTATTCAATACGATTGCTTCTTGCATTTATCAAATTTTCAACGCCGAAGAGGTTTGGGAAACTAAAAGTTTGCCCAAAAAAGACGTTGTTGGTTTCTTAGAAAATTTAACTAGCAAACAATTTGAACTAATTAATGAATTCTATGAAACTATGCCAGTTTTAAGGCATAAAGTTAAAGTGACAAATCCAAACACTAAAGTAGATCATGAATTTGTGATTGAGGGGCTACAGGATTTTTTCGCATAGCATTATATTATAATTCTCTTGAAAATTATTACATATCAAATTTTAATATTGTCCAGCATAATTTCTGGTCTTTGGGAGAAGTTGAATTGTGGATGCCTTGGGAAAGAGAATTGTACATCACTCTTCTAAATAACTATGTAGAAGAACGAGCCAGAGCTACTCAGTAAATAAATGGCAGCAGGAACTACCGCTATTGCACTACCTCAAAGTGGTGGAATGGCAGAATGGATCGGTAAAAAAATTAAGACCGCTGCAGATCAAGCGAAAGCTAAGCGTGAAGAACTGCAAAAAGAAGCTGCCGATAAAGGAGAAGAGTACAAGGGTAAACCAGGATCTCTGTTTTCGCAGGGTCTTGGTTATCAATTTAGCGGAAAATATCAAGATAAATTATCCTCTTCTGGAGTTAAGAACCCCTTAGAATTAAAGAAGACACCGCTTAGAAAACCTAAGTCTTCTGCTCCTGCTTTGCCTTCTGGAGATGCTCCAAAAAGAAAACCTAAAACTTTATCGGGTTCATTAGGTGCGATTGTAAATAATACAAATGCGCTGGTGGGAATTGCCAGCACACAGAATAAAATTTTATCCGTTCAGAGCGGAAGTTTACAAAATAGTAATCAATTACTTCAGAGTATTGTTACTATTAATAATTCTCTTCTGAAAATTAGTAGTAGTATTTTAGAAGTTAATCGTGATCAACTTGCAGCACAAGAATATAGCGATATAGAAAAATCTTTAGAAGAAAAGCAAGATGCTGCTGACATTCTAAAGGTAAAAAGTCCATACGAACAAGACGAAGAAAACGATAACAAACGAGGAGGAGGCGGAATTTTTGGAATAAAAAACTTTGCTTCTAAAGTTTTTGCGAGAGGATTAGGTAGAGCACCAGGAAGATTAGCAGCTGCAGCTTTTGGTAAGAGGGGGTTGAAGGCAACCAATCAAATAGGAAAGATTGGTGGAAAGATATTATCGCCACTTGCAAAAACGTTAGGCGGTGCTGGATTGGGACTTGCCTCAAAGATAGTACCTAAATCTATACAACGTGGAGTTGGAAAATTAGCACCCAAAATAGGTGCAAAGGCAGGTGGTGCAGTAGCAAAAGGTGCTGGAAAATCTCTTATTAAAAAAATACCTATTTTAGGTGCAATTGCTGGTGTTGGATTTGGTATCCAACGAGCAATGCAGGGAGATTGGTTGGGTGCTGCTGGTGAATTCGCTTCTGGCGCTGCTTCTACTGTTCCTGGATTGGGAACTGGCATTTCATTAGGAATTGATGCTGCTTTATTGGGTAGAGATCTCACGAAAGGTGGAACTCCTCAAATGGCAGAAGGTGGGATTGTTGATAATCCTACAACCTTTAGAGCTGGTGAAGCAGGTCCAGAACTTGTAATGCCACTATCTAAATTGATGGATACTGGTCTTGGATCTATGGTTCCTGGATTTAAAAGTGAACCTAAAGGTGAAACTAATATGATGGGAACGCAAATGCAAGATTTAATGTCTCTTCCGATGAAATCAATTGGAGGATCTATTCTTGCGATTTCGGGGCAATTTATTAAAGCATTGGGACCAGTTGGATCTGCTATTGCTCCAGTGTTGGGAGCAATGATTGGTCCATTAGAAAAAACTTTTGGCGTTCCTGGAAGTTTGGTTAAATTTGATATTGGTGGTGCAATCAGAGGAAGTGGATCTGATGCAAACAGTAAAAAACAAAGTGTTCAATTTTTAAAAATTTTATTGAAAGCATTAGTTCCTGGTGGAGGAATGATTGCTGGAATGCTTGGTTCATCAGAAAAAGAAGAGGCAACACAAGAACCCCCTTCAAAACCATCAAGTCGTGGATCTGTGCCTGGAGGAGAAAAGAAACTAGAAGAATTAGTTGCTATAGCACAAGGAGCAGGATTTAAAGGTGATAATGCTGCAAAGGCTGCGGCTGTTGCATATGCAGAATCTACAGGAAATCCTAGAGCACACAATGACAACTATTTGAGAGGTGGTGGGGACAACTCTTATGGTTTATGGCAAATTAATATGATTGATAAACCAGATTATAAGCTTGGCGAAGAGCGAAGAAAAAAATTCGGATTGAAATCAAATGAAGATTTATTTGATCCAGCTACAAATGCAGAGATAGCTTACAAATTGTCTGGAGGATCAAATTTTGGCGCATGGACAACATATCCTGATAAAATGAACCAGCACATTGATAAAGCAAGAGATGCGCTGAAAAAAAATCCTCAGATGGCAAAGGGAGGAATTGTTGTTACATCAAGAAAAGGACCGCGAACTATCAATGGAGTATCAGATCTTCATGAAGGAACTGATATTGCTGCTCCACAGGGAACTCCATTATATGCTTTTCACGACGGTAAAGTAACAGATATACGCACAACAGGAGGATATGGCAATAGTGTTTATTGGACAGACAGTAAAGGATGGGGGCATCTTTATGCACATATGTCAGCTTTTGGAAAGGGAGTTAAGAAGAGTTTATCTTTCAAAAAGGGGAAAATATTAGGAGCAGTTGGAGGTGAACCAGGAACACCAGGCGCAGGAAGATCTACTGGACCACATTTACATTGGGAGATGGCAGCAAATCCTAATGACACTGGAAGACCTAAAGGGCATCCAGGAAGGATAGATCCATTAAGTCATTATAATTATATGACACCATTTACAGGAAAACCTCAACCAGGAGATGGAGTAGATGCATCCCCTCCTGGCAGTTCCCCATCTTCTCCATCATCTCCCGCCCCAACATCTGCACTTGCTGCATTACCTCCAGATGCAACTCCAGAGCAGAGAATTGAAGCAGCAAAAACTGACTTCATGAATTTAGCAAATCCAGCAATGAGTTCAGTTCAAGCAGTAGTACAATCATTTAATCCTCCAGTTGCTGCTACTGAAGGAACTGAACCTGCTGCAACATCTCCAGCAAAACCAACTGGTCCCGCAGGAGGTCCATTTGGATTGCCAACTTTACTTCCTGGACCTATAGAGTTGTTTAAAAAACTAACTCAAAAACCAAAACCTAAAGTAGGTAATATTCCCTCTAAAGAAGGTGGACGTTATAATCCTGCTGATTTGAGACAATATGATCAAAGTTCTGGGAGACCAAAACCAGTAGCAGATATTAGAGGTGGGAATAGATTTGAAGCTGAGCGAAGAAGATTGCAAAATGTTGGCAATCCTCCAGCAAAACCAGCTCCAGTTAAACCATCTGCGCCCGCAGTTAAACCAGCAAAACCAGCAGCACCGCAATCAGGAAGTGCTAAACCACCAGTGGAGAATAAACCATCTTCATCACAAGTAACTGCACAACCATCTATCATTACTACTAGTTTACCCCCAATTAGTGCTGATAGTAAAAATCCTAGTTATGGCGGATCCGCTAAAAACTTGGAACCATGGGCTCTATCTACTCATCAAATTTTTGCAAATAATTAGGAGAATAGATCATGGCAGCTGGAACAACATCGGTATCATTACCACAGTCAGGAGGAATGGCTGAGTGGTTGGGAGGAAAAATTAAGAGTGCTGCTGATGCTGCAAAGCAAAAGCGCGAAGAAATGCAAAAAGAGGGAAAAGAACTTCCTAAATCTGGTAGTCTTTTTGCTAAAGGATTAGGATATGAATTTAGTGGAAAATATATTGATAGATTTAATTCTATGGGAGTTAAAAATCCATTAGGATTAAATGATCGTAAAGAAAAAGAAAAAGAGCAAAAACAAACTGAGAGGGGATTTACTGATATTGTTTCTGTAACTAATAAGTTAGTTAATACTTTCAAGAAAAATTCTGATGAGATGAAAAAGGTGTCTGCTGACATCGAAATACAAAATAGTATTTTGCTTAAATTAGTTACAATTAATAAGCAAATTCTAGATGTAAACAAGCAGCAATTTGAATTGCAGAAAGAGCAGTTAGAGAAAGCTGAACTTGCAGCAGCAGAAGAGCAATTAGAAAATAAGCAAGATGCTGCTGGTACTTTAGGTATTAAAAGTCCTTATGATCAAGAGGAAGAAGGTGAAGATAAAACAAAATTTTTGGGAAGTTTGTTTGGTAATTTTAAAAGATTACTTGACATTGTAAAGATATTTTCTTCTTTGGGAAGACGAGGATTTGTAAGATTTTTTAAGCGTTCTGGATTAAAACTATTTGGCAAAAAGGGACTTCAAAATCTTACAAAATTTTTGAAAACTGGTAAAGGGCAAGCTCTTAATATTATTAAGAAAGGAGCTCCTTTGGCAAGATTATTTGGTAAAGCATCATTACCTTTTCTTGCTGCAGATACAATTCTAGATACTTCAGGACAAGAAGCCGCTGCAGAAAGTTATCAGCAAAAGACTGGAGTACGACCTGGAGAACTTTATAAGGCAGAAGATGCACCAGGAGGAATTGCTAAACCAGGGGCAACACCTCAATTAGCATCAGGTGGAATTGTTGGTGGATCTAGAAACAATATCTTACCACTACATTCAAATCCAGCTCAAAAACTTTTAGGTGATAATAATTCTACAGCAAAAGCAGTTGGGTATGGAGGAATGCGTGGTGGAGAAGCAATGGGATTTGCTCAACCACTAGCTGATGTTATGCAACTACCATTTAAGATTGCTGGTGGTGCAATATTTGGCATTGCAAGTACATTCTTAAATTCTTTGGGACCAATTGGAGGAATATTCAAACCACTTCTAGTTGGACCAATTACTTCTCTGCTTGAAGTTATGGGATTTCCTTCTACTATGTTGAAGGGATTATATGCAGATGGAAAAGATCCATTAGCATATTTTAAAGATGTAGTTAATTCTACTAAAACATCTATTTCTACAACTAATACATCTTTGAGTTCTAAGAGATCTACAACTTCTACCACAACACCTACCACAACACCTACCACAACACCTACCACACAACCAACTCCTCCATCTCCTGATGCTTCACCAACAGCAACAGATCCCGCAAAGAGATTAACTGCTGATGAGTTTGCTGCGAAGCAAATACAAACTACTAAATTGAAGGAAGAACAGGGTCCAAAAAATAGTACAAGATTAGTTCCAGAAGGAAACAATCTTTCTCAGGTTAGAAATGCCGAAAATCAATCTGCAACACAGTATTATCATGACATGCTTGGTAATATGTATAAAATTGATGAGGAGAATAAAAAACTGGTACGAGCAACTCAAGATGAAATATCACGAGGTATTCCATCTCCACAGAGTGCACTTGGTGCAGTTAATCTAGATTTCTACAAGAAACCTGATGGTAATGTTGTCGCTGCAACCCTACAGTCTGCTCCAGTTGCTTCTGTTCAATTAAAGAGTAGAAAAATTGTTGATACAAAAACTTCTGGTAGATCTAGAACAAAATACTTGAGAGATATTAACGCAGAGGATCAAAAAAATCTAAACATTAATCAAATGTATTCTCCATTTGGAGTGAAGCAACTACAAGAAGGTGGTCAACCATATAAACTAAGTCTTGATCAAACAAGATCTGGAATGCATATTAAGACTGGAGAAACTACTGGTGATACTGTTGAAGCTGATCTAGAAAAGGGTGAATACATTGTCAACAGAGATGCTGTCGCAGCATTGGGTGTTCCATTCTTTGATAGAATTAACTTTGATTTGCATCCAAGAAAAATTGCTGGGAATACACCACAAGCAATAGGAGGATACCAAAAGGGTAGTTATATTATTGGAGACAGTATTGCTTCTGGTATTGCTGGAAGGAGTGGGAAAAACAGACAAAAAACTACTGATACTAGAGGAAGTAGCATGGTTGGAGCACAACCATCTGAAGTCTTGGGATTTTTAAAAGAAATTAGTAAATCAAAAATCAGTGGAGCAAATGTTATTTTATCTACAGGAGCAACTAACGCATATTCTAGTGGAGGAGACTTTGCTAATGTTAAGAAACAGTTTGATTATTTGAAATCTGTAAATGCAAAAGTATCTGTTGCGGGAACAGCAACATCTCCAAATACAAAACCATATCAACCAGCACTGAAGAATATCAACGTTAAGCTTTCTTCTGAGGTTCCTAGGTATGGATTTGCGTTTATGGGAGGGTTTCCTTCTACTGATGGATTGCATCCAAATTATTCTACATATGGAAAGAATGTTTCGCCATCAGCAAATCCACTTTCAACTGCAGCACCAACTTCTGCAGAACCATCTGCACAACAAAGTCCAGAGGAAAAAACAGCTGCAGCAGAGGCAGAGTTTCGTAATTTAGCAACAGCAGCTGAGGGTGCTATTCTCCCAGTAAAACAAATGCTTGGACTGTTAAATAAAGAAGACGATGCTACTATTGAACCAGCTACTTCTCCAAAACCAGCAAAACCAGCAGCACCGCAATCAGGAAGTGCTAAACCTCCTGTAGGAAAAAATAAAGAAACAGCAAAGCAAGTAGCGCAAACTCAAATTATTATTGCACAACAACCAATAACAACAACTGCACCATCACAAGGGCAGCAGTTTGTTGATTACAGCAGAATTATTCCTTATGTTATAATCTAGAATGGCTAACGAAACTTCGGGACATGGATCACAAAAATCTTACGAATTGGAGGAGTTAAAACTATATCCTCTTAGTGGGTCTTCTTATGCTGCTCCGTTAGACATAAAAGAAATTTATACTGGTATTAGAATATATGAAAGTGTCTATATGCCATTCATGACGGCACAGATTGACGTAGTAGATTCTGGTAAGAATATGATTTCTTCGTTGCCTATTCATGGATATGAAAAAGTGACCTTCAAATTAAAAACATTATTTACTGATGTTAAAGTATATTCTTACACATTTTACGTTTACAAAATAACAAATAGAGTTGTCAACAATAATTCACAAGTATACACAATTCATTTATGCACAGCAGAATCATTTATTAATGAAGGAGTTAGAGTAGGAATTGCTATAAAAGGAAAAGCAGAAGCTGCAGTCGATAAAATTCTTAAAGAATACCTTAAAGTTACTACAAAAACCATTGATTTTGAAACTAGTAAGTATAACCAGCAGATCAATGGAATGATGAAGCGACCATATGAATTGATTGGAATGTACGCAAACCGAGCAATTCCTAATGCAGCAAAAACATCAAGTGGTGGATCTGCCACAGCAGATTCTGGCACTGATATAGGACAAAACCCCGAGAAAGTTTTGCAAGGATCTGGGACGGCTGGATATCTATTTTTTGAGACATATGATAAATTTGTATTCAAATCAATTGATACCTTATTATCTTTAAGAGCATCTGCTTCTGGGTCTGCATCTGGGTTTAAGGGAGAAGATCCAGTGGCTACTTATTCATATTCTCTTGCCAACTCTAAAACTGCAAATGATGATCAGTATAGAATTTTAAACTATTCATATCTTTCTGATTTAGACTTAGCACACAAACTGAGATTTGGAACTTTGTCTAGTGTTATATGCTTCTTTGATATTAATACTGGAAAATATTCTGAACAAATATACAGATTGCCAGATACTTATTCTAAAATGGGTCATATTGGATCTGCTTCAGGAATTCCAGAAATACATAGGGAACTTGCAAAATACCCTACTCGTATTATGTCAAAAGTAGTAAATGATGAGGCGTGGTTTACTGGAACCGATGAACCAGCAAGACCTAGTGATGGATCATCAACTACTACTTCTGGGGGTGGGCAGTTTCTGGATTGGCAGAAAGAGTACATGTCGCAAACTCTTACTAGGAAAAAACTATTAGAATCGCAAAAACTCAGTGTAATTGTGCCTGGAAATCTAACAATTCGCGCTGGTAGTAAAATAAATATAATGATACCAAAAATGACATACGATAACGACGAACAAAAACAAGCAGACCCAATTGATAGAATTCACAGTGGAGCATATTTAGTTGGATCTGTGTGTTATAATTTTAGTAGAAATCCATTTGAAAGCACATGTATCATTGAAGCTATGAGAGATTCTTATGGTATGACTGGTAATTCAGTACCAAACACTTAGGAGACTAATTAAATGTCTATTAAAGATCACATCGAAAGAGATCGTAACGAACTTGACGATCCTAATATCAATTCTCAACGTCGTCGTCATATTGAAGACGAGCTAGAAAGATTAAAAAGGTATCATGACAGACATCCACAAGATGAACATGATCCTACACCTCTAGAATTATTTTGTGATGATCATCCAGACGCTGCTGAATGTAAAATTTACGAAGACTGAACAACATGTTAGATACTAGTTTTTTTGGTAAAACACATAGCATCGGAAACGATGGATTTAAGTGGTGGATTGGTCAGGTTGAGCAGCCAGCAGATAAAGATGGTAAAACTTCTAACCGAGTTAAGGTTAGAATTGTTGGAAGGCATCCAGCAGCTGCTACTAAACTTAAAACTGTAGATCTTCCTTATGCACATGTATTATCTCCAACCAACGTAGAGCAAAGTGTTGGTGGTGGATCATCTACTTGTGCCTTGCAAGAGGGAGATTGGGTAGTTGGTTTTTATCTAGATGATGATGAAATGCAGCAGCCCCTAGTTATTGGGTCTGTGAATAGAACTGCACTTTCGCAGACCGAAGATTTACGAAACAACCAAAACCCAGACCAAACTGAACTAGAATTTAACACGTATCTTTCTCCAAATTCATTACCACATAAGCATCAGTATGCTGAAGAACAACCAGCTCCAAAGGGAAGAACGCCAGGCAATAAACAAGATAAAACAAGTAGAGATGAAAGACTAACACCATTCATGACTGGTGTTTGTAAAGCTCCATGGAGTTTAGGCGGCAATGATGCTGGATTATCACGCTGTCAAGAGATGGCTAGTGATTGTAAACCAGAAGATAAACTAAGGAGAACGTTAACATATCAGTTAAAACAATTATTTTATGCGGTATCAAGTGGACAACCAGCTGGAGATAGATTACTAAGTCCCATTACGAATAAAATTTACAAAGCTACTGCCATTGCAACTGGTTACATTGACAAAATCTCTTCCATTATAAATCTTGCATACAGTTCCGTATTTGGTTATTTGTATGCAAAGATTGATGCTGGAATTAAAGATCTTGTCGATTTACTTCTCAATCCAAAAACTGGTGTATTGAAGAGTTTAGTCAAAACTTTTGATCAACTTTTAGATTCTGTTGGGTGTTCAATGATGTCATTGCAGGAGCAACTTACGGATTATTTGCAATCATTGGTTCGTGATTTACTAGATCAAATTTTAAACCCAGCAATTTGTGCTATCAATAATATTGTTAATAGTATTCTTGGATTTTTATCGGGATTAACTTCGCAAATAACAACACAAGTATTATCATTTACTTCATCGATTTTATCTGGATTGAATGCTGGTCTTGATCCTTTGCAGGCAGCTTTTGGTGCTGGACTGAAACTTTTAGGTATATCTTGTACTGATCCAGGAGCAGAAGCTTGTGATGAGTATGAAGCTGTTTGTTTAGATCCATTTAAATCTAAAAAGGAAAAACAACCTCCAGGATACGATACTTTGGATTCGATTATAAATTCTCTGTCGTCAAATCCGCAAGCAACACCAACCGCATTTTGCGATGAGGCATATACTAATCCGATTACAGATCCAGCAACAGGAACAACCCTGACAATTATTGGATCTCCAACTACTTCACAAGAAGTTAGATATTCAATTAACAGTACAACAGTTACTGAAGGAGACCTTGCTACTCTTACTGTAACTCGTTATGGTCCTGGAGTAGCGGACAATATTTCTTCCCTACAGTATACAACTAGTGATGGCACTGCATCATCTATTGGGGGAGATTATACTTCGACAAATGGAACACTAGGATTTTCAGTTGGAGAGGTTAGTAAAACTATCTCGGTTCAAACTTTAGCTAATGGAACTAGCACTCAAGAAGAATTTTATGTTAGAATTACATCTAATGATGCATATGGAGTAGTAGATAATAGCGATGGTGTAATTTACATTCAGGCGTTTAGTCCAGCAGTTGCTCCTGGTGGGGGCGCTGCAGTTGTTGCCCCAGTAGTTCCCATTGCACCTGCTTTGGCTGCAGCAGCTTCTGCTTCTTCCTTTAGTTTATTTGCAGATAAAAGTTCAGTAAAAGAGGGTGATGCGGTTACTTTTAGTGTTATCACTACTAATGTTCCAGACGGAACGATCATAGATTATCAGGTTAGCGGAATTGATAATCTAGCAGATGTAGTTGGTCTTACTAGTTTCAATGGATCGGTTAGTATTAGTAGCAATTCGGCAACAATTCCTTTTGTGATTGCCTCGGATAGTCTATCTGAAAATGAATATATTACAATTACTTTAGTTAATCTTCCCAATGGAAATACTGTGTCAAGAAGTGTTCCTATTACTGACGTAGGAAATAGTGTGCCCGCACCAGTTACACCAATAAGCACATCTCCAACATATGCATTAGTGCCAAGCAAGCAAAAAGTTGTAGAAGGCGAGAGTTTTGATGTTAATATTTACACTACAAATATTCCAGACGGAACGGTATTTTCGTATAGCATATCTGGTGCTAACATTACCTCTAATGATATTGTTGGCGGTGCATTGTCTGGTTTGGTGACAATTAACAACAACCAGGGAGTAGTTCCAATTACAATTGCCGATGATGGTGATGATTTAGAAGCAGACGAAACTTTAGTCTTTACTTTAGTAGCAACTGGAGTATCTACAACAGTTTTAATTGATGCTCCATCTACTACTCCACAGATAGTTGTTCCGTCGCAGGTTAGTTTTCCAAAACCAATTCCTCCATCAGCACAAATAATTGTTGATCGATTTGGTAGAATTATTAATATTCCTGTAACCCCAGGAGATTTTCTATATGAACGTCCTCCAGTTGCATTGATCGAAGGTGATGGATTTGGAGCAACAGTTAAAACTGTTATTGATAACAGAGGAAGATTGACTGAAGTTCAAGTATTAGATCCTGGTCTTTCATATACTGGAGATATTCAGAAAGATGAATTATATTATTGCAAATTAATTGAAATTATTGTTTTAACTCCTGGAGCAAAATATACTAATCCAAAAGTTTACGTTGATGGCAATTCAAAGGTAGCATCTGCTATTGTTGAGAATGGATATATAACTGGCATCGAAGTGATTGATGACACATTTGATTACGATACAATACCAGCAATTCAAATCATTGATGAGAATGCTGGTTCTGGAGCACGAGCAATAGGTCAGTTGAGTTGTGTTCCTAGAGAAGAGACAGGTGTTGTAATTACTGAAAAAGCAAGAACTGCGCCAGCCGCTAAATACGTTGATTGCCCCTGATAAACTATGGAACCACTTAGTAGAGCTTTTGAACAAGAACGAATTTCTAAGTATGGAACCGATTATATCGAAGGTTCTTATGCTACGGGATGGTTAAGACAATTTGGTTCTGGTATTATAGTTACTGACAGAGGTATTTTTGTTCGTGCATCACGAGAGCACAGTGAAAATGCTGAAGAAGGATTTTTTGATTTAGTTGCTTCGGGCAATATGACAGTGGAAACCATTGATGGTGTTCTATGTGTCAATGCTCCAGAGATCAGAATAAAAGCTTATAAAAAGTTAATTATAGATGGTGGGGAGTATCTAAATCTTAACGCTGGCACAGTAACAATTAATGCTACTACCAATGCGATTGTGAATAGTGGAATGCAAACATCAATTACATCCACTGGAAAATTGGTGATGAATGCTCCTAGAGTTGATGAAACCACTACCACAAAAACAACTAATGTTGCTGGTAATTACTATATTGATACTTTAGGAGAGTTTCAATTTTCTCAATATAAACCTCAGGGAAGTCAAGGAGATGTTGCATTTGGTTCCTATAGTAAGTATACTGTAGGTGATGTAGTTGAAACTATATCTGGTAAAAAGCAACTGATTGTTTCTGGTCTTCCAGTGTCAATTCCTGTGGTTACTGTTCCGTTTACTTATTCGGAGACTATAGGTGTCGATAGTAGCAAAGCTGCTGGCAAGAATGTTGTAGTTACAGTTGGAGATATAAACACCACTGTGGCTGCTGGATCCGTAACAACCACAATTGCAAAGGGATCGCATACCACTACTGCTACCGCAGGATCTATTATAGAAACTGCTGGTTTGGGTATTGATATGAAGGCAACTAAAGATATTAATGCTACGGCAGTAGGAAAGATTACGACAAAGAGTACATTAGAAACTCAAATTCAATCTCTAAACAAACTGAAAATGTTTGGTACTGATGTTGGAATTAATTCCACTGGAGTTCTGTCTATTAAATCTGGTGCTGCTATTAGTATTAGTGCATCTTCCCAAATTAGTTTGACAGGAAACTTTATCGATCTAGTTGGAGTGTTGAGATCCCCTTCATTTGTTCAAGTGAACGATGTAGCTATTGGACCCTCTGGACCATCTACATACGTTGCTGGTCAAATTGGTCAAATGATTGTTGGTGGTGCTGTAGCACCAAACGTACCAACAGAGGTTACTTCGCCAACCGCTCCTGCCGAGACCCCAGCTCCTTGACACGGTGCTGGGCACATGGTATAATTACTGCATACCACGGGGCGGTGGTGGAAGTGGTAGACACATCAGACTTAAAATCTGCTGGGAGCAATCCCGTGGGGGTTCAAGTCCCCCTCGCCCTATTCTCGTTACTAAATAAAAAGGTATCGGGAAATGTTATGAAATACACATTATCTCAATCATATTGTTTCTACATGGGACAGGTCGTGAGAATGTATTTCATTCAAGGTGTTCCATATACGTTTGACGAATTACCTCAGATTATACAAGATCACCCCTCAGTACAATTGGAAGCACTTCAACACCATGACTTTGATGATGAGGATTTATTCAGATATTCTAACTATCTTGTCATGGAGGGAATGCATCCTTTAATGTATGATATAGAAGTTGAAAATCCTGAATTGCTTCCTAAAGACGATTAATGCCTCCGTAGCTCAGCTGGATAGAGCAACGGTTTTGTAAACCGTAGGTCGTCGGTTCAAGTCCGACCGTGGGCTTTGGCGAGCAATCGCCATGAAATCCCTTCCGTGTGAAAGAAGCCATTTGTGCTTATCAAAACCTCAGGATCTCCTGGGGTTTTTTTGTATAAATAACCAAAGAAGAATAAACCTTGTAAGGGTAAGAAAATACAATGCCTATCACCAGATTAGAGAATCTTATTGCGAGCAAAACTGGTCGTTTCCTTTATGTTGCTCCCGATGATTTTAACGCCTCAGATTCTATTGACAATAGAGGCAATTCACCCACAAGACCTTTCGTTTCAATTCAGAGAGCATTTCTAGAAGTATCGAGATTTTCCTACGTTCCAAGCACAGGAAATGATCGTTTCGACCAATTTTCTATCATTCTTTCTCCTGGCGATCACTTTATTGATAACAGACCTGGAGTTGTTAATGCAACTGCTGCACCATCTGGTTCTCTAACACCAGCTCTGTTTACTCCTGTTTTAGATGACAATAGTAATTTTGATCTAAACAATCCTAATAATGTTCTATACAAATTCAATAGTACAGAAGGTGGAGTTATTGTTCCAAGAGGTACATCTCTAGTTGGTGTTGATCTTAGAAAAACTAAAATTCGCCCTAAGTATGTTCCTGAACCAACCTCAACATTACCTCAGACATCAATTTTCAAGGTAACTGGTGGTTGTTACTTCTGGCAATTTTCCTTGTTTGATGGACAGGGAAGTGTTTATTATGATCCAACAACGACAAATACAAAAGCACCCGAATATTCTCACCACAAAGTAGTAACATTTGAATTTGCAAAGTCAGATGATCTTGTTCTTTACTACAAAAAAATCTCCACTGGATATAGTGGTGTAGTAAACAATATTAGTATTTCTAATGAAATTGCTCCAAGAGAGCAAGAAAATAGAATTGTAGGACCACTATCTGATAAGAAGTCTATTAGTTCTATTAAATTAGTTCAATTGAATAATGCGATTGAACTTGAAGTAACGACTAAATCTCCGCATAATTACTTCGTCGGTCAATTTGTTTCTATCTCTGATACGGGTCTGAATAATTTATTCCATGGAGCATTCCCAGTATCAAGAATTTCCACTACAAATACCAGTATATTTTACTACGAAGTTCCAACCGCAACATTACTTGCAAACATTAACTTAAACAATAATTTTACATACACCACATCAACCACACCAGCACTATCCCAGAACGCTCTGGTTGAGGCAGAAATTGATACTGTAGACAGTGCCTCTCCTTATGTGTTTAACTGTTCCTTGAGGTCTGTGTGGGGTCTCTGCGGTATGCACGCAGATGGATCTAGAACCACTGGATTTAGATCAATGGTTGTTGCCCAGTTTACTGGGGTATCTCTGCAAAAAGATGACCGTTCATTTGTAAAATTTGACACCAATACAGAATTGTTTGTATCTACTGCAAACAACAATTCTAGTTTTGATAGTTCTGCACTTCACTCAGATGGATTTGCTTACTTTAAGAATGATTGGAGAACATTTCACATCAGAGTTTCTAATGATGCTTTCATTCAGGCAGTTTCTGTGTTCGCTGTTGGTTACGCAGATCACTTCCTAGTAGAAAGTGGTGGTGATATTTCCATTACTAACTCAAACTCCAACTTTGGTAATACTGCTATCCAAGGTGTTGGTTATAAAGGATTTGCATTCTTCCAGGATAAGCATGGATATATTACAGATATTATTCCACCTCAAGAAATTGAAGATGTTGAAACAAAGGTACAGTATTACCCAGTAGATATTAAGAAGAGCAACGATACTCCTTCTTCTACCAGAGTATATCTGTATGGAGAAAAAGATGAAATTGATCTTCCAGATGTAACTCCATCGTATAACATTAATGGATATAAGCTCGGATCAAAAAAAGATGATAAATTATTTGTAAAACTAGTTGGCGATCCTGCCGCTGGAGAATCTGGTACGGTAGAGAAGAGTGCTGTAATTAGTCCATCTGGTTTCTTGGAGTTTACAATTTCAAGTTTTGCTAGAGTGTCGCAAACTGTAGGAACAACTACATTTAAGACAACTACATTTACTACTACAACTATTCATGGACTTGAGACTGGAACACCAGTTCGTTTAGTTCCTACAAAAGCAAACTCTTCAGTTGCTGATAGTAAGGTACGCCTTCCAAAGGGACTATCTACAAATACTGTTTACTACATTATTGCTCCTGGTAGATTTACCAGTCCAGTAAACGGTGCGCTGCCTATCAACGACAGCTCAAAGTTCCAGTTAGCTGCGAGTATCGAAGACGCTGCAGCTGGTACTGCAATTTATGTTGAACAAGCAGTAGCAGATCCTGATGTTACTATCAAATTGTATCAATACGTTTTCGATATTATTCCTGATCTAAAGAGATACAAAGTAACACTCAGCAATAACGTTTTCACTGCAGAATCTCCTCACGTATTTGATGCTGGATTTGGTAGTATTGAACCAACGAAAGTATTCTTTAGAGTTGCTGATGAAACGGTCGATCTGCTGCCAACTACTACTAACATCAATGCAAAAGATAACGCTGGTTTCTTAAACAAGAACCAAGAATTTTATGTTCGTTATCTATCTAATGTTCATGGAGCTACTCAGTTCCAAATTTCTCCAACTTCAACTGGAGCAATCAACGGAACTGATATTGTTTCATTCAGTTCAAATGGAACAGGTACTTTCTATGTCTATGCTTATCACAACAGGCATCCTCTACGTTATGATCCTAGTGCAACCACAACCGATAAGAAAGGAAACTGGTATCTAACTGTAAAAAATAATGTATCATCTGGCGAACCAAATGAAATTTATTCGCAACTTTCTAACACAAACCTGATTGATTATTCTCAGGATAAGTTAGACAACACAGATAATAGTTATATCAAGCGTGTTGAAGACCAAAGAAGAAACTCTGATCGCATCTATCGTGTACGATATGTAATTCCTAAGGAACTTACTGATGGTCAGAACGTAAGAGAACCATTGTTCGGTTTTGTTCTTAAGCTAAGAACTGATGAAACTAGAAAGTTACTACCACAAGATATTGTATTAACTCCTCCAACTAGTGTAACTGCTCCAGCTGAGTTCTATTCTCCATCAGAAATTACAAAAGCAGTTAGAACAAAAATCGAAAATGATTTTAATTATGATGCATACAGTGTAAATAATAAAAAAGTAATTAATACTAAGAGTGGTTGTAAGTTCACTGTACAATCTGCAGTATATGACGCTACAACTAATAAAGTTAAGTTAAGAGTATTTGATCATGCAGTAAACTATGACAGCGCACTTGGAACTTTTTTAACTAGCGGCGTAACTCTAACACAAATTAAACTTTCTTCAGCAACAGGAACATTCGTACCTACCTCTGGCAGTACAGTTAGAGATATTAATTGGAATGGTCCTGCGGGTCAGGGAACTGCTGAATTGCATTCAGTCACAGTTTCTGGAACCAATGTATATTTACTTGTTAAAAATGTAAATCTTGGTTTGATTTCATATGATGCTCTGAATGCAACTACGTTCACACAATCAACTGCTGGATCTGTATCTGCTAGCGGAACTTTGGCAGAGAAGCCAAACGGCGGTAGAAGTGATCTCAAAGATCCAAACTACATTTATGTTAATGAAGGATCTTCTCTTTATACGTTAACTCCTGGTGATAAAATTGTTGATGATGGAACTAATGGATATGAGTATACTATCGAAAGTGTTGCTGATGCCCCAGATTTCACTGATACTTTCTACATTTATAAAGTAGAAACAATTAAAAAGAGAATATATCAACAGCAAGACGGTATTTACTATCTCACACTACTTAAGGGAAATATTTCACCGAACTTAAATAGCACTTCGCAAAATAATCTAACTAAGTTTAATACTTTTCAATTTGGACAAGATCCAGAAAATCTGTATCCAGAATTGTATCTAGACGATCCAATTTGGTTTAAAATTATTAATCCAAATCTAAAGGATCCACCAGCTGCAATTTCTGTAGCAGATAACTACATTCATGGAAAGGTAAGTCTTGATGATCAGAAGAATAGCATAACTAGAGAATCGATGCTAAATCTTCTTGATCAAAACAACATCTACAGAACAAACATTACATTAGCAGCACAAGAAGGAAGAGCAACAAGCAGCAGAGAAGATCGTTTAATTCCTATTGAAGGAAATAGTGGTATCGCTGCAAATTCAAAAGTATATTGCGAATTACGTAGACCTTCTGTTGCTAGATCTGGTAACCATACATTTGAATATACTGGATTTGGTCCTGGTAACTATTCAACTGCATTCCCATCAAGACAAGAAAATGTGCTTGAAGATAGTCAAGTAATTTTCTCTCAGTCTAAGAAACAGAATGCTGGTGTTGTATTCTACTCTGGTCTAAACTCAAATGGAGATCTATTTGTAGGTAACCAGAGAATTAATGCTATTACTGGTGAAACTACAAAGGTTAGTGATAGCGTACTTAAGATTTCTGGTAGTAAAGATGAAAGCGGTGCGGTAACTACTACATTTACCCAACCAGTTTCGTTCCGTGATAATGCTAGCATCACTCTTGATAATAGCAACTCTACGAACTTTATTCTATCTCCAATTGAAATCAACGTATCTCCAGCAAGAGCATCTAAAAACCAAAATGCTGCAGTTCTGTTTAAGTCAAACAGATATACTTCAACGGGAGATCAATCTCTTGAAGGAACTAATTTAACAATTAATGAAAGTCAGCCAAATACCATCAAGGCTGCTGTCTATAAGTTTAATAGTAGAGGTGGTTCCGTAAACTATGAGATGAAGGTTCATACAGAATCTTTAGCTCCAACAGTCGCTGGAACACCATATAAGGAAACTGGTACGATGATTTATCGTGCCAACACAGTTGCTGCTCAATCGTCTGCTACTGATAACACCAGCCTAGGATGGATCTATACTGGTTCAACATATGGATGGAAAGAATTTGGATTGATCGGTGCTGAAGCTATCACAACCTACACTACTGGTCCTACAAACACAACTCCAGTTGAAGGTGGACTATTTGGTACAGATTTCAGAGTAGGTATTAACCTAAGAAATACAAGATCTGGAACCAGACAACCACAATCAACTCTAGATGTAGAGGGTGAAGCAAGAATTTCTAAGAATATTTTGGTTGGAGGTATTAATACTTCTGCGACCAGTAATGCTGCCTTTAGAATGAGTAGCACTTCTAAGAGAGGTGGTATTAATATTACTGATTCCGAACTAACTGATACTGATATTGGATCTAATCCAGGATTTATTATCAAGGGTAATCTCAAAGTTAAGGTTGATGCTGGTGGAACTGGTAACTTAACTATTGATGGTGAAGAAATTATCAATGGTGGTAAATTAACCATCAATAATAATGAAACCGCGAAGACCAAGAAATTTGAGATTGTTGCTGATCAACCATCAGATGTAAATAATACCATTACATTTGAGGGACAAAATCTTAGAATTGGAGCAACAACAAGCACAAGATTACTTATCAATAGTGATAAGTCATTTAAGATTGGTGATCCAAATGCTGGTATTCAATCTGATGCAAATTCATTTACTTCAATTGGTCTATCTGCAGTTGATACTAACTACAAACTAAGTGTTGGAGGTGCTCTACGCTTGGTTGACGGAACAACTGAATTGATGACAGTTACTACTGCTGGTGTAGCAACAATCAGAGGATCTCTGAACGTTACAACTCCAGGAGCATCACCAACTTCACTGTTTAATGTTGCTCCATCGACAGGAAATACAACAATTCTTGGCACATTAGAAGTAAGAAAAAGCATTACTCTTACTGGATCAACTACACCAAACACTGAACTATTTGTTATTAATGATGGTGCATCAACTCCCGCAACTAAGTTCCAAGTTGACAGTGCAAATGGAAACACCGTAGTAAATGGTGGCAACCTGAACATTTATGCTAGCGATGGCACAACTCCAAAACTAACTCTTACAAACACTACTGGAAATCTATTTGTTGCTGGTACACTAACTGCAACGGGAACTACATTACAACTAGGAACTTCTGGAGATCTAAATCTAGAAGTAGATTCCAACGGCAATGTAATTACTAAGGGAACATTACTAGTCAAGGGCGGCGAACTTGAAGTCAGATCTGGTGCAAACACTAGATTTAAGGTTAATAGCGATGGATCAATCAGATTGAACACCATCTCTAATTACTTCACTGCTACTGGTGGTAGACCTTGGACTGTTCTAGAATCTGCATCATTCAGTGGATCTGGAAGTTCATATGCTGCAGCAGCAAACATTAACTATGCTAGCAACTTTACTTCGGGAACAAGACAAATTAACTTACCACTTGCAAGTCACGGTGATATGATTAGAATTTTGGATATCGGTGGATCTCTATCCCCAACTGTTCAGTTAAAAATTCAACCTCAAGCAGGAGCAAACATTCAAGGAGCTGCGGGTCCAATGGTTATTCAAACGCCAAACGCATCCTTCGGACTTGTATATATAGTTCCAGCATCAGGAACTCCAAGTTGGTGGTTAACGGAGGTATAATAGATGGCATTTACTGGACCATCGCAGACAAGGGTAAATTTACACCCTGCATTTTTAAAGATCAGATATCAACTTCCGAATTATTTTTATAACAGAATTTTGTTTATTGGGGATGGTGTTTTGTACCGTCCCTATGGTGGATTTTTCTCATATAATTTCGTCAATTGGAATTTTAACTCTGACGCTAATACTTTCTTGGTCGGAGCTGGTGTATCTGCAAACTATTTGTTAAACATCAAGGATACTAGCACAGATTTAATTCCTGGCAGTAATCCTCAAACAACATTTCAAAATGCTGCACTTGACGCCGCATCAAGAATTGGTGTTGATATTGAAGTGCCATCACTATCAAGTACTCTTACTGGTTATACTCCAAGAACTTACCAAGTCGCAACTAATAGTGGATATATTGACCCAAACCAACCAGTAGATCCTAACGTTACTAATACATTGAGCAATCACCCATTTGGTAGTGGTTTTGCTCATATGTGCGATTATGTTGCTCTTGTTCCTCCATCAGCAGCAACTACATATAGTTTCTCAAATGATGTTACGATTTTCAAAGCACCCAGAGTATTTGGACAATATACTGGTGTAGGATATAGTCCAGTTTCTACACTATTATCTACACCAACCAATCAAATTACTGGTGCAGTAACTGTATCTAATCCAGCAGCAAAGACATTAACTACAGGAATATTTTTACATAGAAACGATAGACTACTTCCATTTTCTACAGGAAGTTATAAAGTTAGGAATTTAAATAATGCTGGATTATATTCTTCGGGTAGATCATATAACATTAATACTACATCTAATGGATGGCAACTTTATTCATTCAGAGACGTTGATGGCGCAGTAATTGATGATGGATCGGTAGATGATTTTGGATCTGTATTACAACTTCCATCTTCTATTAATATCAATAAAACTGTATATTCTGCTGGAGGTCAATCGGTATCAAATGTATTGATATCAAATGCTGGACTTGGATATACGACTACGCCAAATGTTACTGTAAGTGCTCCTCAAATTGCTGGTGGATTAACTGCACAAGTTACTGCAATTATCGATCCAGATAGTCAAACCGTAATTGGATTTTCTGTTAATAATCCTGGCAGTGGATATACATCTGCTCCTACAATTACTGTATCTGCTCCAAATAATACAGGAGCTACCGCAACAGCAACATCAACACTAACTGGAGGAAGTTTAGTATTTACTGGGAATACGGATGGATTGTTCACTGGACTTGAAGTTTCTGGAACAAATATTCCATCTGCAACTACATTGGTTGGTATTTCTACTTTTGAAAATGCAAATCTTGATTTTACTGGAAGTCCTCAAGACTACTTTACATTAGAATTAGATAAAGTTATTACTGGTTCTTTAAGTGCTGCTAGCATATCTTTTGTCAAAACAATTTCATTCTCAGAAAAAGATACATTTGGATTATCCCATGTACAAATTTACTCTGATCGAAATGCGTTGAACAGAGTATTTACTGGCAACCAAATGAAGGGTAATATTCTTCATGGAATAGGAAGAGATAATCTTTCAATTCAAGAATATTCTCAAGTCACTCAATCTGCATTTAATTCTTATTTTGAAGTTTTTGGATGGAACATAGTATTCATTTGTTTGGGTGCTCAGGATGTTATTAATGGAAGAACAAAGTCTCAAATTAAAACAAATTTAGAAACTTTAGTCAACAAGATTGCTTCTGCGTGGAATATAACATTCCAGACAACAACTTCGGAAGGAACTGTACTTGCTCCATCGTCAGATTTTATAAAAATTGTACTTGTCTCTCCATATCAAATTCGAGATCCAAATCCAATTATTAATAATTTTCCTGCTGTAAATGAAACTAAGACTGGAAGTGGAACTGCTGGAACTACTGCAATCACAGTTAATAACACCACTAACTTAGTGCAGGGAATGAGTGTTAGTGGAAACGGAGTTGCTAATGGAACTACAGTAACTAGTATTTCTGGAACAACTGTAAATATTAGTCAATCATTATCTGCTAATATTTCTACTACGGTAACTAAAAATGTTACTGGACTTCTCCTTACAAATACCATTGAAGTTAATAACACAAATGGATTAAGTAATGGAATGTCCGTGGTAACTCAATCTGGAATTGGTATTCAACCAAACACTACGATTACGAATATTTCTGGTAATATTATAACTTTGTCGCAGCAATTAACTGCTGATTTGACAAATGAACCTACAGATTTTACCAGACAAAATGCTGATATTTTATTCCAATCAAGTGCATATTCGACTACTACCTATGCATATGATGCTGCTAACATAGATCAAGTAGCAGAAGCAATGAAAGAAGTTTCTGATGCAAGATGGACTGCTGGATATAAAGATACTGGTTTTATAAATCTTACAAAATTAGTTCATGATAATGTTGGAGATGTTGCCACACTACAGAATAGTTTAGTTACAACCGATAAGTATCATCCTCTTCCAAGTTTGGGATCTACTGTTTCTACTTTAATTTGGAACCAACTAAAAGCATCTGAAGCTGATGCTCCTACATTTACTTTACAAACTCCTCCAAATCAAAGTGGACTATTGGGATCAGAATTATTCTTCCCACTTGGAGTTACTACAACTGTACCATCTGCAGATATTCGTTATAGATGGCAGTATTTTGAAGGATTTTCTCCTCCAACAGAAGATCAATGGGGAGAAGCTTTGGAATTAAATTGGCAGTTACTTGAAGTTAGTGTTCCAGGTGGAACTACATCCATAGTTAAAACAGGAACTACAAATACATTAAGACTTAATAGTGCAGTATTTCCCACCAACTTGACTAATGTAAATTATTATTTTAGATGTATTGTAACAGATGTAAAGGAAAATGCAAAACCCGCAATTTCTGGGACTGTTTCTGGAACTATTAGCGCAAATGCTCTAACTATTACTCAAGAACCACAATCAACAAATGTATTTTCGGGGACGAACGCTACATTCACAATTGCTGCTAATGCTCCAGTAACAATTAATTATTCATGGGAAGTTTCTATTGACGGTGGAACAAATTGGACGACCATTATCAATGATAGCACTTATTCTGGGCAAGGAACAACCACTTTAACAATATCTAGTGTAACTACACAATTCTCTGGATACAATTATCGTTGTGTTCTTACTGCTTCTGGTGCTCCAGTAACTATTTCGCAAGTTGCCCAGCTTGCTGTTAATGCTTCTACCATTAGTATTATTCAAAATGTAACAAGTCCAACGGTTACTGTAGGAGAAAATACTACTATTGACGTTATTGCAATTGCCAGCAATGGCGCGACAGTTTTATATCAATGGCAAGTTGATCAAAATGATGGCAATGGGTTCCAAGATATGATTGGGTCCATTAACGCTGGATTAACTCTAACAAATATAACTGCAGCACAAAATAATTTTAAGTATAGAGTTAGATTATCTGCTTCTGGAATTACTCCAATTAATAGTCAGATTGCAATTCTTACTGTTAATGCTCCTCAAATTTTTATTAGTAATCTTACAACATCACCTCAATCATTTACGATTTCGACAAATAATACATTAAGTGTCACTGCAAGTGTTACTGGTCCAGGAGCAATAGCATATCAGTGGAGAAAGACATATGATGTAGCAGCTGCAACAAATAATAGCAGTTCATCGTGGCAAAACATTGCTAATTCTACTTCGTCTGCAATTGTTGCTACTATCTATCAAACATCATTTGCTGGATCCCCAGCAGATAGATCTAATGGATGGAATGGTCCAAATCCTCCAGCTGGTGAAAAACATCTCTATCAATTTAGAGTAAAAGCATTTACAAGTAATGGAACAGTAACTGGATATTATTATGGATATTTTGGTAGTGGAACTAAACCTACTCCTAGCATACCAACAGGATTAACCACAGATACTGCTGGACTGGGAAGAACCATTACTGTTACTAGTCCATATTGGGCGTTTGGTGGTGATATTCCTTCTCAGTATGGATCTACATCTGCTTCTGCAGGAGATAGTCCTACAATTAGTTGGACACTATCTGGGTTCTCAGCATCAAATATTACTAAATTTGAGCTTTTAGTAGAAGATTTGGATGCATCTGCACCAGTTTCTCCTACAAATCCAAACGGAAGATTTATTCACTGGTATGTAACGAACATTGATCCTGCAATTACTACAATTGCTCAGAATGGTTCTTGGACAGTATCTGGTGGTGGTACAGGAGCCCAAACACCAACATTAACATTAAATGGTGTTACTGCTACTGGTCCATTAACAGGTGATGATGCATACTATCAAGTTGTTCTTACATCTCCAGGAGCTGCTACATTATATTCTTCTGTTATTAGAGTTAATATTCTTATCTATCCAGTACCAGTTATTACGATAAGTGGACAACCATCAAATACTGCAGTGGTTGCAGGTCAATCTGGAAGCTTCATTGTCAGTGCATCTGCAACAAACGCAGAAGACTTACAATTCTCGTGGCAACAGAGCACAGTAGCTGCTACATCTACTTGGTCTGCAACAAATCCTTTAGCTGACGGATTGTTCGTTGACATTGGAAATTCAGCATCATTTACTAGTGGAGCACTCACAAACTCGCTAGCATTCACTGCTCAATCTGGATGGAACAATTATGTCTATAGATGTAAAGTCACTGCTGTATATGGAAATGGATCTCTAAATGTAGTAACTTATAGTAATCAAGCAAAACTTACTGTAAATCCTATTTCAATTTCATTTACAACTTTACCAGTCAGCGCAGCAAAAACTGTTGCTGAGATTACTAATGCAAATCCATTGGTATTTGAATCTACTGCAGTAGCAAATAATGGTGCTACTGTTACTTATCAGTGGCAAGAATCTACTGGAGGAACCGCAAACAGTGACTTCTTTAATATTAGCGGCGCAACGTCTCAGAATTTATCCCTATCAAGCATCAATGCTACTCAAAATAATTACAAATATAGAGTAAGAGTAAGCACTCCAAATTATCCATCTGGAACTGTAACAACTAATTCAGATCCACCAGCAACATTATCTATTTTACCTCCAGGTACGGTACTTGTATCTGCTCCTAAGTATTACCACAGTGTAAATGGATTGAATAATTTAGATGTTGGCACTATAGTTGTTTGGGGAGAAGATACTCCTCCAGATGGATGGTTGCTATGCAATGGATCTACACATCCAGCATCTACATATCCTAGATTAGCAAAAGTATTGCTCAACACTCATGGAGGAACTGTAGTAGCGGGCGATCCTTTCCCTTATGCTGCTAGCAGTAAAACTTTTGGAGTTCCTGATTTAAGAGCAAAATATTTAAATGCTCCTGGCGGAACAGTTACTTCATCACCATCTGCATATAATACTTCTATCACTGCAAATTGTGATGCAACTTGGACACATACTGGAGTTACAAATATTTCTGGAACTCGTTCTGGAGGAACAGTAACAAGAACTAGTCCATCGGCGACTGTAAATATTATTGGCAGAGCTTTTGGTCAAGATGAATTTATTGCCCACTCTCATAGTGTACAAAATGCCGCAGAGTATTATGCCAATAATTCTAATAGTGTAACATGTAGAGGTGGAAATTGCACTGCAAATGGTTGTAGATCTAATTGTCAGAACTGTAATGGAATTGGTGGTTGTTGTGAAGGAGTTTCTGGAGCAATCAGAGGTTACTTTATGAGTGGTTCTCAGAGTTCTCCAACTGATAATGGACAACCACATAATCATGGAGGATCTTTTACGAGAACAGTTTCTTTAACAGGAGTTACGTTAACTCCTCCAGGAACTACTACTTCAATTTCATCTACTGGAGTTTCGATTGCAACAGCTACAATTAATGATGTTGCAACTATGACTGTAGATCCACTGAGTGCTTATATTACTCTTCATTATATTATCAAAGCACAATAGGAGTAAGACGATGGCTTTTGCAGATAGAACTGTAAATTACGGATTTGAAAAGGGTAGAGTTGGAAGTGCAACGGGAACTATTATTGCGTTTCCAAAAGTTATCGATAGTAGCAATTATCTTGAAAACCTTCCTGCTGGTTACTTAGTTTGTGATGGATCTGTATTAAGTTCAACTCAATATTCAGCTTTAGCGGAAGTTATTGGTATTGGTAGTAACTGTATTTACAAGTTGTCCACTACGACTTTAACAAGCACTCAAATACAACTTCCTAATTTAAGATCTAGATTTGTATTATCTCCTGGAACTGCTGGCGGAAGAACCTTTAGCTTATATGAAAGAACTGATAATAGATTTGCTAGAAGAACAACTGATATTCCTAGTTCTAATATCACCACATCATTAACAGGAAATTTATCAATTCCTGGAGGAAATTATGCAGTTACTGGAAGTGCGACAACTAGTAATTATACGACTAGTAATTATAGTATTAGCGTGGCTGACTTTAGAAGTCATACCCATAGATTGAATTGGTTATACGCTGCAGAGTTTGATAGTGGAAACAATAGTCCTGCTACTCAAGCTGATGGTAATACTAATGCAAGAGCTTCTACTTCTAAACAAAATATTAATGTAGGACAAGCTGGTAATACAAGCAGTTATTCGCATAGTCACAATATTGCATGTTCTGCATCACATAATATTACAGCTAGTATTGCTGCAGAAAATTATTCCACATCAGGAGTTAATCTAACAAAAGCATTTACTACGACAGCAATTACTTCTATGACAGAATTTCCAACTGCAACAATACAACCATATGCAGTTGTTCTTTATTTGATTAAATACTAATATAGGTACTCAATCATGTCAGTATTCTACAACACATACAAGCAAAGAAATGGCACAGCTATTGGAACTGTGTTATCATTGACATGGAAAACGGGAACTGGAAATTCTGTGTCAAATTATGAAATTCCACATGGATATTTGGTATGTGATGGAAGTTCAGTGAGTGCTTCTCAATATCCAGCTTTATTTGACATTATTGGTAATGATTATGGAGGCAGTGCGTCATATAATACTTCAACTAAAACATATTCTGGAAATTTTAATTTACCAAATTATAGAGGACGAAAGTTAATCGGTCATGGTCCAATACAAGATCAAGGATCTGGAGGAGTTAGTAATGCAGTTCATTCTGCTTCTAATATAACTTCTGCAAATTACCATGGAGGAGCAACAAATATTACCAGTGCATCAATTTCTGGTGCATTTTCTCTTGCATCTACAACAACAGCTTCTGGTCACACTGGAATATCAGTGCAGCAAAACAGTACAGTATCTGGAAATATTGGATTTACTGCTAGTGAACCAAGTTCATTTTCTCATGGATTAATTCAGCACAATCACCCAGAAAATGCTGGAGTTGGTGGTTATCAATGGATGAAAGTTAATTCAAAAAATGTAAATTGCTCTAGAGGTGGTGGTGGACCAAGTTTTCATGAAGCAAATGTTGATAATGTTGGTACTCCTGATTATGCTAGAACATTTGACACTGCAAATTCGGATGAACAATCTCAGTCAGGGACTGAATTTACAATGGCTAGTTCAAACAGAACGCACAGTCATTGGCTTAGTGCCAATGAAGGTGGAGCTTCCAGAGGAAGTAGAACTAGTGACATCAAAGGAAGTACAACTATTGAAGGAAATTCTTCTCAATGGGGATCAAATGTATCTCAAAACTGGGCAGCTATCGATTATGTTTCTGCAACCGCAGTTACCACCACAATAAATAGTTGGACACCACAGAACAATGTGTCTGCATCCATCAATACATCAGATACTGTCAATTTGGTAACACCGTTTGTAAACTCACTTTGGGTAATTAAAGCATTTTAATTTTGAGAATTTTATGGAAACTAATGCAATACCTATTCGTCCATTAGAATTAATGGATGGAAAATTTGAAGATTTTATTGGAACTTGGGAAAATTTTGTTCCATCTAGTTTATGTAATCGAGTAATTAATATTCATCAAAAATATGAAAATAATGATGGATGTTACAGTGGGAATTTTCAATTTCCAAATGGAAAACTTGGAAGGTCTGATTACTCCATTAACTTACAAGAAATTAATGATGATTTGACCCGAGAGGTAAATCAATATTTGACTGCATGTATTCAAGATTATTGTGATCAATATCACATAATTAAAAATCAACCACTAGTTTCGTATACAGTTAAAGTCCAGAAAACTGATCCTGGTGGAGGATATCATGTTTGGCATGGTGAAAATAATTCATTTCAATATTGCACTAGATGTTTAGCTTGGATTATTTACTTAAATGATGTAGAACATGGTGGAGAAACTGAATTTTTATATCAACACAAAAGAATTGTTCCTACTACTGGAACTGTAGTTATTTGGCCTGCTGCATTCACTCATGCTCATAGAGGAAATCCACCATTAAAAGAAACTAAATACATCATAACAGGTTGGTATAATCACTTATTTACGTCATAAGGAGAAAAAAATGTCGTTAATTGATCCAAATATTTCTGTGAATATGGCAGGACAGACCATTTTTATGGATGGATATAATATTCAATTTCACCCGATTGAATGGAATAAATTTGTAGAAAGGTTGCCCGAGCAAATTCATAGTGAGTATGATCGATTGCACTGCTGGTATGATTATGATAATCGTGTGGAGGTTGAAAAATTTCGTTGGAACCCAGTTACAGAAAAGCTAGAGCATTATAATGTTCCAACTGAAATTTGGACCTCAGAATTAAAAGATTTTATGAAAACTCTTTGTAGAGAGTTTTTTGACGCGGAAAAAGAAAGAATTTTTGAGCAAGAAGAAGCTTTAAAGAAACAGCTCAATCAAATGTCGGCTGAGGCTAGTCCATCTGCAATTCATACAAATGGTAACGAAACCTCATTAGGATCTGATCCTGTGTATGGAGGAATTACAATTAATGAAGGTAACGATTTTAGATTGTATGCTTATCTTCAGGACTTTGTTAAGTATCAATTAAAAGAAACTGATTATGTTTTTAATCCAGATGTAGGATTGCAAACTTATCAGCAAAACTGGTATTCTGCGGTAAGATCTTTTTGGAGAAAGGCAAATTATCTAATTGATAAAGAAAATATAATTCCATTCTGTGCTTCTGTAGAAAGACCTAATCATCCAAATGATCCTTTATTAGTTATTCCTACTTCAATTTCGTGTAAATTACACACGAAAATACTTTGCTTGTATTTTAAGCTAGGATATCCTAAAATCTGGGAAGCATTTGAGAAGAAAGATCTGAACAGAATTGCAGATCTTACTAATGTTTGGTGTAAAATGGCGGTTGAATACAACAGACAAGAATTGGCATGGGCATATTTTCCGCAGTTAGAATTTATAATTTACTCTGATTTGTTGCATAAAGAGATCTACAGAAGAGATGCTCCTATGTCAAAAGAAGAAATGCTAGAATTTTTTGAGCAGAATAAAGATGCTTGCCTACAAAAAGTTAAAGATGCAAATCTTCTAACAGTAATGCCAATTTATGAAGATTTAATTTCGATCACTCCAGTAGAAGGAATTGAAGAAAAAGTTCGTGATTATTTAAAGTGGGTGCATGGCATTCTTGGTGATCATCTAGGACAAAACTCCGCAGCTCCAGAAAAACTTTGATCGGGGGCTTGACAGACGGCAGGGATCGTGCTACAGTTACTCTGTTCAACACTTAAGGAACAAGATGACTGTCCAAGTTTATGATAATCTGCCCAGTTCTGCAATCAAAAGCGTAACTGTGAACAGTGAAAGTAACACCGTTGTGGTACAATATACCAGTAACGGTAAGCAATATGAATATTCCACAGAAAATGCTACAGAATTCAACAAAGAATTCCTGGCAGAGTTTGATGATCAAGAAAACTTTTCCGTTGGACGTTTTATTAACTCGGCAGTGACAGAGGGTAAACTGACCCTGCTGGCTGAATAAGTATCACTAATACAACACATAAAAATAACTAATTGCAGGGGTCTTGACGATCCCTGCTTTTTGCTGTATATTATCTTTATTGAGACGTTTCGCCATGACCCTGACCCTTCGCCCTCACCAGCAGCGCATCCTTGACGCTCTGCAGACTGCTGCTGTAGGTCGCGTTACCTGCCCCACGGGCGGCGGCAAGACGCTTCCTATGATCCTTGACTGTCTGCGTCGCTTTCAAGAGGCAGACCGCCCACAGACTGTCGTAGTGGTCTCTCCTCGCATCCTGCTGTCGGTTCAGTTGTATGAAGAGTTCTTTGCTGAGTTGAATGGCAAGGTTGATGTTTGTACTCT
>Ga0194123_10001036_pt1 | contig 45025 bp, 32 predicted proteins | sample TA2MahsurfametaG_5_FD_155479 | JGI IMG/M metagenome (GOLD analysis project Ga0194123, IMG submission 155479) | Freshwater microbial communities from Lake Tanganyika, Tanzania - TA2015023 Mahale A surface | ecosystem: Environmental > Aquatic > Freshwater > Lake | place: Tanzania: Lake Tanganyika... | reverse complement strand
CATGGCCGCACCCTCGCAGCGGAGCACCGGGCACTGCTGGTAGAAGCCGTTGAACGTGGTGGCCAGCAGGTGCAGGTACGCGCAGAGGCGGCTCGGGTCGAGGTGCTGCGCCACGTCGCGCACCACCTGCGGGTAGCGGAGGAGCGCCAGCGCAAGCTGCCGCTCGGCGGGCTCGCGCACGTCGATCGCGGGGCGCGCGGTGCCGTGCGCGGCGGCGTCGAGCGCCTTGCCGAGGATGCCGGCCATGCGCGCGTGCGCGTACTGCAGGTACGGGCCCGTGTCGCCCTCGAAGCTCACCATGCGGTCGAGGTCGAACACGTAGTCGCGCGTGACGTCGGAGCCGAGGTCGGCGTACTTCACTGCCGCGATGCCCACGGCGCGTCCGATCGCGGCGAGCTCGGCGCCGGACATGCCCGCGGTGGGCGCGTTCGGGTCGGCGCTGCGCTCGCGCACCTCGCGCGTGCCGCGCTCGATGGCCTCGTCGAGGAGCGCCTTCAGCGTGAAGTTCTCGCCGCTGCGCGTCTTGAGCGGCTTGCGGTCGGGGCCGAGCACGCTGCCGAAGGGCACGTGCACGAGCTCGGCCTCGGTGCCGTCCGGGAGCCTGTGCCAGCCGATCATGCGCACCGCGTCGAACACGTCCTTGAAGTGGTCGCGCTGGCGCGCGTCGACCACGTAGACCACGCGGTCGCTGCCGAGGTCCTGCACGCGGAACCGGCACGCGGCGAGGTCGGTGGTGGCGTAGAGGAACCCGCCGTCGCGCTTGCGGATCAGCATCGGCCGCTCGCGGTCGCCGTAGCGGACCACGATGGCACCGTCGTCCTCGGTGCCGAGGCCGGCCTTCACGAACGCCTCCACGGTGGGCCCGAGCCGCTCGCGGAAGAAGCTCTCGCCGCGGCTGTGCGCATCGGTGAGGTGCACGCCCAGCGTGTCCGCGGTCTCGAACACCTCCCGCATGGTGCAGTCGATGATGCGCTGCCAGTCGGCCACGAGCTGCGCGTCGCCCGACTGCAAACGCACCAGCGTTGCGCGCGCATCCTCCTGCGCGAGCGCCGCGCCCGCGTTCTGCGCCTCGAGCTCGGTGATGCGGTGCGGGCCGGCATGCGTGGCCCTGGCGGCCGTCATGCCGGCGTGGTCGTCGCGTCCCTCGAGCTGCGCGGCGCGGTAGGCGCGGTTGAGGTCCTCGAGCGTGATGCGCGCGAGGTCGGCGCCGGCGCGGCGCAGCGCGGCGAGCGTCATCGCGATGGGCAGGCCCCAGTCGCCGAGGTGGTTCTCGCGCCAGACCTTGCGGCCGAGGCGCTCGTGCACGCGCGCGATGGTGTCGCCGATGATGGTCGCCCGCAGGTGACCGACGTGCATCTGCTTGGCGACGTTGACGCCGCAGAGGTCAATGGTGACGGCGTGGCGGTCGGTGGCAGGCTCGATCCCGAGCGCGGGCCCGTCGAAGGCGTCGAGCGCGGCCGCGAGCGCGGCGCCCGAAAGCAGGATGTTCACGAAGCCGGGCCCGGCCACCTCGGCCTTGTCGGCGATCGCGGCGAGGTCCGCGCGTGCCAGCACGTCGGTCGCCAGCTGCCGCGGGTTGGTGCCGAGGCGCTTGGCGAGCGCCATCGCGAAGTTCGCCTGGAAGTCGCCGAACTGCGGGTTGCCGCCCGGGCGGATCTGCGGGTCGCAGTCGGCCTCGGGCAAGCCGGTGGCCGCGGCGATCGCCGCGCGCAGCGCCGCGTCGAGGCGGGCTGCGGGGTCGGCGGAGGGTGCGCGGCGGGCTTCGGCGGCGGGCATTCCGCGCAGGATAGGGCAGCGTGCGCGTGGGGTACGATTGCGCGCATGGGCGAGATGGACGAACTGACCGGCGACGACCTGTCCGTGGCCGAGCTCTTCAACGAGATCATGGGTGAGCTGCGGCTCCTCAGCACGCTCTACATGAAGACGAACCCGCCGGACGTGACGCTGCAGCCGACGGTGATCGTGAGCGAGGCCTTCGTGCGCCTGGCCAACCATCGCCCCGAACAGTTCAAGGACGAGGACGACTTCAAGGCGACGGCCTCGGTCATCCTGCGCCAGGTGTTCGCGGAGCGCGCCAAGAAGCGCCTCGCCGAGAAGGAGCGCGCCGCGCACCTCTCCGCCGAGCGCAAGGCCGGCAAGGTGCCGCCCGGCGGCGCGCCGCCGGAGCCGGAGCTTCCCAACCTCGAGGGCGCATCCCCGGAACTCGCGCTCGCGCTCGAGAACGCGCTCGAGGCGCTGTCGGAGGTCGATGACCGCTCCGCGCGCGTTGCCGAGCTCAAGATCTTCGGCTCGCTGCCCATCGCCACCATCGCCCCGATCGTCGGCCTCACCGACACGGGTGCCGAGAGGGACTGGCGCTTTGCGAAGGCGTTCATCGCCAAGCACCTGAAGGACCGCGGCAACGTCGGCTGAGGCCCGTTGCCCGTGGGCGCAGTTCGTCCGCCCCGGTTTCTCGGGAGAAGTCAATCGGTGCCAAACTAACCAGGAACGGATTCAGCGAAGCACGAAGGAGCGCTCCGCGTAGAGGCGCTCCATGAGCTGCGCGGTGGTCTCGGGCAGCGGGCGGTCGATGCCCTGCGCGGCCAGGTGCAGCATGGCGACCATCGAGTGGAAGTCGGCCACGCTGACGAACTCGCGGCCCACCAGCGCGGGGCGCGCGCCCGCGTCGACGCCCGCGATGTCCTGCATGTTGTGGTAGTTGCCGAGGGGCAGGCAGATGCACGTGCTCGCGTAGCCGTAGCACGCGAACGCGCTCGCCTCGCAGCCGCCGCCGGGCATCAGCTTGCGCTGCCACCGGAACGCCGGGTTGCGCTTCGCCTCGGCGCTGAAGAGGTGCGCGAGGTGGTTGGTGAGCTCGGGCGTGAAGACGCTGATCCGGTCGCCGACGCGCAGGATCGCGCCGCCGCCGATCGGCGAGTCGTGCGGGAAGCTGCGCGAGTTCTCCAGGCACAGGAGCCGTGCGTCCCTGGGAACCCACGCGTTGCGCGCGGCGTGGATGGTGCCGACGAACCCGACCTCCTCGGCCACGGTGAAGAGCAGGCCCACGTGCGTGCACGCCGGGTCGCCGAGCATCTCGCCGAACGCGCACAGCGCGGCCGCGGCCGCGGCGAGGTCGTCGCATGCGTCCGTGTGGATGCAGCCGTCGACGATCTCGGCGCGGGGGAACCTCCACCGCGCGATGCAGCCCTTCGCCCACGGAGCCGGCGCCGCGAGCGTGGCCGTGACGCGCTTGAAGGGCTTCGCCTCGGCATCGAGCGACGCGATCGTCGCGAAGGCGCGCTCGTCGTCCGGCCCGATCACCTCGAGCTCCGCTCCCGTGAAGTACGGGTCGTTGACGCCGCCGCGGAACTCCGCGTGGAGCGTGCCGCCCTCGACGCCGGTCACCACGAACGCGGGATGGTCGAGGTGCGCGGTCGCGAGCATCAGCGGCGTGCGCCCGTCGTGCGCGCGCTGGGTGACGAGGTAGTTCCCCGCGTCGTCGCGGCGCACCTCGACCGCGTCCGCTCGCGCGGCGAGCCAGCGGTCGACGTAGGCCATCACGCGGCCCTCGAGGCCGGCGGCCGTGGGCAGCTGCGTCAGCTCGAGCAGCACCGCCTCGCGGGCGGCGCGGACCTCGGGGGTGGGGTCGATCATGGGGCCGGGATCGTAGGCGCATCCGCCATGCCGCCGCCTCGCCTACCCTTTCCCCTTCCCATGCCGCTCAGCGAGATCACCGACATCCTCTCCGACCTCCGCGCCGGCAAGGCGATCGTCCTCGTGGACGACGAGAACCGCGAGAACGAGGGCGATTTCGTTGTGGCCGCGGAGTTCGTCACGCCCGAGATGGTGAACTTCCTGACGCGCGTGGGCGGCGGCTACCTGTGCGTCAGCCTCGACGGCGCCACGTGCGACCGGCTGGACCTCCACCCGCAGACCACGAGCAACACCAGCGTGCGCGGCACGCCGTTCACCGTCAGCGTGGACGGTCACCCGCGCCACGGCGTGGGCACCGGGATCAGCGCGCGCGACCGCGCCCGCACCATCCAGATGCTGATCGACCCGGCGATCCGCGCCGACGACTTCGTGCGCCCGGGCCACATCAACCCGCTGCGCGCGCGCGACGGCGGCGTGCTGGTGCGCACGGGGCAGACCGAGGGCAGCGTGGACCTCTGCCGCCTCGCGGGCCTGCGCCCCGCGGCCGTCATCATCGAGGTTGTGCGCGAGGACGGCGAGATGGCGCGCGTGCCCGACCTCGAGCGCATCTGCCAGGAACACGGCCTGCGGATGTGCAGCGTGGAGCAGGTGATCCGCCACCGCCTGGCCCACGAACGCACCGTGCGCCGCATCGATCCCGCGTCGGGCAGCGTGGTCGAGACCCCCGAGGGGCAGTTCCGCCTGTTCGCGTGGGAGAGCGACCTCGACGCGCTGCCGCACGTGGCGCTCTGCCTCGGCGGCATCGGCGACCTCGACGCGCGCGGCCAGCCGAAGCCGCACCTCGAGCCCGTCCTGGTGCGCATGCAGCGCCGCGAGCTGCTTGCCGACGTCTTCGGCGTGCGCTGGACCGGCTCCGAGCCCGCGGGCCAGGAGCTCGTCCGCGCGAGCCTGCGAGCCATCGCGCGCGCCGGGCAGGGCGCTCTCGTCTACCTGCGCACCGAGGGCGCGGGCACCGAGCTGCCTGACCGCCTCGCGCGGATCCGACGCCCGGCGACCGACGACGTCAACGCCCCGGACCTGACGCGCGTGGACCCGCTCGGCGGCGCACCGATGGATGCGCGGCTCATCGGCACGGGCGGCCGGATCCTCCACGACCTCGGCCTCTCGAGGCTGCGGATCCTGACGAACCACCCGAAGCCGATGCCCGGCCTGCACGGCTTCGGCCTCGACATCGTCGAGCACGTGCCGATCCGCGCCTGACCGGCGCGCGTATCGTTCGGGCATGGAACGGACGCCGCGGTGCGCCATGGGCGCGATGAGCGTGGGGCTTGTGGTGGCTGCATGCACCGCGGCCGCGCAGGAAGGGCCGGCGGCCGCGCCTGCGCTGCCCGCGACGCCCGCCGCAACCGCGCCGCAAGCGCCCGCGCCCGTCGCCCCGCCCGCCCCAGCGCCGCCCGCGCCCGCCCGCTTCGCCACGGTCGTCGCCCTGCTCGATGCCGTCGAGGCGAAGGCCGCGACGCTGCGCGACTTCCGTGCCTCCATCGGCCTCGAGACCTTCGACGACGTCACCGGCGACGTCGAGCGGCGGCTCGGCCAGCTCGTGTTCGTGCAGGAGGAGGGCAAGCCCGCCACGCGCCGGTTCGCGGCGGTGTTCGAGAAGTTCATCGACGGCGCCGGGCGCATGGACGAGCGCCCGGTCCGCTACCTCTACGCCGACGGCTGGCTCACCGAGGCCGACTTCACGCAGCGCACGCTCATCCGCCGGCAGCTTGCGCGCGCGGGCGAGGGCTACGACCCGCTCAAGCCGGGCGAAGGGCCCGTGCCGCTTCCCATCGGGCAGCGGCGCGCCGACGTGCAGGCGCGCTTCCACGCCGAGCTTGCCGCGGATGCGCCGCCGCCGTCGTTCGCGAAGCTCGGCCGCCCGCTCGTGGGCGTTGCGCTCCGCCCGAAGGACGGCACCTCCAAACGCGACCTCCGCGCCGCGACGGTGTGGTACGACGCGGAGACGCTCGTGCCCGCGGGCGTCGAGGCAATGCGTGCCAACGGCCGCACCGTGGTGACCCTGCGCGGCGCGGCGTTCAACGCCGGTCTCGACGACGCGCAGCGGGCGCTCCTCACGCTCGCTGCCGGTGCCATCGCCGGGTGGCGAATCGACGAGCGGCCGCTGCCCGCGCCTGCGGCCGCCGGGAGCGCGCCGTGATTGCCGCCGCGGTTGCGCTCGCGGCTGCGGTGCTCGCGCAGGCCGTGCCCGACAAGCTCGACCTGGCGCCATCCGTGCGCGTGGCCCTGCAGAGCGCCGCGCTCACCGACGACGAGCGCGCTGCGCTCCGGCTTCGGCACGGGATCTGGGACGACGGCGACCTGCGCACGCCCGCCGATCGCGCGCGCGCCGCGTTGGCACGGTGGGACCTCGGCGCCGCGGCACTCGCCGATGCCGCCGCGCCCGCCGAACTCCGTGCCGAGGCGTTGCTGCACGCAGGCCGTCCTGCGGAGGCGCTCGCGCTGCTCGGCGATGCCGCCGGGACGCGCACGGCACTGCTGCGCGCGCTGGCCCTCGACATGCAGGGCGCGCGGGAGAAGGCCATCGTCGCCGCGCGCACGGCCGTGGCAGGCGGCACCCGCGATGGCGCCGGGCGCGATGCGCGCATGGATGCGGTCGAGGCCGCGGCGCTCCTCGCGCGGCTCGAGGGACGACCGGCCGCCGAGTGGCAGTCGATGCTCGACCGGCTTGCGGCGTTGCGTGACCAGGACCAGGGCGACCCGCGCCCGCGGCTCCTCGAGGGACGCCTGCTGGTCGAGAAGGACCGCTTCGAGGACGGCGTGCAGGCGCTGCAGGAGGCGCTGGCGCGCGACCTGCGCTCCTCCGAGGCGATCTTCCTGCTCGGCCGGGTGTGCGTGATGACCTTCGACTTCGACGGCGCGCGCCGCGCGTCCGCGATGCTCCGCGCCATCGCACCCGGTCATCCGCTTGCCGCGCTCCTCGATGCCGAGGCCGCGCTGCAGTCGCGCGACCCGGACGCGGCGTCCAAGGCGCTCGAGCCGCTGCTTGCCGCGTTGCCCGAGCAGCGGCAGGCGCTGGCCCTGCGCGCGGCGGCCACCGGCACGCGCTTCGACTTCCCCGCGATGCAGGCGCAGCTTGCCGAGCTCGATCGCCTCATGCCCGGCTCGCCGCTCGGCCCGTACGAGGCGGGCCGCTTCCTCGCGTCGTCGCGTCAGTACGAGGAGTCCGCGGCGCTCCTCGCCGAGGCCGCACGCCGGGCACCGGGCTGGAGCGCACCGATCGCGGAGCTCGGCCTCCTCGAGATGCAGTCCGGGCGCGACACCGAGGCGATGGCCGCGCTGCGCAAGGCAACCGAGCTCGACCCCTACGACCAGCGCGCCCGCCACAGCCTGACGCTCGTGGAGATGCTCGCCGGATGGAGGCGGTTCGAGGGGAAGCACTTCGTGGTGCGGTGCAAGCCGGGGATCGACGAGGCGCTTGCGGCCTGGATGCCGCAGGCCCTCGATGCCATGCAGGGCGACGTCACCGAGTGGCTCGGGTACGTGCCCGCGCAGCCGACCGTGATCGAGCTGCACCCCGACCACAAGAGCCTCGCGGTGCGCATCACCGGCATGCCGTGGATCCACACCATGGCGGCGAGCACGGGCCCGCTCATCGCGCTCGAGGCGCCGCGCGAGGGCGCGCCGCAGCTCCACCTCGGCACGTACGACTGGCTCGCGGTGCTGCGGCACGAGTTCGTGCACACGGTGTCGCTCGAGCAGACGCGCAACCGCATCCCGCACTGGTTCACCGAGGCGCTGGCCACCCGGCTCGAGGGCAGGCCGCGCACGTGGGACACCGTGCAGCTCCTGGCGCAGGCGCTCGACACCGACGCGCTCTTCGACCTCGACGCGATCAACGTGGCGTTCGTGCGCCCCAAGCGCAAGACCGACCGCGCGCAGGCCTATGCGCAGGGCGCGTGGATGGTCGAGTTCATCGAGAAGGAGTGGGGGCGCGCCAAGGTGCTCGAGCTGCTCGCGCGCTACCGCGACGGCATGCGCGAGCAGGCGGCGTTCGCCGAGGTCCTCGGCATCGGCCGCGACGAGTTCATGCGGCGCTTCCGCGCGCACGCGCTGCGCGACGCGCGCGCGTGGGGGATGCTCGCCGAGCCGTCGATGGCGACCTTCGTGGAGGAGATCCGGACGGGCCGGAAGGTCGACGGCGAGGATGCGTCCACGGGTCCGGTGCGCATCGACGATGCGCAGCTCGCGGCGCTGCTTGCGAAGCACCCGGACCACCCGGACCTGCTCGAGCTCTGGCTGCGGCGCGCGCTCAAGGACGATGCCGCACCCGGGCCCGAAGCCGCCGCGCGGCTTGCGAAGTACTCCTCCATCCGGCCGGCGGACCCCTGGCCGCATCGCGTGCTCGCGAAGGCCGCGCTCGACGCAGGCGACCGTGCCGCGGCGGTCCCGCACCTCGAGGCGCTCGACGAAGCATCCGATAACGACGCGAATTTCGCCAAGGAACTCGCCCGCATCGAGCGCTTCCGCAGGAATCCGAAGCAGGCCCTTGAACACGCGACGCGGGCGGCGAGAATCGAGGCGTATGACCCCGCCACGCGCGAGTTCGCGGCGGCGATCGCCGTCGAGGCAGGTGACCTCCAGGCCGCGCGTTTGCACGTGGAGGCGCTCACCAAGCTCGAGCCGTCGGTGGAGCGCCACCGGCAGCGGCTGGCGAAGGTCGACGAGATGATCGCCCGGCGCGCCGCGCCGTGAGCCCGTGATGCCATGAACCGACTCCAGCGCCACCTCCGCCTCGCCGCCCTCGCCGCCCTCTGCGCGGCACCGCATGCGGTGCACGCACAGCTCGCGTTCGAGGCGGAGCCCGTGTACGTGGACTGCACGCCCGGCCATGCGCCGACGCGGGTGCGGCTCTTCGACATGGACGGCGACGGGCGCCAGGACCTGCTCCTCACCGGTCGCGATGCCGATGGCCTCCTCAACTGGGCGCCGATCCTCGCGGACGGCAGCTTCGGTGCCATCCGGACGCTGCAGGTCGACGGCCAGACCGACGACGCCATCGCCATGGACATCGACGGCGACGGCGCGCAGGAGCTGGTGCTTGCCATCCGCTCGTACCGCGGGCGGCTGCAGGTGCTGCGGCGCGGCGCGGGCGGGGCCATGGTCCCGGATGCGCCCGTGCGCTTCGACCGCGAGCCGCGCTCGATGGCGGGCGGCGACTTCGACGGCGACGGCGACCCGGACCTCGCAGTGACCTTCTACGGCAGCGAGCACGTGGCGATCCTCGCCAACGACGGGCTCGGCAGCTTCGCCGTGCGCCAGCGGCTGCGCGTGGATGCCTGGAGCGGCGGCTTGCCCGGGCCGCAGGACACGCTCGCCGCCGACCTCGACGGCGACGGTCGCACCGACCTGGTGGTGGGCTGCATCGGCACGCGCAGGTTCGACGTGTTCATGGGCCGGCCCGGCGGCACGTTCGCGCCTCCGCGTGCATGGATGGCGCCCGACTTCCCCGGGGTGACGCGACCGGCCGTGGTGTCGTTCGACCTCGGTGACGTCGACAACGACGGCGACGTCGACATCCTCGCGCCGCTCCTCAACTCGACCGGCGCGCAGCCGCTGGTGGTGTTCCGCAACGACGGCGCCGGCGGCTTCGCCGAGCGCGTGCTCGTGGCATCCGCGCCCAACGGCGCCGGGTACCACTGGGCCGGCGAGCTGGGCGACTTCGACGGCGACGGCAGGCTGGACGCGGTGACGAGCACCGCGCTCCCGGGAAACGTGTTCCTGTGGCGCAACGTGAGCACGGGCGGCACCGTGGCGTTCATGCCCGCGGGGCAGCTCGACTACGCCGCATTCGGGCGCGCATTCCTGTGCGCGAACCTCGACGCCGACTGCGACACCGACATCGTGATCGCGGACATCGCCGGGCACTGGGCGCTCGGCTACCGCAACCTCCGTGCGTGCTTCTCGTTCGCAGGGGCAGGCGACGGCCCACCCGCCGGTCCGCCGCCCCGCGCGAGCTTCTCGCACGGGCCGTCGCCCTCGTGCGAGGTGGCGCTGATGCTGGCGGGCGCCGGCCCCGAGCCGCGCGACGGCGCCCACGCCGGCAGCGCGTTCGGCCCGCCCGCGGCATGCGGCCCGCAGGGCGCCGGCGGCCGCTGCGACGAGCCGCATCCGACGCCCGGCTGCTTCACGACCCCGTGCTGCGAGGCCGTCTGCAAGATCAACCCGGAGTGCTGCGCCACGGCGTGGGACCAGATGTGCGCGGACCTCGCGGACACGGAGTGCAATGGCCTGGTCTGCCCCTCCTACGGGGCGTGCGACACCGTGCACGATGATCCGGGCTGCGAGGATCCGGCGTGCTGCGAGCGCGTCACCCCGCTCGACGGCTACTGCGACGGCGCCACGTGGGACTGGGTGTGCGTGGCACGCGTCGCCGCCCTCTGCGGCCTCCCGCCGTGCACCGTGACCGTTCCCGCAGGCGCCATCGACGAGGCCGAGCCGTGCTACCGGCGCACCAACGACGGCGCCACGCGCAATGGCGAGTCGCAGCCGATCGCGTGCGGGCAGGTCTTCACCGGCACGTGCACCACCGGCGCCCCGCGCGACGGGGACTGGTATGCGCTGGGAAGCGGCGGCCCGAGGCGCGTGCAGCTCACGGTGGACGCGGAGTTCCCCGCGGAACTGCACCTCGTGCGCGGCGACATGGCCGGCCCGCTCTCCGTGGAGCGCACCGCGTTCGGCGGGCGCTGCGCGCCGATCGTGCTCGATGCGTGCATCGACGGCGGACCGTGGTACGCGGTGCTGACGCTGGGCCAGGACGTGGGCCCGGTGCGCGGCGGTCAGCCGTGCACCGACATCGACCCCGACAACCCGCCCCCGCCCGATGACCCGCCGCCCGTTCCCGGCTTCGACGGCCTCCGCTACTGGCTGGCGCTGTCCTGCAGCGGGTGCGGCGTGCCCGGCGACCTGAACGGCGACGGGGCGGTCAACGGGTTCGACCTGGGGCTGCTGCTCGGCGGGTGGGGCCAGCCTGGCCCGGCCGACCTGAACGGCGACGGCACGGTGGACGGGTTCGACCTGGGGCTGCTGCTCGGGGCCTGGACCCCGTCCTGAGCGGTTTTCCGCGGACGTGCGCATCGCGGCGGGGGACGCGCCGGCGCCGCGCCCCGGGTGTTCGCTTTCGTTGGAATCCGTGCTACTTTCTCTTCATGGCGCACGCCCGAATCGGACACTTCCTCGCCGCTGCCGCGCTGTGTGCCGTGGCCCCCGCATTCGGGGCCACGGACCGCTGGGCGTGCACCATCGCGCCGACCAGCACCTACAGCCAGACCACGCAGATCCAGCTGCCGCTCGTCGGCACGTGGATCGGCAACTACGACGCCGTGACGAACCCGACCGGCACGCAGACGCGCCCGGGGCTGTTCGGCGGGTCGGGCAACGTGGCGATCCCGTTCACCTCGGTCGTGCGCCCGCGTGCCGTCATCGCCAACACCAACCCGACCGGCTCCTACGTCTTCGGGCTCGACCGCGCGACCGGGGCAGTGGAGGTCACTGGGCTTGCGCTCAACGCGCTCGGTGCGCAGGGCGGCACCATCGAGACGCGGATAACGCTGACCTACTCCCTATTCCGCACGTTCGCGCCGAGCTCCACGTTCATCGGCGTGTCGAACTTCGACGCCCCGCTCGACAGCGGTGCGCTCACCATGGCCAATGCCGTCCAGTCGGGCCCCGCCATCGGCGCCGCGACCGCCAACGCCGACGGGTCCTGGTCGTTCGCCGTGACCGTCCCCGTGAACGTGACGGTGGAGGGCACCGCGCTCGGCGCTCCGTTCACCATCACCTCCCCGGGCAGCGTGGTGATGACCGGCACCGCGACCTTCAGCGGCGACCAGGCCACGCTGACCTCGCAGGGCACCGTCAACGAGACCGTGCCGGTCCCCGCGCCGGCGCCGCTCGTGAACATGCCGTTCGCGCTGCCGACCATCCTGCCGCCCGGCGCCACCGCCAACCTGCTGATGAGCGGCACATTCTCCGACGGCACGTCGGCCACCACCGGCAGCAGCTCGATCGTCGCGCTCGGCACGCTGCAGCCGGTGTTCGGCGACCTGAACGGCGACCGCACCGTGAACGGGTTCGACCTCGGCCTGCTGCTTGCTGCATGGGGAACCAACGGCCAGCCCAGCGGCGCAGACCTGAACCGCGATGGCACCGTGAACGGGTTCGACCTCGGGCTGATGCTCGCGGCCTGGGGCTGACGACGGTCACGCGCCTGCAGGCACGAGCCACGGCAGCCGTGCGAGGTCCGCGTTGCCGCCGCACACGATGCACGCCACCGGGCGGTCGGTGCGGCCCCCGACGCGGCCGGCGAGCAGCGCCGCGATGCCCACCGCCGCGCTCGGCTCGATGACCAGCCTCGCCTCCTCGAACGCCAGCCGCATCGCGGAGACGATCTCGCCCTCGGAGACCAGCGCCATGTCGTCGACGAGGTCGCGCACCATGGGGAACGTGAGCTCGCCGAGCGCCGCCCGCAGCCCGTCAGCGACCGACACGGGCGGCCGCTGCGGCGCGCGCGTGCCGGTTCGATGGCTCTCCGCGGCATCGCCCGCGAGTTCCGGCTCGGCGCCCACGATGCGCAGGTCCGGCCGCAGGGCGCGCGCGGCCACGGCGATTCCCGAGATCATCCCGCCGCCGCCCACCGGCACCACCAGCGTGGCAGCCTCGGGCACCTGCGCCAGGACCTCGAGCGCGATCGTCCCCTGGCCCGCGATCACCCACGGGTGGTCGTAGGGCGGCACCATCGTCGCGCCGGTGGAGCGCTCGACCTCGGCGGCCGCGGCCTCGCGCTCCGCGCCGGTGTTGCCGCAGGTCACCACCGCGGCCCCCGCTCGCTCCACCGCGGCGCGCTTGGCGGCGGAGGCGTTTGCCGGCATCACCACGTGCGCCGGCATGCCGCGCGCCGCAGCGGCCACCGCGAGCGCCAGCGCGTGGTTTCCCGAGCTGTGCGTGACCACCCCGCGCGGCGCGTCCGCGTCGGGAATGGAGCGCACGGCGTTGGTTGCGCCGCGGATCTTGAAGCTCCCCGTGCGCTGCATCGACTCCATCTTCAGGAGCACCTCGCGGCCACACCGCTCGCCGACCGCAGGGCAGGGAAGCACCGGCGTCCGCAGGACATGCGGCGCGATGCGGGCCGCGGCCGCGGTCACGTCCGCCGCCGAGACGGCGTAGGGCCCGGCACCGGCGCTCACGTGCCCGCCCGCGCGATCCGCTCGCGTCCCCAGAGGATCCAGCTGGAATCGGGCAGCTGGTGGCCCATGCTCCGGAACATGAAGGAGAGCTGCGCGTTGTGGTAGAGCGCATGCGTCGGCACCTGCATGAGCGCATCGCACGCGAGCTGCCGGAACTCCTTGCCGTCGCGCACGCGCGACACCGTTCGCGACGCCTCCGCGGCATCGAGGCGCGCGAGGTACCCGTCCCAGCGCGCGCGCACCTGCATAAACGCCGCGCGCAGCGCCGCCGCGTCGGGCAGCTCCCCGGCGGGCGGCATGGACACCGTGGCATCGCCCTCGAGCACGCCGATCCAGATGCGCTCGGCGCCCACCAGGTGGACGAACGTCGCGTGCACCGACCCGATGCCGATCGGGAACTCGCGGCGGAAGTCCGCGTCCGGCAGCGCGGCGGCGGCATCGAGCGAGCGCCCGGTCATCCAGCGGAGCCAGGCGTGCGCGTCACGAATGGAGGAGATGGCGTCCATCCGCGGCACGATAGCCGCGCCCCGTCAGGCCTCGGGGAGCGCGCCCCAGGCGAATTCCTGCCTGTAGAGTTGCCGCTGCACGTTGAGCTCCACGTCGTCGACGCCGGGCACCGAGAGCATGCGCTCGCGGAGCTCGTCGAGGTGCGAGCCGTCACGGGCCTGGAACTCACCGTGCACCGGGAATTCGCCGGAGAACGTGCAGAGGAACGAGAGCTCCGGGAGCCTCGCGAGCTCGGCCATGACCTCGGCGGCGGGCCGGCGGATGGCCGCGCCCCAGAGTCCGCAGACGCCCAGGTCCACGCGCGGCGGATCGGCAAGCGTGAGGATGCGCACGATGCCGTCCGTGGTCAGCCGGCGGAATCGGTCCGCCGCGCTCGTCGCGGAGATGCCGACATTCTGCGCGATGTCTGTGAAGGAGATGCGCCCGTCCTTCTGCACCTCGCGGATGATGAGCCGGTCGGTTCGGTCGAGCTCGCGTGCGGTCGCGCCCGCGGTGGGGCTCTTCCCGTGGAAGCCCAGCACCAGCTCGGTGTTGGTCCGGTGCAGCTTGGGGTTGCCTCGGATGGAGCGGTCGAGCAGCGCATCGAGCGCCTCGGTGCTCGGAACCACGCCGTAGGCGATCAGGTCCCAGCGCCCGAAGAGCGCCGTGACGAAGGAAAACTCCGGGTGCTTCAGAAGGTCCTTCGCCGCCTCGTCCACGCACCCCTTCACGCGGATCCACGTGGAGAACTGCACCTCCAGCCCGAGCAGCTCCGGCGCCACGAACCCGACGATGCGGATCGACCGCTCCTCGATCAGCCGCGCGAGGCGTCGGCTGACGTTGGCCTCGGAAATGCCGGTCTGCTGCGCGAGGTCGCGGCCCGAGGCGCGACCGTCGGCAAGCAGCATGGACACAAGCTTGCGGTCAGCGTCGTCGAGCGGCGAGAGGTTCGGGTCGGAGTAGCGGGGCGGGCTTCGGAGCATCGGCGGTCACGGGACTTGCACGCGTTCCCGGCGCTCTGCGCTCCGCGGGCCGCGGAGCGTGCGTCGGTCCCCCTGCCATCGTCCCGCGGGGCACGCCATGATGGCGGTCCTTCGGGACCCCTCGGAACCCGGAACACACCAGACCCTGCATTGTAGCTTGCCTCCGGGCCATTCGTTGCGCCGTGGCTGGCGCTGCGCCGCTCGAGACCTGCAAATATGTAGCAGGAATCCTCCGCGAGGTGGGATCGCCGGGCTCCGTGACGTTCGTGCTCGAGGCGCCTCCTACACTGCCACGCGCCTCCAAGGAGTCCCCATGGCAACCATCTCACGCGATAGCGAGCGCCTGCCGCTGCACGGCGCATCCAATCCCTCGACCGATGCGCAGGGCACCACGCCCGGCAGCTTCGCGCGCCGCGCCGACGTCGGTGGGCCGCTCGCCTTCAGCTCGCCGGACACGCCGGGAATGCCCCTGCCGAGCGACCGCACGGCATGGGATTTCTTGCCGCAGGGGTGGTCGACGGCCATGCTTGCGGGCAAGCCGGACGGCCCGGCCTGCGCTGCTTGCTGCGGCGATTCGCGGAGCGCGGTCGAGTTCGAGTGCGCCCGCGGCGAGTGGCGGCGGGTGATCTTCCCGAAGGGCTTCGAGCCGGTGACGCAGCTCGAGAGCGCGCGCCTGGGCATCGTGACCCCGCAGATGCGCCGCGTGGCCGAGCGCGAGCCGCACCTGACCGCCGAGCAGGTGCGCGACGAGGTGGCTGCGGGCCGCATGGTGATCCCGGCCAACCGCACCCATCTCGGGTACCGGCTCGACCCGATGGCGATCGGGCGAGCGTCCCTCACCAAGATCAACGCCAACATGGGAGCGTCGCCCGTCTCGAGCGGCACGCACGAGGAGGTCGAGAAGCTGAAGTGGGCCGAGCGCTGGGGCGCCGACACGGTGATGGACCTCTCCACCGGCGGCAACCTCGACGAGTGTCGCGACGCGATCCTCCGCGCGAGCACTGTGCCCATCGGCACGGTGCCGATCTACTCGATGATCATCGGGAGGAAGATCGAGGACCTCGACGAGTCGATGATCCTCGAGACCCTCGAGCACCAGGCACGGCAGGGCGTCGACTACTTCACGATCCATGCGGGCGTGCTGAAGGAGCACCTGCCCTTCATCCGCCGGCGCCTGATCGGCATCGTCAGCCGCGGCGGCAGCCTGCTGGCCAAGTGGATGCTCGTCCACGCCCGCCAGAACCCGATGTACACGGCATGGGAGCGGATCTGCGAGGTCATGCGCCGCCATGACGTGACCTTCTCGATCGGCGACGGCCTTCGCCCGGGCGGGCTGGCGGATGCCACCGACCGCGCGCAGCTCGCGGAGCTGGAGACCATCGGCGAGCTCACCGAGCGCGCCTGGCGCATGGGCGTGCAGGTCATGGTCGAGGGCCCGGGCCACGTGCCGTTCGACCAGATCGAGTTCAACATGAAGCTGCAGCGGCGCCTCTGCCACGGGGCGCCGTTCTACGTGCTCGGGCCGCTGGTCACGGACATCTTCCCGGGCTACGACCACATCACGAGCTGCATCGGTGCCACCGCCGCGGGCTACCACGGCGCCAGCATGCTCTGCTACGTGACTCCCAAGGAGCACCTCGGGCTTCCCAAGAAGGACGACGTCAAGCAAGGGTGCATCGCCTACAAGATCGCCGCGCATGCGGCGGACGTGGCGCTTGGCATCCCGGGCACCCGCGACCGCGACGACGAGCTCACCAAGGCGCGCGCCGCCCTCAACTGGGAGCGCCACTTCGAGCTCAGCTTCGACCCCGATACCGCGCGCGCCTACCACGACGAGGACCTCGACGTGGACACCGACTTCTGCGCGATGTGCGGGCACGACTGGTGCAGCGTGCGCATCAGCAAGGAGATCCAGGAGTTCGCCAGCGGCAAGGCCGAGGGCTTCGAGCGCGGCAAGCCCGTGCGCAGCGCGGCGCTCACGCCGGATCAGCAGGAGATCCTCGCCAGGCGCGGCGTCCTCAGCCCCGACGAGATCCACCGCCTCGCGTCGAAGACGCGCAAGGCCGTGGGCGCCGACGAGGGCAAGGCCGCCTGCCACAGCGACTACGCGGAGCCTGGCACGGCCAAGGCCGTGCAGGGCGAGCGCCTGGTGCAGCTCAACACGGCGCCCGCGCACAACCTGCCGACGCACGACCCGGTGATCTGACGCCGCTCAGGCCGCGCTCGTGCGGCTCAGGCCGCGCTCATCGGGCTCAGGCCGCGCTCATCGGGCTCAGGCCGCGCTCATCGGGCTCAGGCCGCGCTCATGCCGACCAGCCGCGGCAGTCGCGGGCTGCCCCGGCGCGCTGCCTCGGCCATTACGCGCCGCGCGACGTCGAAGGCCGCGAGCGGTCGGCTGTTCGCGGCCGCCGCGCCCGCCATCGCGCGCAGTGCCGACGGCTCGGCAAGGAGCCGCGCGACCGCCTCCGCGGCATCGATGGGGCCGCGCGTGCGCACCGCCGCGCCCGACTCCACCAGCACCTGCGCGTTCCGTTCCTCCTGCCCGGGGATCGGCCTGAGCAGCACCATCGGCAGCCCGAGCGCCTTGGCCTCGGTGGTGGTGAGGCCGCCCGGCTTGCCCACGAGGACGTCGGCGCCCGCCATGATGCGGTGCATCTCCTTGGTGTAGCCAAGCACCTCGAGCGAGTTTCCTCGCCCGTCGCCTGCGGGCCACGATGCCGCCAGGGCCCGCATGCCTGCCTCGAGCGCCTCGTTGCGGCCGCACACCACGGTGACGTCCGCCGAGCGCAGCGTGCGCAGGAGCGCGGCGGCCGTGGCCTCGATGTCGCCGATCCCGAACCCGCCGCCCGTGAGCAGGACCCGCGGCCGTGCACCGCCGCGCAGCCCCGCGCTGGCCGGGCCGAGCGCCGCCATGTCGAACCGCGGGTCGACCGGGATGCCGGCGAGCGTCTGCGAACGCCGCCTCGGAGTCGCCGATCCGCCCGAGCGCCAGCAGGACCTCGCCGCGCGAGTTCTGCACCTGCCCGGCGACCGTGGCGTCGGCGCCGAGCGACGCGAGCGCAGCGTCGAGCGATGCCAGCGCCTCGGCGTGGCGCCCGAGGAGGCGAAGCACGTTGGCAAGGTTGAGCTCCGCCCGTGCGGCCATGGCGTCGGCGCCGGCCGCGTGCATCGCGTCGCGCGCGCGCAGCCCGCGCTCCACGGCCTCGAGCGGCCGGCCGCTCTTCGCAAGCGGGTGCATCGAGGCCACGTCCGCGCGCGCCGCGTCCACGGGGGCTCCCGCGGCGAGCGCCGCCTCGCGGCTGCGCCCGGCAACCGCGATCGCCTCGTCAAGCCGGCCGAGGTATGCAAGCGCATGGCTGGCGATGCGCATTGCTCGCGCCGACTGCACCGCGGCGCCGGCCGCCGCCGCCGCTGCGGCAATCGCCTCGGCGGCATCGAGCACGAACGCCGGTTCGCGCGCGAGCCGGCGCTCTGCGGCCGACACCGCCTCGTCGCACGCCGCCGCCAGCCCCGCGCCGAGGCTGCGTGCCCAGGCCGACCGCTCGTCCTGCGACATCGCCGCCAGGCGCTCGAGCGTCCGCTCGGGACCGTTCGGGTTGCCGGGAGCCGTGCCGGTCACGGCAGGTCGACCCCGTCGACGACGAGGACACTGCTGCCCATCGACGTCGCCAGGTCGACGCGGCCGGATGCCGTGGTGAACTCGAAGCGGCCGTCGGCCGTGCAGGTGAGCTCGCGCGGCTCGGCTGCGCCCTCCTCAAGCACCAGTACGCGCGCATGGCCGGCGGGACCGCTGCACAGCCCGCGGACGCGGCAGGTGCCGTCGCCTTCCTCGGTGCTCTCAAGATCCAGCTCCATCGCCCCGCCCGCGGAGCCGTACACCCGCTGCCGCACGGACGCGGTCGACCGCAGGCCGACTGCGGCGCCGGCGAGCTGCTCGTGCACGAGGCTGCCGCGCACGGCCTCGGCGGCGGCATCGACGAGGCGCCCGAACCATGCCGCCGGCGTCCGGCCCGCGGCGATGCGCGCGAGGTGCTCGTGGCCTGCGGCGCGGATGCGCACGATCGCCTCGGGGGAGGCGCCGCGCTGCGTCTCGTCGCGCAGCGCGCGTGCAAGGAGGGTCTCGAAGTCGTGGTCGGTCATGTGGGGCGCTTCAATGGGTTGAGGGTGCCGGGCGGGTTGCAGATACGGGGCTTCGGGATCTCTGACGACGAGTTGTTATTCGGACTTCGCTTCCAAGTGCGCCCCCATCCTGGCGCGGAGCTTCTCGATGCAACGGCCCCGGGTGGGGCCGATCGACCCGACGGGCATCCCCAGGCGCTTGGCGAGGTCCGGGTAGTGGGGGTCGACCTCGGAGAACAGCGCCACGAGGAGCGCCCGGCAGGGGTCTCCGAGTTCGTCGAGCGCCGCGCGCATCGAGTGCATCGCCTCGAGGTCCGTCGCGCGGCGGTCGTCCGGCTCGCTGACGCTCGCGAAGTCGCCGACGAGGTCCACCGTCCGCCGGCGGTTGCGCGCCACGCGCCAGCTCTCGCGGTGCGCGCTGGTGATGAGCCACGATGCCGCCTTCGCCGGGTCGCGCAGGTCCGCGAGGTGCCGCAGCGCGGCGACGAGCACCGCCTGCGTGACGTCGTCGCAGTCCTCCGCGGGCAGGCGGTACGAGCGCGCCACGCTCCACACCAGTCGCTGGTAGCGGTCGACGAAATCGTCCCACGCGCGTGCCTCGCCGCGCAGGCACCGGTCGATGATGTCCTCGGCGCTGCGGGCCATGGCCTCAGCGCGCCATGGCGCGCTCGACCTCGTCGGCGGTGCGCGGGATGGCGGGCGTCAGCACCTCGTGCCCGTCCTCGGTGACGGCCACGTCGTCCTCGATGCGGATGCCCACGGACTCGCCGGGCAGGTACACGCCCGGTTCCACGGTGATCACGGCACCGACCTCGAGCGGGGCGTCCGGCGAGGCATCGTGCGTCTCGAGCCCGAGGTGGTGGCCCATGCCGTGGATGAACGCGTCGCCGAGCCCGGCGTCGTTGATCACCTTGCGGCCGGCGGCATCCACCTGGGCCAGCGTGACCCCCGGGCGGATGGCGGCGATCGCCGCGGCCTGCGCGCGCAGCACCAGGTCGTAGAGCTCGCGCTGTCGCGGCGTGAAGCGCCCGGACACCGGCAGCGTGCGCGTCACGTCCGCGGAGTAGCCCGCGTGCTTGGCGCCGCTGTCGAGCACCACCAGCTCGCCGTCCTTCAGTGGCTGGTCGTTGGCGTGGTAATGCAGCACCGTGGCGTTGAACCCGCCGCCCGCGATCGTGCGGAACGCGAGCTCGCGCGCGCCGTTGGTGCGGTAGGCATGCTCCACGCATTCCTGAAGGTCGAACTCGTTCATCCCCGCGCGCATGTGGCGCATGGCGGCCTCGAAGCCCGTGGCGGTGATGCGGCCGGCTTCGCGGATGCAGGCGATCTCCGCCGCGCTCTTGGACGCGCGCATCCGCGGCAGCAGGTCGGAGCGGTCCTGCACCGCCGCGCCCGGCACGCGCTCGGCCTGCGCGCGGAGGATCGCAAGGTCTCCGGAGACCGGCGCGTTCCACGGCGAGAGCGGCATGAGGCAGGCGAGGGTCCGCGAGCGGCGCGTCGCCTCGAGGAGGAGCCGGCCGAGCATGCCCGTGCGCATGACGGTGTCGAAGCCCGTGCGTGCCTTCAGCGCCGAGCCGATCTCGTGCCGGAAGCCGTCCCACTTCTCCGCCTCGGGGTTCAGCGGCTTCAGGAGGAGCACCGCGCGCTTGGCCGGCACCGGGTTGGCTGGGTCGAGGAGCAGCATCGCCCCCGGCTCGTCGGTCACGCCGGTCAGGTACTCGAAGTGCGCATGCGGCTTCCATGGGTGGTGGAGCGACGGGTCGGCCTCGCCGGCAAGCACCACGCCCACCGCGCAGCCGAGGTCGGCGAGCAGTCGTTCACGGCGGGCCTTGAACTCGGGGTGGCCGATCGCGGGCGCGGCATTCGTCATCCCCGGAGGGTACCGGGGTCAATGCGCGGGCGGCGCGGCCTCGGCCTCGTCCGCCTCGCCCGGGGCAGCGTCGCCCCACACCCGGTCGCGCACGATCACGAGCAGCGCGTAGAAGACGGGCACGATCACGAGCGAGAGCACCGTCGATGCCGCGAGCCCCGCGAGCACCGTCACGCCGATCGACTTGCGCGCGTTGGCGCCGGCGCCGCTTGCGAGCACCAGCGGCACCACGCCCAGGATGAAGCTGAACGCGGTCATCAGGATGGGCCGCAGGCGCAGCCGTGCCGCGTCCATGGCCGCCTCCACGGGCGAGCGCCCGCGCTCCGAGGCCTCCTTGGCGAACTCGACGATCAGGATCGCGTTCTTCGCGGCCAGGCCGATCAGCATCACCAGCCCGATCTGCGCGTAGACGTCAAGCGGCTTGCCCGCGAGCCGCAGGCCCGCCACCGCGCCGAGCGCGGCGAACGGCACCGCGCCGACCACCAGCACCGGCAGCAGCCAGCTCTCGTACTGCGCCGCCAGGAACAGGAACACCGCGATGATCGCCAGCGTGAACACCACCGGTGCCGCGTTCGACGACTTGCGCTCCTGGTAGGTGATGCCGGTCCATTCGTAGCTGATGCCCTGCGGCAGCACCTCCTCGCAGAGCCGCTCCATGAACGCCGTGGCCTCGCCCGAGCTGACGCCCGGCGCGCCCGCGCCGTTGATGGCGATGGTGTTGGTCACGTTGTAGTGCGTGAGGTTGTCGGGGCCCGTCGTCGTGCGCGCAGTGGCGAACGCCGAGAACGGCACCATGCGCCGGTCCTTGCCCGCCACGTAGATGCGGTCGAGGTCCTCGGGCGTCATGCGGTTCGGCGAGTCGGCCTGGACGTACACCTGGTAGACCTGGTTGAACCGGTTGAACTGGTTCACGTAGGCGCTGCCGAAGTTGAGCTGCAGCGCGCCGAACGCATCCGCCACGGTGATGCCGAGCCGCTGCAGCTTGGCGCGGTCGATGTCGAGCCACACCTGCGGCACGTCCTTCTGGAAGAACGTGGCCACGCCGGCCACCTTGTCGGGGTGCTTGGCGCCCTCGGCGATCAGCGCCTGGGCCGCCTGGTAGAGGCGGTCGGTGCCCAGGCCCGCGCGGTCGACGAGCTGCAGCTGGAAGCCGCCCACCGACCCGAGGCCCGGGATCGCGGGCGGGTTGAACGGGAACGCCATGCCGCCGGGCAGCGTCCACAGCAGGGGCTGCAGCCGGCGCACCAGGCTGCCCGTGTCCTGGCCGCGGCCCGTGCGCTCGTCCCACGGCTTGAGCACCGGGATGAGCACGCCGGCGTTCGACTGCGGCGCGTTGGCGATGAAGTTCGTGCCGTTGATCTCGATGATCGTCTCGATCTCGGGCTGTGCCGCCACGATCTCGCGTGCCTGCGCGGCGAACGCGTTGGTGCGCTCGAGCGGCGTGCCGGGCGGCAGCTGGTAGGCCACGAAGAAGTAGCCGTTGTCCTCGTCGGGCACGAACGCCGTGGGCGACGTGCCGACGAGCCACAGCGCCGCGGCGATGGCCGCGGTGAAGATCGCGCCGGCCACCATCCAGCGGCGGATCAGCCAGCCGACCAGCGACTCGTAGGCGCGCTCGGTGCGGCCGAAGGCGCGGTTGAAGGCGCCGAAGGGCCCGGTCTGCGCCATCTTCCGGGGGCGCAGGAAGAGTGCCGCGAGCGCGGGGCTGAGGGTCAGCGAGTTGAGCCCGGAGAAGATCACCGAGATGGCGATCGTCATGGCGAACTGGTTGTAGAGCTGCCCGGTCACCCCGGGCATCAGCGCGGCGGGCACGAACACCGCGGCCAGCACCAGCGTGGTGGCGACGATCGGCCCCGCCACCTCCTTCATGGCGGCGCTCGCGGCGCGGTACGGGTCGGTCTCGCCGTGCTCGAACTTGCGCTCGACGTTCTCCACCACCACGATGGCGTCGTCGACGACGATGCCGATCGCCAGCACCAGGCCGAGCAGCGTCAGCGTGTTGATCGAGAACCCGAGGCCGAGCATCACCGCGAACGTGCCGATGATCGACACCGGGATGGCGATCATCGGGATGATGGTCGTCCGGAAGCTCTGCAGGAAGACGAAGATGATGACGAGCACCAGCACCGCCGCCTCCCAGAAGGTCTCGACGACCTCGGCGATGCTCGCGCGCACGAAGCGCGTGGTGTCGTAGTTGATCCGGTAGTCGACGTCGGCGGGGAAGTCCTCCTTGAGCGACTCCATCGCCGCGTTCACGGCCTTGGCGATCTCGAACGCGTTCGAGCCCGGCAGCTGGAAGATGCCGAGCAGCGCGCCGGTCTCGCCGTCCTGCTTGCCGGTGCTGGCGTAGTTGGCGGCGCCCAGCTCCACGCGCGCCACGTCGCGCACCTGCACGGTGCCGCGGTCGTCGCTGCGGACCACGATCTCCTCGAAGTCCTGCACCTGCTGCAGGCGGCCCAGCGCGTTCACCTGCATGGTGAAGGCCGGTGCCGTGCCGCCCGCGTACGGCGCCGCGCCCGCCTGCCCGCCGACCGCCTGGCGGTTCTGCTCGGAGATGGCGCGGTAGACCTCGCGCGCGTCGATCCCCAGCGCCGCCAGCTTCGGCGTGTCCAGCCACACCCGCATCGAGTACTGGCGCAGGCCGAAGTTGGACACCTGCGCCACGCCCGGGATGCGCTGCAGCGTCTGCACGATGGCGATGTCGGCGTAGTTGGAGAGGAAGTCGCCGCCGTAGGTCTTGTTGGGGCTGAAGAGCCCCACCACCTGCACGAAGTCGGTGGACTGCTTGCGCACCGAGATGCCCTGCTGCTGCACCTCGGGCGGCAGCTGCGGGATGGCCGTCTGCGCGTAGTTCTGCACGTCGACCGTGCCGATCGACAGGTCGTACCCCACGTCGAAGGTGACGGTGATGACGGCATTGCCGCCGTTCACCGAGTTGCTCGACATGTAGATCATGCCGGGCACGCCGTTGATCTGCCGCTCGAGGAGGCGCGTCACCACGTCCGAGGTGGTCGACGACGATGCGCCCGGGTAGAAGGCGGACACCTGCACCGTGGGGGGCGTGATCGGCGGGAACTGCGCCACCGGCAGGATGGTCATCGACAGCCCGCCCGCGATCACCATCAGCAGGGCGATGACGGTCGCGAAGATGGGCCGCCGGATGAAGAAGTCGATCATCGCCCGGCCTTCTTCAGGCGCTCCTCGATGCGCGCCTCCACCGCCTCGCGCATCGCCTCGGGCGCGATGGTCCGCGCGCCGTCGTAGAGGCGCTGCATGCCCTCCGTCACCACCTGGTCATCGGGCCCGATGCCGTCGGTCACCACGATGCCTGCGCCCCCGCGCGGCCCGAGCGTCACCATGCGCTGGCGCGCCTTGCCCTCGGCGTCCACGGTCCACAGCGTGGCCGCGGCGGTCTGGTAGACGACGCACGACTCCGGCACCGACACGGCGCCCTCGATCATGTCCACCTGCAGGCGGACGTTCACGTAGGCGCCGGGCGCGATCGAGCGGTCGGCGTTCGGCACCTCGATGCGCGTGCGCACGGTGGCGGTGTCGCGGTTCACGGTGTTGTCCACGAACACCACCCTGCCGCTGCGGCGCCAGTCGCTGCCCGGCAGAGAGGCCACCGTCGACTCGGCCTTGTTTTCCTGCATGCGCCGCAGCGCGGGCAGGTCCTGCTGCACGGGCTGGAACTCCACCCACACCGGGTCCATCTGGCGCACGGTCACCAGCACCTGCTGCGGCGTGACGTAGGTGCCCTCGTAGATGTTGGTGGCGCTCGACTGGCCGTCCACCGGGCTCATCACGCGCGTGAACGACAGGTCGAGGTTGGCCTGGTCGAGGAGCGCGCGGCGCGCATCGAGGTTGGCGCGCGCGGTGCGCTCGTTGGCGATCAGGCGGTCGAACTCCTGCTGCGAGATGGCGGCCACCTCCACCAGCGGGCGGTTGCGCGTCACCATGTCGCTGGCGTTGCGCAGCTCGGCCTCCACCACCGCGATGTCGGCCTTGGCCTTCTCCACGGCCACCTGGTACGGGCGGGGGTCGATCTCGTAGAGGAGCTGGCCCTCGGCGACGTCGGCGCCGTTGGCGAAGCCCTGCTTCGTGATCCAGCCCGTCACGCGCGGGATGACGTCGACCGTCCGCACGCTCATGGTGATGCCGGGGTAGTCACGGTGCACGGGCACGTCGCCGACGGTCGGCTTCACCGTGCGCACGGGCGAGGGCGGGGGGCCCGCGGGGGCCTCCGGCGGCTTGCCGCACGAGGCGGCGGATGCCGCGAGCGCGAGGCACAGGATGGCGTGGCGGTTCTTCATGGGCGCTCCGGGGCTCAGCCGCCCGAGGGCTGCGGGTCGTGGGCGAGGAAGTCGTTGGCGGTCGGCGTGGGGTTGAACCGGCGGATGTCATCCACCTGCGGGGGCATCGGCGCCATCTCCCACCCGCCGCCGAGCGACCGGTAGAGCTCCACGAGGTTCTGCGCGGCAAGTCCCTCGGACTGCGCCAGGCCGTCGCGCGCGACCGCGTATGCCTGCAGGTACTGGATGAGCCGCGTGATGTCGATGGTGCCGGTGCGGTACTGCAGGAACGCCAGGTCGAAGGCCTGCTGGATCTCGTGCGCCGCATCGGCGTAGCTGGCGCGCACGCGGCGTGAGGCACCCAAGGCGGTGATCGACGCCTCCACCTGGTTCACGGCCGTCACCGCGGCCAGCTGGTAGCGCAGCAGCGCGTCGGCCGCGCGGGCGCGCGCCTGCACCACGCGCGCCTCGGTGGCGCCGGTCAGGATGTCCATGAAGCGCCAGCTCACCGCGGGCGTCACGTTGTAGGTCATGTTCTTCGAGACGTCGCCGAGCTCGCTGAACTCGGGCGCCTGGATGACGAGGTTCCCCGAGAAACCGAAGCGCGGCAGGTAGCCCGCCTCGGCGACGCCGATCTCCGCGGTGGCCGCCTGCAGCGCGCGCTCCGCCGACACCACGTCGGGCCTTCGGCGCAGGAGCGACGCCGGCACGCCGAGCGAGACGGGCAGGTCCATCCGCGGCACCGGTGCGTCCTCGATGACCATCGCGCGCACGTGCTCGGGTGCCTCGCCGAGCAGGATGGCGATCCCCGCCACCTGCTGCGCGATCAGGCCGTCGAAACGCTCCGCGTCGCCCATCGCGCTGGCGCGCCGGGAGCGGACCTCGGCGAGCTCCACCTTGGACCCCGCCTGGTAGCGCACCTTCTTCTCGATGGCGTCCACCAGCTTGTCGTACCCGCGCGTGAGGTCGCGGAACGCGGCGCGCTCCGCCTGCAGCTGGCGGATGGTCATGTATGCCTGCGCCACCTCCGCGCGCACGCTCACGAGCGCCGCGCGGTAGTCGGACGCCGCCATCTGCACTCGCGCAACGCCCGCCTCGATCTGCCGGCGCACCGCGCCCCAGACGTCGACCTCCCACGTGGCCGAGGCGATGTTCCACTGCCAGTTGCTGAAGCCCGCGCGCAGCGCATCGGGGTTCGGCACGCCGAGCTGGTTGGCGTCGATCCGGCGCCAGCTGTACGCCAGCCCCGTGTCGATGTCGGGGAAGAGCCGCGAGAACGCCACCGTGTACTGCGCGCGGAACACCTCGAGCGCCAGCAGCGAGCGCCGCAGGTTGATGTTCTGGATGTCCGCGCGCGACACCAGCTCGTCGAGCACCGGGTCGTTGAAGTTCTGCCACCATCGCTCGCTGCGCGGCTCGGCGGCCTCGAGGCCGGGCTCGCGCTGGGCGGTGAAGCGGTCGGTGACCGGCAGCGCCGGCTCCTGGTAGTCGGGGCCGATGGCGCAGCCGCCGAGCGCAAGCCCGGCGGCGATGGTCATGGATGCGGCGTTCCGCATTCGGCCAAGTGTAGTGGTGGGCCGCGGGCTCAGGCCGCGGCCTTGGAGCCCTTGCCCTCGAGGATCCGGTTCGCGTAGGTGTTCATCGCGTCGCGGAGCTGCTCGAAGCTGTCGAGCACGTAGAGGATCGGCTGGTAGTGGTCGATCTCGAAGCTCGTGCCGCACACGGTCTCGAGGTCGAAGGGCCGGCGGTCGACCGACGGCGACGCGAGCGCGTGCTTGCTCTCGCCCGGGCTGGAGATGAGGCCGCTGCCGTAGAGCCGGTTGCGCCCGCCCTCGCGGATGAGCCCGAACTCGACCGTGAACCAGAAGAGCCGCGCGAGGCGCTCCGTGTGGTGCGGGTCATCCGCGGTCAGCGCCGCCTTGCCGTACGTCTGCAGGAAGTCGGCGAACACGGGGTCCGCGTGGAGCGGCACGTGCCCGAAGATGTCGTGGAAGATGTCCGGCTCCGGCAGGTAGTCGATCGACTGCTTCGGCCGGATCACGATGGTGGTCGGGAACTCGCGGCGCGCGAGGCACGCGAAGAACGCCTTCGCGGGCAGGTACCCGGGCACGGCCTTGCTCTGCCAGCCCGTGAGCGGCATCAGGAACGTGTTGACCGACTTGGGCCCCTCGAGGAAGGGGATGTAGTCGCGCACCAGCTTGATGCTCGCCGCGCCGTCGAGGTACACGCGGCTCGCGTTGTCGGCCAGGAACTCCATCTGGCGGTCGTACAGGATGCGCCAGGTCTCCTGGTTCTCCTCGGTGTAGCCCGCGTAGTTCTGCCCGATGTACGCCTTGGTGATGTCGCCGAAGCCGGGCTCGCCGAAGCGGTTGGCGTACTCCTGCGCGGCGCGGCCCTGCGGGCCGTCGATCATGGCATGGTTCAGGCTTCCGGACATCGAGTTTGCCATCGTCATTACCTCGCGCGCCAGTGTAGGAGGAAAGTCAGCCCGCTCCGCCCGGCCGGTTCTCGAGCCGCGACCGCACCTCGGCCGCCGACGCGAACTGCGGCACCGCCGGGATGCGCGCGATCCCCACCTGCGCGCGCGCGTCGATGCCCCACGGGTCGACGCCCACCACCTTGGGCGCCGCCAGCCGGTGCCCGCCTGCGCCCGGCCCGGCGGCGGCATCCACCACGGCCTGCTGGCACCCGGCGTTCAGCTCCTTGCAGAGCGCGGCCTCCTGGGCCGCGAACGGGTTGGCGCGCACCAGCGCCTGTCCGTCGATGAAGTAGCCGCGGTAGCGCCCCGCATCGACGAGGACCTTCGCCCAGCGCACGTCCGGCGGCTCGCCGTGGTAGATGCACCAGCGGTCGCAGAGGGCGCCGTCGGGGCCGTCCTCCTCGATCTGCTCGAGCGTCACCTGCAGCACCAGCGAGTCGTCGCCGTCGTCCGGGAGCTCGAGCGCCACGTCCACCGAGCGGAGCATCGCCACCATCACGGGCGCCACCAGGTTGCCGTCGGGCGTGGGCGCCACGCGGATCTGCACGCGCTCGCCGTCGAAGCGGATCCATCCCGAGAGGTGCGCGCGCAGGAACTGGAATGCCTCGTCGGCGATCTCGTCGCTCATCGCGCGGATCGTATCGCGCCACCTACGATGCCCGCGTGACGCATCTCTGCGTGTCCATCTCGGTCGAGGCAGCCGACGAGGTCGAGGGCGCGCTCGCCGACGCGCGCCGCGCCGCCGAGCGCGGCGCCGACCTGGTGGAGTGGCGCGTCGACGCGCTCGCCGAGCAGCCCGACGCGCTGCGACACGTGCGACGGCTGGTGGCGGACTCGCCCGTGCCGTGCATCGTCACCGTGCGGGGCGCGCGCGAGGGCGGCGACTGGCAGGGCACCGACCAGGACCGCGTCTCGTTCCTCGAGGCCCTGTGCGCCGCGGGCGACGGGCCCGTGCCCGCCTGCGTGGACTTCGAGCTCGAGGACTTCCAGCGCAGCGCCAACCTGCGGCAGAAGGTCGAGCTGTGCGTGGCGCACGCGGGCCAGCAGCGCGCGGTGTCCACGCGGCTCATCCTGAGCGCGCACGACTTCGAGGGACGCCCCGCGGACCTCTCGCGGCGCTGGGCCGCGATGGCCGCCGCCGACTCCTGCGCCGTGGCGAAGGTCGCCTGGCGCGCGCGCAGCGTCCGCGACAACCTCGAGGCCTTCGAGCTGCTGCGCACGCGCGCCAAGCCGTCGATCGCGCTGTGCATGGGCGACGCGGGGCTCCTGAGCCGCGTGCTGGCGCCGAAGTTCGGGGCGTTCCTCTCGTTCGCCGCGGCCGGCACCTCCGCCGACGCCGAGCGCGCGGCCGCGCGCGCCGCGGGCACCGCGCCGGGGCAGGCCACGGTCGAGGACATGGTCGAGCGCTGGGGCTTCCGCCGCATCGGGCCCGGCACGCGCGTCCTCGGCGTGGTCGGCTGGCCGGTCGGGCACTCGCGCAGCCCCGAGCTGCACAACGCGTGGTTCCGGGAGCGCGGGATCGACGCCGTGTACCTGCCGATCCCGGTGCCGCCCGAGTACGAGCACTTCAAGGCCACCCTCGCCGAGCTCATCGCGTTCGCGCCGCTCGACTTCCGCGGCGCGAGCGTGACGCTGCCGCACAAGGAGCACCTCGTGCGCTTCGTGCGCGAGCAGGGCGGCCACGTCGACCCGCTCGCCGCACGCATCGGTGCGGCCAACACCCTCCTCGTGCGGCCGGGCGGGCTGGTCTCGTGCACCAACACCGATGCGCCCGCCGCGGTCGATGCGCTGTGCGGCGGCATGGGCATCGAGCGAACGGCGCTCGCCGCTCGCCGCGTCGCGGTGCTCGGCGCCGGCGGCGTGGCGCGCGCCGTGGCCGCGGGGCTTGCCGACGAGGGCGCGCGCGTAGTGGTCTTCAACCGCAGCGAGGCCCGCGCCGAGGCGATGTGCGACGACCTCTCGCGCGCCGCCGACGGCACGGGCGCATGCGGCGCCATGCCGGGGCGCATCGTCGCCGGGCGATCCTCCGAGATCGGCTGCGGCTGCTTCCACGCCTTCGTCAACTGCACCCCGGTCGGCATGGAGGGCGGCCCCGACCCGAAGGGAAGCCCGCTCCCGGACGAAGTGCCGCTCGACGGCTCGGTCACGGTCATGGACACCGTGTACGCGCCGCGCGAGACGCCGCTCCTGCGCGATGCCCGCTCCCGCGGCGCGCGCGTCGTCGGCGGCTGGGACATGTTCGTGCGCCAGGCCGAGCGGCAGTTCGCGCTCTGGCCGGTCGGCTGAGGCGCGGGGCTATCCTTGCCCGTGATGCTCAGCTACCGCACCGCAGGCGAGTCGCACGGACCAACCATGCTCGCGTTCGTGGAGGGCCTGCCCGCCGGGCTGCGCGTCGACACGGGCTTCATCGACGCGGAGCTCGCGCGCCGCCAGGGCGGCTACGGCCGCGGCGCGCGCCAGCGGATCGAGACCGACCGCGTGCGGATCCTCGGCGGCGTCCGTGCCGGCATCACGCTGGGGTCGCCGGTCGTGCTGGAGGTGGCGAACGCCGACAGCCGGCTCGACGATCCCGTGCGGACGCCGCCCGTCACGCGCCCGCGCCCCGGCCACGCCGACCTCGCCGGGAGCCTCAAGTGGCTCACCACCGACTGCCGCGGCACCCTCGAGCGCGCGAGCGCCCGCGAGACGGCCGCGCGCACCGCGGCGGGCGCGCTGGCGCGCTGCCTGCTCCGCGAGTTCGGCATCGAGTGCTTCGGCTTCGTCAGCGGCGCGATCGACGCGCTCTGCGAGGTGAGGGTCGATGCCGCATCGCTTGCCGCGCTGCGCGCCGCGCGCGACGCGAGCGAGGTCTATTGCCCGAATCCCGAGACCTCCGCGCGCATCGTCGAGCACATCCATCGCGCCAAGACCGAGCAGGACACCGTGGGCGGGCGGGTCGAGGCGCACGTCCTCGGAGTGCCGCCGGGCCTCGGCACCTGCGTGCAGTGGGACGAGCGGCTCGACTCGCGCATCGCCGCGGCCGTCATGGGCATCCAGGCATTCAAGGCGGTCGAGATCGGCCTCGGCACCGACTGCGCGTGGCGCTTCGGCAGCCAGGTGCACGACCCCATCGAGCACGACCGCGCCCGCGCGGCCGAGCCGCACCTCGGCTTCGTGCGTCCCACCAACAATGCCGGCGGCCTCGAGGGCGGCATGACCAACGGCATGCCGGTGGTCGTGCGCGGCACCATGAAGCCGATCTCCACGCTGCTGCGCGGCATGCCGAGCGTCGACCTCGTCACGCATGCCGCCGAGCGGAGCCAGTACGAGCGCAGCGACGTGAGCGCCGTGGCCGCGGCGAGCGTGGTCATGGAGAACGTGGTCGCCTTCGAGGTGGCGCGCGCGTTCCTCGCGAAGTTCGGCGGCGACTCGATGGACGAGCTGCGCGCGCACCACGAGGCCACGGTGCGCCTCGCCTGCGCGCTGCACGGCGACGGGCGCGGAGGCCCTGCGGTCAGCCGGTGACGCGCCGGGCGAGCCACGCACGCGCGGCATGCAGGTCGCGCTCGGCTTCGTCGGCGGGGATCTCGAGCATCGACGCGATCTCGTCCACCTCGAGGCCCGCGACTTCGTGGAGCGACAGCACCTCGGCCTGCCGCGGCTCCTCCTCGGCCAGTTCCTGCAGCGCCCGCCGCAGCCTGCCGAGCTCGGCGGCGCGTGCCGGCGACGCGGCCTGGCGCCGCCGCGCCCGCTCGGCAAGCACGCGCAGCACCAGCCCTGCCGCCACCGTGGCGCTCGCCGCGGACGAGCGGTCGTCCGTGGCCGGTCCCGCACCGACGGCGCGGCGCAGCGTTCGGTAGTGGGTGCCGAGAATCTCCGCGGCTGCCGCCTCGGGCGCGGACGTCTCGATGCCTTCGGAACGCATGCCTTCGGAACGCATGCCTTCGGAACGCATGCCTTCGGAACGCATGCCTTCGGAACGCATGCCTTCGGAACTGTGATCGTGGTCTCGCATCGCGGCAGCGCCGGGGCGGGCCTCGAAACACGGCCCGGAAACGACTTCGGTGGGGTGGGGACGGCGCTTCCGCACCATCCCCGGAAGAGAACGCGCCGCGCGTTCCGGCGCTTCTCATGAATTCCGCAACGATTTTCCACTTTTTAGCGCCCCTGCCGGCGTTGAACTTCCTTCAATGCCCCCATGCCCAAGAAGCTCATCGCATCGGCCCTCGGCGTCGTCTCCCTCGTGACCGGCTTCGGCGCCGGGCAGGCCGTGCCGGCTGCCCCGGCCGCACCGAAGGACAAGTCGCTGTTCACGTTCAAGACCTCTGCCCTCGATGGCGCGCCCGTCGACCTTGCCGCCTACAAGGGCAAGGCGGTGCTGGTGGTGAATGTCGCCAGCAAGTGCGGCTACACGCCGCAGTACGCCGACCTGGAGACGCTGTGGAAGGAGTACAAGGACAAGGGACTGGTGGTCATCGGCTTCCCGTGCAACGACTTCGGCGGGCAGGAGCCCGGCACTTCATCGGAGATCGGCGAGTTCTGCCGCAAGAACTACGGCGTCACCTTCCCGATGATGTCGAAGGTGCAGACCAAGGCCGGCGAGGGGCAGAGCGAGATCTATGCGTTCCTCGCCGCCGCCACGGGCAAGCTCCCGAGCTGGAACTTCGGCAAGTACCTCGTGGGCCGTGACGGCGTGCCGGTGGCGTTCTACGGCTCGGGCGTGAAGCCCACCGGCGACGAGCTGCGCAAGGCCATCGACACGGCGCTTGCGGCCAAGCCCGTATCCTGACGGGATGACCATGATCTCAAGGCGTTCGCGTGCGCTCCTGGCCGCCTGCACGCTGGCCGGCGCGCTGCTGCCGTCCGCCGCGGCCCGCGCGGGCGGGCTGGAGGATGCGCTCCGCAAGGTGCCCGCCGATGCCGCCGGCGTCGTGGTGGCTCCCAGCCTGAAGGCCGCCAGCGACGACCTGCAGCTTTCGCTCGACCGCATGGGCCGGGCCGAGGCCGCGCTCGGCGGCCGCCCCATCGACCTCCTGAAGGCGCAGGCGGGGGTCGGCGCGGGCTTCGACGACCGCGGGTCGTTCGTCGCATGGAGCCAGCCGCGCGCGGGCGGCTTCGCCAATGCCGCGGCCTTCGCGGTCATCGACGCCGACGCGTTCATCGCCGCGATGTTCGACGCCGCGCCGGAGGCCACGGACGGCGCGATGCGCTCGCGCATGCTCGGCACCCCCGTGTGGGTGCGCAAGGCGGGGTCGCACGTGCTGGTGGCCGATGCCGACGTGCTCGGCGCGTGGACTGAGGGCGATGCATTCGCCAAGCGCCTCGAGGAGCGGATCGGCAGCCGCGGCATGGAGATCGTGCGTGGAAGCGATCTCTTCTCCTGGGCATCGGACGCCGTGATGCGCGTGGCCGCAGCCAAGGCGCGCACCGCGGCCGTGCTCGACGAGGGCGTCGCAGGCATGCTTCCCCGCGGCGACGCGCCCGAGGCCGGCGCCGCCGCGGCGCTCGAGGCCGCGGCCAAGGGCCGCGAGCGATCCGCGGCGGTGCTCGAGCAGGTCACGGACGGCATCGTGGCCGTCGACTTCGATGCGCTCGCGGTGATGGTCCGCGGATGGGCCCGCTTCGCGCCGGGCAGCGAGTTCGCCAAGGCGATCCCCGCGTCGGCGCCGGGTGCCGCCGGCCGCGCGACCACGGCGCTCCTGGGGAAGCTCCCCGCAGGCGCCCCGTTCCTCGCGCTCGGCATCGACCTCGAGGCGATGGGCGGCCTGAAGCACCTGCGCACCGTGCTGGCCACCATGCCGCAGGGCGATCGCCTGCAGCTGCCGGAGTGGCTTGACCGCGTGCAGGACAAGGTGAAGCAGGTGCAGGTCGCCGCGTACCCGAGCAAGCTCGCCATCATGACCGGCGGGTTCCTCAACGATTCATCCATGGTGGTGGTCACCGACGATCCTGCCGCGGTCAAGGCCGGGCTGCGTTCATGGGTGGAGTCGCAGGCATGGGAACGCGGCGGCCTGCGGAGCGAGCCCATGTGGGAAGAAGCGCGCACGCTGAAGGACGGAAGCACGGTCACGGCGTTCTCGGTGAAGGAGACGGTGACCGGGCCCGGGCCCGACGCCACCGAGCGCCTGATGAAGCAGCTGGTGCTCGGGACGCGGGGCCTGCACGGCTTTGCCCGCGAGGTGCCGGGCGCGCTGGTGGTCACCTACAGCCAGCGCACCGACGTGCTCGGCCGGGCCGCGTCCGCGGCCAGCGGCGGCGCACCCGCGCTGGGTGCCGGCGGCGTGGTGCGCGCGATGTCGCCGTGGCTCGTGCCCGATGCCGACCTCGTTGCGTTCGTGGGCGTGGGACAGCTGCTCGAGGCTGCTCGCCAGGTGGCAAGCGCCCTCCCGGGCGGCGCGGCGGAGATGGTGCCCGAGGTGGCTGCGGGTCTCGAGCCCGTCGCCTTCGCGGTGCGGTCCAAGGATGCCACGTGGGAGGGCGCGATGGTGGTGCCGGCCGGCGTGCTCGGCGCGGCCTTCGATGTCGCCAAGGCCCGGGCGCGTCAATGACGCAGGCGAACGTCCTGCGCGCGCGCGAGCGCTCGTTCGCGTGGGGCGCAGGGGTCGTGCCGCACCTGATGGGCATCGTGAACGTGACGCCGGACAGCTTCAGCGACGGCGGGCTGCACCTCGATGCCGCGGCCGCCATCGACCACGGCGAACGCTGCGCGCGCGAGGGAGCCGTCATCCTCGACGTGGGCGGCGAGTCCACGCGGCCCGGCGCCGCCCGCGTGCCCGACCGCGAGCAGGTGGCGCGCGTGCAGCCCGTGGTGCGTGCGCTGGCCGCGCGCCATGCCGTGTCCATCGACACCACGCGCGCGGCCGTCGCCCGCGCGGCGCTGGAAGCCGGCGCATGCATGGTGAACGACGTCAGCGGCGGCACCGAGGAGCCGGGCATCGTGGACGTGGCCGCGGAGGCGGGTGCCGCGCTCGTCCTCATGCATCGCCGCTTCGCGCCGGGCGACGACCGCTGGAGCACCGAGCACGATCCCCGGCGCGCCACCGCGGATGTCGTCGCCGAGGTGCGTGACTGGCTTGCCGCACGCGTCGACGATGCCGTCCGCCGCGGCATGCCTCGCGACCGCGTGGCCATCGACCCCGGCATCGGGTTCGGCAAGGACGTGGCGCAGAACGTGGAACTGATCGGGAGGCTCGGGGAGTTCGCATCCCTCGGCGTGCCGGTGCTGGTGGGAGCGAGCCGCAAGAGCTTCCTCGGCGCGCTCGCGGGCGAGCCCGACCCGGCGCGCCGCGACCCCGCGAGCGTCATCGCCGCAATGGCCGCCGCGGCCCGCGGCGCCGCAATCCTGCGCGCGCACGCGGTGGGGCTCCATGCGAACGCGCTCGCGGAAGCGAACGCGCTCGCGGAAGCGCGCAAAAGCACGCACGCGCCGTCGGCGGACATGGACGGCGCGTGCGTGTGGCGCGGATGGCCGCCCTGGTAGGCGAGCCGCGCGCTCGTTCGTGAAATCAGTCGCGTCGGCGGCGGCGGGCGACGCCGGCCACTGCCAGCGCAACCAGCGCACCGGGCGCCGGCACGCCCCGCAATTCGAAGGCACCCGACGTTCCGTCCGTCACGGGGGCCCAGAAGCCCCAGTCGCTGGAGACGTCACCGTTGGTGAAGAAGGCCTGCGTGTTGGGCTGCGAGCCGTCGGCCTGGCCGTCGACCCATGCGAAGGCGCTGCCCTCGGGGTCGGCGAGCACGCCGCCGATCGTGAGGATGTAGCTGCCGGTGGACAGGGTGAAATTGTTGGCCAGCTCCATGTCCAGTCGGAAGACGGGGCTGTAGATGCCCGGCGTGAAGGTCTGCTGCTGCACCTGCAGGATGGCGGCGATCGGGATCAACCAGTTCGCCACCGTCGGGTACTGGCCGGTGGAGCCTTCGAGGCGCAGGATCTGCACCTGGAGCGCGGAGATGTTGGAGCTGAGCGCCGTCTGCGACGGCGGGTTCTGCCCGATGTACTCGCTGGCGGCCCAGGCGCTGAGGCTGGTCAGCGTCCAGCTGGATGCGGTCACGTCGAAGCGCTGCGCGAGTGCCTGGCTGTAGAAGTAGTTGCCCTGGCTCTGCATCGAGTCGGAGAACGTGGCGTCCTGCACGAAGCGCCCGCTCGAGGGGTCGAAGGTCGGCGTCACCGGGAGGTTCTGCGCGAGGACCAGCTCGTCCGACCGCGCGGATGCGGTGGATGCGACGATGGAGATGACTGCAGACGCGGCAAGAAAGCGCATCGCGAACCCTTTCCGAAAACTCCCCACATCTCTGGAAACAAGACGGGCCAGCGGACCGTGTAAGCGTCCGAGGCACTGGGAAGGTGCCCCGGATCCCGTGAGAATCAACCTCTGGACACTCCGTTTCCCTGCAAACAACGCGGCTTCTCCCGAGAAGCCATGAAAGGGCTCATTACCGGACGCATGCACCCCATGCCGAGAGCAGCAATCCGAGGTCGCTGCCCCCGACGGCGCCGTCGCGGTCGAGGTCGGCGGGGCCCGCGCCGGCCCCCCAGGCCGCCAGCAGCAGGCCGAGGTCCTCGCCGTTGACCGCGCCGTTGCCGTCGAGGTCGCCCGTGCAGCAGCCGCCCGTGCGCAGTGCGCAGAGGTCGAGCACCAGGTACTCGGCAGCATCGAGGTTGCCGTCGCCGTTCACCGAGGCCGCCACTTGCTGCGCAGGGCGGAGCGCGCCGCCGTTGGCATTGGCGTAGGCCACCGCCGCCAGCGAGACTGCATCCGGCACCGTCCCAAGGAGCGACTGCAGGTCGATGGATCCCTCCAGCACGCCGCCGTTGCCGCCGGTGGCGGTCCGCGCCGAGTGCGCCGTGCTGACGTTCGCGGCAGCGTCGAACCAGCCGCTCCATCCGTTGTCGTTCTCGTCGGCCACGAAGGCGCGCCACGCGGCCGACTGGCCCGCCTTGGCCCACCACGCCGGCCGCAGCCCGCCGGGCGCCGCGTCGGCGATGGCCACGAACACGTCGTCGCCCTCGCCCGCGTCCTGCGTGGCCACGTAGAGCGTGGTGCCGCTGAGTGCCGCCCAGAGCGTGCGGCCGCCGTTGGTCCCCACGGCCACGGCGCCCGCATCGAGCGTGCCGTCCATGGTGAAGGCGTTCGTGCCGCTTCCGCCGCCGGGGCCCTGGCCGCTGCCCGTGCCCACGTACACATGCTGGATGGCGCTGCGCTTGACGTTGCCCAGCGCATCGGTGGCCTCCACGTAGTAGTCGACCAGCTTCCCGGCCTGGCCGGGAACCGTGGCGTAGGCCTGCTTGGCGATGGCCGCCGGCATCTCGAAGAAGTTGATCGACCCGCTGTTGAAGAAGTTGCCTGCCGGGAAGTCGCGCAGCGTCATGGCCACCGTCTGCCACGCGCCCACCCCTGCGCCGCCCGCGTAGGTCTCGTTCTCGTTGGTCGAGAGCGGGTTCTGCCCGTCGGCGTCGGCGCGCCACTTCAGGTTCACCGACTGCAGGCCCGCGGTGTCGTGGACGAACGTCCACACGATGAAGTCGGGGCCGTAGGCCTTCTGCTGGTAGCCATGCTGCGGCCCGAAGTTCACGCCGCCCGGGTTCCACGGATGCCGCTGCGGGATCCAGATGGTCGGCGCGGTGCGGTCGACGGCGCCCGCGCGCGCCACGTTCGCCTGCGCGATCGCCTCGTTGCATGCGACGGCGGGCTTCACCTCCATGTCGAGCGCGGTGCCGTAGTACATGTAGCCCGAGTTGAGCGAGCCCAGGAAGTAGTGCCACGCCCGCTCGCTTGCGCGCGTGCCTGCCTGCGGGCGCAGCACGTGCGCCATGCGCACCTGCAGCGCGCGGTCGGCATCGGCCTGCTCGGCGGCATCCACGAAGTTCTGCGCCGCCGTGATGACGGCCCAGTTGCGGATGTCCTCGGCCCATCCGTTGGCGACGTCGATCTGCCCCTGCGCGTTGACGGGCGGCCAGTTCCAGTTGAGGAACTGGGGCGCGCCGAAGTCGCCATCGGCGTTCACCCACGCGCCGTCCTCGACGTGGATCACGTCGTTGGCCGGGACCGGGTGGTTGGCCAGGTACCGCTGCACCACGGTGGGCACGTAGCCCGCGCCGGAGGCGTTGGAGACGAAGTTCGGCACCGCCTCCATGTAGTAGCTGTAGCCGCCGCCCCAGGCGTTGTCGCCGTCGTGGGCCAGCACCACCAGCATCGGGCGGTTCGGGTCGTTGCGCGGCTCGATGCGGTTCAGGTTGTCCACCCCGAGCGGCGCGTACCCATCCAGCCATCCCATGCTCTGCGAGCAGGGCACCACGATGATCTCGCTCACGGCACCCGTGTCCGGGTTCACCCATCGGGCCCGGTGCGGCTGGTGCCCGAACGGAAGCGCCTCGGCAGGTCCGCAGCCCCTGCTGATGGTGACGCGGTCATAGAAGCCCGCCGGCGGGTTCAGCTGGTCGGCGCGGTTGGGCGGGTCGCACTGCACGCCGCCAGACCCGAACGCCACGGGGAAGTCGCTGCATGCGCGCGAGACCTTCTCGCTCGACACGAACGACCACTCGATGCCTGCCTCCGCGAGCAGGGGGATCATGCGCATGCTGAACGCCATCTCGCTGGGGAAGAACCCCTTGCTGATGCCGGGCGCCGTGCCCCAGGCCTCGCCGTAGACCTGCTTGTAGAGCGCAAGCTCCTTGCGCATCGCGCTGTCGTCGACGAGCGGCATCAGCGCGTGGTGGAACGGGAACACCACGATGTCCATGCGCGGCACCGACGGCGACCCGGCCGTGCCCCAGCCGCGCGCCTGCCGCCACGGCGCGTTCCACTGCGTGCCGTAGCCAAGCTGCCCGCCCGCCTCGGCGAAGCTCTGGATGTTGGCGATCAGCCCGCCGCTGTAGCTCACCTGCGCGCCGGCCTCTGCCGCCCAGCTGATGGCTCCGACCGTGTCGCGCGGGCGGTACTGGTAGGCGGCCACGCGGTCATCGAGGCCGAAGATCCCGCGAAGGTCGTTCTCGGGGTGCGCGGCGCCCGCGTCCTTGCGGACGATGCTCTGCCACGCGCGCTCGTACCGGCCGCCGTTGTCGTCGGGCCAGTAGATCGGCTGCTCGAGGTGCCAGAGGTAGGTGAAGTGCGTCTTCTCGGCGTGCGCTGCGCCGGCGACGGCGATCGCCAGCGCCGCCTGGATCGCGGCAATGCGGTTCGGCATGACCCCGTCAGTATGCGGCGTGACCGCGGAAATCGAGCGCGCGTACCGGGCCGGATTTCCGAAATCCGACCTGCGCCCCCCCCGCGCCGTCACCCGCCGCCGGGGCCCTTGCCGCCCGGCCTGGTCATCGCCGCCGGGTCGAGCAGGCGGTCGAGCGCCTTCGGCTCCACCAGCCTGTTGCGCAGCACGTAGGCGCGGATGGTCTCGCCGCTCTTGTACGCCTCCTTGGCGGCCTTGGCGGCGTTGTCGTAGCCGATGACCGGCGCGAGGCTCGTCACCATCATCAGGCTGCGCTCCACGGTCTGCGTGGCATCGGGGCGCAGCTCGAGGCCATCGATGCACTTCTCGCGGAACATGTCCGACGCGTTCGCGAGCAGCTCGATCGACTCGCACAGGTCGTTGGCGATCAGCGGCATGGCCACGTTCAGCTCGAGCAGGCTGCCCACGCCGCCGAAGCCGCCGATGGTGATGCTGGCGTCGTTGCCCGCGACGCGGCACGCCACCATGATCACGCTCTCGCAGATCACGGGGTTCACCTTGCCCGGCATGATGCTCGAGCCCGGCTGCGTCGCGGGCAGGTTCAGCTCGCCGAGCCCGCAGCGCGGGCCGCTCCCCATCCAGCGGATGTCGTTGGCCACCTTGGAGAGGCTCACCGCGATCGTCTTGAGGAGCCCGCTCGCCTCCACCACGCAGTCGCGCGTGGCCTGGGCCTCGAAGTGGTTCCCCGCCTCGCGGAAGGCGATGCCCAGCTCCTTGGAGAGGATCGCCGACACCGTCCGGCCGAAGCGCGGGTTGGCGTTGATGCCGGTGCCCACGGCGGTGCCGCCGATCGGCAGGTTGCCGGCGAGCACGTCGCGGGCGCGCTCCGCGCGGGCCACCGCGTACTCGACCGCGGCCGCGTAGCCGCCGAACTCCTGTCCCACGCGGATGGGCGTGGCATCCATCAGGTGCGTGCGGCCGATCTTCACGTGGCGGTCCCATGCGCGGGCCTTGGCGGCCAGCGACTTGTGCAGGCGCCGCAGCGCGGGCAGCAGGTGCCGGTCGATCGCCACCGCGCCCGCCACCTGCATGGCGGTGGGAAAGGTGTCGTTGGAGCTCTGCCCGCAGTTGACGTGGTCGTTGGGGTGCAGGGGGTCCTTCGAGCCGATCGCCCTGCCGCGCAGCACGCTCGCGGTGTTGGCGATCACCTCGTTCACGTTCATGTTGGTGCTGGTGCCCGAGCCCGTCTGGTAGACGTCGATCGGGAAGTGGCGCATGACCTCGGCGCGGCGGTCGGCGAAGTCCTCGACGAGGCGCTCGCAGGCCGCGACGATGGCGCCGGCCTTGTCGCGCGGCAGCTCCTTCAGGCGGAGGTTGGCCTGCGCGCAGGCGCGCTTCAGCTCGAAGTACGCGGCGATCACCTGCGGCGGCACCGTGCGGCCGCTCACCGGGAAGTTGAGCACCGCGCGCTGCGTGGTGGCCCCGTAGAGCACGTCCGCGGGCACCGTCATCTGGCCCATGCTGTCCGACTCGATGCGGGTCTTTGCCGTGGTGGCGCCGCGTGCGGCGCGCTGCGTTCGCTTGGCCATGTTCTTCGCTCCTCGAGGGCGAACATGGTAGGGGGCGACGACATTCGCTGCGCGGGCGCGGATGCGGGCTCAGCGCCGGGCGGCGGCGTCGCGCAGCCCGGCGGCCTGGCGCCCGAGCTCGGCCACGGTCGGTGCGGCCGTCTCGAGGAACTTGGCCACGGCCAGCGCGTCGTCGTGCGCCTTGCGCACCTCTTCGGCGATCTCCTCGCCCTCGCGGCGCAGCAGGTTGCCGTCCTCGCCGAGCGTCCGCAGCCTCGGTCCGAGCGCCTCGATGCGCTGCGCCCCCTCCGCCATGGCGGTCGAGAGGCGGGATGAACGCGCGCTGGCCTCGGCCGCGGCCCTCCCGAACTCGGCGGTCGCGCGCCGGCCCGCCTCGAGCGCGTCGTGGAGCGCGCGCACGTTGCGCTCGATCTCCATGCTGTTGGCGGCCGCCTGCTCGGCAAGGCGCCGGATCTCGCGCGCCACCACCGCGAAGCCGCGCCCGGCGTCGCCTGCCTGCGATGCCTCGATCTCCGCGTTGAGGCTGAGCACGCTCGAGCGGTTTGCCACCTGCACCATCGCCTCGAGCGCGGCGTCGACGGTGGCGGCGCGGCCGCGCATGGCCTCAAGGTGCTCCGCCAGGTCCCGGCCGCGAACGATCACGGCCTGCACGCCCGCGTCGATCTGCACCACCTCGCCCAGCGCGTTGGCGCTGCACTCGACGGTGGCGCGCACATCGTCGTCGGCTTCGCGGGCTCCGCTGCCGAACGCGCGGGCGCGCTCGCCGGCGCGCGCCGCTCGGCGGGCGGACTCCTCGCACCGCCGCGCCGCCTCCTGCGCCTCGGCCAGGCGCTCGCGCAGGCGAGGCTCCAGGCGCGCGCAGGAGTCGGCCATCGACGCCGCGGCCTGGGCCGAGGCATCGATCGTCCGCCGCATGTCGGTGAGGGCGATCTCCACGGCCGACGTGCCGCCCGCACCGCGCATGGCCGCGGTACCCAGCGGCTCGCCGCTCGCCAGGCGCTCGGCGGTGGCCTCGAGCGCCTCCACCGGCGCCGCCACCCTCCGCGAGATGCGCGCGACCGGCCAGAGCAGCGCCAGCCCCAGCGCGGCCACCGGCCATGCGCTCTGCCATGCCGTGGCCAGCGCCTCCTCGTCGAGGAGCGTGGCGTCGAGGTCGACGCCCGCCACCAGCGCGATGTTCCCGTCGGCGTCTCGGGCGGGCGCGAAGCCGCTCACGAAGGTGCCGTAGGCGTCCGTGTACCGGATCCCCGCGGCCACGCCCCAGTCGACGGCACCGCCGTCGCGCTCGAAGAAGCGAATCTCCTCGCCGGGCTTGGACTTGTCGGGCCCGGTTTCCTCGGCATCGACGCAGTAGAGCGCACCCGCCTTCGCGCCCGCGTTGGGCACAAGCGTGAAGACGAAGCGCACGGGGATGCCGGCCGACCGCCACGCATCGCGCAGTGCGCGCAGTCGCGTCTCCACCGCCATGTAGTCGGGTGCCTTCCAGTCGGCGGCGATGCGCGCGCGCGCGTGCGCAGCCTGGTCGACCGCCATGGCGGCCGCCTCCGCGCAGGCCACCGCCTCGCGCTTGGCGGCGGCGGTGAGTCGCTCGCCGGCGGTCCGCCACGCGGTCAGGCCGATCGCGGCGGTCAGCGCGGTGACGGTGCCGAGGTGGGCCAGGGCCATGGTGGTGCGGATGCGCACGGAGCCATGCTAGGGCAGGGCGGCCGCGATACGCTCCGCGCCCGGAACGCCATCCAACCAAGGACCAGCCATGGGCTTCATCAAGGAATTCACGGACTTCGCGGTCAAGGGCAACGCACTCGACCTCGCCGTCGGCGTGATCATCGGCGCCGCGTTCGGCAAGGTCGTCAACTCGATCGTCACCGACATCTTCATGCCCCCGCTCGGCTGGGCCATCGGCGGCGTGAACTTCAACGAGCTGCAGTGGATCATCAAGCCCGCCGTCGAGGCGAAGGACGGCGTCGCCGCGCAGGCCGCGGTTGCCATCAAGTACGGCACGTTCCTGGACACGGTGATCCAGTTCCTGATCATCGCCTTCAGCGTTTTCATCGCGATCAGGTTCATCAACAAGCTCTCGTCGCTGCGCGACCTCGAGGAGCTGAGGAAGCTGACCGCGATCGCCGAGAGGGCCACCGACCGCGTGGCCGGCGCCGCGGGACTCACCGACTACAAGCCGAAGTCCTGAGGCGCCGCGCGCTCACCCCACGCGCCAGCTGACGTACCGCAGGTCGAGGTACTCCTCGATCCCCTGGTGGCCGCCCTCGCGCCCGAGGCCGCTGTGCTTCACGCCACCGAAGGGCGCCTGCGCGGTGGCGGGCAATGGATCGTTCACGCCGACGATGCCGTACTGCAGTTCCTCGGCCATGCGCATGATGCGTGCGCCGTCGCGGGTGTACAGGTAGCCCGCCAGGCCATACGGGGTGTCGTTGGCCATGCGGAGCGCGTCGGACTCCGTCTCGAAAGCGCACACCGGCGCCACGGGGCCGAACGTCTCTTCCCTGAAGCAGCGCATCGAGGGCGTGACGCCCGAGAGCACGGTGGGCGCGAAGAAGCGCGAGGAACCGCCCGGTACCTGCGCGCGCGTGCCGCCGGTGCGCACCTGCGCGCCGTGCGCCACCGCGTCCGCCACGTGCGCCTCGACCTTCGCCACGCCCGCATCGTCGATCATCGGGCCGACCTGCGTGCCCGCGGCGCGGCCGTCGCCGACCTTCAGCGCTCCGACCGCCGCCGTGAGCCGCTCGACGAACGCATCGTGCACGCCACGCTGCACGAGGAAGCGGTTGGCGCACACGCAGGTCTGCCCGGCGTTCCTGAACTTGCTCGCCATCGCGCCCGCCACCGCGGCGTCGAGGTCTGCGTCATCGAACACGATGAACGGCGCGTGCCCGCCGAGCTCCAGCGATACCCGCACCACGTTGTCAGCGCTCTGGCGCAGCAGGATTCGCCCCACCTCGGTGCTGCCCGTGAAGCTCACATGGCGCACGTGCAGGTTGTCGAAGAAGCACGCGGCGATCGCCGGCGCGTCCATGCCCGGTACCACGTTCAGGACGCCTGCGGGGAGGCCCGCCTCGGCGGCGAGCGCGGCGATGGCGAGCGCCGAGAGAGGCGTCTGCTCGGCGGGCTTCACCACCTGCGTGCAGCCGGCCGCGAGCGCGGGGCCCATCTTGCGGGTGACCATGGCGATCGGGAAGTTCCACGGCGTGATGGCGGCCGCCGCACCGCACGGACGGCGCAGGACGAGCAGGCGCTTCGCGGGGTCCGACGCGGGGATCGTCTCGCCGTAGACGCGCTTGCCTTCCTCGGCGTACCACTCGAGGAAGCTGGCACCGTAGGCCACCTCGGTGCGCGCCTCGGCCAGGGGCTTGCCGCACTCCTGGCTGCAGAGGTCGGCGAGGCGCTCCGCGTCGCGGTGCATCAGTTCCGTCAGGCGCCGCAGCGGCTTCGCGCGCTCGATGGCGGCCGTCGACTTCCACGCCGGGAACGCCGCTGCCGCGGCCGCCACCGCCGCGCGGGCGTCGGCCGCGCCGCCGTCGGCCACCTCGGCGACCGCGGCATCGTTGGCCGGGTTGCGCACCGTGAACGTCCGGCCCGACGAAGCAGGCACGAACGCGCCGCCGATGAAGCAGTTGGTGTGCATGGGCGCGGAGGCTAGCGCGCTCGATCCAACCCAAAGGCGCGATCGGCCAGCCGCGGGGCCGGCCGTCGCCAATGGACCTGACCGGGCTCGAACACCTTGCCGTATCCCACGGGGTCTCGGGCCTGTTGGCTATGGGTTGACGGAAACCGCTTGCGCGACTCCATCTTGGGGGGTACTTACCCAAGGCGATCTTGCCCAGATCTTGCCCAGTTGGAGCGAGTGATCCGACAATTGCACTCGCTGCCGGTTCCAGTACGAAAGGCTGTCCTGATGCGCCTGCATGGCTTGGATGGCTTCACACAGGCATCAGTTGAGAGCCGCTCGAGCGCGAAGGGTGGCTGGACGCAGTATCGCAGAGCCGGGGGCGAATGGATGGGCTTGGGCGTCGCGGCCCTACATCACGACACGGCCCGGTACCACTTCACGAGCACGACCGGCTGTTTCACCGCTCGTGCCACTCACCGAGCCTGCCAGCATGGCAGTCCAAAAAAGCACACGCGACGCATCGCCGCCGCTGGAAAGCAACGACAGCCCCAAATGAAAACCTCGCCGCGCCGCCCGAGGGCGACACGGCGAGAGGTGTGGTCGCCGGCCACGAGCCGGCGGAGATGCGCGAGGGGAGTGTCAGCGGCGGCGGCGCAAGCCGACGAGGCCTGCCGCGCCCAGGAGCGCGACCGCGCCGGGGGCGGGGACAACGCCAACGCTCAAGCCGCCGCCAAACGTCGCCGCGTAGATCATGCTGCCGCTCGCGTAGACGCCGCGGACGCTGTTGCTCCCGAGCCCGTTGGCAGTGGTGTAGTTGGTCCAGTTCGTACCGCCGTTCGAGGAGACGCTCAAGCCGTTATTCGTCGCCGCGTAGATCGTGCTGCCGCTCGCGTAGACGCCCCAGACGGTGTTGCTCCCGAGCCCGTTGGCAGCTTTGTAGGTGGTCCAGTTCGTACCGCCGTTCGAGGAGACGCTCAAGCCGCCAAGCGTCGCCGCGTAGATCGTGCTGCCGCTCGCGTAGACGCCCAATATGTCGCTCCCGAGCCCGTTGGCAGTGGTGTAGTTGGTCCAGTTCGTACCGCCATTCGAGGAGACGCTCAAGCCGCCGCCACTGCCAAGGAACTCACCGAGCGTCGCCGCGTAGATCGTGCTGCCGCTCGCGTAGACGCCGGAGACGAGGTTGCCCCCGAGCCCGTTGGCCATGGTGTAGTTGGTCCAGTTCGTACCGCCGTTCGAGGAGACGCTCAAGCCGCCAAACGTCGCCGCGTAGATCATGCTGCCGCTCGCGTAGACGCCGCGGGCGGTGTTGCTCCCGAGCCCGTTGGCAGTGGTGTAGTTGGTCCAGCTCCCGCCGCCGTCCGAGGAGACGCTCAAGCCGCCATTCGTCGCCGCGTAGATCGTGCTGCCGCTCGCGTAGACGCCGCGGACGGTGTTGCTCCCGAGCCCGTTGGCAGTGGTGTAGTTGGTCCAGTTCGTACCGCCGTTCGAGGAGACGCTCAAGCCGTTATTCGTCGCCGCGTAGATCGTGCTGCCGCTCGCGTAGACGCCCCAGACGGAGTTGC
>Ga0194123_10001035_pt1 | contig 45048 bp, 35 predicted proteins | sample TA2MahsurfametaG_5_FD_155479 | JGI IMG/M metagenome (GOLD analysis project Ga0194123, IMG submission 155479) | Freshwater microbial communities from Lake Tanganyika, Tanzania - TA2015023 Mahale A surface | ecosystem: Environmental > Aquatic > Freshwater > Lake | place: Tanzania: Lake Tanganyika... | reverse complement strand
TCGTCCCAGGGATGGGCGGCATGGACTTCGGCGAACGACATCAGGCCCGATACTGTGGGCCAAAACCCGCGCAGGGCAAGGGCGGGCGCGCGCTCAGAGCAGCGCGGCGTAGCCGGCGGCGTCGAGCAGGCCGGACAGTTCGCCCGGATTCCTCACCTTCACCTTGATCATCCAGGCGCCGCCATACGGTTCGCGGTTCACCAGGTCGGGGGAGTCGTTGAGGGCGGCGTTGGCCTCGATGATCTCGCAGGACACCGGGCTGTAGAGGTCGGAGGCGGCCTTGACGGATTCCACCGTGCCGAACACGTCGCCATGTCCGAAGGAAGCGCCGACCTTCGGGAGGTCGACGAACGTCACGTCGCCGAGCGCGGCCTGCGCGTGGTCGGTGATGCCGATGACGGCGGTGCCGTCGGCGGCGACCTTGATCCACTCGTGGTCCTTGGTGTAACGGAGGTCGGCGGGGACGTTGCTCATGGGTTCTGGGTAAAGCGGGCGGAGATTATTTCAACCCTTCACTTCGCGAAAGGCTCGGTCGCGAGGCGCAACGGGATGCGGTGGCCGCGGATGTCGACCGTCAGCGCGGCGGACGAAGCGTGGCCGGCGGCGACGAGCGCCGTGCCGATCGGCTTGCCGAGGACCGGCGACTGCGTGCCCGAGAGCACCTCGCCGACGGGCGTCTCGCCGGAGTAGACGACCGCGCCCTGGCGGGCGATGCGACGGTCTTCGAGGGAGAAGAGGACCACCGAGGAGACCGGGCCGCCCTGGGCCTGGCGGTGGAGCGCCTCGCGGCCGATGAAGGCGGGCTTGGCGAATTTCACCGTCCAGCCGAGGCCGGCCTGGATGGGCGAGATCTTCTCCGAGATCTCATGGCCGTAGAGCGGGTAGTTCGCCTCGAGGCGGAGCGAGTCGCGGGCGCCGAGGCCGGCGGGCACGAGGCCGTGGGGCTTGCCGGCGGCCAGGAGCGCGCGGGCGACCTGTTCGGCGGCGGCCGCGGGCAGGTAGAGCTCGAAGCCGGGCGAACCCGTGTAGCCCGTGCGGGAGATCAGGCAGCCGGCGACGCCGGCGACTTCCCCGAACGCGAAGCCGAAGCGCTTGATCGCGGCGAGAGGGGTCGCGGTCACGAGCGCGAGGATGGCCTCGGCGCGCGGGCCTTGGAGGGCGAGCTGGGCCCAGGCGGCGCATTCGTCGAGCACCTCGACCTGATGGGAGCCGACGTGGGCGCGCATCCAGGCGATGTCCTTCGGCGCGTTGGAAGCGTTGAGGCAGATGAGGAATTCGTCTTCGGCGAGGCGGTAGACGATCAGGTCGTCGACGCAGCCGCCGTCGGGCTGGCACATCACCGTGTAGCGAGCCATGCCCACCTTGATCGTGGCCATCTCGTTGGTCATGAGCCCGTCGAGGAACTTCGCGGCGTCACGGCCGCGGACGCGGGCCTCGCCCATGTGCGAGACGTCGAAGAGGCCGGCCGCCTGGCGGACCGCCATGTGTTCCTCGATGATGCCCGCGTACTGAACCGGCATCTCCCAACCCGCGAAGGGGACGATGCGCGCGCCGAGTTCGACGTGCAGGGCGAAGAGAGGCGTACGGGAGAGCGGGGCCGACATGGTGACGTCCAAGGTGCGACCCCCGGGTTTTCTTCCAACAAAAAAGCCCGGCCGTGCGGCCGGGCTTTTCGGAGCGGAGCGGTGTCCGGCTCAGAGGCCGAGTTCCTTGCGGAGCGCGGCGAGGGCGGCCTTGAAGTCTTCTTCGGAGATGGCCTTGGAGCGACGCTTGCTTTCGAGCAGGGCGTAGCGGGAGCTGAACTCGGAATACTTGAGGGCTTCGGCCTGGGCGCGGGCGGCGGCGGCGGCCTTGTTGGCCTCGGCGAGCTTGGCCTCGGCGTCGAGGCGGGCGTCGGCGACGGCCTTCTCGGCGGCCTTGTTGGCTTCGGCGAGCTTGGCTTCGGCCTGGGCGCGGGCGTCAGCGGCGGCCTTCTCGGCGGCCTTGTTGGCTTCGGCGAGCTTGGCCTGCATGGCTTCGACGTCGGCGTTCGCCTTCGCGGCGGCCTTCTCGGCGGCCGAGTTCTTGGCGGCTTCGGCCTTGGCCTTGGCGAGGGCTTCGTTGGCCTTGGTGGTGGCGGCCTTCTGGGCTTCGAGCGCCTTGTTGGCGTCAGCGAGCTTGCGGGCTTCTTCTGACTGCTTGCCCTTCGTGTCCTGGGTGGCGACGCGGTTCAGTTCATCGGCGCGGGCGGCGAGGGCCTTGATCGCGATGGACGCATTGTTCTGAGAATCCTTCAGGGACTTCATCTCAGCGGAGTAGGTCTGCTCGAGCTTGGCGAGGCGATCGTCGCCCGACTGCGTGGCGGCCTTGGCCTGCGCGACGACGGCCTTGGCTTGGACGACCTTGCCGTCGGAGGCGGCGAGGGCGGCGCGACGGGCTTCGACGGTCTTGAGGTTTTTCTCGGCTTCGGCGCGGGCGGCTTCGGCTTGGGCGGTGGCCTGAGCGAGGGCGATCTCGGCTTCGGCGAGCTTGGCCTTGGCGGTTTCGTCCTCACCCTTGGCGGCCTTGGCTTCGGCGATGCTCTTGGAGATCTCGGCGAGGCGGGCCTGGGCGGCGGCTTCGCGGGCGGCGAGGGCGGCCTGGATCTTCACGGCCGCTTCCTTCGTCGCGGCGATGTCGGCCTGGAGACCTTCCTTGGCGGCGGCTTCTTCGCCGAGCGCCTTCTTCGAGAGCTTCTTGAATTCCGGACTGTCGGCGGGCGGGACGCCGGCTTCGCCTTCGGCCGGAACCTTGGTGAGGTTGACCTTCACGGCGGCGGGGAAGCCGAACTCGATGCCTTCGCTGGTGGTGATCAGGCGGGGCTTGAGTTCGGAAGTCTCCGTCAGGTAGCCGCCCTTGCCGACCTGCAGTTCGTAGTTCTTGGTGCGGTCGAGGCGGATGGTGGTCGGCGTGCGACCCACGGCCTCGCCGTTGAGGCGGACCGCTGCGGCGGTCGGGTTGGAGGAGACCACGACCGAGTCGATGTTGGCCGAATCGACCGAGGACTTGCAGCCGGCGAGAGCGACGCAAAAGGCGAGGAGGGAAACGTGGATACGCATGAGACGGGGCTTGGGGTCTGTGGATTGCGTCCAAAATGAACCCGGTTTCAACCCCTAATCGTCGGTCCGGAGGGCGGGATTGACACCTTCGTCCTGTGAACAACCCTGTGAGCAAGGGAAGTTGGCCAGCATAGCTCAGTTGGTAGAGCAGCCGCCTTGTAAGCGGCAGGTCGTCGGTTCAAGTCCGACTGCTGGCTCCATTCCCCGCTGTTTTTACGCGAAAAGCGGCTGAATGCGGTTATTTTCCGGCCGGGAGGGAGCCCTGCCGGAGGGCATCGGCCATCCGGATGACCGGGCGGATCGCGGCCACGTCATGGACTCGCACCATCGAACAACCTTGGGCGACGCCCCAGGCGGCCGTCACGTCATTGCCCGCCGTCCGGCGCATGGGGTCCGCTTCGCCGAGCACGAGGCCGAGCGTCGACTTCCGGCTCGTCCCGAGGAGGACCGGGTGACCGAGCGCGGCGACCTTGGCGAGGTCGCGCACGAGCCGGAGGTTCTGGTCCGGCGTCTTCCCGAAGCCGAAACCGGGATCGGTCCAGAGCTGTTCCGGCGCCATGCCGGCGGCCATCGCCGCGCGCAGTGAACCGCGCAGATCGGCCAGTATTTCCGGCCAGAAATCGTGATAATCCGCTTCGCGGCGGCGGTGCATCAGGATGAGCGGGCAACGTGCCTTCGCGCAGACCGCGCCCATCGGCGACTCGTCGCCGCGGGCGCCGAAGCGGCCGCCTTCGACGTCGTTGACGAGGTCCGCGCCGGCGGCGACGGCGGCCTCGGCGACGTCCGGCTTATAGGTGTCGACCGAGAGCATGGCCTGCGGGAAGCGACGGCGCAAGGCTTGGACGACCGGGAGGAGGCGGTCGCGTTCGTCGGCGGCGGCGACGGGCGCCGCGCCCGGCCGGGTCGACTCCGCGCCGAGATCGAGCACGTCGGCTCCCTCGTGCAACAAGGCTTCGGCGCGGCGGAGCGCGTCGTCGACGCCAGGGAGCGCCCCTCCGTCGGAGAAGGAATCCGGCGTCAGGTTCATGATCCCCATGATTAATGTACGCCGGCGCCAGTCGGGCAGGGGGGTGCCATGAGGGCTCGACCAGGACATCACGAGGGGGTTAGGGGGCGACTTCGGAGGGCGCAATCCTAGAGGGGGAAAGGGGGGTGTTTTAGGTAGACTGATATATATTAGAGAGAATGATGAGGCATAATTAAACATAAACACTTCATGAACAACAACTTGCTGATTATTGCTTCGGTATCGACCCTAACCCGGGCTATTTATGAGCGATTTGGCCTGCCGGGGCTTGCAAATTAACACACTTTTGCGGACTTTTCCGCGTCCGAAACATCTCCTTTATGTTTTCTCGTATCCTCAGTCGGGTCGGTCTGTTCGCCGCCCCCCTCCTGGCCCTCGTCATGGCCGGCTGCTCCAAGGAAGAGCTGACCGTCCGTCAGTCGACCATGGACCCCAAGGGTCCGGTCGCGCAGGTCCAGTTCGATGTCTTCATGGACACCGTCTGGCTGGTCGTGGTCCTCTTCACGCTGGTCGGCGGCCTGCTCGTCTTCGCCGTCATCAAGTTCCGCTCGCGTCCGGGCGACGAGAACAAGCCCGCCATCGTCGAGGACGGCCACGGCAATCCCCTCATCGAGATCGGCCTCATCACCGCGTCCATCGGCGCGCTCGTCGTCATCGCGATCCCGACCCTGAGCGCCATCTGGTACACCGACGACGTCCCGGCCGAAGCCGTCCCGGCTTCCAAGCTTTCCGCCTGGTATCCGCGCGTCGAAGGCGGCCGCGAGAACTACGCCAAGACCGTCGAAGAGCAGGTGCTCGAGGTCGATGTCATCGGCAAGCAGTGGTGGTTCCGTTTCGAATACCCGCAGCTCGGCCTCACCAACGACGCCAAGCATTCCGTCCCGAACGAGCTCGTGATCCCGAAGGGCAAGGCCGTCCGCATCAACCTCCGTTCCGAGGACGTCATCCACTCCTTCTGGGTGCCCAAGATCGCCGGCAAGGTCGACCTCATGCCCGGCCGCAAGAACCACATGTGGATCCAGGCCGACCAGACCGGCCACTACTACGGCCAGTGCGCCGAGTTCTGCGGCGACTAGCACGCCTACATGCTCTTCCGCGTCGAGGTCGTCGAGCCCGCCGAGTTCGCCAAGTGGGTGCAGAAGCAGAAGGCCGAGGCCGCCCCCGTGGCCGCCGGTTCCAAGGCCGAGAAGGGCAAGGCCCTCTTCGCCGCCAAGAGCTGCGTGATGTGCCATAACGTCGGCGGCCACTTCGGCGCCGGCGCCTTCGGCCCCGACCTCACGCACGTCGCCTCGCGCAAGTCCCTCGCCGGCGCCTGGCTCGACAACCGCGACCCCGCCCAGCAGCTCGCGCTCGAGCGCAAGACCGGCAACACCGAGGACTCCGTCCCGGTCGATCCGGTCACGCTGAAGGCCAACCTCATCAAGTGGATCGGCTCCTCCGGCGTCGCGCACGGCGCGGACGGCAAGCCGACCAAGGACGTCAAGCCCGGCAACCGCATGCACTATTACAAGATGTTCAACGTCGCCGGTCTCCGCGAGACCAACCAGCAGTTCACCGCCGAGGAGCTCGACCACCTCGCCGAATACCTCCTCACCCTCAAGTAAGCCTGACCGCGAGATTTCCCGACCATGTCCCACGACTCCCATCACGCTCCCGTCGCCTGCAAGACGGAGCTCGCTCCCGAGCGCAGCGACCTCGGCCTGTACCGTCCGGACCGGGCGACCGGCTGGACCGACTGGCTGACCACCGTCGACCACAAGAAGATCGGCATCATGTACGGCGCGTTCGCGATGCTGTACTTCCTCATCGGCGGCGTCGAGGCCCTCGCCATCCGCACGCAGCTGGCCCGCCCGGACAACGACTTCATCACGGCGCGCATGTACAACCAGCTCTTCACCATGCACGGCACCACGATGATCTTCCTCGGGGTCATGCCGCTGTCGGCCGCGTTCTTCAACTTCCTCGTGCCGCTGCAGGTCGGCGCGCGCGACGTCGCCTTCCCGCGCCTGAACGCGTTCTCGCTCTGGACCTTCGTGTTCGGCGCGTTCGTGCTCAACGCCTCCTGGCTCTTCGAGTTCGGCCACCTCGCCGGCTGGTTCGACTCCTTCGCCTGGCACAAGGCGCTCGTCTACACCGACTTCGCCCCGGCCAACGGCTGGTTCAGCTACGCGCCGCTCTCCGGCACCTTCGGCGCCAACGGCCAGGCCCTGCGCTTCACCGGCGTCGGCACCGACTTCTGGATCATCGGCATCCAGATCCTCGGCATCGCCTCGCTCGCGGCCTCGTTCAACTTCATCTGCACCATCATCAACATGCGCGCCAAGGGCATGACGATGATGCGCCTGCCGGTCTTCACCTGGATGACCCTCGTCACCTCCGTGCTGATCATCCTGGCCTTCCCGGCCATCACCGTCGCGCTCATCGAGCTGATGTTCGACCGCGCCTTCGGCGCCAACTTCTTCAACCCGTCGGCCGGCGGCCAGCCCGTCCTCTGGCAGCACCTCTTCTGGATCTTCGGCCATCCGGAGGTGTACATCCTCGTCCTCCCGGCGATGGGCATCGTCTCGGAAGTCCTCCCGACGTTCACCGGCAAGTCGCTCTTCGGCTACCCGATCATCGTCTTCTCCGGCGCCGTCATCGGCTTCCTCGGCTTCGCCGTCTGGAGCCACCACATGTTCACCACCGGCCTCGGCCCCGTGCCGACCGCCGCCTTCTCGCTCCTCACGATGGCCATCGCCGTCCCGACGGGCGTGAAGATCTTCAACTGGCTGGGCACGATCTGGGGCGGCCGCATCCGCTTCACGCCGCCCATGGTCCTCGCCCTCGGCTTCATCTGGATGTTCATGTGCGGCGGCTTCTCCGGCGTCATGCACTCCTCGGCCCCGGCCGACTCCCAGCAGCAGGACAGCTACTTCGTCATCGCGCACTTCCACTACGTGCTCCTCGGCGGCGTGCTCCTCGGCCTGATGGCCGGCCTCTACTTCTGGTTCCCGAAGATCTTCGGCCGCATGCCGAACGCCCCGGTCGCCTACCTCGGCTCCGCCCTCGTCATCCTCGGCTTCAACCTCGCCTTCGGCCCGATGCACTACCTCGGCCTCGCCGGCCAGCCGCGCCGCACGCACACCTACCACGCCGGCAACGGCTGGGAGACCTGGAACCTCGTCGCCACCATCGGCGCCTACGTCCTCGGCATCGGCGTCGTGATCGTCTTCGGCAACCTCGTCTGGACCGCGTTCCGCGGCAAGAAGTGCGGCAACGACCCGTGGGACGGCCGCACCCTCGAGTGGTCGCTGCCCTCCCCGGTGCCGGAGTACAACTTCGCCCAGGCGCCGGTCGTCGCCACCCGCGACGCCTTCTTCGAGCACAAGCACGGCGCCAAGAGGATCGGCGCCGAGAACGACGGCGGCGAAGCCGGCGTCCACATGCCCAGCCAGTCCTGGATGCCGATGCTCGCCTCGGCGGGCTTCCTCTTCATCGGCTTCGGCATGCCGATGATGGCGATGGGCATCCCGCACGCGGGCTGGCTCGTCATCGCCGGCCTCGGCGTCCTCTTCCTCGGCGTCTGGCTCTGGGCCCTCGAAGGTCCGGGCGGCTACATGCTCAAGACCCCGGCCCCGGCCGGCGCTCCGGCCCCGGCCGAGACCGTCGCCCGCTGAGCCGACCTTCCTCCTCACCTTAAACGCTGACCTCCATGTCTGACCACGCCGCCGCGCACGAAGCGCCCACCTCCACCGGGATCGACCACAAGAAGCTCATCATGTGGCTCTTCCTGGCTTCGGACTGCATGTTCTTCGGCACGCTGATCTCGACCCACCTGCTGTACCGCAAGCTCTTCCCCGCCGGCTTCACCGACGCGGAAGGCCACCAGCGCTTCATCCAGGAGCTCTTCTCCATCGAGCTGACGTCGTTCTCGACGTTCATCCTCCTGATGTCGTCGTTCCTGATGGCGCTCGCCGTCTCCGCGATGCACAAGGGCCAGCTGAAGTCCTTCCGGCGCAACGTCCTCGGCGTGATCGTCTTCGGCCTGATCTTCCTGGGCTGCCAGGTCTACGAGTTCACGCACTTCTACCACAAGGGCCTGACCATCCAGAACAGCGTCCTCGGCTCGACGTTCTACGTGCTCACCGGCACGCACGGCACGCACGTGGCCATCGGCGTGCTCTGGCTGATCCTGCTCTATTTCTACAGCTTCACCGGCAAGCTCGGCGGCCACATGGGCGCCCTCGACGTCGAGGTCGCGGGCCTCTACTGGCACTTCGTCGACATCGTGTGGATCATCATCTTCACGGCCGTCTACCTCGTCGAATACCTCGGGCCCTACGGCATCTGGGGGTCCGGCCTGCCCGCCGTCCTCAAATAACCCGCCTTCCCGCCCATGTCCTCTTCCCACGAAGCCGCTCCGAGCCAGGCCTTCCTCGCCGAGGAAGTCCGCCGCTACCACCACTTCATCGTGCTGGCCCTCTGGCTGGCCGTCGTCACCGGCGCCGAGATCGTCCTGATCTACCTGCCGCTGCCGACCGCCGTCATCTTCACGGTCCTGACCCTGATGTCCGCGGGCAAGTTCTTCGCGGTCATCCTCTGGTTCATGCACCTGATCTACGACAAGCGCCTGCTCTTCTGGTGCTTCCTCGCCGGCCTGGTGCTGGCCTTCGCGACCTACGCCGCGGTGCTGGCCCTGTTCAGCGCCGACCGCATCGACACGCGCTGGTTCAGCTGAGCCGGCCGCGCGCCGACCGCCGAAGGCCTCCGCGCGCGCGGAGGCCTTTTTCGTGCCCCACGCTTGCGGGCCGGGGCGGGCGCGCTTCATATCATCGGCGATGAACATCCCCCTGCACTGGCACACGGAGCCGCTCCTGCTGCTCCTGGTCGTCGGCGCGTCCTGGGCGCACGCCCTCGCCTGCGGGCCGTACCGCGCCCGCTGCCTGCCGGGGCGCACGGCGTATCCCGTGGGGCACGCGGTGCGGTTCCATCTCGGCGTGCTCGTCGCCTACGTCGCCGTCGGCTCCCCGTTGGACCAGCTCGGCGAGGGGTTCCTGTTCTGGGCCCACATGCTGCAGCACATGCTGCTGATCTACGTCGCCGCCCCGCTCATCGTCACGGGCCTTCCGCCGGAGCTCGTCGACGGTTTCCTGGAGCCCCGGCCCCGGCTCACGCGCGCGCTGGCCTTCCTGACCCATCCGGTCACCGGCGGGCTGGTCTTCACGCTGTGCTTCTCGATGTGGCATTTCCCTGAGCTCTACGAGGCCGCCCTGCGCAGCCGTCCGCTCCACGTGGTCGAGCACTGGTCGATGTTCCTGCCGGCGGTCCTGATGGTCTGGCCGCTGTTCTCGCTCTCCCGCCGGCTGCCTCGCATCGGCTATGGGGCGGCGATCTTCTATTCCTTCGGCCTGATGGTCGCCGACCTGCCGCTGTGGGCGGTGCTCATCTTCGGCGACCACCCGATCTACGAGACCTACCGGCTGGCGCCGCGCGTGAGCGAGCTCTCGGCCGCGGCCGACATGATCCTCGGCGCGGTCGTGATGAAGGGCTTCAACGAGGTCTTCGCCCTCGGCTGCATGGGCTACGCCTTCTTCGCCTGGTACCAGCGCGAGAAGTGAGCCGCCTCAGTGCCGCGAGGCGCGGCGCAGCAGGGACCAGCCGAGCGCGACGACGACCAGGTTCGGCATCCACACCAGCAGGTCCGGCCGGAGCGCCGGATCCTTCACGTAGGCCGCCATCGAGCTCAGCAGGTAGTAGCTGAGGGCGATGGCGAGGGCCACCGCCGCGTTCACGAAGGTCTCCGACCGGCCGACGCGGACGGCGAGGGGCACGGCGAGGAACGCGAGCGAGAAGACGGAGAACGCGCTCGCCAGGTGCGCCATCAGCTGGGTCATCGCGACCATGCGGCCGCGGTCGCGGGTCGCGGCGTCGGCGCCGGCCGGCACTTCCCAGCCTTTGTCGATGGCGACCAGCAGTTCCTCGGTCGTCAGCCAGCGGAGCTTGCGCTGGAAGTTGTCGCCGTCCTTGAAGACGCCGGCGGCCGGGAACTCGAGCGTCGAGAGGGCGGCGGTGGCGAACGAGGAAGGCTGTTGGAAACCCTGGTCGCCGGCGGGCCGGGAATCGACGCGCGCGTCGGTGAGCGTGATGCGGAGCACGCCTTCGCCGGCCTTGGAGACCGCGCGCGCCAGGCGCGCCTCGCGGGCGTGGATCGTCTGCAGGAGACGGCCGCGGTCGTCGACGCGCCAGAGCCAGAAGTCGCGGAGGACCTCGCCTTCGCGCGCGCCGGCGCGGATGACCATCCCGGGGAACTGGCGGTTGAGCTGGCCGGGCACGATCACGGAGGCGGGGTTGTCCTTCGCGGAACCCACGAGCAGGCGGCGGTATTCGGAGTTGGCGGCGGGCGCCACCTCGAGGTTGAGCCACGCGGAGAGCAGGGCGCAGGCGGCGGCCAGCAACAGGGCCGGGCGCGCGATGCGCCCGAGGCTCAGCCCGCCGGCCTTCATCGCGGTGATCTCGTGCTGCGCGCCCATGCGGCCGAAGGCGAGCAGCACGCCGGTGAGCAGGCCGAGCGGCAGGGCGTAGGGCAGCACGCCGGGGACGAGGAGGGCGATCAGCTCGAGGCCTTCCCAGCCGGTCACGCGGCCCGACGCGACGGCGCCCGAGACCTGGTTGAGGACGTTGCCGGCGACGAGCACGAAGACGAACGCGGCCGTGGCGCCCCCGCCGGCGACGGCGGTTTCGGTCAGGACGTGGCGGTCGAGGAGGCGCACCTCAGCATCCAAGCCGACCCCGCCGTCCTCTCCAAGGCGAAAGGCTCAGGGAGCCGTCTTCTGGTCCAGGTCGGCCGGCAGCCCCGGTCCGCGGACGGCCTCGATCTCGCCGGCGCGCACCCACCCGGTCTTGCCGTCGGCGGTGCGTACGCGGACGTGACCGTTGAGCGGGCGCTCGGTCCGCACGACGTCCCCTTCGGCCACCCCGCGGAGCGGCTCGCCGAACTGCGTCGGCGTCAGGCGGAGCGAGACTTCGGCGCGGCGGATCACGGCGCGGGCGTCGAGCGAACGGCCGCCCCAGAGTCCCGGGACGCAGAGGGCGAGGACGGTCAGCGCGCCTACGCGGGTCCATTGGTTGGCTTCGCTCGCCGGGCGTCCGCGCAGCCGCGGCACGGCCACGCAGAGCACCGTGGTCCAGAAGGCGGCGACGGCGAGCAGGAGCCAGAGGTCGGCGGTGAGGAAGGCCGCGTATTCCTCGGCGGCGGTGGGTTTCGGACGTTCGACCCCGCCGGCGTCGAGGCCGTGCCGGATACCGGCGCGCGCGACCGGGTCGCGGGGGTCGATCAGCAGCGCGCGCTCCCAGCAGACCATCGCGCGGCCCTTGCGGCCCAGCCGCCATTCGGCGTTGCCGAGCGCCGCGAGCCGGGCGGCCGTCACGCCGTCGGAGCGGATCTCCGCGCCCCAGAGCTCGACCGCGGCCGCGTAATCGCCCCGGGCGTAGGCCTGGCCGGCGGCGCCGGGCGTCTCGGCCGCGGCGAGCGGCGCGAGCCAGCAGAGGAGGAGCAAGGCGAAGGTCTTCATCGCGTGGCGAGCAGGCGGCGCAGGAGCGCGAGGCCGGCGTCGGCCTCGCCGGCGTCGGCGGGGGGCGGGGCCGACGCGAAGCGGTCGGCGTGGGCGCGCTGGAACAGCCCGTCGAGCCGGGCGCGGTCGGCGCCGGGGAGGACGCGCTCGACGTCGCTCTGGGTCATGGCCTGGTCCTCGGCGTCGAGGCGCGCGGCGACGCCCGTCTGCAGGCCGCGGACGACGGCGGCGGCCAGGCCGCGGGCGTCGCCGCGGCGGCGGCAGGCCTCGGCTTCCGCCAGCGCGGCGCGCATGACGGCGCGGGCGCGGCGGCGCCGGCGGATCTCCGGGTGCGCGGCGAGGTAGCCGAGGACGCCCGTCACGGTCGTCGCGGCCACGACCAGGCCGAGGGCGGCGGCGTTGGCCGACCAGAAGCCCTGCGCGTCGCCGAGCGAACCGGCGGGCGAGCCGCGGAAGAAGGGCGAGGAGCGGTTCGGTTCGGGCGTCGCGAGGCCGGTCACGGCCTTCGGCTGGGCGGCGGCGGGCGCGGCGGGGTCGGCCGTCACGAGGTCGACCTGGGCCGGCGCGTTGCCGGTCACGGTGAGCTCGAGCGGGGCGAACTCGAGGCGGCTGAAGGTCTTGGTCGCCGGGTCGAACGCGGCGAGACGCACGGCGGGCGTGCGCAGCTTGCCGGGCAGGCGCGGCACGAGCGTGTAGACGAACATCCGCTGGTCCTCGGCGTGGCGCCGGCGTTCGGTGGCCGGGAGGACGTCCCAGGTCTCGTCGCCGCGCACGTCGGGCGGCAGGATGCGGTCGAGGTTGCCGTCGCCGGTCAGGATCGCGCGCAGGCGGATGGGTTCGCCGACCTCCGGCCTGTCCTTCGAGACCTGCAGGCCTTCGGCGACGAAGCGGCCGATGGCGCCGTTCCATTCGGGCGGCCGGCCGCGCTCCGGCACGTGCGCGACCGTCAGGCGGCGGCGGAAGGCGAACGGGCGGTCGCGGCCGCCTTGGTTGAAGACGCCGGCCTCGCCGTTCTGCACGAGCATGATGCCGTTGAGGGAGAACTCGCCGACGCCCTCGCGGATCGGCGTCAGGTCGAAGGTCGTCTGCAGGCCCTGGCCCAGCTCGTCGGGCAGGGCCTGGCGTTCGGCGGTCACGGCCATCGAGAAGCCCTCGGCCAGGGATTCCAGCCCGTAGCTCGCGACGACGGCCTCGTCCTCGCCGCCGCGCATGCGGATGGCGCCGCGGATGAGTTCGCCGACGTAGAAGACGCGGTCGGGCAGGACGAGTTCGGCGCGGGCCTGGGCCTCGCGGCGGTAGGCGACCTGGTCGCTGACGCGGAGGCGGATCTCCGGCACGGTCACGGCCTTGCGGGCGAAGCGCAGGTTGAACGACGGGATGACGTGCTCGCCGAGCTGCTCGGGGGCGACGCCCGAGAAGTTGAAGGTGGCCTCGTTGGAGTCGGGCCGGATGATCTGGCCGGACAGGCGCAGGGCCATGCCGCGGGGCGGCTTGATCTCGCGGCTGATGAACTGCGCGCCGCCGAGCACGACGTCGGACTCGACCATGATCTGGAGGCGGAAAGGCTGGCCCGGCGCGGTCACGCGCGGGGTGATCTCCCAGCTGACGCGGTCCTCCGCGCGGGCGAGGAGCCCGAGGACGAGTCCGGCGCAGACGGCGAGGAGGCGGCGCATCTCAGTAGTCCTTGCCTTTCTTGTCCTTGGGCTTGCCGCCGTTGCCGCCGTTGCCGCTCTTGCCGTCCTGCTGGCCGGCGGGCATCTTGCGGCCGAACTCGTTCTTCAGGCCTTCGAGCGAGCCGCGGGCCTCCTGTTCGGTCATCTTCTCCTCCTTGCCTTCCTCGCCTTTCTTGTCGCTGCCGGAGCGGGGCTTCGGCTTGCGGCGTTCGGGCGGCAGGAAGTCCTCCTCTTCCTCCTCCTCGCCGTTTTCCGCCTCGGGCGGCAGCTTGTCGTCGGGGATGCGCTTGATCAGCTCGCGGATGACGTCGCGGAGTTCCGTGAGTTTCCGGCGCTGGGCCTCGATCGCCTCGTCGAGGGCGGTCGTCTCCCGGCGCAGGGCGCGGAGCAGCTCCTCGACGGCGTCGGCGTTGGCCTTGCCCTGGGCGTCGCCGGCGTCGAGCTCGTGGGCGCCGCGGAAGTCGCCGACCGAACGTGTCCAGAGGGCGATGACGCCGGCGCGCTTGGTGACCATCGCCTCCTCCTTCGGGATCAGCTTCCGGATGGTGCGGTAGGTGTTGATGCCGCCGCCGAGCGCGGCGGTCGCGGGTACGTAGTCCGGCTCGCGGCCTTCGGCCTTGGCCTTGTCGAGCAGCTCGATCTGGTCCTTCATGTCCGAGATGTCGGCGTCGGCCGCCTCGAGGTAGGAGCGCGCGATGGAGAGTTCGGTCACGTCGCCGGCGGTGCGGCCGTCGAGGCCTTCCTTGCCCTTGCCGAAGCGCACGTGGCCGAGGTTGTGGAGGGCCGGCGGGCGGAGCGCGTCGTCGTCGCGGGCGAGCGCGGCGCGGAGGGCCTCCTCGGCGCCGGCCAGGTCGCCTTCGGCGAGGCGCCGCGTGCCGCGGTTGTGCAGTTCGCGCGCGTCGAGGCCCGCGAGCGGGTCGGCGGCTTTCTCGGCGGCCGGGGCGGCGGTCGCGAGCAGCAGGAGGGCGAGCAGGGATCTCATGGCGTGGTCGGGCGGCGGCGGGTGGAGAAGAGGGATTCGGCGACCAGCAGGAGGAGGGCGAGGCCCAGGAACCATTCCTCGCGGGGGACGCCCTGGCGGCCGGCGCCGCGTTCGTCGGTCCCGGCCTGGATGGCGAGGCGGAGGGCTTCCATGCCTTCGCCCGCCTGGCCGAGGCGCACGAAGCGTCCGCCGGTGGCCGCGGCGACCTCGCCGAGGGTCTTCTCGTCGAGCCGGCTGAGGACCTCCTCGCCCGCGGCGTCCTTGAGGGTCTCGACCGAGCCGGTCTCGCCGATGACGCGGATCGGGCCGCCCGAAGGCGTGCCGACGCCCACGGCGTGCACGACGAGGCCCTTGCGCTTGAGCTTCTTCGCCATCTCGACGCCGCCGGACTCGAGGTCCTCGCCGTCGGTCAGCAGGATGAGGAGCTTGCGGTTGCGGTTGGAGTAGAACGCCAGCTCGGCCTCCTCGACGGCGCGGCCGAGGTCGGTCCCGCTCACCTGGATGCTGGTCGTGTCGGTCTCCTCGAGCGTGCGGTAGAAGGCGTCGTAGTCCCGCGTCAGCGGGCACTGCAGGAAGGCCTGCCCGGCGAAGGCGATCAGGCCGACGTTGCCGGTGCCCTTGCGGCGGACGAAGCCGGCGATGGCGGCCTTGGCGCGGGCGAGCCGCGTCGGGCTCATGTCGGCGACCAGCATCGACTTCGAGACGTCGAGCGCGAAGATCACGTCCTCGGTCGCGCCTTTCTGGCGGGTCTCCTCGACGCCCCAGCGCGGGCCGGCGAAGCAGGCCGCGAGGAGGGCGAAGGCGACCGCGACGGCGACGTCCTTGGAGAGCCGGCGGGCGGCGGAGAAGCCGGGCACCAGCCGGCCGAGCAGCGTCGCGGAGGCGAAGCCGGCGAGCCCGCGGCGGCGGCGGTGCTCGGCCCAGCGCAGCGCCAGGAAGACCACCAGCCCCGCGGCGGCGGCGACCGCCAGCAGACGCGGCTCCTCGAAATGCGGGTCGGTGAAGTCCATGGCTCAGGGGGCGCGGGGCCGCAGGACGGCCCAGCCGATCTCGGCGAGGAGGAGGAGGGCGGCGAGGCCGACCCAGACGAGGCGGTGGCTCTCGTAGACGACGGATTCGCGGAGGCGCACCTCGGTGCGTTCGAGGCGGTCGATCTCCTCGTAGACGCGGCCGAGCTGGTCCTGGTCGAGCGCGCGGTAGAAGCGGCCGTCGGCGATCTTGGCCATCTTGGCGAGCATCACGTAGTTCGCCGGGTTGATGGTCTGCATCGGGATCGTGCGGCCCATCGCGTCGCGGTAGAGCCGGCCCGTGCGCGTGTCGAAGCGCGGCAGGACGGTCGGCTCGTCCTTGCCGAGGCCGACGCAGTAGAGGCGGATGCCGAGGGCGGCCGCGAGTTCGGCGGCGGGCACGGGCAGGATGGCCTTGCTCATGTTGTCGTCGCCGTCGGTCAGGAGGATGATGACCTTCGAGCGGCGGCCCTTGATGTTCTTCATGCGGTCGACGGCCATGGCGAGGCCTTCGCCGATCGCGGTGCCCGTCTCCTGGATGATGCCGATGTGCATGCGGTCGACGCCTTTCTCGACCCAGATCTTGTTGATCGTGAGCGGGCTCAGCAGGTAGGGTTTGCCCGAGAAGACCACGGCGCCGATGCGGTCGTCGGGCCGCCGCGCGAGGAAGTCATAGATCACCTTCTGGCTGGCCTGCCAGCGCGTCACCTCGGCGCGCGGCGTGCTCATGTCCAGCGCCATCATCGACCACGAGAGGTCCACCACGAGCATGATGTCCACGCCCTCGGCCTCGCGTTCGACCTCCTTGTTGGCGGTGCGCGGGCCGGCGATGGCGATCACGAGCAGGACCGCCGTGAGCAGGCGGAGGAAGAGGCTGAGCCGGCCGGCCCGCTCGCGGACGGGCTTGCCCGCCGGACCGAGGAGCGTCGTGTCCGGGTAGAGCACCGCGGCCGCCCGGCCGACGCGCCCGCGCAGCCAGGCGTAGATCGGCACGAGCGCGAGCAGGAGGAGCGCCCAAGGATACTGGAAATCGTAGCCGAAGAGTTCCATCAGGCTTGGTCACGCCGCGGCAGCGGCGGAGGGACGGGGAGGGGCGGGGGCAACGTCGGCGTGGTCGGCGCCGGCAGGTTCTCCGTCGGGACCGGGACGACGGCGCCGAAGCCGCCGGTGCTCACCATCGTGACCGCGGGCGCGACCGGCGTACGCGGAGGCACGAGCGGGGCCACGGGCCGGGCGAAGGTCCGGCGGGCGTCTTCGACGCGCCGGGCGGCTTCGCGCACGCCGGCGATCAGCAGCGAGGTCTCCAGGGCGGCCCCGGCGAACTTCGCGGCGTCGGCGCTCCGCAAGGCGGCGGTCAGCGGCTGGCGCGCGGGCAGGAAGACCGGGATGACGCCGGTCACCGCGAGCAGTTCCTCGGTGGCCAGCGCGGGCAGCGCGCGCGCGTCGACGGCGAAGAGGTAGGCGCGGAAGGCGCGCGTGACGCGGACCACCGCCTCGGCCGCGGGCGCCGCCTCGGCGGCGGCGAGTTCGGCCTCCAACTGCGCGAGGGGCGGCCGCGCGGCCGGCGCGCGGCGCCGGAGACGCCAGCCGACGAGCGCGAGCACGGCGACGAAGAGGACGACGAGCACGGCGCCGCCCCAGTAGGAGGACCAGAAGCCGGGCGGCACCTCGGGCTTGGGGCCGAGCAGCGTGAACGGGATGTCTTCGGCGGGAGGCATCAGCGGCGGCGCCGGCGGCGTTCGAAGAAGCGGGCGAGGGCCGGGGCCACGGCGGCGCCGGGGTCGAGGCGGGCGACGTCGGTGCCGGCGCGGCCGAGGAGGGCGGCCGTCTCGGACAGGCGGGCTTCGGCTTGCGCCGCGAAGGCCGCGCGGACGGCCGCGGAGCCCGTGTCGACCTCGCGGATCTCGCCGGTCTCGGCGTCCTCGAGGGCGACCACGCCGACGTCGGGCAGGGTCCGTTCGCGTTCGTCGACGAGCTGCACGCACGCGGTGTCGTGGCGGGCGTTCAGTTCGGCGAGCGCCGCGGCCATCGCGTCGCCGCCTTCGGCGCCGGCGAGGAAATCGGAGACCACGAAGACCATCGACCGGCGGCGGAGCGCGCGGCCGAGGCGGCGCATCGGCTGGGCGAAGGCGGTGCGCCGGGAGGCCGGGCGGAACTCGAGGACGTCGCGGATGATGCGCAGCACGTGGCGGCGGCCTTTGCGCGGGGCGACCCAGAGCTCCTCGCGGTCGGTGAAGAGCAGCAGGCCGACCTTGTCGCCGGCCTTGAGCGCGGAGACCGCCAGGCAGGCGGCGACCTCGGCGGCGCGTTCGCGCAGGGTCTGCTCGCCGGAGCCGAAGCCGGCGGAGCCCGAGACGTCGACGGCGAGCACCAGCGTGAGCTCGCGCTCTTCGCGATGGAGGCGCACGAACGGCTTGCCCGTGCGCGCGGTCACGTTCCAGTCCATCGCGCGCACGTCGTCGCCGGGGACGTATTCGCGCAGCTCCTCGAAGTCGGTGCCGCGGCCCTTGAAGCGCGAGAGGTAGGCGCCGACCATCGCGTCGTTGACCTGGCGCAGCGCGACGAGCTCCACGCGCTGCGCGCGGCGGAGGGTCTCCTGCGGGTGGGTCGGGACGGGCGTGGCCACGGTCGCCGGGCGGCTCAGGGGACGCTGACGGCGTCGAGGACGCGGCGCACGATGGCGTCGGCGTCGACCCCTTCGGCGTCGGCTTCGTAGGTGAGGATGAGGCGGTGACGGAGGACGTCGGGGGCGATGTCCTTCACGTCCTGCGGGGTCACGTGGTCGCGGCCCTGCAGGAAGGCCCAGGCCTTGGCGGCGAGGGTGAGGTTGATGGTCGCGCGCGGCGAGGCGCCGAACTGGAGGAACTTGGCGAGGTCCGGGCCGCCCGGGTGCTGGCCGCGGGTGGCGAGCACGAGCGAGACGACGTAGTCGCGGATCGGTCCGGCCACGTGGACGGCGTCGACGGCGCGGCGGGCGTCGAGGATCTCCTGCTGCGTGATGACGGCCTCCACGTCGAGCTTCGGCGCCGTGGTCGCCATCGCGTCGAGGATCTTGCGTTCCTCCTCGCGGGTCGGGTAGCCGATGTTGAGCTTCAGCATGAAGCGGTCGACCTGGGCTTCGGGCAGCGGATAGGTGCCTTCCTGGTCGATCGGGTTCTGCGTCGCGAGGACGAGGAAGGGCGCGGGGAGCTTGTGGGTCTCGCCGCCGAGCGTCACCTGGCGTTCCTGCATGGCCTCGAGCAGCGCGGACTGCACCTTGGCGGGCGCGCGGTTGATCTCGTCCGCGAGGACGAAGTTGGCGAAGATCGGGCCGCGCTTCACGGCGTACTCGCCGGTCTTCGGGTCGTAGATGAGCGTCCCCACGATGTCGGCCGGCAGGAGGTCGGGCGTGAACTGGATGCGCGAGAAGTCGGCGCGGACGGTCTGGGCGAGCGTGCGCACGGAGAGCGTCTTCGCGAGGCCGGGCACGCCTTCGAGGAGGACGTGGCCGTTGGCGAGGAGGCCGATCAGCAGGCGGTCGACGAGGTACTGCTGGCCGACGACGACCCGGGCGACCTGTTCGCGGAGGCGCGGCACCCAGGTGCCGGCGGCGTTGTTGGTGGTGGACATAGGGGTGGGGAAGGGGCGCGCGGGGAGGCGCGTTCGGCGGTTCTCCGCCCACTGGTCAGCGTCCGGGCCGGCCGGACTTGTCTCCGAATTAGCAGGACAACCGGGACTTCTCAACCGCCGCCTTCACAAAAGCGGCGAAGAGGGGGTGGGCGCGGTCGGGCCGGGACTTGAATTCGGGGTGGTACTGGACCCCGACCATCCAGGGGTGGTCCTTGACCTCGACGATCTCGACCAGGCCGCTCTGGGGGTTGGTGCCCCCCACGATCAGGCCGGCGGCCTCGAGGCGGGCCCGGTAGGCGTCGTTGTACTCGAAGCGGTGGCGGTGGCGTTCCTTGATGACGTCGGCCCCGTAGGCGGCGCGGGCGCGGCTGCCCGGGGTCAGGGCGCAGTCATAGGAGCCCAGGCGCATGGTGCCGCCCTTGGTCACCACGCTCTTCTGCGACTCCATCAGGTGGATGACCGGGTCCTTGGTCCCCGGCGCGAACTCGGTCGAATGGGCTTCCTTGAGGCCGAGGACGTGGCGGGCGTATTCGATCACCGTGATCTGCATGCCGAGGCACAGGCCGTAGTAGGGCACCTTGCGTTCGCGGGCGAACTTCGCGGCGAGGACCTTGCCCTCGATGCCGCGGTTGCCGAAGCCGCCGGGGACGAGGATGCCGTCCAGGCCTTCGAGGGCGCCGGTGCCCTTGGTCTCGAGGTCCTCGGCGTCGATGCGCACGACCTCGACGGCGGTCTCGTTGGCGATGCCGCCGTGGGTGATGGATTCGTAGACGGACTTGTAGGCGTCCTGCAGCTCGATGTACTTGCCGACGACGCCCACGCGCACGCGGTGCTTCGGCTGCAGGAGGCGGCGCACGATCTCGCGCCAGGGCGAGATGTCGATCGGCCGGCACTGCAGGCCGAGGCGCTTGACGACGACCTCGTCCATGCGCTGCTCGGCGAGCTGCATCGGCAGCTCGTAGATGGAATGCTCGACGTCGCGGCACTCGAACACGCAGTCCAGGCCGACGTTGCAGTAGAGGGAGAGCTTGTGGCGGTTGTCCTCGCCGATCGGGCGGTCGGTGCGGCAGACGAGCAGGTCGGGCTGGATGCCGATCTCGCGCAGCTTGGCGACGGACTGCTGCGAGGGCTTCGTCTTGAGCTCGCCGGCGGCCTTGATGAAGGGCACCAGCGTGCAGTGCAGGAAGGCCACGTTCTCGCGGCCGGCGTCGTGCTGGAACTGGCGGAGCGCCTCGAGGAAGGGCAGGCCTTCGATGTCGCCCGTCGTGCCGCCGATCTCGGTGATGAGCACGTCGACGCCTTCGCCGCCCTTGAGGATGCGGTCCTTGATCTCGTTGGTGACGTGCGGGATGACCTGCACGGTCTTGCCGAGGTAGTCGCCGCGGCGTTCCTTCTGGATGACGGTCTCGTAGACCTGGCCGGAGCTCAGGCTGTTCAGGCGGGAGAGCTCGCCCGAGGTGAAGCGTTCGTAGTGGCCGAGGTCGAGGTCGGTCTCGGCGCCGTCGTTGAGCACGTAGACCTCGCCGTGCTGGTAGGGGCTCATGGTGCCCGGATCGACGTTGAGGTAGGGGTCGAACTTCTGGATGCGCACCTTCAGGCCGCGGCACTCGAGGAGGGCGCCGAGGGCGGCGGCGGTGAGGCCTTTGCCGAGGGAGGAGATGACGCCGCCGGTGACGAAAATATACTTCATGGGAAGGTGGTCGGGAGGGCTGGGGAGCGGGTAAAAAAGATAAGACCGGCAGGTCCTGTGACGGAAGCCGGTCTGGACTTTCGAATTGCATGGGCGAAAAAAACCATGGCAAGCGGTTTTTCCGGTCGGTCCAGGGGGGTAGGTCCGGCTTTGGAGTTCGGGGTTGGCTCCCGCCCGGGGTGGGCATTCGACCCCTTATGAGGGTTTTTCACAATCCGGGGGTGTCTCGCTAATACCTCCCCTTTTCCCTGCGTCCGGGGTGGGAACAACGGAAAGTGCCTATTTGATGCTTTTTGCATCCCGTCCCGCTCCGCCATGTCCGCAAGCTCCTGCTGTTCCAGCTGTCGTCCCTCTTCCATCGGGAAGAAGGTCGTGATGGCCCTCACCGGCCTCGTCCTCGCCGGCTTCGTGCTCGGCCACATGACCGGCAACCTGCTGATGTTCAAGAGCCCCGAGGCGATCAACGCCTACGCCAAGTGGCTCCATGACAACGTGGCCCTGCTCTGGACCGCGCGTACCGTGCTGATCATCAGCGTCTTCGCCCATATCTGGGCCGGCGTCCAGCTGACCCTGGAGAACCGCGCGGCCCGGGCCGGCGGCCCGGCCGTGGAAGCCACCCGGCGGGCGACCTTCGCCTCCCGCACGATGCCCTATTCGGGCGTGGTGATCCTGGGTTTCGTGGTCTTCCACCTCCTCCACTTCACCCTCAAGCAGGTCGCCCTGGGGGGCGTCGATTTCGGCCCCGACGTCTACAAGATGGTCGTGGCGGGCTTCTCCTCCAAGCCGGTCGCGGTCTTCTATGTCGTCAGCATGCTGCTGCTCTGCCTGCACCTCAGCCACGGCGTCAGCAGCGTCTTCCAGACCCTCGGCCTGCGCAACGAGCGCTGGCGCGGCCGGCTCGACGTCCTCGCCCTGGCCTACGCCTGGATCGTGGCCCTCGGCTTCGTCTCCATCCCTCTCGCCGTGCTCACCGGCGTCCTGAAGTAAGCGTCACCTCGCGAGCCCCGACCCATGAAACTCGACTCCAAGATCCCCGCCGGCCCCCTGGCCGACAAGTGGAACAACCATAAGGCGAAGCTCCGCCTCGTGAACCCGGCCAACCGCCGCAAATACCACATCATCGTCGTCGGCTCCGGCCTCGCCGGTTCCGCCGCGGCCGCCTCCTTCGCGGAGATGGGCTACGAGGTCTCCTGCTTCTGCTACCAGGACAGCCCGCGCCGCGCCCACTCGATCGCCGCGCAGGGCGGCATCAACGCCGCGAAGAACTACCAGAACGACGGCGACAGCGTCCGCCGCCTCTTCCAGGACACGATCAAGGGCGGCGACTACCGCGCCCGCGAGGCCAACGTCTACCGTCTCGCCCAGGTCTCGGTGAACATCATCGACCAATGCGTCGCGCAGGGCGTGCCCTTCGCCCGCGAATACGGCGGCCTCCTCGCCAACCGCTCCTTCGGCGGCGCCCAGGTCTCGCGCACCTTCTACGCCCGCGGCCAGACCGGCCAGCAGCTGCTCATCGGCGCCTACTCCGCGCTCTCCCGCCAGATCGGCCTCGGCACGGTGAAGATGCACACCCGCCACGAGATGCTCGACCTCGTCCTCGTCGACGGCAAGGCCAAGGGCATCGTCACGCGCGACCTCGTCACCGGCGCCATCGAATCCTGGGCCGCCGACGTCGTGGTGGTCTGCACCGGCGGCTACGGCAACGTCTTCTACCTCTCCACCAACGCGCAGGGCTGCAACGTCACCGCGACCTACCGCGCCCACCGCCGCGGCGCCGGTTTCGCCAACCCCTGCTACACGCAGATCCACCCGACCTGCATCCCGGTGCACGGCGAGGACCAGTCCAAGCTCACCCTGATGTCCGAGTCGCTCCGCAACGACGGCCGCGTCTGGGTCCCGAAGGACGCCGCCGACTGCGGCAAGCCCGCCGCCGAGATCCCGGAGGACGCCCGCGACTACTTCCTCGAACGCAAGTATCCGAGCTACGGCAACCTCGCCCCGCGCGACATCGCCTCGCGCGCCGCCAAGGAGGTCTGCGACGAAGGCCGCGGCGTCGGCCAGCTGGTCGACGGCAAGCGCCTCGGCGTCTACCTCGACTTCTCCGCCGCCATCCGGCGCCTCGGCGAAGCCGAGATCCGCGCCCGCTACGGCAACCTGTTCGACATGTACGAGAACATCACCGGCGAGAACGCGTACAAGCAGCCGATGCGCATCTTCCCGGCCGTGCACTACACGATGGGCGGCCTCTGGGTGGACTACAACCTGCAGTCCAACATCCCCGGCCTGTTCGTCGGCGGCGAAGCCAACTTCTCCGACCACGGCGCCAACCGCCTCGGCGCCTCCGCGCTCATGCAGGGCCTGGCCGACGGCTACTTCGTCCTGCCCTATACGGTCACCGACTACCTCGCCGGCGAGAAGCCCGGCAGCCGTCCGTCCACGGACGCCCCGGAGTTCAAGGCCGTCGTCAAGGACGTCAACGACCGCGTCGCCAGGCTCCTCTCGATCAACGGCACGAAGTCGCCCCGCTACTACCACAAGGCCCTCGGCAAGATCACCTGGGAGAAGTGCGGCATGGCCCGCGACAAGGCCGGCCTCGAAGGCGCCATCCGCGACCTGCAGGCCCTCCGCGAGGACTTCTGGAAGAACGTGAAGGTCGTCGGCGCCGGCGACGCCCTCGCCCCCGAGCTCGAACGCGCCGGCCGCGTGGCCGACTTCCTCGACTTCGGCATCATGATGTGCCTCGACGCCCTCACCCGCGAGGAGTCCTGCGGCGGCCACTTCCGCGTCGAGCACCAGGACGCCGGCGAAGCCAAGCGCGACGACGCGCAGTTCGCCCACTCCGCCGTCTGGCGGTGGACCGGCGACGGCCAGCTGCCCGTCCGCCACGTCGAACCCCTCGTCTACGAGGAGACCCAACTCTCCACCCGCTCTTACAAGTAACCACCATGGTCCAGGACAACGGAAAAGAAACCACCCTCGCGCTCAGGCTGCGCGTCTGGCGCCAGCGCCGCGGCCAGCCCGGCGCCTTCGAGGAGCACGCCCTCGCGGCGGTGCCGACCTCGGCCTCGTTCCTCGAGATGATGGACATGCTCAACGAGCAGCTCATCAAGGAGGGCAAGGACACCTTCGCCTTCGACCATGACTGCCGCGAAGGCATCTGCGGCATGTGCTCGATGACGATCAACGGCATGCCCCACGGCCCCCTCCCGGGCGTGACGACCTGCCAGCTGCACATGCGCAACTTCCGCGACGGCGAGACGATCACCGTCGAGCCGTGGCGCGCCCGCGCCTTCCCGGTCCTCAAGGACCTCGCCGTCGACCGCTCCGGCTTCGACAAGGTGATCCAGGCCGGCGGCTTCATCACCGTCCGCACCGGCTCCGCCCCCGAGGCCAACAACATCCCGGTGCCCAAGCCCGTCGCCGACGAGGCCATGGACGCCGCGGAGTGCATCGGCTGCGGCGCCTGCGTCGCCTCCTGCAAGAACGGCTCCGCGATGCTCTTCGTCGGCGCCAAGATCAACCACCTCAACATCCTCCCCCAGGGCCAGGCCGAGCGCGACCGCCGCACCCTCGCCATGGTGAAGACGATGGACGAGGCCGGCTTCGGCAACTGCACCAACTACGGCGAGTGCCAGGCGCACTGCCCGAAGAGCATCACGCTCGACGTCATCGCCAAGCTCAACCGCGACTATCTCCGCGCCCGCGTGAAGGAGTTCTTCTCCTCCACCGGCAAGCCTTCCAAGGGCGGAGAGTGAGCGCGAGGCGAAGCTTCGCGAGGGTCACGCCGAATAGAGTATCGAGTATCGAGTATTGAGTATCGGTTAAGTGAAGAGGGCGCCGTCCGGCGCCCTTTTTGTTTAGGCAGGGTGCGATGACATCGAATCCGCTGTCTCGAGGTAGGGGCAGCACCGCGTGCTGCCCTGGCGGCCGTCGCCGGGCGGCCGAGGGTAGGGGCGTGGCTATGCCGCGCCCTCTGCTAAGAAGTGCACGATGAATCGCGCCCCTACCTCGAGACAAGGCTGACCGGGCCGGTCAGCCCTACCCAGGCAAGACTCCCCCTTTACTCCATACTCGATACTCTATACTCGCGGCGCACCGCGCACCCCTCACTCCGCCTCGACGACGGCCTGCTCGCCGACGCACGTCAGGACGACCCGGTTGTTGCCGTTGGCGGCCTGCAGCGCCCGCACGAACTCGCCGACGGCGCCGGCGTCCTTGAGCGTCACCTCATAGGTGAGCTCGGTCATGAGCCCGGCCTGCACGGTCTCGACGGACTTGAGCGCCTGGTGCGCGAGGTGCCGCGCGAAGACGCCGGCGAAGGCCTGGTCGGCGTCGACGTCGGTGCCCACGCGCAGGCGCAGGAGATGCGAGCCCTTGAAGGAGGAGAAGAGGTTCGCGCGGGCGAGCAGGAACACGAAGGCGCAGACGAGCGGGACGGTCACGCCGGCGAGCAGGTACTGGCGCGCGCCCACGGCGAGGCCGGTCGCCATGGCGAGGAAGATGAAGCCGATGTCGCGCGACTGGCCGACGTTGCGCCGGAAGCGGATGATCGAGAAGGCCGCGAACATCCCGAAGGCGGTCGCGAGGTTGCCCATGACGACGAGGATGACGAGCGTGACGACGGTGCCGAGGATGAGCAGGGTGTGCACGTAGTCCTGCGAGTAGCGCGTGCCGCGGTAGGTCCGCTTGTAGGTCCAGGCGACGAGCGCGTTGAGCAGGAAGCTGAGGACGATGGCGAACAGGATCTCGGTCGCCGCGGGCGGCGTCGCGGCGGGCGCGGCCAGGAGCTGCGCGAAGAAATCGGGTTCGGGCGCGGTCGTCGCGGCGAAGCAGGCGGGGAGGGGCAGGGTCATCTCAGGAAAGGCGGGCGGGGGTCTCGGCCGGCAGGTTCGTGCATGCGGAATATTTGCTGAAGGGTCGAGGGTGGAGTCCGGCCGCGCCCAGCCAGGCGGCCAGCTCATAGGGCACCGCGGTCGAGCCCTTGACCTCCATGACCGCCGTTCCGGCGGGGAGCACCGCCCGGTCGCAGCCGTCGTCTTCGGCCGTCGGCGTGAGCCGGTCGAAGCGCGCGACGATCCGCTGGTCGAAGGTCACGCGGAGGAGCTCCGCGCCCCGCGGGTCGCAGTACCGGTAGGCGACCCGGTCGTAGCGGATCACGCACGCCGGCGCGAAGCCGTCGCGGGCCACCATGGCCCGGATCTCGGCGAGGATGCGTTCGTCGGCCGGGTCCGGGCTCGTCACCTCGGCGCCGCCCACGACCGCCAGGGCCGCCGCCGTCGGCAGGGGTACGCGACGCTTGGCGCCTTCCCGGCCGTCGCGGTGCTTCACTTCGACGAACGTCGCGGGCGGGATGAGGCCGTCGCGGGTGCCGTAGAGCCGTACGCGGAGCTTGCGGCGCGAGGGCACGCCGCGCCAGGCCTCCCAGTGGCAGCGCCGGTCCGGCGTGTCGCAGTACAGGCTCACCACCGGGTAGCGTCCGTCGGCGCCGCCGGCGGTGTCGGGGCGCAGCCGGTCGGCGAAGCGCGCGAGGAGTTCGGAACGACGGGCGTCGTCGATCAGGAACTTGTGCTCGAAGCGCGCGGCGATCTCCATGTCAGTTGATGCGGGTGAGCGTGAGCGAGTTCCGGTCGAACCAGGCTTCGCCCGCCTCGGCGCGGAATTCGAGGACGAGCACCGGATCGGCGTCGGTCACGGAGAATTCGACGGAGGTCTGGCGCCAGCCGTTGGTCCCGGCGAGCGCGGCCACGCCGCCGAGGCCGGAGATGCGCAGGCGCAGGCCCCGTTCGTTCTCTTCCTTGCCCGCGACGGCGCCCGCCGTCTTCACCATGGCCGTGAGCCGGTAGCGGCCGGGGCCGGTCGCGAACTGCAGGCGGTAGTCGCCGCCCTTCTTCGGGCCGGCCATCACGTAGAAGCAGTTGCGTCCGTCCATGTCCTGCTCGAACGCGAACTTCTCTTCGGCGTTCCGTTCCCAGGCGTATTTCGCCAGGCCGGCCTTGCCGCCGAGCGAGCGCAGCTGCGCGGCGTCGTCCAGCTGGGCGCGCACGGCGGCGAGACGGTGCTTCACGCGCTCGGCGGCGTCCTTGCCGCGCTGGTCGAAGCGCTTGGCCTCCTCGGCGTCGAAGGGGGCGAGCCTGGCCTTGGCGTTGGCGGCGAGTTCGAGGATGCGCTTCGGCCAGTCGACCGAACGGAAATTCTTCTCATAGACGGCGAAGAACTGCGTCCGGTAGCGGTCACGCATGACGCGCTCCCCGAGCAAGGCGTTCGGGACCAAGGCTCCGGGCCGGCGGAACACGTACCACCGGTCGTCGCCGAAGACCTGGTCCATGCCGTGGAGGATGAAGTGGAACTTGCCGGCCGCGGGGTCCTCGTAGAAGCGGTAGTTGTTCCGGTTGAACGAATACCCGTCCCAGTGGCAGAGGATCTGTTCGAGCGCGAGGTGCCGGAAGTAGGCGTCGATGTCCAGGATCCGGTCCATCCGCTGGAGCCGCAGCGCCGGCGAGGGTTCCTTCGTGGCGCCGATCAGCTCCGTCAGCCGGACCTTCTCGTCGGGGTCGCCTTGGTCGACCTCGATCGGCCCGTCGATCTCGTTGCAGAAGCCCCCGTCATAGAGGTGCCCCTTGGGGTCCTTGAAGAACACGCCGAGGAACTCCTTGTTGAAGCCTTCCTTGAGCACGTAGGTCCCGAGCGGCTTGCCATTGAGGACGACGTAGGCGTGGGTGCAGCGCGAGGCCGGCACGCCGGAGCGGCGGGCCATCTCGCCCGCGACCATCTCGAGCAGCATCGTGCCGTCCTGGGCGCAGTTGTTGAGCTGGAACTTGCTGAGGCCGCGGTATTCCTGGCCTTTCTTCGCCTTGCCGGTCCGCAGCGAGAACCCGGGCCGGTCATCGGTGATCTGCCGGAAGCTGCCCGCCGACCCTTTCAGCTTCACCGAGCATTTCTCCAAGGTCACGCCGCCCGGCTCCTTGATCGTCAGCGTGACGTAGTCGCGCGGGTTCTGCGTGAGCTTGGTGAGGTTCTCGGGCGAGATCGTCAGTTCGAGCTTCGGGACCGTTCCGGCGAAGAGGGCGTCGGGGCTCGCGTTCACGGCCGGCGTCTTCGGCACGATCAGCGGCGGCAAGGTCTGGGCGGGCGCCGTGGTCAGGCCCGCGAGGAGCAGGGGAAGAAGCAGGCGGGAAGCGGCCACGGCGGAGGGGTCGTCCTTTGATGCCGTCGCCGCCGAGCGGAGGCAACCGGAATGGCTTGGGGTAAATATGAGAGTATCGAGTATGGAGTTTCGAGTATCGGGGAATGCTTGCCTCGTGGTAGGGCGGCGATTGCCATCGCCGCCGTTCGAGGCCGTAGCGGGGAGCCGCCGGGTCTTGGCTGGGCGCGCCGACCTCAGATGTCCGTCCGCGAACGGACGCGATGGTGATAACGTCCCTACCTCAAGACACGGCTGACCGGGCCTGCCCGCCCTACCCGAACAGCAGGCCCATGCTTTCCGCCAGGCCGCCGGGGCGGGAGCGCCGGAGCCAGACGGCCTCATATTCCTGCTGCAGCTTCGCCTGTTCTTCGGCGGACACGGGCCGGCCGATCGCGCGCCGCAGGCCGGCGCCGGCGAGGCGGGCGCCGAGCGAGAGTTCGGCGCGGATCGTCGCGTCGCCGATCCTGGCGACGAGCGCCTCGGCTTCGGCGAGGTGCGCCTGCGAGGCGGCGAGTTCGGCCGGGGTGACGCCGTCGGTGAACTTCGCGAGGGCGTCGGGCTTGGCGGTGAGGAAATCCCAGGTCAGGCTCTTGTTGCGGTTCGCCTTGGCGATCCGGCCGTCGAGCGTGCCGAGCTGCGTGAGCGCCGCGGCGACGGCCTGTCCGTCGGCGCCGCCCAGTCCGCCGAGGAGCGCGCAGCCGGCGGCGAAGTCGGTCCTGGCGTTCGCGGCGAAGCCCCAGGCCTGCGCGAGGCCCGCCGCCATCGGCAGCCAGGCGGTCGGCCACGGCTGGTGATGGCCGTTGTCGCCCCAGGTGGTGAGCAGGATGCCGCGCGCCCCGTGGCGCACGGCCGCGCCGACGGCTTCGGCCTGGTTGGTCAGCGCGTTGTCGAGGCGTCCGGTGAAACTCTGCCACGCGCTCGTGCCCGGCGCCACAAGGTAGCTGCGGCCGAGTTCGCGAAGGCGCCCGCATTGTTCCGTGAAGGGGTGGCCGGCGTCGTAGCCCCACACGACCGGCACGGCGTCGGCCGGGGCGTCCTGCGCGAGCGCGAGGTCCTCGAGGAGGATGTCGCCCCAGAACTGCACGGTGCGGCCACGCTCGCGACCGAGGGCGCAGAGCGGCTTGAGGTGGTCGAGGTAGACGCGATGCTTGCCGCGTTCGGCGACGGCTTGCTTGCTGAAACCTTGGCCGAGTTCCCACGGTTCGTCGCCGCCGATGTTGACCTGCCGGCTGCGGAAGTTCGGGAGATAGTCGTCGAGGAGCCCCGCCACGAAATCGAGCGAGCCTTGGTCGGGGCGCAGCGTGCCGGGGAATTCCTTGAACTGGCCGGTCAGCGGATGGATCCAGCCTTCGGGGCATTCGGCCAGCGCGCGGTAACGCGGGTGGCGCAGCCATCGCTCCATGTGGCCGAAGGTGTTCAGGTTCGGCACGAGCTCGATGCCGAGCGCCTCGCAGGCGTCGTCGAGCTCGCGGATCTCCGCGGCCGTCAGCGGCGAGGCGTCGCGCCACGCGTCCTCGTGTCCGCGGAAGGCGAAGGTGTGCTCGACGTAGAGCTGGAGCTGGTTGACGCGCAGGCGCCCCAGGGCGCGGACGAGCGCGAGCAGCTCGGCCTGCGTCGGCACGCGCGTGCGCGAGACGTCGAGCATGAAGCCGCGCACGGGCAGGTCCGGCGAGTCGGTGATCTCGAGGTGCGGGAGCTCGTCGGGGTATTGCGCGGCGATCTGGCGGAGCGTCTGCGCGCCGTAGAGCACGCCGTGCGCGTCGCCGGCGTGGAGGCGGATGCCGCTGGCGAGGATCTCGAGATGGTAGCCTTCCGGTCCGCGCTCCGGCGTATGCACGATCCGGCAGGCGCCTGCCGTCGGCCGGGCCAGGGCCGCGCGGGCTTCGTCCATGTTCGTCGGGAGGCCGGCGAGGAAGGCGGACGTCGGGTGGGGCAGGGGGGGCGCCTTGAGCCACCCCCCGCGGAGGGTCAGTTCCCGCGGACGGGGGAAGAACTTGAGCACCGGAAGGGCCATGGTCCGAGGGTTAGCCCCCGTGGCCCGACGGGCAAGACGCTAAGATGCGTCCGGCCCTCGCTTCCCGCTTGGAACAATCAAGGGACCGCCTACATCTTATCTCCTTACCCCGCACACCCATGGTACGCTCCTCCCTTGGACTCTTCCTCATCGCCGCGGCCGCCCAGGCCGTGCCGGAAGGGTTCGTCATCCGTGAGTTCCTCGGCAACGCCCAGGTGCCCGAGATCTACCCGACCGCCGTGTCGGCCGCCGCCAACGGCGACGTCTACGTCTCCTCCGACAAGAACGGCTCGCTCGGCCACGTCCCGGGCATGGGCCGCATCCTCATCGCCCGCGACACCAAGGGCGCCGGCGTCGCCGACCAGGTCATCGAATACGCCAAGGTCGAGAGCCCCCGCGGAGGCCACTTCGTCGGCGGCGTCTTCTACCTCGTCCATCCGCCCTTCCTCTCCAAGTTCCAGGACAAGGACGGCGACGGCAAGGCCGACTACGCCACCGAGCGCACTCTCCTCGTCGACGGCCTCGGCGGCGGCATCGAGCACCCCCGCGGCGCCGACCACACCACCAACGGCTGCCGCATGGGCATCGACGGCTGGCTCTACATCGCCGTCGGCGACTTCGGCGCGGGCCTCCTGCGCGACAACGACGGCGCCCTCGGCCTCGGCGACAAGAAGCGCGTCACCCTGTACGGCGGCGGCGTCATGCGCGTCCGCCCGGACGGCACCGAGCTCGAGAACTACACCGTGATGACCCGCAACATCTGCGACGTCGCGATCTCCCCGACCCTCGACCTCTTCTCCCGCGACAACACCAACGACGGCAAGGGCTGGAACACGCGCTTCCACCACTTCACCTCGCTGGCCGACGCCGGCTACCCGCGCCTGTACAAGAACTTCGCCGACGAGATCGCCCATCCCCTCGCCGACTACGGCGGCGGCTCCGGCACCGGCGGCCTCTACCTGAGCGAGCCCGGCTTCCCCGGCGACTTCGGCGAGTCCCTCTTCACCTGCGACTGGACGACCGGCACGCTGCACCGCCACCCGGTCAAGCGGTTCGAGGCCACGTTCGTCGCCCAGCAGGAGACCTTCGAGAAGGTCGCCCGCGCCACCGACTTCGACGTCGACGGAAACTCCCGCCTCTTCCTCTCCGACTGGCGCGGCGGCGGCTTCAGCTACCTCGGCACCAACAAGCCGAAGACCAAGAAGGTCATGAAGGACGGCAAGGAAGTCGAAGAGCCGATCTACTACCCGAACGGCACCGTCCAGATCATCACCGCCAAGGACGTGAAGCCCAACGTCTACGTCGACGTCACCAAGCTCTCCGACGCCGACCTCGTGAAGCAGCTCTCCTCGAAGTCCGCCGTCCAGCGCCTCGAGACCCAGCGCCAGATCCTCGACCGCGCCAAGCCTTCGCTCGCCGAGCCCGTGCTCGCGGTCGCGCGCTCCGGTTCCGAGCACCTCTACGCCCGCGTGGCCGCGATCTTCACGTATAAGCAGCTCCTCGGCGCCAAGGCCAACGCCGGCCTCGTCGGCCTCGCCCCGGACGCCGCCGTCCGCGAGTTCGTCCTGCGCGCGCTCGCCGACCGCACCACGCAGCTCGAAGGCGTGCCGGTCCAGCTCTTCGTCGACGCCCTGAAGGACGCCGACCCGCGCGTCCGCCTGCAGGCCCTCGTCGGCCTCCAGCGCCTCGGCGCCAAGGACGCCGCCCCGGCCATCCTCGCCGCCGCCGCCCAGTGGCCGGCCGACGAGTCCCAGCTCGGCGAAGGCGAGCACTACCGCCTGCCGCACACCGCCATCGCGGCCCTCCGCAGCCTCGGCAACGCCAAGGCCTGCCTCGCCGCGCTCGCCGATCCCGCGCAGCGCTTCGTCGCCTTCCGCGCGCTCCAGGGCATCCACACCGACGAAGCCGTCGACGGCCTCATCGCCCTGAGCCTGAGCGGCGACGAGTCCGTGCGCTTCGGCGCCGTCACCGCGCTCGCCCGCCTCTACCACGTCGAGAAGCCGTGGAACTACAAGGACTGGTGGAGCACCCGTCCGGACGACCGCGGCCCGTATTTCGAGCCCGTCGCCTGGCCCGCCACGCCGCGCATCCACAAGGGCCTCGAGGCCGCCTACGCCAAGCTGCCGGGCAACCTGCGCATGGCCTCGCTCGAGATCCTCGCCAAGAACCGCATCGCCATCACCGACCTCAAGCTCGAAGGCCTCGACCCGCTCCGCCTCGCCATGGCCACGCAGACCCTGCGTCCGGCCGACCAGGCCCTGCTCGTCGACGCCGCGCTCCAGGCTTCCCGCAAGTGGGAGGAGCGCCTCGACTGCTACAAGGCCCTCCTGAAGGTCGAGGGCGAAGCCGGCCTCGAGCCGCGCGTCAAGGTCCTCGCCGGCTGGTCCAAGGACGCCCAGGCGCCCGCGGCCGCCACGCAGGCGATCAGTGACTTCATCTACGAGGCCGAACGCGGCAACCAGGTGAACAAGCTGCGCTCGATGGCCAACAAGGCCGAGGACGCCGCCTCCACGATCCTCTGGAAGGCCCTCCTCAACGTCCTCAGCAGCCCGCTCACCAAGGAGCAGCAGAAGAAGGCCGTCCGCGGCCACGTGGACAAGAACCCGCGCGACCTCGGCTTCTTCCACGCCATCGCCGACCTCGGCCTCACCGGCTTCGACAAGCAGCTCCAGGAAGGCATGAAGGGCGACAACGTCCTGCAGATCAACGCCGCCAAGGCCGCGCTCGCCGCGGGCAAGCTCGCCGCCGCCAGCAAGGGCAAGAAGATCGCCCAGCTCGACGCCAAGGCCGTCACGGCCGCCGCGCTCAAGGGCCGCGGGAACGTGAAGACCGGCCAGCGCCTCTTCACCCAGCAGGGCTGCGTGGCCTGCCACGCCGTCGACCTCGCCGCCGAGCAGAAGGGCCCGTACCTCGGCGCCGCCGGCGCGAAGTTCCCGCGCGAATACCTGATCGATTCGATCCTCGATCCGAACAAGGTCGTCGCCCAGGGCTTCCAGACCGTCGTCCTCGCCATGAAGAACGGCCCCGACCAGATGGGCTTCGTCACCGGCGAGGCCGACGGCGTGATCACCCTCCGCAACATCGCGGGCCAGGTCTCCAAGATCAAGCGCGACGACGTGAAGGAAGAGAAGCATCTCCCGCAGTCGATGATGCCCGCCGGCCTCGCCGCGGGCCTCACCGTCGAGGAGTTCACCTCCCTCATCGAGTATCTCGTCACCCTGAAGTCGATCGGGGGCTGAGGAAGGGCCAGGGCCAGAGCCAGGGCTCGGGCCAGGTAAGTCGAGAGGGCGCCTGCGGGCGCCCTTTTTGTTTGGGTAGGGACGCGATGTCATCACGTCCGCCTGCATCGAGGTAGGGGCAGCACCGCGTGCTGCCCTAGATGTATCGGGTAGGGTTGAGCGGCCCGCTCAACCGTGGCTGACCAGAGCCGGTCAGCCCTACCTCGAGGCAGAGTCTCAAAGGGAGACCGGAAACCGGGAAGGATGCTGCGGACATTTTCCAGGTGACAGGTGACAGCCATCGGGGCCTCAGCCTTTCGGGATTCGGCAGTTCGGCCATCGGCTCCGGCTCCGGGTTTCGGCGGCAGCTTCATCCATTCAGTCCTCCACTCAGTCCTCAACGCAGCCCTCCTTTTCAAATACCCCCAGCCAATCATCCGGTCTCCCCTTGAGCCGTTTGATCTCTGGGCCTCCGGTCCTCTCTGTGTTTCCTAACCGCTAACCGCCAACCGCTTCCAGCCGCAGGGATCGTCCATAGGCCGATCCCTATGACGCATCTTCCTATCCAGATATTTGGATGTCCGACTTGCCAATCCGCCGCCGGCCCGTTTGTTTCCCCTGCCTTATGGCACGCCACGCCTCCTTCATCTTCTCGTCCGAATCCGTCGGCGAGGGCCACCCTGACAAGGTCGCCGACAGCATCTCGGACTCCGTCCTCGACGCCTGCTTCGCGCAGGACCGGTTCTCCCGCGTCGCCTGCGAGACCCTGGTCAAGAGCGACCACGTCGTCATCGCCGGCGAACTCACCACCAAGGCCAAGGTCAACTTCGAGGAAGTCGTCCGCGCCGCCATCCGCGAGATCGGCTACGTGAACGACGACGACGTCTTCCACGCCGACAAGGTCTTCGTCACCAACCTCCTCACCAAGCAGTCCCCGGACATCGCCCAGGGCGTCGACGAGCGCAAGGCCGAGGGCAAGAAGCACGCCAAGATGGGCGCGGGCGACCAGGGCATCATGTTCGGCTACGCCTCCAACGAGACCCCCGAGCACATGCCCGCCCCGGTCATGCTGGCCCACCGCCTCAATCGCGAGCTGGCCCGTCTCCGCAAGTCCGGCGCCAAGGGCACCGAGTGGCTCCGCCCCGACTGCAAGTCGCAGGTCGCCGTCCGCTACGTCGACGGCCGCCCGGTCGCCGTCGAGAACGTGGTCATCTCGACCCAGCACACCGCCGACGTCTCCCACCGCCAGATCGAGAAGTTCTGCGTCGAACAGGTCATCCGCAAGGTCCTCCCGAAGGAACTCGTCGGCAAGCAGACCGAGTACCTGATCAACCCGACCGGACGCTTCGTCGTCGGCGGACCTCAGGGCGACTGCGGCCTCACCGGCCGCAAGATCATCGTCGACTCCTACGGAGGCATGGGCCGCCACGGCGGCGGCGCCTTCTCGGGCAAGGATCCGACCAAGGTCGACCGTTCCGCGGCCTACATGGCCCGCTGGGTCGCCAAGCACATCGTCGCGTCCGGCGCCGCCGAACGCTGCGAACTGCAGGTCGCCTACGCCATCGGCCACCCCGAGCCGACCAGCATCCACCTCGACACCTTCGGCACGGGCGAGATCCCCGACGAGCAGATCCTCGCCGCGGTGAAGAAGGTCTTCCTCTTCAACCCGGCCGAGATCATCCGCCAGCTCGACCTCCGTCGTCCTATCTACCGCGCGTCCACCCATTACGGCCACTTCGGCAAGAAGGGCCTGCCCTGGGAAGTCACGTCTAAGATGGCCGCCTTCCACAAGGCCCTCAGCCAGTAAGCCCCGCTTACTTCCCTATACTCCAAACTCCATACTCGATACTCTCATATGGCCACCACCCTGTCTTCCTCCAAAAAAATCACCGACTTCAAGGTCGCGGACCTCGGCCTGGCCGAGTGGGGCCGCAAGGAGCTCCAAGTCGCCGAGCACGAGATGCCCGGCCTCATGGCGCTGCGCAAGAAGTACGGCAAGAAGAAGCCCCTCAAGGGCGTCCGCATCGCCGGCTCCCTGCACATGACCATCCAGACGGCGGTCCTCATCGAGACGCTCGCCGAGCTCGGCGCCGACGTCCGCTGGGCCTCGTGCAACATCTTCTCCACGCAGGACCACGCCGCCGCGGCCATCGCCAAGGCCGGCATCCCGGTCTTCGCCTGGAAGGGCGAGACCCTCGTCGAATACTGGGAGTGCACCATGCAGGCGCTCACCTGGCCCAACGGCGACGGCCCTGAGCTGATCGTCGACGACGGCGGCGACGCCACGCTCCTCATCCACAAGGGCTACGAGCTCGAGAACGGCTCCAAGTGGGCCTGGTCCCCGTCCGAGTCCGAGGAAGAGCAGATCATCAAGAACCTCCTCAAGAAGGTCGCCAAGGAGAAGCCCGGCCACTGGCATAAGGTCGTGAAGAGCTGGAAGGGCGTCTCGGAAGAGACCACCACCGGCGTGAAGCGCCTCTACCGCATGCTCGAGGACGGCTCCCTGCTCGTCCCGACCGTCAACGTCAACGACACCGCCACCAAGTCGAAGTTCGACAACCTCTACGGCTGCCGCGAATCCCTCGTCGACGGCATCAAGCGCGCCACCGACGTCATGGTCGCGGGCAAGGTCGCGCTCGTCATCGGCTACGGCGACGTCGGCAAGGGCTCGGCCCAGTCCCTCCGCGGCCTCGGCGCCACGGTCCAGATCGCCGAGATCGACCCGATCTGCGCCCTCCAGGCCGCGATGGAGGGCTACCGCGTCGTGACCGTCGAGGACACGCTCGGCACTGCCGACATCTACGTCACCGCCACCGGCAACAAGGACATCATCACCCTCGAGCACATGCTCAAGATGAAGGACCAGGCGATCGTCTGTAACATCGGCCACTTCGACAACGAGATCCAGGTCACCCGCCTCAACGCCTACAAGGGCGTGAAGAAGGACACCATCAAGCCGCAGGTCGACCGCTACACGTTCAAGGACGGCCGCCAGCTCTACATGCTCGCCGAAGGCCGCCTCGTGAACCTCGGTTGCGCCACCGGCCACCCGTCGTACGTGATGTCGACCTCGTTCACCAACCAGGTCCTCGCCCAGATCCACCTCTGGGAGACGCGCGCCACGGCCAAGCCTGGCGTGGTCGTCCTGCCGAAGCACCTCGACGAAGAAGTCGCCCGCCTCCACCTCGGCAAGCTCGGCGCCAAGCTGACCGTCCTCTCCAAGGACCAGGCGGCCTACATCGGCGTCAACCAGTGCGGCCCGTTCAAGCCCGACAGCTATCGTTACTGAGCGCGGCGTGAGACGCCGCGAGGGGACACGTGGGCAAGGGGACACGTGGACACGGGGAATTCAAGAGGGCGCCTGCGGGCGCCCTTTTTGTTTGGGTAGGGTCGGGACCGCGTCGCGATCTAGCTGTATCGAGGCAGGGACCGTACCACGTGCTGTCCTAGGTGTCTTGGGTAGGGTTGAGCGGCCCGCTCAACCGCGGCTGACCGGGCCGGTCAGCCCCTACCTCGCGACAGAAGCCCAAAGGGAGACCGGAAACCGGACAGAATGCTGCGGGCATGAAAGCACTCCCGGGTGACAGCCATCGGGGTCCAGCCTTGGCGGTAGCTTCATCCATTCAGCCCTCCACTCAGCCCTCTACGCAGCCCTCCATTCTGCTCTCTTTTTTAAATGCCTCCCGCCGCCTGAAGTCCGTCTTCCACATTGGCACCTTTGCACAGGCCGCAGGCCGATTTGCACTTTTGCACCTGTGCGGTGCAGTCCGGGTAAACTGGCCCTAGCCCTAGCCCCAGCTCTAGCCCTAATCGGTCACCCTTGCCCCCGTGTCTTTCGCCTATACTCCATGCTCGATACTCCCTACTCTCCGTCTTCAACGATGCTTCCCCGTCGCGCCGCGCAGATCGCCGTCGGCCTCGGCCTCTTGGCCGCGGGGTTCTGGCTCGTGCGCGACAGATCCTGGGAACGTTTCCGTAAGCCGCCGGTGACCGTCGCCAAGCCGGCGATCAAGCCGCGGAGCGCCGCCGACCTCATCCCGCAATTGACGGCGCCGCCCAAACGCCAAGTCGTGACGGTAAAGGACATCATGGCCGGCAAGGTCCCGACGCTGAGTCCGGCCGAGATCGACGTCTTCCTCCGCGACCAAGGACGCACCGTCCAGAACCTGCTCGCCGCCTCCCGGCTGCTCAAGGACCTGAAATACGCGCGCGAAGCCGCGAGCCTCGAGCCCGGGAATCCGCTGGCCCGGCTGGAGCTCGCCCTGCGCGGCGAGACCACGGAAGAGAAGGGCGCCGCGCTCGCCGCTTTCCGGAAGGCCGCCCCGGACAACTCCCTCGGCGACTACCTCGCCGCGCATCAGGCGTTCGAGTCCGGCGACACGGGCGCGGCCGGCGCCGCCCTCATCCAGAGCCTGGATAGCCCGCTCTTCGCTGATTATTCCCAACAGATCGTCGATGGCTCCGAGCAGGCTTTTCTCAGCGCCGGTTACGAGCCGCAGGCGGCTTCCGTCGCCGCGATGTTCTCGCTCACCCTCGAACGCTCGCAGGCGCTCATGGGCATGGCGGACCAGCTCAAGGGGCTGCAGGACGAATTCATCCGCACGGCCGACTTCGACGCCGCCGAGCCGACGGTCGTCATCGGCCTCACCCTCGGCCAGCGCCTCCAAGAGCAGGGCCCCTATCTGATCGATCAGCTCATGGGCATGTCCATCGAGCGGAAATTCCTCCAGCAGCTCGACCCGCAGACCGCCGCCGGACCCGGCGGGCAGACGGTGGCCGCGCGCCTCGAGGCGATTGATTCCGCTTATCGCGAGATCCGGACCCTCTCCGGCGGTTTCGCCGAGACCATCGCCACGATGGACGACGCCACGCGCGGCCAGTATCTCGCCAAGATGAAGGCCGAAGGCGAGCTCGCCGCCCTGCGCTGGGTCGCGGCCCGGAAGTGAAGGCGAAAGCCGCGAGTGTATCGAGTATCGGGGGAGTGATGTCTTTAGGTAGGGCTGACCGGCCCGGTCAGCCATGTCTCGAGGTAGGGACGCGATGACATCGCGTCCGCCCTGTTTTGTGGCAGGGTCAGCGCTGCGTGCTGACCTAGGGAGTTCGCCGCAGGGGAACGCAAGGTGGGGGCGCGATCCATCGTGACCTTCGGCGTGGAGGGCGCGGCGTAGCCGCGCTCCTACCTCTGGCCGCCCTGCGGCGGCCACACCCGATGCAACTAGGTCAGCACGCGGTGCTGACCCTACCTCGATACAGCTATGTCGTGACGCGGTCCCGGCCCTGCCCAAGCAAAAAGGCGCCTGACGGCGCCTGTTCATTTCCCCGTGTCCCCTTGCCCGCGTGCCCCTCGCGGGCGCAATGCGCCCGCGCTCAGATCTTCTCCAGCGACCAGGGCTTGCGGAGCTCGCGCGAGAGCATCGCGGTCGCGCCGGCGTCGTCGATGAACTTGCCCGCGGCGCCGTCGAAGCGGAGCTTGCGGCCGGTGAAGACCGCGGCGTTGCCGAGGTGGCCGATCGTCGTGGTGTGGTGCGCGGCCATGACGTGGGAGATCGGTCGGCGACGCGACTGCACGCAGTCGACGAATTCCTGGAAGTGGTCGGTGGTGCCGGGGCAGCGCCAGGCGTCCGGACCGAGGTCCTTCTCCCAGAGGCCCGGGACGGAGCACTCCTGCTTGCCGCGGGTGACGAAGAGCTCGCCCTTCTCGCCGTGGAAGCGCATGCCCATGAACGAGCTGCTGATGGACATCTGGAAGCCGTCCGCGTAGCCGACGGTGTAGTCGTATTCGGCGTGGGTGTCCCAGGGGCCTTCGCGGAGCTTGCCGGTGCCTTCGACGGACACCGGGAACTCGGCGTCCTTGCCCATCGCCCACGCGGCGATGTCGGGGTGGTGGCACACCCAGTCGAGCAGCATGCCGCCGCCGAAGTTCATGTTCCAGCGCCAGTGGAAGTGGAAGACGCGCGGGTCGTAGGCGAAGTCCGCGGACGGACCGACCCACAGGTCGTAATCGACCTCGGCCGGGGCCTTCTCGCCCGGCTGCGGGGCGGGCGGCATGACCTGCTTGTTCGGGCCGGTGCCGACCTCGACCTTGAGGATCTTGCCGAGCATGCCGTTGCGGACGAGCTCGACGCCGCGGCGGAAATTCGGGGTGGAGCGCTGCCACATGCCCGTCTGCCAGACGCGGCCGTTCTCCTTCACCGCGTCGGCGATGGCCTTGCCTTCGGCCCAGGTCTTCGCGAGCGGCTTCTCCCCGTAGACGTCGATGCCGGCGCGGAGGAGGGCGCAGCTGATCACGCCGTGCCAGTGGTCCGGCAGGCCGTGCACCGCGGCGTCGGGCTTCTCCTTGGCGAGCATCTCGCGGAAATCGACGTACTCCTTCGGCGCGGCCATGCCCTTCTTCACGACGTTCTCGGACGCGGACTTCAGCACGCGGCGGTCGACGTCGCAGACGGCGATCACCTGCACGCCCTTCTTGGACATCAGCTGGCGCATGTCGCCACCGCCTTGGGACTTCAGGCCGATGCCGACGAGCTGGAGGCGGTTGCTCGGGGCGACCGTGCCGTCCTTGCCCAGCGCGGACGCCGGGATGATGGAGGGGAAGCTGAGCGCGGCGCCGGCGAGGGCGGTGTTCTTCAGGAACGAGCGACGAGTGAGGTGGGACATCGTGATAGGGATAGGGGTGGGGGTAGGACAGGTGTAGCGTGGGTTACGTTCCGTGGAAAGAAGGGAAAGCGGGGATGAAAGAGAGGACTGAGTAGAGGGCTGCGTTGAGGACTGCATGGAGGGCTGAATTGAAAAGACGCACTTCAGGTGGCGGGTGGCAGCCCCAGGTGGCTGGTGGCGGGAGAGGTAGGGATGCGATGACATCGAATCCGTTGGGTTTCAGGGCGGACGCGATGTCATCGCGTCCCTACCTCAAGGCCCCCCGGCCAATTATCCGGTCTCCGGTTTCCCCTTGAGATGTCTTCCCTCTGGTCAACCAGTGGCGTACATTCCCAGGTGACGGGTGACAGCCCTCCGGTCCTCAGCCATTCAGGGGTCGGCGATTCAGCCATCGGCCATCGGCTTCTGGATTCGGCCGGACCCGATGCAACTAGGTCAGCACGCAGTGCTGACCCTGCCTCGAGCCCTCCGGTCCTTGGGCTCTTCGCCACCCGCCACCTGAAGTTTGTTTTCCACATTTGCACCTTTGCACAGGCCGCAGGCCGATTTGCACTTTTGCACCTGTGCCATGCAGCCCTGGCCAACTGGCCGCTAGACAACGGGTCAACTAACGGAGTCTCGCCTCGGGTCCTCGGGTCCTCTTATGTTCGGGCCCTCGAACATGCGCTCCCTCTTCGCCCTTCTCCTCGCCTCCACGCTGGCGGTCGCCGCGGACCGTCCGGCCGTCGATCACGCCGTCTACACGGCCGCGCTCAAAGATTTCCGTAAGGGCGCCGCTAAGTCGATCGACGCGCTGAAGAAGTCCGACGCGTCCGTCTCCGTCCGCCTCGCCGCCGTGGATGACGTCCGTGAGCGTCTGGTCGACGAGCCGAACTCACCGCTGACCGGCCAGGTCGCCGACCTGCTCGGCTCGACCGAGGTCGAGATCGCCAAGCTCCTGCTTTCCGCGCTCGCCGAAGCCAAGGCCGCCGGCGCCACGCCGCAGGTCGCCGCGCTTGCCGCCAAGGCGGATTCGCCGCTGCGCGTGCCGGCCGCGCTCGCCCTGGCTGAGGTCGGCGGCGCGAAGGCCGTCCCGGTGCTCGCCGCGCTCGCGAAGGACGCCGCGCTCGCCGACAGCATCCAGGAAGCCCTGCTCAAGGTCGCCGGACCCGGCGTCACCGACGCGTTCGTCGCCGGCATCACCGACGCCAAGTCCGCCGTCGCCGCGCGCAATGCCCTCATCAAGGCCGCGGTCGGCCGCAATCTCCGCTCCGTCGCCGGCGCCTTGTGCGTCGCGATCAAGGAAGAGGCCATGCGTCTCGAATGCCAGAAGGCCTTGCTCAAGCTCGCCCAGCCGGCGGACCTCGCCGCCCTGCGCGACGCCGAGCAGGCCGTGACGAACGAGACGACCAAGGGCGCCCTCGGCCGCCTGATCAAGAAGCTCGAAGCGGCGAAGTGAGCGCGATGCCACTCGAGAGTATGGAGTATCGAGTATAGAGTATCGGCGAAAGACAGCGGGATAGGCCGTTAGTTGATCCGTTGACCCGTTGACCAGTTGGCCAGAGATTGGACGTCTCAAAGGAAACCCGGGGGCCAGATCATCGGCGGGGCTGCCTCGAGGTAGGGTCAGCACTGCGTGCTGACCTAGGTGCCTTTGAGCATGCTGACGGGTGACGGCCATCGGGGCCTCAGCCATTCGGTAGTTGGCTTTTCAGCCATCGGCCGTCGGCTTCGGGTTTCGGCCATACCCGATACAGCTAGGTCAGCACGCAGTGCTGACCCTACCCATATCAGGTGGTAGCGGTAAGCGGTTGGCGGTTAGGAACTCATTTCGGCTTTCAGTCACGGCAGACCGAAGCCGGCGATTTCTGATCAACCGGGCCACTGAGCCTCCGGGCCTCTCGTGCATCGCGTGCCTCCCTTGTCAACCGGCCAACGGGTCAACTAACGGGGCATCATTTACCCGATACTCAATACTCCAGACTCTATACTCTCGTTATACTCTACTTCTTCAGCACCCACCGCACGCCTCCGTCGAGGTGCTTGATGAAGTCCGGTTCCGCGAACGATTCCTTGGTGTGGCCGAGGGCGGTGTAGAACATGCGGCCCTTGCCGACTTCCTTGCACCAGGTCATCGGGTGATGGTCGCCCATCTCCTTGCCCTTCTGCGGGGCGTAGGACTTTTCGTCGATCTCCAGGAGCACGACGTTGTCCTGGGCGAGATTGCGGAAGGAGTACCACTCGTCCTTGCGCTTCCACTCGGCGCCGAGGTGGGCGTTGGCGGGGTGATCTTTGACGATGGGACGCAGGATCGCGACCTGCTGGGCCGGGTGGCCGGCGAAGAGGCCGCCGACCATGTGGGCGAACCACGGCCAGTATTTGTCGGCCGCGCCGGCATCAGAAGCCGCATGCACGCCGACGAACGCGCCGCCGTTCTCCATCCAGGCCTGGAAGGCCGCGCGACGGGCCTCGGCCACCTTGGCGTTGGCGTCCTTGGCTGCCTTGGAAGCGTCCTTGGGCAGGACGTCGCCCATCACATCGCCCGTCGTGCTCATGAACGCCACCACGCGGACCTTGGCCAGATTCTCGGCGGTGAAGACCGCGGCGTCTTCGGTGATCTCGACTTCGAGGCCTTGGGCCTTCAACTGCTGGGCCAACAGGGCGTTGCCGAGCGGGATCGAATCCTTGTGACGGAAGCCGGCGGTCTTCGAGAAGACCAAGGCGCGGTTAGGCTCGGCGGCGAGGGCGGCCACCGAGGCGAGGAGCAGGGCGAGGAGGGGGCGGAGCATTCCCCTAGTTAGGGGGCAAGTGGGCACGTGGGCAAGGGGACACGGGGAGGTGCCTGGGTAGGGCTGACCCGTCCGGTCAGCCTTGTCTTGGGGTAGGGGCGCGATGGCATCGCGTCCGCTCTGAAACCCAACGGATGCGATGTAATCGCATCCCTACCTTTCCCGCCACCTACCACCCGGGGCTTCCACCCGCCACCTGTGTTTTTGGCCCTCCCTATACTCGATACTCCAAACTCCATACTCTCATTTTTCCACTTTTGCACAGGCGGTCGCGACACCGTCGCGCCCCTACCAGTAACTGCCTTGTCAACCGGCCAGCCTGCCAGCGGGTTCCCTCGAGGATTTCATCCATTCAGCCCTCCATGCAGTCCTCAACTCAGGCCTCCACTCAGTCCTCCCCATTCATCTCATTTTCCTTTCCCACCTTCATCCCTCCGCCACTCTCGCCCCATGTCCGAAATCCTCCTGACCCTCCGCGAAAGCAAGACCTCCCCGGTCGGCTCGCGCTTCCAGGCCATCTGCGCCCTGGGTGACATCGCCACCAAGACCGCCAAGACCGGTTCGACCTATTACGAGGCCGTCATCGCGGACGCCACGGACGACATCAAGATCCGCGTCTTCGGCGATTCCCCCGTCAAGCCGGTGCTCGTCACCCTCAAGGCCGGCGCGGTCGTCCGCGTGGGCGGGGTCGTCGGCGATTTCAACGGCCGCCCCGACCTCAAGGTGGATGCCCTCGCCCCGGTCACCGACGCCGAGCGTTCCGACCCTGCGATCATGGGGCGCCTCACGCCGGTCTCGCAGCATGACCCCGTGAAGATGAAGGCCGACCTGCTCGGCATCGTCAGCCGCATCCCCCACGCCGGCCTGCGCGCGACCGTCGAATCCGCTTTGGAAGAGCACGGCGAGCGCTTCTACGACGCCGTCGCGGCCCTCGGCATGCACCATGCCTACCGCCATGGCCTGCTGGAGCACACCCTGCGCATGGCCAAGTGCGCCGAAGCCCTCCTGCCGCTCTATCCGAAGGTCGATCATTCCCTCTCCGTCGCCGGCATCGTGCTGCACGACATGGGCAAGGTGCAGGAGTATTCGCGCCTCGAGCCCGGCATGGCCAAGGCCGGTTTCACCCGCGCCGGCAACCTGCACGGCCACCTCGTCCTCGGCGCCTTCATCGTGCGCGCCCACGGCACCAAGGTCGGCCTCGAAGCCTCGCTGATGGAGCGTCTCGAGCACGTCATCCTCTCGCATCACACCATGCGCGAATACGGCGCCTGCGCCACGCCTTCCACGCCGGAGGCCGTGTTCGTGGCCCGCATCGACGACATGGACGCCAAGCTGTCCGCGGTGGAGGAAGAACTGCGGAAAGCCCCGCCTGGCGCGGAGTTCATGCCTCTCCGCGCGATCGACGGCCAGCTGCTGATCACCCCGCCCAAGACCGGAGCCTGAACGATGCGCCTCGAAGAGCTGGACTTCGACCTCCCGCCCGAACGCATCGCCGCCACGCCCGCCGCGCGGCGCGACGCCTCGCGCCTGCTCGTCGTGCGCCGCGCCACGCGGACGATCGAGCATCGCCGTTTCAGCGACCTGCCGGAGCTCCTGCCGCCGGGCACCGTGCTCATCCGCAATAACGTCTCCGTGCTGAAGGCACGCCTCTTCGGCGTGCGTCCCACCGGCGGCAAGGTCGAGTGCCTGCTCCTGCGTCCGACGCTCGATCCGCTCGAATGGTGGTGCATGCTCCGGCCCGGCAAGCGCGCCGGCGACGCCGCCGGTTTCCTCGTCGACGGCCGACGCGCCGTCGCGGTCGAGAACGCGCACGGCGAATACCGCGTGCGCTTCGACCTCCCGCCCGGCGAGACGGTGCAGGACCTCGCCGAACGCCTCGGCGAGATCCCGCTGCCGCCTTACATCGTCGAAGCGCGCAAGGAGCGCGGGCTCGCGCCCACGGACGATGCCGAGCGTTATCAGACCGTCTACGCGGACCCCAAGGCCGCGCGGGCGGCGGCCGCGCCCACGGCCGGGCTGCACTTCACGCCGGAGCTGCTGGAGATCCTCAAGGCGCGCGGCCATGAGGCGTTTGATCTCGTGCTCGATGTCGGCCCCGGGACCTTCCAGCCCGTCACCGCGACGGACATCACCACGCACGTCATGCACGCGGAGACCTACCGGATCCCGGCCCGGACCCTGCAGGCCCTGCGGGAGCGCCGTCCCCGTCTGGCGATCGGCACCACGTCCGTGCGCGCCAGCGAAGACGCCCTGCGGAAGGTCCCCGGGTTCGCCCACGAGGGCGACTTCGTCTCCGAGGCCTCGATCTACATCCAACCCGGCGACACCCTGGGCTGCTGCGAGCACCTCCTGACCAACTTCCACCTCCCCAAGTCGACCCTCCTCTGCTTGGTCGGGGTCTTCCTGACCCCGGGGGACCCCTCCGGGGTGGCCTGGCTGAAGGAAATCTATGCCGAGGCCATCCGGCAGGAATACCGGTTCTTCAGTTACGGGGACGCCATGTTGATCCTTTAACGGTTAAAATCGCTCATTTAATCATTAAATGATTATTTCGTTCATAAAATACCCCACGGGGACTTCTGGCCCCTTGACC
>Ga0194123_10001031_pt1 | contig 45168 bp, 27 predicted proteins | sample TA2MahsurfametaG_5_FD_155479 | JGI IMG/M metagenome (GOLD analysis project Ga0194123, IMG submission 155479) | Freshwater microbial communities from Lake Tanganyika, Tanzania - TA2015023 Mahale A surface | ecosystem: Environmental > Aquatic > Freshwater > Lake | place: Tanzania: Lake Tanganyika... | reverse complement strand
AATACAATCCAATCCAATCCAATACAATCCAAATATTATTAATATATAAAAATACATAACATTATATTAATAATATAATCACCTTCTCTTAATTATTCGGCTTTTATTCACTTTTGTCTTAGTAAATTTATATTTACTTGTTTTTTTAAAACCTTCTTTTGGAATATATCTAAAAAAGTTCATATTATAGAGTCTGGATTTGCGCGAAAGTTCATGGTTTTTAACTTTATCGTATATTTTTACCTTTTCTTCGCGTATATCTTCTAATGTTTGTTGTTTGCCATAGCATGTTACACTAAATCGCTTTAACAACCCTCTTTGTTCTAAACGATTTTTGATTTGAACTTTAAATAAATATTCAGAAAGACATAATAGACGGTTTTCATCATAATAAGGTCTATTTGCGTAAATAAAAATTAAGTAAAAACTCAAAATAGTGTCAATAGAGGCAACTTTGATTTTGCGCCCTTGTAGACTAATAATATTATAACTATGACAAGCAACCGTTTTGTAAATAAACGCAATTGCATCATTATTAACAATTATTTCACAATGGTCGTCTACATATTCACCAATAGGCTTCTTTTTTCTAATAACAACATTTTTAAAGCCTTCATAATTAAGTTGTTCTTTTAATATTAACGCACTTGACATAGGGTTTTCGCTCAACATATCAAAATCAGGAATAGTATTAACTTGCGAGCGTTCTTTTTTGGGCATATATTGACTATAAAGTGACGCAGCATAACCACCAAAAAACACTAATCCTTGATTAATAAATGATGTTTTACAAACTTCATAAATTTTGTCTCGATCGCTATCTGAACCATCATAGTCTCTCTGAAATTGTATAGATTTACAAAGCTCTCCTTTTAATGGATAATTTTTGTTTAATAAAGTAATGCGTTTTAATATTTTTTCCCACCGTGTTACATCTCCCATTGGTCTTGACAATTCAACATACATAGCCATACGCAAATAGTTAGGAGGGCAATAATTTATAGCATTTATTTTAATAGCTTTTTTGAACAAGTTTTTAAACAATGTTTTGTCTAAATAAGTTATGTCAGCAATAGGAATAAAATTAACAAACACTTTATATGTTCCCGCATGAACTGATGATTTTGCCTCAACTTCTTCATAACCAGCTTTATAATATATATTTGTTAATTTTGTGGCATATTCCATTGCTAATGGCGTAAAAAAATCATAGTCAGGTATTTCAATATCTTTGTTATAAAATCGGTCTTGTTCTGGTAATATATTATTTACAGCCGTTCCGCCGTAACATAGTGTATTATGTGTTCTTAAAAATTCTTCTAATATTTCTATTATTTTTTTTATAGTATCAGATTGCACTAATTTTTTACCTACTTCATAAGTAGCACTATCAATAGCATTTCGTAATATTTTTAATTCTTTTTCTTCAAAAGATTTCATAATAAATTATATAATATAGTGTGTTATTATAATATTTTTTTATTTTATAGAAAACAAAAATAGAAAACAAAAAATAGAAAATAGAAAATAGAAAATGATAGTTATTATTATTGCTGTGATAATAGAGTTTGTAATGTACCAGCAACATCTTCTACTGGTCTATGACTTGTAAAAGGAATAATAGCAAAACTAGTTGGAACATTCGCAATTAAATGATTAGGTTTTAAAATCCATGAATAGTTTCCGTTATTTGTAAATTGTGCTACATAGCTTTCTAAATTCGCATCTTTGGTTTGATATTTCATAGCTATAGCATTACAACCGAAACCATATGCTGACGCAAACTCATTGTTATTTACATAATTATTTAAATTTGGCAATACAATAGTAAAACTTCTTTTTGTTTCATCTATGAATTGAGCTGTTTTTCCCGCAATTTCAGTATATCTATATGTTTTACAATAAGCACTTTTTCCCTTTAAATTAATATAAGTTTTTAATTTTGCTAATACATTATTTGTTTCTATTATATTATTTGATGGATAAAAATCACATATAATAATAACTGTTTTATATAAATCTTTCATTTGGACGTTTAATATTGAGCCGGTTGTATAATTATGTTGTTTCATTATGCGAAAAGTATTACTGTCCGTATCTGAAGTAGCTAGGTCTAAGTATTGTTCAAATAGTGCACCCATTTTTTCTAACATAGTCAAATTTGTGCTCATAACCCGAAAATTTAGAATCAAAGGATCACGACTACAATTGGTATGAATAGCATCAAACGCACGCGTTGTAACACTACTTAATACATCACCTAAGTCTAAAGAGTTATAGGTTTCTTTTATATAGTTGCTATTTGCTGTAGATGAAGCCACTATTGGTTTATTATTGTATGAATAAATTTCAAAATCTAAAAACCGACATCCATTAGTAATCGTTTTTTCTAAAGCACACAAATTTACAAAATTATTTTTATAGCCATCACCGCAACAACAATTATAAGCACTTTTAACATAATAATTTTTAAATATAGAATTAGATACATCAAATTCAGTTGTAGTTAAGTCCGTTGCGCTACTTGCTTCTACAGTATTAGCACTTGTAAAATAAGATTTTCCAATATTAGCCCTATAATATTTCTCTAATCTATCACATGTTCGTTGTTCTAATGCTAGTCTATCATATATCCAACCAAATAATATTAACAATATTAAAATGACAATACTCATTGTCATATACAAATATATTGATTGAGTACTATTATTAGGGTCACTACCAAAATAATCTTTAAAAAAGATTTTAGACATTTCATAAAAACTAGTATTTTTATCTTTATTAGTTGTGTCGCCCATATTTATATATTAAAACATTTAATTTTAACTAAAATACTTTAGTAGTTAATTAATTAACTAATTAATTAATTAACTAATTAACTAATTAACTAATTAACTAATTAACTAATTAACTAATTAACTAATTAACTAATTAGTTAAATATTAGTATAAAATTATTATAGTATATAAATTATTAGACTATGGCGGGTGGACTATTAAACTTAATAGCTATTGGCGACCAAAATGTTATGTTGACAGGTAATCCTACTAAAAGTTTCTTTAAATCTACATATTCAAAATATACTAATTTTGGGTTACAAAAATTTAGATTAGACCAAGTTGGACAAAAAGAATTGGAGGTTTCAAAATCTACAACTGTCAGTTTTAAAATAGAACGTTATGGTGACTTATTGATGGATACTTATTTAGTACTAAAATTACCAGCAATATGGAGCCCAGTATATTATTATAATAAATATAGTGATATTAGTGCTGTTTATAGACCATACGAATTTAAATGGATTAAGCATATTGGATGTCAAATAATGGAAGAAGTTAAAATAATGATTGATGGAATAACTATTCAAAAATTTAGTGGTACTTATTTACAAAATGTTGTTGAACGCGATTTTGATTCTCATAAAAAAGAGTTATTTGATATTATGACAGGAAATATTAGCGAACTAAATGACCCAGCTAATTTTAATAACCGAAACAATAATTATCCGAATGCATTTAATATAAATGGAACAAATACTGATGTAAGCGGGATTGAACCATCTATAAGAGAATACAATTTATATATACCAATTAACAGCTGGTTTACAATGTCCTCTTTTATGTCATTTCCCTTAATATGCTTACAATATAGTAATTTGGTTATTGATTTTAAATTGCGACCATTACAAGAGTTGTTTACTATTAAAGATGTATTATACGATATGAGTGTAAATACTTACAAAATAACTAACTATAATAATATTCCTCAAATACATCCACTTCAAACAACATTAGAATATCAATTTAATAGATTTATTAATCCGCCGCCATACAGGGATATATCTGGAGACAGTTATATTAATTTGACAAATAGAATAAATAGTAATATACATTTACTATGTACTCAATGTTTTCTTGATAATGCCGAACGAGAAATGTTTGCCAAAAATAGTCAAAATTATTTAATTAAAGAGGTGAAAGAATATAGTTTTAAAGAAGTTATTAAGACTAATAAAATTAAATTAGAATCAAACGGCTTAATTAGTAGTTGGATGTGGTATTTTCAAAGAAGTGATGTTAAGAAGCGCAATGAATGGTCTAATTATACTAACTGGCCTTATGAAAATAGTATTCCAAATGATTTGAAAAAAATCACAACACCAGACTTATCTTATGTATATTATAGTCCTCATTTTACTTATAGTGGTGATATTTCCAAAAATATATATTATACTGGGTATAGTCCGTCTATTTACGAACAAACCAATGTATGTGAAATTATGAAAAATTTTGGTATACTATGTGACGGCAAATATAGAGAACAAACATTTGATAGCAGCGTATTTAGCAGACTAGAAAAATATAATAAGTCAAACGGCTCCAATTCGAAAGTTGGTTTATATTATTATAATTTTGCTTTAACGACAGACCCTTATAAATTACAACCAAATGGTGCGTTTAATACAAATAAATTTAAAACGATTGAATTTGAATATAACAATTATGCTAATCCACCTTTTGATAGTAGCAATATTGAGTTTACAACTATTTGTGACCCAGCAACCGGCGCAATAATAGCAACATCAAAAGACCCTACAAACATTTATAAATATTATTATAATTTGTATATAATGGAAGAAAAATACAATTTATTAATTTTTCAAAATGGTTTTGGTGGGCTCTTATATAATAGCTAAATCTATGTATTATAACTTGTATATTATATAACTTATGATAGCTTATGCTAATTTAATTTTTGGAACTTTTCGTGTTCCATTATTTTTCGCTTTAAGTGCTAATTTTAGTGCTTTTGAATTTGATGAACAACCATGTTCCAATATTTTATAATCTATTGCTGCTGCTTTGCCTCCACTAATAGCACTTGCTAAACGCGCATAGCCCCAACTATGTGCGCTTTGATTTGGACGTGACCCAGAAGAATAATATGCGCCGCGACCCTTTTTAACAATTTGTAATAAGGCATTTTTAGAACAACCCGTTGCACTTACTAAGTCAGAATTTATTGCTATATTTTTTAGTTTATACAACTTTTGTGCTTTTGCTATATGAGCTGATTTTTTGGATTTATATGAGTCAACATTTTTTCGTGTTAAATAACGCTTCTTTTTATATGCATTACGTGAGGCTTTTAATTGTTTAATTTGTAGTTTTTTATCTTTTAAACTAAGACGACGAGGTAAGTATTTAATAGGTATATTTATCATTTTTTATTACTATTATACTATTATACTATTATACTATAATATTTATTATATATAAAAATATTATAATATGAATAAAAGTATGAATAAAAGTATGAAAGAAAAAATCATAAAATTTGAAAAAGGGCCACCCGGAAAAAAATACACAGCCTTTGTCCAAAATAAGACAACCAAAAAAATACGCAAAATACATTTTGGAGCATCAGATTATCAACAATATAAAGATAGAACTCCGCTTAAATATTATTCGCATAAAAATCATAATAATAGAAAACGAATGCGCAATTATTTTAATAGACATTCTGGAACCAAAAAAAGAGGTGAAGCAATTAGTTTAGAAAAGAAAAAATCGCAAGGCTATTATAATGCTAAAATATTGAGCCATGTATATTTATGGTGAAATTACTGTTCTAAAACTAGATTTATTCTAGGAAATACCAAATGTACAAGTGAGAAGTTGTCCTGAAAATAATGTAGATATTATGTATCTTAACCAATACGCATTTAACACATTATCAAAAATAGGTTGTGGTGTTCCTATATTTGGTGTAAAATCTATATTAAATATATATTTATTAGGATCAGATATAATACATATATCTAAATAACTTGAAGGGTTTCGTAAACTAATAGCAAAAGAGTTAGTTGGATTGGATACATTAGTTGCTATAACAGATACAGCTGTCCTAATATATATATAAAAATTTCCCGAACCAGAAGTTCTACTAAATAATATATTACCATACCAACCAGAATCAACATTAATAACAACACTAGCATTTTGCTGAATGCCTATACTATTAGTTACAACTAAAGTGTATGTTGTTGTAGTTGTTGGATTTACTGTGTATGCTGTGTTTGATATAATAGATTGGTTTTCTACTGTTGCACCTCCATTAATTGTTACTCTTGTAGCATTAGTAAATACCGGAATTAGTGTAGTTGAACCATTTCGACTAATATTAGCATTAGTTGTTGTAATTTAAGCAGTAGGATTTGGAATTTCATTAACAGTCAGTGTTAAATTACTATAGCCTGTATTGTAATACTTATCGGCCACTATATCCAACTTATTACTTAGTCCTGAACCATTTTTGTTTAAACTGATATCAAGTGTACTTTCAGCAATCAATCGACTCGCTACACCATATCCATAAACTGTAAATATATTTGTTCGACTACTTAGAACAGGTTTCCAATTAATACCATCAGGTGAGAAAGCAATAGTATTATTTTGATATCCTACTGCGACCCACATAGTTCCATTCCACGCTACACCATATCCTACGACTGAAATTATATCATTTGTTTGGCTCAGGGCTGATGTCCAATCAATACCATTACTCGAGTAAGCAATAGTGTTTCCTCCATATCCTACAGCGACCCACCTAGTTCCATTCCACGCCACACCTTCTCCATCATATGTAAATATATTAATACTAGAACTTCCAACAGGGTTCCAATTAATACCATTAGATGAGTAAGCAATCCTATTATTTCCTGCTCCTACTGCTACCCACATATTACCGCTCCACGCTACACCTTTTCCTGTTGAAAATATATTGATACTACTAGTTCCAACAGGGTTCCAATTAATACCATTAGTCGAGTAAGCAATACTATTACTTCCTTCTCCTACTGCTACCCACATAGCTCCCTTGGCATTATACGCTATACCCCTTCCAATTGTAAATATAGTTGTACTATTTGGAACGGGGTTCCAATCAATACCATTAGTCGAGTAAACAATAGAGTTCACTCCTTGTCCTACGGCGACCCACATAGTTCCATTCCACGCTACCCCACGTCCAAAAATTGTAAAAGTATTGGTGTTAGTGTTTGAAATACCAGTCCAAGTAATACCATTATACGAGTAAGCAATAGAGTTCCTTCCTTCTCCCACAGCGACCCACATAGTTCCATTATGCGCTACACCATGCCCCTTGATTGTAAATATATTTATACTACTATCTTGAACTGCCTTCCAAGTAATACCATAACGATCAGTCGAGTAAGCAATAGAGTTCATTCCTTCTCCTACTGCGACCCATCCTACATCATCCAACATATTTTGAGTCTTCATAAAAACACCACCTATACCCGCATTCCATGCTACACCTCTTCCAGTTGAAAATATATTGGTACTACTATTTTGAACCACATTCCAATTAATACCATTAGATGAGTAAGCAATAGAACAGGTTCCAGTTCCTAGTGCGACCCATAGCGTTCCATTCCATGCTACCCTAACTCCATATGAAAATATATTGCTTATACTATTTTGAACCCCAATCCAAGTAATACCATTATACGAGTAAGCTATACTATAATTTACTACTGGTCCGGTCTTTCTTCCTCCTACTGCAACCCAAGTAGTTCCATTCCACGCTACATCACTTCCACTTGAAAATATAGCGGTACTACTATCTTGAACCACATTCCAATTAATACCATTAGATGAGTAAGCAATACTATATGTTCTCTCCCCTACTGCGACCCATAGTGTTCCATTCCACGATACACTTCTTCCAACTTGAAATATAGTGGAACTACTATCTTGAACCCCATTCCAATTAATACCATCAGACGAATAAGCAATACTATAATTTCCTTCTCCTACTGCGACCCAAAGAGTTCCATTCCATGCTATACCTTTTCCACCATATGTAAAGGTATTGGTACCGCTATATTGAACCCCATTCCAATTAATACCATCATACGAGTAAGCAATTCTATTATTTCCACTTCCTACGGCGACCCACATAGTTCCATTCCACGCTACATCCCTTGACTCCTCTGTAAAGATAGTGTTACCGTTTACAGACGGCGTCCAAGTAATACCATCATATGAGTAAGCTATTCTATTATTTCCACGTCCTACTGCGACCCATAGCGTTCCATTCCATGCTACCCTAACTCCATATGATAATATAGTATTACCACTTGACGACCCAGTCCAAGTAATACCATCATACGAGTAAGCTATACTATAATTTCCTTCTCCTACTGCGACCCAAAGAGTTCCATTCCACGATACACCTGTTCCAACTTCAAATATAGTGGGATTACTATATGGAACTCCTTTCCAATTAACACCATTAGATGAGTAAGCAATACTATAATTTCCAAATCCTAATGCGACCCAAAGAGTTCCATTCCACGATACACCTATTCCAGCTTCAAATATAGCGGAACTACTATCTTGAACCCCATTCCAATTAATACCATTAGATGAGTAAGCAATACTATAGGTTCCTTCCCCTACTGCGACTGTTAAATTAGATGGAAATACAATGCGATTTGGACGGTCTGAATTAAATGCTATACCGATTCCATAAGTTGAAAATAGATTGTTACTAGTACTTGAAACCCCAAACCAAGTAAATCCATCATATGAGTAAGCAATTTTATTTGTTGTTCCTGCTCCTACTGCGACCCACATAGAACCGTTCCATGCTAGACCCAATCCATAAGATGTAATTATATTGGTATATGAACTCAAAACTGCCCACCAATTAATACCATCATACGAGTAAGCAATTCTATTATTTCCACTTCCTACGGCGACCCACATAGTTCCATTCCACGCTACATCCCTTGACTCCTCTGTAAAGATAGTGTTACCGTTTACAGACGGCGTCCAAGTAATACCATCATATGAGTAAGCTATTCTATTATTTCCACGTCCTACTGCGACCCACATAGTTCCATTCCACGCTATCCCAAATCCAATTGTAAATATAGTTGTACTATTTGAAGACGCTGTCCAAGTAATACCATCAGATGAGTAAGCAATAGAGTTTGTTCCTTCTCCTACTGCAACCCAAATAGTTCCATTCCACGCTGCCCGAAATCCATTAATTGCAAATATATTAACACTAGTACCTGAAAGACCAAACCAATTAATACCATCATACGAGTAAGCAATCCTATGGGTTCCTTTTCCTAGTGCTAACCAAAGAGTTCCGTTCCATGCTACACCAAATCCCTCAGTTGATAATATAGTATTACCACTTGACGACCCAGTCCAAGTAATACCATCATACGAGTAAGCAATAGAGAACGTTCCTTTTCCTGCTGCAATCCACATAGTTCCATTATATGCTACACCATGTCCATTATTTGTAAATATACTATTACCATTTGCAGACGGCGTCCAAGTAATACCATCAGATGAGTAAGCAATAGAACAGGTTCCAGTTCCTACTGCGACCCAACGATTAGGAATACTCTGACCAAATGTATATACTTGTTGAATATTGGCTACATTGTCTATTTGCGCACGAATATTACTCTTTGTAAGTGTTGTTGGAGTTGTGTATATTATTGATTTTTTTATAGAAGTTAGACCGCTTCTAGGAAAATTAAGGTTTATAGAAGGGTTGCTAGGAACGAATGCGTTATACGCTTGTCCGTTTATTGTATTAACATTTAAGTCATTAGTAAATACTTTGTTAAATTTCTTTGTTAAAGAACCTAAATTAGAACTACTATCGCCTAAAGGTATTATATTACCACTTATAGTCATATTAGTAGCACTTACATCATTTATATATGCGTTGCCCCACGGTCTTCCAGATAGACCGATAGTTCCTTTATTAGGAACTAGCGGATTTAAATTGGTGCTTACATCAATATTTATAGCACTTACATCATTTATATATGCGTTGCCCCACGGTCTTCCAGATAGACCGATAGTTCCTTTGTTAGGAACTAGCGGATTTAAATTGGTGCTTATATCAATTGAACTAACGCTTACATCATTTATATAAGCATTGCCCCACGGTCTATTAGTAAGACCTAATGTTCCTTTATTAGGAACCAGTGGATTTAAATTAGTGCTTACATCAATATTTATAGCACTTACATCATTTATATATGCGTTTCCCCAGCGTTTATCAGAAAGACCTAATGTTCCTTTATTTGGAACTAATGGATTTAAATTAACACTTATGTCAATAGAACTAACACTTACATCATTTATATAAGCATTACCCCAACGTCTATTAGAAAGCCCAATGGTTCCTTTATTAGGAAGGAGCGGATTTAAATTGGTGCTTATGTCAATAGACGCAACGCTTACATCATTTATATACGCGTTTCCCCATGCTTTATTAACAAGACCAATAGTTCCTTTATTGGGAACTAGTGGATTTAAATTAGTGCTTATGTCAATAGACGCAACGCTTACATCATTTATATATGCGTTTCCCCATGCTCTATTAACAAGACCAATAGTTCCTTTATTCGGAACTAGTGGATTTAAATTAGTGCTTACATCAATAGACGCAACGCTTGCATCAATTATATAAGCATTACCCCATGCTCTATTAACAAGACCAATAGTTCCTTTATTGGGAACTAGTGGATTTAAATTGGTGCTTATATCAATAGATGAAACACTTATATCATTTATATAAGCATTACCCCACGGTCTATTAACAAGACCAATGGTTCCTTTATTTGGAACCAGTGGATTTAAATTAACACTTATATCAATAGATGAAACACTTACATCATTTATATATGCGTTTCCCCATGCTCTATTAACAAGACCAATAGTTCCTTTATTGGGAACTAATGGATTTAAATTAACACTTATATCAATATTTGAAACGCTTACATCATTTATATATGCATTTCCCCATGTTCTATTAACAAGACCAATAGTTCCTTTATTAGGAACTAGCGGATTTAAATTAAGACTTATGTCAATTGAACTAACGCTTACATCATTTATATATGCGTTTCCCCATGCTCTATTAACAAGACCAATAGTTCCTTTATTAGGAACTAGCGGATTTAAATTAGTGCTTATATCAATAGATGCAACGCTTATATCATTTATATAAGCATTACTCCATGCTCTATTAACAAGACCAATAGTTCCTTTATTTGGAAATAATGGATTTAAATTAAGACTTATGTCAATACTAGAAACACTTACATCATTTATATAAGCATTATTCCATGTAGCCCCAATTTCACCTATAGATGGTACTATAGATGAACCGCTAATGGTAGTTGGTATAATGTTAGAACTATATATAGTATTAATATTACCAATCGCCCATCTACTGTTAGTTAGACCAATATATCCATTTCCATTATTAGTAGGATAAATACTATTTGCAGTTATAGTTGTAATATGGCCTTCGCCCCATGCTTTATCAGAAATTCCCAGACTTCCCGAGTTAGCAACTAATGGATTTAAATTGAAGGTTACATCAATAGACGACACACTTATATCTTGTATATAAGCATTGCCCCATGCTTTATTGGCAAGACCGATGCTTCCTTTATTAGGAACTAATGGATTTAAATTAGTGCTTACATCAATAGATGAAACACTTATATCTTTTATATGCGCATTGCCCCATTGTATATTAGGAAGACCGATGGTTCCCGAGTTAGGAACTAGCGGATTTAAATTGGTACTTACACTAATATTAGTCGCGCTTATATCGCGTATATAAGCATTGCCCCAATAGTTAGTAACACTTCCTAGTTTTCGCTCGGGGTTAATGTTAGGGTTAAAAAAATAAGGAATTATATCACTGGTAACTTCTAGTAAATTAATAGTAGAAGTTCCACCACCACTACCACCAGTACTAACAGGAGGATAAGGCAGACCGTTTATTGAATTAACGTTCAAATTATATACAAACATACCACTCCATTTATTTGTTAAAGAACCCAAATTAGAGAATCCATCAGATAAAGGTACTATATTACCACTTATAGTCATATTAGTCGTGCTTACATCATTTATATATGCGTTTCCCCATGGTCTACTAGTAAGACCTAATGTTCCTGAGTTAGGAACACGCGGGTTTAAATTAACACTTATATCAATTGACGCTACACTTATATCATTTATATGCGCATTGCCCCAATGTTTATTGGGAAGACCAATACTTCCTTTATTAGGAACTAGTGGATTTAAATTAACACTGATATCAATACTAGAAACACTTATATCATTTATATATGCATTGCCCCATGCTCTATTAAAAATACCGATGGTTCCTTTATTAGGAACTAGCGGATTTAAATTAACGCTTATATCAATTGAACTAACGCTTACATCATTTATATATGCGTTTCCCCAACGTCTATTAGCAATACCAATAGTTCCCTGATTAGGAACTAATGGATTTAAATTTGAGCTTACATCAATTGAATCAACACTTAAATCGCGTATATATGCGTTACCCCATGGTCTATTAGCAAGACCAATGCTTCCTGTTAAAGGTACTAAAGGATTTAAATTAACACTTACATCTATTAAACTAACGCTAAGGCTGCTTGATGTAATATTTCCACTTATACTAATATTTCCACCTGAACTAATATTTCCACTTATACTAATAGCTCCACTTGAACTAATATTTCCACTTGAAGTAATAGCTCCACTTGAAGTAATATTTCCACTTGAACTAATATTTCCACTTGAACTAATATTTCCACTTGAACTAATATTTCCACTTGAACTAATATTTCCACTTAAAATAGTTCCACTTATACATGTATCTCCTAAAACATGCAAACTATAAACACTACTTGGATCTAAACCAATACCCATTTTATTATTTACTCTGACATGTTTGTTACGAGCTTGTAATATAATATTAGAACAACTATCAATAATCATATTTTCACTTGACAAATTTTGTAAATATGTTGCTGGTATGTTATATATTATAGGAATTTGTGTACCTGTTTTTAATTTATTTAATAATGGATAAACATTAGGTATATTAATAAATGAGGATGAAGACATTTTAATATAGCAAAATATAATTTCACTCATATTAAAACATAATAGTTTTAATATCTAAGCCTTAAATAATTAGAAGCATCAACGTAAATCTCTCCACTAATTAATTGATAAGTAAGCGGAATAGCTCCAACGAGAGGCAAGTTACTTATATCACTTATAATGAGTCGTGGCGTTCTAATATATTGAGGTTTATTAGTAGCAAAATTGCTAATATCAATGGCGTATTCTGGAGCTAAAGTATTTATCCCTATTCTGTTAGCAGATGTATCTATACATATACATTGTTCCATATCATTCGTGCTTATGTCTGCTGTTACATATGAAAAAGCTCCTACAAGTGCATTAATAGAGTCGTCTGACATATTATCTAAAATAACTAAATAGCTTTTATATACATATTTTTCTTAATAATTAGTAAAATATAAAATATAAAATATAAAATATAAAATATAAAATATAAAATATAAAATATAAAATATAAAATATAAAATATAAAATATAAAATATAAAATATAAAATATAAAATATAAAATATAAAATATAAAATAATTTAAAATGCTCTTTCAATAATTGTAATTCTGTTTTCTAAAATACTTATTTTATCAATTAATTCTTGTATTTGAATATTTTGTTTGTTTATGATATTAATTAAATCATAATTTGTTGTTGCATTGTTTGTTATTTCGGCAAAATTTAATACATTTTTAATAGTTTCAACATTATTATCTAATTCTTTCAAAGCTGCTAAACAATATATAAAAATAGAATTATAATTTAAGCTATATGGAGTTTGTTCATTTCCGCTAATTACACTAAATTTGAGTTCTTCAATTTGTTCAACATCTTGGGCTATTAGACCTGCTTCTATTATGTATGGCTCATTCAGTTCTCCTCTATAATGTAGTTCTTTAAAATTGCTTGTTTTCTGGTATATTTGAGGTTTTAATTGTCTAATTGCTAATAAAGCATTAACAATATTTTGTTCATTATGTTTTAATCTATCGTCAGAACGAAGAGTAATAAAACCTGTTCCTACACTATAACCTACTATTGTTGTCCCAGTTCCGGTTGTCCCTGATCCTCTAATATTTAGAGAACCATCTATCCATATATTTCCACTTGTATTTATTGAAATATCACCACCACTTATAGAAGGATAAATAACACGTACATATAAGTTTGGTGAATTTAAAGACCCATCAATTCTTACATTTCCATTAATACTTATATCGTTATTTAAAAATGGTCTAATAGATTTTACATATAAATTAGTAGTACAACTTATATCAATAGAAGTTAAATTAGTAAAATTACCACTAATACAGCTTAAAAATGACGTGCTTATATCTTGACATCTTACTGAACTAGCATCACTAATTCTACATTTACTATTAGTAGTAGTAATTCCACTATTATCAATAGTGGTAGTAATAGTTTTAAAAATAGAACTATTTATTGTGCCGCTAACATCTATTTCATAAGAAGGAGAAGTTATATTTACTCCAATTCTACTATTTTTTGTATCAATGCAAACAACTTTGTCTGTTGGACTAATAATATTATCAACTAAAGCACTAACGCTTGTTACTATTTTATTTTGTGCCGCCATGCTATATAATTATATTTAAGATAATTATATAGTATATTAAACATTATTAAAAACTATTAAACACTATTAAAAACTATTAAAAACCAAATTTTTGTTCTAATGTTTTGTTTGTTTTATTTGAATAAATTGGGTGTTGCATAGGTTTATGCATTGAACTTGCATCTTCTTTATATTTTAAATATGATACGGCTTCATTATAAACACTTGGAATACAATAATTCAAAACATGACTATTTAATTCTTCTATTTGTTTTGGTATATTTATATCTAAATTTTTTGAATATTGCAAATACATTGATCTCATAACTAATACAACTTGATCTTCAGATTGTTTATCTATTAATATACGTTGATTAGATTTGTCATAAACTCCTTTGCGAATACTATTTTGTATTAATTCTATATTGTTCTTAGAAAAATAACTATCCGATAACTTTGATCTTTCAAAATTACCAACTAAAACATTTTGATAATTAGTATTAGTATTTATAGGAATACGATCCATCATAGAAAATTGGGTTGCTATATTTGGACCCATAATATTTACTTTACCGTTATATTGGTTCATAATATGTATTATAAATAATACAATATATTATTTCTAATAATTATTTCTAATAATTATTTTTATTATATTATTATTTACGTTAAATTCATTTACTTCAATTATTAAAATAATATTTAAATAATTAAAATAATTAAATTAATATAATAATATAATAATGTTAACAACATTCAACAAAACTGTACTATTTATTTCTACAATATTATTGATAATAGGATTAGTAATTGTTGCAAATGTTATAATAACAAATAAGTCTAATGAAGAATATCCTCCGGTTGTAAGTGATTGTCCAGATTATTGGGATGTTGATTATGATAGTCAAGGAAAAAAACACTGTAAAAATAATATATTTATAAATGATGGGCTTGCAACAGCAGCTTGCCGATCATATCCACATGCACTGTTTTCTGCAAACGGGTCTTCGTTAGAAGATGTGCTTTGTGAAAAATCTAAATGGGCAAAGGATTGTAATATACATTGGGATGGAATTACAAATAATCCAAATGCATGTGTTAATACAACTATTAATACAAGTTTATTATAACTATTATAACTATTATAACTATAGTAACTATATAAAATTTTATATTTATAATATATATAAATATAAAATTTTATATGACAAATTATGCTACTAACTATTTTGACATTAGTGAAGGTATAACTGATATAAGTCAACTATATGTTCCAGCCCTTAGAGAAAACGTTCCTTGGGGTATTAATTCAACATATATTTATAAAGAAACTACTTTAGCGCCTCAATTTAATAGCGGTGTTAATAAACATTTAGTTATTGAAAATAAAATGTCGACTGGTAATATTATTTTAAAAACACAGACGTCTGGAAGAACTATAATACAAGATAAATTAGATGTTAAAGAAGTACGGTTTAATAATGTGTTGACTGCTACAACTGATTTTTTCCCATTTATGTACAATATTGGAAGTACTATTTATATAAATGGAGGATTAACAGTCAGTGGTGGAAATTTTAATTTGTTTAAAGGAGACACTGGAGAAACTAGTCAATTGAATGAGCCAACAATAATTAATCCTAGAATAAATGGTGGGTTTTTAATTAGCGGTGAAATATTTGGTGCACTAATTAGAAATTCAACAATAAGTGGTGGTTCTATTAATGGTAGTGTTATTATTGATAATTCTATAACAACAAATAAAATTCTTGATTCTAATATTACAGCAAATAAAATTGCCAATGATAATGTTACTACTATTAAAATTGCCAATGATAATGTTACTACTAATAAAATTGCGGATGAAGCAATAACAAATAGTAAAATAGCTGAGGGTACTATTGGTAGTTCTAAATATGGTTTTAAAAGTATTACTAATATTAAAATTGCTGACGGCACTATTGAATATGAAAAAATTGCTCCTGCTACTATTAGAGGAGCAAATATTGCTAATGCTACTATTAAAGGAGAAAATATTGCTCTTGCTACTATTTCAGGAGAAAATATTGCTCCTGGTTCTATTACAGGAGCTAATATTGATATTGCTACTATTAGTATAACAGGAACAAATATTGTTAATAATTCAATTAATTCAGGGCATATAATTGATGGTTCTATTTTAGGAACAGATATTTGTAATCTTACTATTACAGAAAGCAAACTTGCATCTAATTCAGTTAGTACTGTTAAAATAGTAGACAATGCAATAACGAATGCTAAAATACAAGACAATACATTATCCGGGTCTAAGATTACTGACAATACAATTAATAATTCTAAAATAGTAGACAATACAATAACTAATGCTAAAATTTTTCCTGGTACTATTACAGGAACAAGCATTGCTATTAATTCAATTAATTCAGGGCATATAATTGATGGTTCTATTTTAGGAACAGATATTTGTAATCTTACTATTACAGAAATCAAGCTTGCATCTAATTCAGTTAGTAATGCTAAAATAGTAGACAATAATATATCAGGGTCTAAGATTGCTGATAATACTATTAATAATTCTAAAATGCAAGACAATACAATTAATAATTCTAAAATACAAGACAATACAATTAATAATTCTAAACTGCAAGACAATACAATAACTAATACTAAAATACAAGACAATACAATTAATAATTCTAAACTGCTAGACAATACAATAACTAATACTAAAATACAAGACAATACAATAACTACTAATAAAATAGCAGATGCTAATGTTACATATGCCAAATTAAATAGTAATATAACAACTGTTTTAGACGCAAAAGCACCTATTGCAAATCCAACATTTACAGGAAATGTTACAGCAAACAATATTAAAATAAATGGACAAAATAATTCACTAGAATTAGGTGCTGGTGTTGGTAATAAATCAAACCAAGCAGGTCATATTGGTTACAATATAACATATAATGGAATAAATGGTTTAGATATACATGGCGCTTCAATCTATTCAGGTGGTCCAAAATTAGTTAAAATACAGAATCATTTATATATCGACCACGAGGCGGTCAGCGGGTTTAATGCTGTAGGTAGTGGTATGGTTGTTTGCTCCACTCAAGGAAGTAACGGCGAATATGTGACAAATATGAAACCACTTGGTAACACATATATAGAAATGGCTAGATATGTCTTTGATTTTAATACTAATGTACTGCATGGGAGAGGTCTAATTGGCTTTAACTATTTTAATAGTGATATAAGACAAAAAACTAATATTGCAGAACCGCTAATAAACAATGCTTGTGAATATATTAAAAAGATTGAATTTAAAAGCTTTAACTGGAAAGAAAATGTTGATATAAATAAAACAAAATGTGAATTAGGTGTTATAGCACAACAATTGGAAAGTGTTTACCCAAAATTTATAAATATAAATTACGACGAACAAGAGCCTAAAGATGAGACAAAACATAAATCTATAAATACAAATGTATTTTCTACTTTTATGATGAAAGGTATTCAAGAATTAATTTTAGAAAATATACAATTGAAAAAGGAGAATGAAGTAATGAGAAAAGATATTGAATTAATAAAACAACATTTGGGGCTTTAATCAAAAATAATTGAGTTACATTTTATGTTATTTAATTTTATGTTATTTAATAAAATTACATTTTATTTTACTAGTTTTTATATTAATTAAATATAGAAACTAGTTGGTTGTTATGTCAATAACAAATAAATTAGTAGCAAATATAAAACAAACACAAGTCGATATAAATAAGTTTACAGACACATATAATGTTATATGTATTGATACATCTAATAATCGTATTGGTATAAATACTAAAACTCCACGCTATTCTATTGATATATGTGGCACTAATAATAAAATTTTTGTAAGTAATTTAGAAGTGGCACAAAACGCTAATATTTTTTCTATAAGCGGTACTACTATAAATTGTGTTGATGGCAGCTTTACACGCAATTTAGACACAAGCTTTATTAATTTTAAAACTATTAGTGGGTCATTAATAAGAGCAACAACTATTTTAGGAATTTGCGGCGCAATAGTAGATTTAAGTGGTCATAATATTAAACTTAGTAATGAGCTGATAGCAGTTTCTATTAGCGCTGATACTATTAAGGCAAACAGTGTAAGTACTAATATTTATGATGTTGAAACAGGTTCTTTCAATGTTATTAATGTTACAAGAACTAATACAACTACTACTATTACTGGAGGAACTATAGTAGCAGTTAGTATAGTTGCAAATACTATAGATTGCAGTACTTTAACTGCAAACTTTATGCAAAGTGATAGAATAAACTGTGTGCAAACACTTTCAGCTGGAACTGTAAGCACAAATAATTTAATGTCTGCTTCAGGAGAAAAATTTTTTACACTTTCCGGTGGGCTATTCTATTTAGCTACTAGATTAGGAGATCAGAATATAAGTAATATACAAACTTTAATAACTGGCGAAGTAGCTCGCCAATCAAATACTCAAGGTCGGAGACCCCTTATTGAAGCCGACCTGGGGCTTATTGACGATTGTTGTATAAATACTTTACGAGTCACAACCTCTATTAATATTACTGGTAGTTTAATATTACCACAACAAACTTCAGGAACTTCATATAATGGTTCTTATGGAAGTTTAGCAATTAAGAAATTTGGTTTAATAAATAGTTTAACATTATTTAATAGTAATTCAAGATGGTCTAATATTTTTAGTACAACGCATTATGCAACACTCGACTTAAGTGGTACTTCTAATAACAATATAGCAACTTACAGAATAACTACGACCACTAATTCTATTAATTCTATTTTATCTAATTATAGATATATTCCAATAAAATTTAAAACTATAAATAATAGTGCAGCAAAAACACAGTTATTTTCCATTAACAGTTCAAACAAATACATAGAAATAAGTAACACTGATTTGAGTTCAGGAATTTACGAAATAAATGCTAGTGTTACGTTAAGTTATAATAATACTATAAGTGGTGACGTCGAGCCAAATGATTTTACATTTGGATTATATGATAATATAATTTTAGATTTTACTGATGCTAATATTAGTAGTACTATTGAGATTTCTTATAACTATGTAAAAAATAAAAATCTTATATTGGCATTTGATAATAGTTATAATTATTCTAGTGTATCATTACATTATATTGGTCCTTTATATTATACTCCTAATTATAGTGTTAATAATACAAGAGGACTTTGTTATTTGGTAAACTCGCAAAAAGATATTTCCAATTTTAATGTAGAATATTTTAGTTCAACTATTAAACTCCTAAATTATGACACGTAGCATCATTATTTTTTTAATTTTTATAATTTTTTATAATTTTTTATAATTTTTTATAATTTTTTATAATTTTTTATAATTTTTATAATTATTTTTGTTTTAAAATAATTATAAGAATTGTTATAGGATAAAAAAAATTTTATAGATTATAATAATCTGTAAACAAATAAACAAATAAACAAATAAACAAATAAACAAATAAACAAATAAAGTAAATTACTTAGTTTTCTTGGATTTTTTTGATTGTGTTTCAACTTTATCAGTTTTATTAGGCAATTTTAAAAAGTCATTATATGCAATTTTTAATTCTTCAAGTTCTGCTATCCACATTTCTTCTAATGTTTGCGCCTTAATAGTTTCTAACTCATATTCCTTTTGTTCATGTTCTTTCATTAATTTTTCAACATTTTCCTTGCTTACTGAATCCATTGGCATTTTAATCAAATAATTAAAGTCGCCATTTTCCCCTAAATCAAATTTTAAATTTGTTAAGATTGTAGCGATCTCTTCCTTAGACTTTTTCCTCAAGTCAATAGTATTGTCTAAATTATATTGAATAAAACGCGCTTTTGAGGTTAATGTTTTAAGTTCTTTGTCAAGCTTTACAATAATATATGCTTTGCGTTGTGCATAATAGTCATATCTAATAGCATAATAAGCATCAATAATTTCATAAACAGTTTGATATTTGCGCAATTGCTCTTTTTCATTAAATAAATGCATATTTGTAGTAGATTGAATGCAATAAAGTTTCAAATATTTTTCAATACCTTCAATATTATAGTCATGCTTTTCTAGCAACAATTTACTCATTACTCCCGGATAAAATGTAATTTCAAATTCAACATTTAAATCAGTTGACATGTCCCTAAAATCTTTAATTACTTCTTCTTTGGTTCCTGTTTTAACACTTCCTGTTCCAGTGTTATTATTGAGTCGCTGTTCTAAAAATTCCTTATAGTCTTGCGTCCATGTTCCAATAGGAAGCTCAGTAACGCGAATTTTATCATTACCGAGTATTTCATAGCACCCTTTAATAACATATTTAGTAGCTTGGTCGTCACATGGATAAATATTCCCTTTAAATCCTTGATAATAGGGGTCAATTAATAATGTCTCAATATTTGCATTCTTAAGTTTGCCCACTAAATAATCAATAATTTGAATAGGATTATAACACATAATATCTGTGCTAAATCCTGTTCCAATTCCTTTTGCACCATTTACAAGGACTATTGGAATGATTGGAACATAATAAATTGGTTCAACATACACTCCATCATCTTCGTTATATTTAAGAACATAATCATCTAATTCGGGAAATAGTTTCCTAGTAATTGGATTCAAATATGTATAAATATACCTTTCGGATGCTGCATCCCTACCCGCACCCATTAAACGTGTTCCAAACTGACCACATGGCATAAATAAATTAATGTTGTTTGAACCAACATAATTTTGTGCCAATCCAATAATAGCACCATTTAAGCTGGCTTCACCGTGATGATAACAAGAATGTTCCGAAACGTAACCACTAAATTGTGCTACTTTCATTTCCGAAGTTAAATTTTTCTTGAATGCGGCAAACAAGATTTTTCGCAAACTGATTTTTAGTCCATCACATATATTTGGAATTGAACGATCATTATCGTATTTTGAAAAATGTATCATGTCATTATTAATAAATTCTTCATATGTTACTTCTTGGTTAGAAGTATTTAAATACACATGTCGGTCATAATGTGAAAGCCAATTTTTGCGATCATCTGCACGTTTTTTATTAAATACCATATCAATTGTTTGTCTTGAAGTTTCAGTACTCTTAAAATTTACAATCTTTTTCTTTGTAAAGTATTCTTTGAATTCTTTGCTTGTACTTGTACCCAAACCCTTATAATATTTAATAGACCACTTATTACTATCTTGCAGACCACTCTCTTTCCAATTCATATATTCACCATTATTATAAAATTCAAGTGTTTCTTTGCCTTTTGTTGCCTTTAAAATAGGAGTATTCATGTACCCAATAAAATTGGGTATTTGAATTAGTGACTTCCATTCACTATCAATCATATTAATACCAAGACCTTTAATATGGCTTCCATCTAAATCTTGATCTGTCATAAATAATAATTTTCCATAGCGTAATTTAGTCTTAACATCATCAATAGAATACTCTTTACCGTGTTCTAAACCAAGAATTTGCTTAATTTCATTAATTTCTTTATTTTCCGAAATTTTGCTAATGTTTTCACCGCGAATATTAAACATTTTACCTTTCATAGGATAAACGCCAATAATATTGCGGTCTTCGCGAGATAGTCCAGAAATAATACCTGATTTTGCTGAATCTCCTTCGCATAAGATTAATATGCATTCATTAGATTTAGCTGTTCCTGCATAATTTGCATCTACAAGTTTAGGAATATTACGAATAGTTTTACACTTTGTTCCATCTGTTTTTTTGGCCGCTTTATTTTCTTTTACTTCCGTTAAACTACAAGCAACCGACATAACACCCATTTTTGCCAGTTTTTCAATAAACTTTGAGCTAACTTCGCAAGACGAACCAAAATTTGAAATGGCAGTGTTTAAATAGTCTTTTGTCTGGCTATCAAATGCAGGATTTTCAATGGTGCAATTTACAAATATCATAAGTTGTTCTTTAATCGATGCGGGTTTAACTTCAATGTGTTTTTTTTCTTTAATATAAAGTGTTAGTTTTTTTACTAATTGTCCAACAATATATTCCACGTGCTTTCCACCCTTAGAGGTATGAATACCATTTACAAAACTGACTTGTGTAAATTCTTCATTTGGGGCTAGGCAAACAGTATATTCCCATCGTTCATTTGCTTTCTCGTACAAACGTATATGTTCGCTTTTGCAACCAATATAAAGATTGGCATAACTTTCAAAATCTTTGACATCTGGATCTAGTTTAAGCGTGTTATACTTGACTTTAACAGATTTATCCGTAACAGCAGCAATATCAAAAATTCGCCGAATTAATAATGCTTTAAAATCACTGTCAAAATTGCCTTCTGTTAAACCAAGTCGTTTAAAATCTGGCTTAAAACTAACAGTTGTATAAGGTTTGCCTTTACATTTAGTGATTGTTGGTTTTTCAATAATATCTAAATTATTTTTGAATTCTTGAACATATTTTTGACCAGTTTTAGCATCTAGTGTTTCAATTTTGCCCCACGTCGACCATATTAAAACTAATTTGAATCCAAATCCGTTTTTTCCTCCAACTACTTTTTTCTCGGTTTTATCATAATTAGTAGAAGTCCTCATATGTGCAAAAATTAGTTCTGGAATCCATACACCATATTCAGAATGAATGGAAACATCAATACCATTACCGTCATTTGTTAATGTAATAATTCCGTCATCGCCAATAGTGATTGCTATGTTTGTTACCGGATAATTTACTTCATTAGGCTGACTAGTAGCAATTAATTGTTCCATTCTTAGCACATGATCACGACAATTAACAATAGCTTCGTCAAATAGTTTATATAGTCCCGGAATGAAACTAATATTTTTTTCTACAATTTTCTTATTTACTTCATCGTAAATATACATATTTGACATTATTTGTTCAATAGAACCAATATAAGTATCTGGATTGTCTAATACATGCTCTTTGTCTGTTTTTTTTTGATATTTTTTATCTATATTTGCGTTAGATGTCATAATGCAGTAATAATAATATTATTAGTAATAAATACTATTTATATGCTTTATCAATTTTATTTATTAAAATTGTAGCATTTATAGCATTTATAGCATTTATAGCATTTATAGCATTTATAGCATTTATAGCATTTATAGCATTTATAGCATTTATAGCATTTATAGCATTTATAGCATTTATAGAATTATTTACGATATATTAGATTAATTTTTTTTAATACTATATACAAATACTAATAATGTCTACTTGCTTTCCATTAAATAGTAGTTATAGTGAAATTAGTAATAATAAATATATTTTCAATAATAATTATACTACTAATATTTCATATGGATTATATGATACTTCAAATAATCTAAACTATATTATTAGAAATGTTAGTAAAAAGTATCCACTAACATTTTATGATAGTTCTGTTAATAGTCTTAATAGTAGTGTATCAAATATAGTAACGTTTGAGCCTTTAAATAAAAATGTACCCATAATAATTTATGTATCAAAAGGACAAGATTATAGTTTTAATAATAATGACTTTTTTAGATTTTATGACAGCTCATTTCAGCTTTTAAATATTAACCATTCAAGAAAAATAACATATGACAGTTCGCTAACTGATGTGCATAGTAATTTTTATTTTATGAATAAACAGCGCTACAAATTTATTGCAACAACTGATTTTTGCTCTAATCAACCTTTTAGAATTTATGGAAATTCACCATTAGCTATTGATAATAGTCTAAATCAGGTTGGTACTAGTTTTGAAATTACTATACCATACAATGCTGATAATAGCATTAATAAACTGTTTTATACTGATATTGACACAAACAACACAAATGATGTTTGTGGTAATTTATTCATTTTGAGAGATGCTAGCTATAGTTATTATTATGGTGATATAAGTTTTTCAATTACTAATTATAGAGATGTAAGTAGAACTTACATATCACTAAAATCTTATAATTTTGGCTATTCAACAATTTCCGGTTATGGAAATATTTCTATTAGTAATAATAATCTATTTAATTATTCAGATTCTTGTCGCTATATTACTCTAGGATATACAATAGCTTCTTATGAGTTGTTAAATAAAATTAGTGCAATTGATTTATCTATTGTTAATACTAGTTTAAAGATTGGTTTTAATAAAAATAGACATTTAAGCAATTCAACTTTTAATTATGATTTAAGCTATGGACTAACAATTAAAGATTATATTATTATTGATATATCTAAAAATTATCCATTAAGATTACTCAACAGAGAGAGCAGCAATAACATTTACATAGATGAGACATATCAAGTTAATAGATTGGGAATTGACAATTATAGTATTAATGGTATTAATACAAAATTTTATTATGGCTCTCTAAAAATAAAAGTTGTTAGTGCTTTTACATTACCAGTAAACGTGCAATTTCTGTCAATTTCAAATAATAATATAGATTCTTCGTATATAGCAACATTTATATATGATATTTCTAGTGCGCCATCAGTACAAAACCATATTGTGTATGATTTTTCAAACAATTCAAGGTCTTATTATGATTTTTCTAATACTAATTTACAACTAAGAAATCAATATGGTATTTTATACAATGAAAATAGTTATAGTGATGCAAGTAATATATTCAAATTAAATTTGAATACTGACTACACAGAGCTGTCTTATTATTCTAGAGACAAATTGTCTCATGTGTTAACACAATTTGTTTCAATAACACCATCAATAGATTTAATTAATAATGAATTAAGTAACAATTTTATAAACAAACCTTTTTATATTTACTATAATGTTATAGATTATGAAAATAATTCTATTCAAAACATTAGAATAATAAATCTTAATGCGGGTCCTATTATTGAAATAAGTAATAATTATAATAATAATAGCTTTAATAATAGTATTTTTAATTTTAATATTAACACCAATTCTAATGCTTCTAGTTATAATTTTTATGATGACATTAAAGTTTATATTTATGATAAAAGTAAAAATAAAATTTTTATTCCTTTTGAAATAACACTTAGTGGGAGTTATATTAGCAATACAAATACAAGAAGTCGTAGTATAATTAGTAAAGTTTATAATTATGATACAACATTAAATAATAGACAAAATAATATACAAAATAACTATTATTCAACATTTAACACTAATATTAACTTTGTGACCGACTTAAATATGATCGAGCTTACAAATATAGATTTTTCATCTATTACTACTAATAATATTAATACTAGTTTACTTAATACAATTGATACAATTAATACAATTACTTCTGTTAAACTTATTTCATATTACAATAATAGTGTGCCAATAAATATAACTGATTCTAGTAAAAATTTTATTAATAAAATCATATTTAAAAAGTCCGGTATTATAACCGGATTTGTAATAAATAATAGTTTTGATGCTTCTTTTATAATCTATAATTTTAATTTATACACATCTGGAACTTATAAAATAGATGTTTCACTGGGTCTAAATCCTACTAAGTTTTTTTTTTACGCATATGACACTTCGTTGAATACAATTAGTATAAGTGGCAATTTTGTTAAACCTAAATTTTTCATAGAACCACTAAGCGGAAGCACCGCCTCTACACAATATATTGATTTATCATATATTGGCAATTATGATTTGGCTATTACTACAAAAAGTTTAAACACTAATGATTATTATTGGAAGACATATGGTTCTAAATTTTTTGATGTGTCTATACAAAATATTACAAAAACATATACTATAAGAGTAGGAGATACATCATCACCTAGTTTAACTTTTTACGATATTAGTGGTAGAATATTAACAAATCTTAACTATTTTAAATTATTGTTTCCTATAACAAGAACATTTAATTTATTGGAAGATATATGTTTTGCTAGATTGTCTAATTTCATTACTAGAAGCAATGAATACGTAGAAAACAAACCTGTATTATTATATGATGATAATTCTATATATGATTTATGTAAAAATGATTTAAGTTATAGTTATACTACATCCCCCAATATAACTTTTCGTTCTATTCCAAATGACCTTAGTATAAATAATTCTAGTATTAGTGATGCCAGTTGTATTATAAATTATAGGCTACGAGATTTGTGCTACAATTATTCGACAGGTATTTCATTAGAATTAAACTTTATAAATATACCAGATATTAGATTGACTGGACAATCTATAGTAACACTTAATTATGTTAATAATCTAAGTTATAGTGACACGGGATTAACATTTATTACTCCTCCTTCAATTTACACTCCTACTTATATTTATAGTAAAACTACTTTAGTTACTTATTTAACTGAAGTCAGTAATCTTATAATTAATACTTCAACATACAGTATAACTGGAACTAGCGATATATGTTTTTCTAGGCTTGGAAATTATTATTTTAAATATACTATTCTAAAAACTGGTTCTCCTAACATAGTAAGTCTGCTACGTTTGATTAAAATAGTAGATACTTCAAGTCCGACTATTAATTTTCCAACTATAGATTTTACTATTGATGGTTCATTTGGTAAAGGTCGTCTACCAACCAATTATACTAGTATAAAAAATATTCGGAATAATAACTATTCAATTGATAATAGTGCTACTAAATATATTGATTTAAGTTTTACTGTAAATACATATTTTGATGATTTAAGCAGTGTATTATACAATTTTGATTTATGTGATAATTATTTTAATACTAGTGATTTGTCATTTACATTAAGTGTATTTAATAATAGCACTAGTTTTGTTTTTTCAGATATTAGTAATTATTGTGACACTAGTGGACGGTTAAATAAAGTAACCTATCCATTTCGCAATGATATTAGCAATATCAATTATTTAATTCCAATAACGTTTAAATATACTTTAATAGATGGGTGCAACAATAGTTTTGTATTTAATAGAATAGTAAACATAAGAGATGACACTGACCCTTCTATTAATTTTAATTTTACTAATTGTTATAATAACATAAACTATAATTATAGAGATTATAGCTATGTTCAATTTACTAATTCTAATATAGATTTTTCATATGTAGCGTTTAATTATACAAAACCACAAACTGACTATTATAAATTCGATTTTAATGCAGAAATTAATTCAATAATACGCGATTATACTATTAGTGATAATTTTGGAACTATTGAAAAAACTCCTAAAAATGTAACTATAACAGTACGTGATTCTAGTTTGCTTCCAAATGATAATAAAATAATAAACATAGATAGTCCAACAAATGATAATTCTATTAATGCACTTTTTTCAAAAATAAATACTAGTTTTAAGCTGTACTATGACATAAGTGATAACCAAAATAACCATACACAAGTTATAAGAAACGTTAATATTGTGGATGCTATTGGCGATCCAAGTAATAATTTTGATTTTAGTTATAAAGGTGCTATTAATCCATTAAATATTAGTTTTGGCGTTACAAGCTTAACTATGAAAGAAGGTATAGATATTTCTGTAAATCATTTTCGTCTTACTAATAGTGATATAAGCTATGATATAAGTTATAGATTTGTTAATATTAATAATACTCCAAGTCTTTATATTAATTCAATAAGCGGAAACGGTATGTATGATCCATCTGCGCTAATATATAATTTGGGTCCATTTAATTCATTAGGACTACAAGCCCGTGAGTTTAGTCATAATATTCTATATTATCCGATTAGATCAAATAGGTCAACCACAAATATTACTAATTATAAAATTTTAACTGTAATACTAAAAAATGTTGGTCCTATTATATCTTTCGGTGCAAGCAACGAAATAATTCAACAAAGTTACACTCAAATAAGTGATTCTGCTTTTATTTTTGGTGTTACAAGTTTTAGCAAATATGATGAGTTTTATTACTATCGTTACAAACAAACTATAAGCTATAGTGGAACAAATTTCAAAGTTATTTTAGACAGCTCATTGAATGTAAACGACCCATCTAGTGGAACTTATAAAATAATTTATTACTCAAAGGATAGCAATAATGTAGATATTAGTAGCATTCGCACATTAATAGTTAGGGATAGTCAAGCACCAATTATTAGAACTATTTGCGGAGATAATATATATGAAACATCAAACAATGTTTGGACGTTAGACATGGACTCTGTATATATTGAATATGGTGCTTTAGTTTATGATAGTGCTACAAAAAAGTCCAGCTATTTTAATAATCAAACTTCTTCAAGTACAACACTAGAGATTAGTGGTAGTTTATATAATCCATACAAACTAATTGATGGAATCAAGTATTCTATTAGTTATAGAAAAATAACACCAACTACAATTGAGACAATAAGTTATAATTTAATTAGTACCGCAAATCCAGATATTTGTTATCAAGTAATATACAGTATTTATGATTTATGTGACAATGAAATAAGCACTAATAGAATACTAAGTATACTTAGAAATTATCGTCCTTTACTTTATCCATATATTGAAATAGATATAACCACACTACAATCTAGTTCAAAATATTATTATTATTTATTAAAAGACTTGAGTAATATTGACATCTCTTTAACAAGAGTAAATAAATTTATTCCAAGTAATGGCATTCTAGATATTAGTTATGACTTAAGTTTGTCATTTGTTAATAACAACACTAAAATTATTACTTGCGAAGCTATAAAGCCGATTGTTTTTAATAAAATAATGAACTCAAATTATATACGATTTAGGTTACATGCAAAATCATATGATCGTTCTAGAAATTCATATGATACTAGTATTAATCCAACTATTAGTACTTATGTTGATTATTCTATAAATAGTCTAAAAGTTTTCAATTCTACAATAGATTATCAAGTAATAACTTTCTATGCTATTGATAATTGTCAAAATATATTAACTCAACAACAAAATAGTGTTACTTTTTATTTAAAAATTATTCATACAAAGCCTTATAAAGTAAAAAAATTAATTAATATAAATTTTACTGATCCAAACAGGCTTGAATATCCTCTATTGTCTAGCTTAGCAATTAGTAGATTAATTTCTGATATTAATTATTTTGATAGTTATGAAAACAGTTATTTAAATTATATAAATTATTATAAAAAAGTACGCGCACTTAATTCTGATACTTCAAACATAGTTTTGATAGACCCCGGAATAAATATTGATGATATTGTAGATGGAAGTGTAAATTATATTAATGGACTATTTGAACCTAGTAATAATACTTATGTTGTTAGTGATATTAGCCTTACATATTTTAAAGCGCCTTCATATATTGATGTATCCAATGTTTTAACACTTTCTGGAGAATACATTCAAAACTATAATATAAAAGATAAAATAGGCAATATTCTTGATGTTTCAAGAATAATTATTGTTAAATCATTTAAACCTGTTATAAGATTAAATTACCAAAAAGACTACAATGGTAATGACTATGTAAGCTATTTGTCTCAAAAATATGAAAAATATATAGAAAAAAATGGGTATGTGAGAGATTTTAGTGACATTGATATTTGTTTTACTAAAGTTAATATTGATTATACTAATTTAAATGAAAACAATGATGGTTCATATATAGTGGTCTATAGCGTAACAAATAGTTCTAATATTCAAGGTACAGCAAAAAGAAATGTTGAAGTATATAGTCCTATTGTATTAGAAAAAAACGTTGAAATTAACTTTGTAAATTTGCTAACAAATACGTCAAATTTTAATAGCAATTCAAAATTTAGTTTAGGCAATGGTATATACAAGTTTGACGTTTCCACAAATTATGCTTTTAAATTAGTAACGCGTGATTTTGATAGTAGCATGACAATATATGATGTAAGTAATTTAATAAATCTAACAAGCGATACTTCGCATATTGTAAACGGTGAAACATACTATTATGGAAGCAATGTTATTTTAACAATAAGTGGCAATTTTGAGAGATGTTCGCTCAAATTTTATCCTAATACTAGTAGTGCAATTGCAAATCCATTTAAAAGTTATTTAAAAAACAATGAGTTTCGCTATTTTTTTATATATGATAATGCAAATTATTTCATAAATTTACAAAGCTATTATAATAATTTGAGAGATGTTACCAATGTTATTGATAGTTCTAATTCATTTATAGTGGATGTGAGTAATTTGAATAAAACTGTTTCAAGTTTGCCCCCCTTTTTTACTATAAATGGTTTAAAACAAGATTTACACTTAACATATGGTGTTTATAGATTTCAACAAACCACATTTAAAAATTTTTATAATGCAATCAAATTTTCTATTACACCCGACGGAACACATAATGGTGGAATAGAATATACTAAAACAGTTTTTACACAAAATTTGCCAGGTGTATCAAGACCGTTGTTATCAAGCTATAATACTTCTAGTATATATACTCAAATTAGCATTAACGCAACTACACCTACAATATTATATTATTATTCTGAAAAGTTTAAAAACATGGGAGGCAAAATTGTTGTTAAAAACAATATTGTATTTTTAAAAAATGTGACCATTTTAAATAGTTTTATTCTTACCAATCAGACTAGAATATTATTTAATGATTCTGGTAATTTTTTAAATATAAGTAATGAAATAATGAAAAACAGAGTCGTCTTAAATCAACGTTTTGATGCTTCTGCAAATAGTGTAACTGTAAACACCATTAGCAATATAAATATATGTTGTGTCACACAACAAAATCTACGATATAATATATTGTATGACTTAAATCAACATCCAAATAGATTGGTTTTTCAAAAATATAATGAAATGTCTAATAATAATATTAAAATTGGCGCCAGCCCCTATTATTTATTGGATGTATCAAATAATAATTCAAGTTTTAATGCTAACTATAATAGTTATATTACATATTTTAATAGCATTTATGAATCATCTTTTGCTCTTATAAAAAACCCAAGTTTAAGTGATTATGATAGAAGTTTGAAAAATGTATTTTACAACAGTGCTATTTATAATAGCACTTACACTATTAATACAAATAGTAATACAAGCATTACTAGTGCTAACGGTGAAACCAGTGTTAATCTACTAAATAATGAAATATTTAATTATATTAATTTTTTTAAAAGAAACAATGTTATACCATCAAAAGTGTTGGTAAAAGATTTTAGTTATAGTATTAGTGAATTTTTATTTGCTAGACCAAGTGCATTACTAAATTTGGGCTCTTCAAATATTTATAATTATAGTTCTACAAACACTTCTTATTTATTAGCACCACGAATAAAAGCAACAAACATTATTGATAATTATGTTATGTTTGCGTTAGATGTAGACTATGCTAATTTACACTTTCAAAATTTTGAAGTTCTATTATATAGTTCACGCTTTACATCTTTTCCAAATCCATTAACTTCTATTAGCATGGACAGGTTATTTTTTTATAATGGCTCGCTTGTTATTGCAAATAATATGTTATATTCTAATGATGTAAGTGGATTTTATGATGGTTCAAGCATTTTTAATAAAATTTATCCAAATGTGAATGAAACTGAAAATGAAACTGAAAATGAAACTTTGACCAATAGAGAGACTACTATTCAAAATATGATTTTCTTGAATATAATAGACGCCAGTTTAACTAGCTCTATTTGTGGTTTAACAAAGCAAAATATATATAATAATATGTATTTAGATGAAAGCAACAATTTTATTTTTCACAAATATAATGAGCATACTATTGTAAATTATCAAGTTAACGATTCCAATCTAACATTGGCAAAAACATTGAGAGAAAACTCTAATAATGACTACTATTTATTAGATGTATGTTCAAATAGTTTTTACAATAGTTTTAATAATGATGGATTAACAGTTGACGCATTAGAAAGTTTAGTATATAATACAAACTATAGTATAGCAATATCATATAAAATATATGATGAAGTGGATGTAAGCATCAATTTTAATATGTTGGCTTCACTCTACATCTTACCAATGTATCTTAATAATATTCCAATATATAGAAGAATAAATAATGTTTATAGCACAGAGTACAACTATAATACTGGCTCATATATTATAACTAATGATGGAATTATTAGTAATGTAAGTATTAATGCTATTAGTAGTTCTATATATGGAAACTATAACACTAGCTCCTCTAACTATAGCTCCTCTAATTCTAACTCAAAGACAATACTAAATGGTTTACACAGCAACAGTTACTTGATTGATTTAAATGACTATTTTGATGTTAATCTAGTTGCTAATCGTTTTCAATCAGCATCAACAGATTTTACCACAAACAATATTAATCCAAAAAATTTGATTTATACACTAGTTGATTTAAGTTATATTAACAAATTTTCTTTAATAAATAGCGAGACATCTTATAACATTGTTTATGATAAAGTGAACATAACAATATTAAATAACATGCAAATAAAAGTGTTTTGCTTACATTTTAAATTTGTCTACTTGTTTACTATTTTAAATAGAATATGGAATAAAAGATATGGTCCAGCAAGTATTCCTTATAATATGACTGATAATATACAAATATATTCAGATTTTTATAAAGATTATAATTTTACAAATACTTCGTTTAATAGTACTTTAAACACTTCAGGTATAACTCTTTTATATAGAGAGCTAATAGATAGCACAATAGGCTATCTAACTATTTACAATGATTTAATTGCAAATTTTGATTTATATATAAAAATTGTAATTGTCATAAATCCAATTTACAGTACTTATAAATTTAACACAACTATATTAGATCAATTAGTGGAAGACATTAATAAACTTGTAGAAAATGTTGATACTATTATTTTAAGTGAAGTAAGCAAGTTGCAAGCTAGTTTGTTATTGTCGGATACAACTATTTTTAGTGAGTATAATGATATAAATAATATAGAATATACTTTGTCCAGTTTTTTTATGTTATATAATATAAGTCAAATAAGTATTTCTAGGTGGAATCCAACTTTTAATGCTGATTTTAATATTAAGGTAGTTAATTATCCTATTTTTACCAACATGTTTGATATAACTAATTTAAATCCAACCATCTTTTTGACTAATTTTAAATATAACTTGAATTCTCTAATTGAATATTTTAATGAAGTAATTACTGAAAACAGCAACGGAGGATTACAAGTATCAATTAATAATAATAGTAATATAGATTTGCAATTAGCTAGTGTGACCAATTTTACCCAATTTATTGAAAAAATTAACTCACTTTTAAATCACTTAGCTCCGTTAATATATAACTATAATGCATTTGAAGTAGATTCAAACAATATTAGGTATATTAATAATAATTTTGAACTCACAGGTTCGAAAATATTAATAAATAGTAATTTATCGAATAACATTAATATTAAGTTTAATATACAATATAAGTCTTACTTTTTTAGCTATATTGACATTTCAACTATTGATTTAGATATTATTATACCAGATTTAACTCCTCCAACATTAACATTTAAAAATAATGATTTTAGTTTTAATCAAAATGACATGATTGATAGCTCTATTAATAGTGTAATCACAAACTTAATACGTGATGTAAGTTATATTGATATAAATCAAAGTTACGATTTAAGTATTAATAATACTTATTATAGTTATTATACAGACGTAACAAACGTCATTTCCTCTAATAATATACAAAATGCTTTAGTTTCTGTTGACCTGCCGTCAACGAATTTGGACTTTGGAACAAATATATCACTGTTTATTGATATTTTGTACACTGTAAAAGATAATGCAAATAATATTAATACTATTATTCGTAAATTAATTATTAATAAGTCTGACGATGGTCCGAAATTTTATTATTTTAATAATAGAAGTGTTTATGAAAAATTAAGCAGACTAAATCCTGCACATAAACTTACAATAGATGAAAATATAAATATTGAGAAATTTAAAGCTGAACTTACAAATTTTATAGTAATAATTGACCCACGATTGGCATTATCCGCTAGTTATTTGACTAGTACATCTATTGATGTCGGTGAATTTAATTCTTTTTATAGTAGGTCAGTAGTAGATATTAGTGCTATTAACATTTTTGATTTGTCAAATAGCACTATTAAATATGCTAGTTATGATGTAACTAATAACAAATTTATAAATTCTAGTGGACAAGAATTGGCTAATAGCAGCAATATTATTTTAAAGGCTGGAAGTTATAATTTGATTTATATAAGCAAAAAGAGTTCAATAACAAATCGTAGTAATAGTGAAAGCAGAATATTAACAATAAAAGAAATTATAGAAAAAAAACAAACACCAATACATTGCTGTTATCCTTTTGTTGAATATAAACCAATACAAGATAATTATAAATTGGGTTCTCAAAACTCAACTGTTATGAAACGTGCGAAATTTATTATTAATAAAAATAGGTAAAATATAATATTTAAAAAAGGATTTAAAGCGTTGAAAATAATATTTAAAATTGATAATTTTAATTCTTATTATTAATACTATTAATAATAAGAATATTAATAAAACTATTATGAATTTTTCTAAGAATGAAATTAAAGTATATAATAATAGCGAACTAATATTATATCAACAAGTTAATTTAGAATTATTGCTTTCTGAGTTAGCAGAAATTAAAAGTTTATTAACTTTATTTTATAAACATGAAACGCAATCCAAATTGCATAGCAAACAAAAATTATATGAAAAATACGAGACAAAATTAACAGAAAAAATTAATAATATTAAACGATTAGTGAAAAACACCAAAATTAGGTTAAATAATAATATTAATAAATGTATGGATAAGGCTAAATAAGGCTAAATAAGGCTAAATAAGGCTAAATAAGGCTAAATAAGGCTAAATAAGGCTAAATAAGGCTAAATAAGGCTAAATAAGACCAAAATTTATATATAATACTCTATATCATTGGTTCAAGACTATCTATATTAAAAAGTGCGCTAGTATTATTTATATTTTTTTTGGCAATTTGATATTTTTCAAATAATTGATTTTTCAATACATTTTGAGGAGTGTGTTTATGTACTATGCGAGCTATCATTTTATATAACTTGAAGTCTGGATATCTCTCTGTACCGTCGTTTTTATACAATATATTTTTGTTTTTATCATCATAAACCCATTCAATTATTATTTTTTTAATAGAAGATTTTAACTTCTTTACATTTTCTAAATCTTCAATAAAATAATCAAACAAACTACAACCCAATCTACATAAGTCAAAGCTATAATTGGGGTCAATGCGAGCCTTGTTTTCATTAAAATAGGGTTCACAATTATATTGTGTACTTGCATCACCGTCTTCAGAATAACTATCACTACATATAAATTTATTTTTGAATTTATAAATTGCTCTACCAAAGTCGATTATTTTGTATATTTTACCAAATGTTGGTACTTTATAATGAATGTTATTGTATTTATAATATAAATATTTTTTTTCTGTAAATATATAGACTATGTTATTAGTATGTAAATCATTATGAGTAAAATGAAATACTTTTTGATATGTTATTAGTGTAAATAATATTTGTAAAACTATAGATTCCCATTCTGCATCGTTTATTTTTTTACTTAAAATATATGAATCCAGCGTATCTTGGCAACATTCTAATACAATCATTTTAACTGGAAATTGTTTAATGATGCAATTAACTTCGTCACACTCAGAACTATTTGTAGTGTTTGTATCGCTATTAGTGCTATTACTATTTGAAGATAATGTTTCATTACTATTACTATTAGTTTTACTGCTTGAACGTGTATTAGATGATCTTGATGAGCAAGTTAAACCAGAATTATTTGTTTCATTTACACTTGTATTAATATTACTTGATTTATGTGAATGTTTTTCTATAATATTGAGATTTTCATATGTTAAATTGCAATCATTTAATAGTTTGTCTTCTTTATCTTCTACATCTTCTACATCTTCTACATCTTCTACATGTTCAACGCTTTCATCAATATTAATACTTTCGTCGATGTTAATACTTTCGTCAATGTTAATACTTTCATCAATGTTAATGCTTTCGTTTGTCTTCTTTAAATCTAAAGATTTAACATTTTGTTCTAATATTTCATCTTTGTCAATAATACATATGTCTAACGCTTCTTCAGTTATAGGATTAGATATGTTTAATAATAATGTTTTCTTATTTTTTTTTGTATTATTAAAAAAAAATCTAACTTTTTCATTTTCTTCTAAAAAGAAGAGAGAATTTCTATGGTTATGAAAATGATCAGATTCAGCTAAATATTCAATATCTTCTGACACATCTAATTTATATTTGTTTTTTACTCCTAAAAATCCACCATAATAATCTAGTCCGTTATAAAAATTGTGATAATTTAGTAAACAACTAGATAAAAATGAAAAAAATCCATCGATGTATGCAGAATTATTTGGATCAAAAATCTTTTTATATTTTATGCTATAGTCTTCGCCATTATTCTCTATTGTCTTAGATTTGGTTTCATTATATTGGGGTAATTTTAATATATTATAACTATCATCATATTTTCCAAGCATGTATTTAATTGGATCAATTAGAGGACTAAATTTAACATAAATTCTTTTATAAAATTTATTATTACAACTATCTAACACTGTTCCTAAAAATTTATTATAACTTTCTTTTTCCAAAATATTTTCGAGTTTATATTTGTTATTTAAATTTATTGAATTGTAATTAGTGTTATTTAAATCAAAATAATGATCATATAATGGTATATAATTTTGAATACTCTCTAAATCTAAATATTCTTCTTTATTAATTGTTTCAAAGAGTTGTTTGTTATTATTTTTTCTGTAATTAATTTCCATATAATTAATTAATTATAATAATTTTTTTAATATATAACACAATAAGTATATTTATTGGAATTAATATACTTATTATAATTAATTAGAATTAATATACTTATTAGTTTAAATATAAGTATATTAAATATACTTATAAAATAAGTATTTAGTAATGACATTAGAATTAAAAAAATTTGAAATAAAGTCTATTAGTTTTAGGCCAGATGAAAATAAAGGTCCTGTAATAGTATTAATTGGGCGACGTGATACTGGAAAATCTTATTTAGTGCGCGATTTACTTTATTATCACCAAGATATACCAATAGGAACAGTTATTAGTGGTACTGAGGCGGGTAATGGTTTTTATGCAGAACATGTTCCTAAACTATTTATTCATGATGAATATAATACAGCAATTATAGAAAATATTTTAAAGCGGCAAAAAACAGTATTAAAACAAATAAAAAAAGAAGTAGAGGTGTATAAAAAATCTAATATTGACCCTCGTGCATTTGTCATTTTGGATGATTGTTTGTATGATGGTAGTTGGACTAAAGATAAAATGATGAGATTATTGTTTATGAATGGGCGTCACTGGAAGATCATGTTGGTCATCACAATGCAATATCCTTTGGGTATTCCCCCCAATTTGCGCACGAATATTGATTATGTTTTTATATTGCGCGAGCCATACATAGCAAACCGACGGCGTATTTATGAGAATTATGCTGGTATGTTTCCTACATTTGAGAGTTTTTGCCAAGTAATGGATCAATGTACTGAAAATTATGAATGTTTAGTAATTAACAATAATGCTAAATCAAATAAGTTGCATGACCAAATTTTTTGGTATAAAGCTGATCACCATAAAACATTCAAATTGGGGTCAAAAGAGTTTTGGGAAATTAGTAAAAATTTAGACTCAGATAATGAAGAAGAAATGTATGATCCAAACATAAGAGATAAGAAAAAAGGTCCCAAAATTAATGTGCGGAAAACTAAATGGTAATGTTTTTTAGTTTTTTAGTTTTTTAGTTTTTTAGTTTAATTAATTTATTATTATATATAAATGTATAATAGTGGTTGGAGAGTTGGGCTCCCTGGTTACCGACAAACTCAGGTTACCATAGATCGAAAATATGATAGAATTACAGGAAGGGAGCTTACACAATATGAAGCTGAATGTGCCGAACGTATCAGAAGTTTGGAAGAAAATATCACGCAATTAAGGCAAGAGCTTACTATTTTAAATGAGCGAGTTGTGGAAGCCGAGAGCATTGTCAGCGAAATAAGGCGGGCTTCGTCTTCATCTCATACTAACAATCCATATCCAAAAACAAAAACTACTTTAAAATCTCTTAATACAGAGCTTGCTAATTTTTGTGCTTTCTATAAATTAAAAATTGACTTTCCAAATGAATTTTTATGTCCTATTACGCGAGAAATTATGATTGATCCAGTTACAACCTCATGAGGACATACATATGAATGGAGTGCTATTGCAGAATGGTTTAAAAAAGGAAATAATAAAGACCCAGCAACAAATAAGGTATTAAATAATAACATATTGTATCCAAACCACGCACTTCGCTCATTAATCGGCAATTTTATTCCTACTTGTAAGCTTATTATAACAGAGCTTCGTAAAAAAGAAGGTCTTAAAAAAACACAAGGGTCTATAAGAATGCGTTCCGCACCGGCAGAATACGGCACACGTTCAAGGTTATCTACTAAAACCAGAACAAAATCCAAATCTAAAGCCAAATCTAAAGCCAAGTCCAAAGCTAAAGCCCGTTCCAAATCTATAACATCATCTAGAGCTGATATGCCATCTTCATCAAGCTTCATTCAAGAACTTGACGCGCGATGAAAAAAAATCTAAAAAATAGATTCAAGTAAACTACTTTAATAAATAATGCCTTCTATTACGTTACAGCACATTAAATATAAAAAAACCACATATTATTATATGTGGGCAACTTATAATTATGCTAATTTTCCAACTGTTTATGTAACTATTAGTGGGTCAATTGAGAGTCCAAACGATTTTACACACTTTATAGAACAATGGCTACAATTATTTAAGAATGGTACAGACTATAATTTATATTTCAATACTGTTAATTGCGGTTACATAAATATAAAATATGCTATTTTAATGGCATATAAGATTAGACAATTTAAAAAAAACAAATATAGCAATTTACAATTTAGCAAAATTTTAGTTGCAAACAAATCAATATTAATTTTATTGCGTCTAATTTTTTATATTGAGACACCATTGGCTCCTGTTGAAGTATATTACGAGAAAAATAATACTATAGTTTGTGAATATTTTCAGTAATGTTAAAATTGTATTATATTTTATTATATATATATAATAAAATATGTCTAGAGTTGGTTCTAGACTTGGTTCTAGGCTTGGTTCTATATTTAGACTTGGTTCTAGAGTTGGTTCTGATCCCATTACTATTGATTTTTTCACTTCAGACTCTTCTTATAAAGATTTTGTAGAAGGTGTAATACCACAAATTCATTTAATTAGAAATTCAGTAATAAAAAACCCCGAGTTTATTAAGTTAATTAGAGAACTAACAATGCAAGAAATGTATAAAGAAATAGACAAAATATTAAAGTTCATAGATAAGACATATGATTTTGGAATAGCAGACGAAAATAAGATTAATCGTGAAAAAATAGCCAAAAATTATTTTACTGTAACAAAATTTAAAATGTTTCTTAACAGAATTGAAGATGCTTGTAGTAAGATTATAGAAGTAATACAGTTTTTATATAGAGTATTAACAAACATACTAGTTGATGTTAGTAAAATTACAGATACCACTATTGCAGAATTATTACAACAAAAAGATACATTATTAATAAACTTATACTATAGGCTTAAAATAACTTTGAAAGGCAGTAATCCGGACAAATTTTTTAATATTATCAAAATTGGAAATTTAATAGATCCAAGTGTTAAATTGTCTATAGATGATTTGTCTAGTAAAAGCACACCTAAGTTACAAACTGTGGGTGGTAAATATAAATTATTTACAAAACATAGAAGACCAAAAAACTCATTATATTATAACAAAAAACATTCTTTTACTTATAATAAAAAGAATAGAAGAAATTAACATACTATTATTTAACAATTACTCAACAATTACTCAACAATTAATAGCTCGTCTTCATTAATAGTCTCTTCTTCAAGACTAGTCAGTTTTTCCTCGCGTTCTTTCTTTCGTCTTAAAATCTCTCCAATACCATGGTCATTATTATCTTGTTTACCCACAAGTACATCTTCCGCCTCAAATAGCTCTTTACGTAATTCAGCTGTAGTTGTATCGTCATTAGAACTATCTCCAAATAATAAATTCTTACCAGGAACATCCATTCTATCCGCATTAATCAAATTTCCGTCTTCGTCAATTGTTTGCATCAACTTGTTTCCCTCTTTTTCAGCTTTAGCAATATTTTCTCTAATTGCTTTTTGTTTGCTTTCTTTTACACGTTGTTTAAATTGTTCCTTTGAAATTTCATCATTTTTCTTTTTTTGTGCCATTAGCTCATTCAATTCTTTTTCTAAATATTCTACTTTGCCTGTTTTATATGCTTCTGGATGAAAAGGCATCCACATTCCAACTTGACCAACATAGACGTCATGGTTAGGATCCGACTCTCTTAGTGATTTACATTTAAATTCCGCCTCTTCTTGAGAACCAAATACTCCGCGAACTTTAATACCGCGGGTATTAGTTTGAAAATTATGTTCTACACTGTATTCTTTTTGTAATTCTTCTTCTTTAGTATCTATAAACGATTTATATTCATCTTCTAATGATGTTATAAACAAATTGTCTTTTTCTTCTTCAACGAACTCCTCCATGTCTTTTGTTAAAGCATTAAAATCCAAGCTGTATTTATATGCTAAAAAATTTAAGAATTGTGTATATTTATCAAAAGTTTTTCTAAACTCAAAAGTCTTTAAATACTTTTCAAAATAAAACAATTCTTTTTTCTTAATATGGTTTTCAGGTGAAATAAAGCTTAAACAAACATATTTTTGACCACTTATTGGTCGGTCTTCATCAAGTAAATCAACCATTTTTTCTCTTGATATATTTGAAGTTGTAGTTTCTTTAAGTTTAGAAGTTTTTCTAGTTGCCATTTATAAACTATACTATTTAATAATTTTTAAGTATTTATTTTATATAAATTAACACTAATACTTTTACTAGTTTTATTATATTAATTAAACTTTAATTAATATACTAATAATTTTTAATTATTATATTTTTTTCTTCTTTATTATTATAAACATAATGAATTTTACAATGAGTGAATTGGTAAAAAGAGCTGTAAAATATTTGGTTGAAGGTTTAATGGTTGCTATTGTGGCATTTGTTATTCCTCAAAAGCAATTGAAATTTGACGAAATTGCAATTATTGGTTTGATGGCGGCTGCAACATTTTCTATATTAGATACATTTATTCCATCTATGGGTGTTTCCGCACGTTCCGGTGCTGGTTTTGGTATTGGTGCTAATTTGGTAGGCTTTCCACGTATGGCTTAAATATAAATAATATTATAATATAATAATATAATATAATAATAATTAAAAATGGCATTTACAAGATTTTATGATGACCCTTGTAGAATTCAAAAATATTTAGAAGAAACTACAAATATAGGAAATTATAACATAAATGTTCCAGGCAACGGTTCCAAACCAGTATTGTTAAATGACCCACATATTAATATGCAAAAATGGGGCGCTAATTTATCACAAAACAAAACTGATTTAGAAAGTGAATTACATTGTTTGCATCGGAAATTAAATAGAGACACCATTAGAGAAAATAACTATGTAAATTATTTAAACACCAATTCATTATATAATCAAAATACTTACAGCACAAATAAAGAGGAAATAACAGCTCAATCGCGAGCAACTCATCCTTCGTGGATATATAGAGAAATAAATAATTTTAATAGTGAATATGCTATTCCAAATAATTTTAATTATTTGCACTTAAATCCACAAGAAAATATATGTATTCCTTTTCATAATAATATTAGTTCTCGAATTATTCAAAAAGACTATTATCAATTAAGTAATAATTTTGATATACAACGAAGAATAACAAACTAAAACTAACAAACTAAAACTAACAAACTAAAACTAACAAACTAAAACTAATTAGAGAATTTATATTAGAGAATTTATATTAAATATATTAAATATATAATAATATTTTTAATATATTATATTAAATACTATGGCAGCTTTAGCAATACCAATAGTATTATTAGGAAGTATATATATTTTATCAGAACAAGAAAAAAAAGACACATATAAACAAAAAAATGCTATTTCTAATGTTTTAGCAAAAGAATTTTTTACAGAAAATCCTTTAGGTGAACCATTTACTAATTATAATGATCAAAATAGTACAGCCTTATTAACTAGAAATAATGAATCCATAAATAGTTATGCTAATCCAAATCAACAAACTGATAATTTTTTTATTGCAAACTCAACAAATATTTTAAGACAACCACCAACAAACATTAATTTAATGTCTGGTCAGCAAAGTAATAGTAATGATTTTAAACATAATAACATGAAACCTTTTTATGGAGCAAAAATTCGTGGATCTATTGCTGATATTAATTTAACAGAGTCAATATTAGATTCAAAGCAAGGAAGTGGTAGTCAAAATTTTGCTAAAGCAGAAAGCGCACCTCTTTTTACTCCATCTGAAAATGTGAATCTTCCAAATGGAACACCAAATAATAGTGATTTCTTTCAGTCTCGCATGAACGAGTCTATGAAAATGTCAAATGTAACTTTATGGGAACCACAAAGAGTAGGACCCGGACTTAATTTAGGTTATGGTTCTCAAAATAGCAAAGGTGTTAATAGTGGCGGTGTTGAAGGAAGTAATGGCTTTAATTCGGGTATGATGGCACGAGAATCGTGGATGCCTAAGTCTGTTGATGATTTACGAGTAGACACTAATCCTAAAATGTCTTATAATTTAGATGGTCACCAAGGTCCCGCTCTTTATCCAGTTAAAATGCAAGGTCCCAATAGTAAAATTGGTGTTGTTGAAAAACATTTACCCGACAAATCGTACGAATCGGGACCAACTAGGTGGTTTACTACGACCGGCATCGAACAAGCACCACCTATTAGAAGCACACAAGTAATTCCAATGGAAAATAGAATTAGTACAACCCGCGAATATTATGGTGCCACTTCTAATAGCGAAGCGGGTCGTGCTTCATATATTAAGCAAGACGTTGAAGACCCAAAAAGGCAACATTTAAGTGAGTTGCCAATTATTAATGCAAGTGCAACCGGAACAAATCGCGCTAATCCAAATGATTATGGTATTAATAGTTATGTTAATTACAATAACAATAGAAGCACAGACAAAGAGACAACAGATTTTGGCGGAGTGTATGGTATGCTGAAAGCTTCTGTAGCACCCATATTAGATATTTTTAGAGAAACACGAAAAGAAAATTCTATTGGTAATTTACGACAAACAGGTAACGTTAATGGATTAACACCAACCGGTCATTTATTTAATATTAATGATAAAACAAAAGTAACAAATAGAGAGATGACAACAAATAAAATAGATTTGAATTATCTAAATGTTCAGGGACAAAATAATAATGGTAATGCATACAAAGTAACCCAACACCAAAATTATGATAATCAAAGAACAAGCACAAATATAGAATATATTGGTTCTGGCAATGCATGTGGAACGGGATTAAGACCATATAATAACGCATATGCTCAACAAAATAATGTAAATAAAAGTTATGAATCACGCACAAATCAAGGCAATATGAATTTGTTTAATAACTATAATAATTCTACTACAAATCGTAATGACTCTATACTTGAACAAAATAGAGGGCATATAAATAATGGTGGTCCAAGTGTTACTCCGTCAACAAATTTTATTGGAGAACTAAATGGCATGCAAAGCTATGATCAAAACTTTAATAAGTCACGAATGGATGAATCATTATTATCTGCTTTTAAAAGCAATCCATATACTAAATCTCTTACTAGTGTTGCATAGATTATTTGGATAGACTGGATAGAGTGGATAGTATGGATAGTATGGATAGTGCTTATATAAATTGTTTTTTTTATTTTGATATAAATTTTTAACTGGATATAAAAATTTATTTGTAGCACATAAATTTTTATAATAAGTAAGTGATTTTTTTAACACTATAAGCATGTTGAGTTTATAATTTAAGAATAGTCTAACTAGAGTAACTATCAATTTTATTAATTATTTTATTAATTAATATATAAATTTTGTATACTAATTAATCTTTCTTATAAGTTACAAGAAATTTATTATAAATAATGATAGTTATAACAAACTATAATATTATTAATGTTAACTTTTTAAGTAGTTTTTTATTAGTATTATTAGTCTTATTAGTCTTATTAGTCTTATTAGTCTTATTATATGAGTTATTTATTTATTTTCTGCTTCGTCGTTTTTTTGTCTTTGACTTGTCGTGTTTAACCCAACCAAATTTGCCTTTTTGGGTAAAATAACCCGCTTTTTCTAAACGTTTTTCACGTTTAGCGCGATTATATACTTTTCGCGATACTACGTGTCCGCGCTTATTCATTAATAAATCAGGCTTTTTAAGATTTCCTTTTGTTTTGTATGCTGTGCCGTGCCAAACTTGAGCGCGTGAGCCGTTTAACAATT
>Ga0194123_10001024_pt1 | contig 45393 bp, 38 predicted proteins | sample TA2MahsurfametaG_5_FD_155479 | JGI IMG/M metagenome (GOLD analysis project Ga0194123, IMG submission 155479) | Freshwater microbial communities from Lake Tanganyika, Tanzania - TA2015023 Mahale A surface | ecosystem: Environmental > Aquatic > Freshwater > Lake | place: Tanzania: Lake Tanganyika... | reverse complement strand
TTTGAGGGTTTCGATCGGATCGGGCAGCAGCCAGGTTGGATCGGGATGAATCTCGAGCTTCACCCACTTTGGCAGACCGGCGGCAGCGGCAAGTCTCGCGAGGCGCACCGCTTCCTCGGCATTCATCGCACCGCTCGTGTTGGGCAGCAAAAGATAGCGCGACGGATCGATGAACTCGAGGATGTTGGCGTACGGGTCGTGATTGCCGCTCAGATCCGCGCGACGCAATGCCACGGTGACGATCTCCGCGCCACTCGCGTCGAGCGCGTCGCGCATCGATTCGTTGGAGGGAAACTTGCCCGTGCCGAGCATGAGGCGCGAGCGGAAGGTGCGGCCAGCGATGACGAGCGGTGACATGTGGGAAGAGATCAGACTTGGGGTCCCCGATGCTTGGCGGGTGCGGCATCAGAGATAGGCGGGAAGCCGGTCAGGTCAAATCCCGAAAGCCATCGATCGAAGGCCTCATGGTTGTTGAGGTCGTAGAGGTGGCAATGAAACCCGAACTCCAGCCCGGTGGCGATGTTCTGCGGCAGATCGTCAATGTAGATCGTCTCATGCGGCACCAGGCCGTGCGCCTCGATGGCATGACGGTAAAAAGCGGGATCCGGTTTCACCGATCCAACCTCGTACGAAAGCACCGCGGCGTGAAACCGGGAGAACCGCGGAAACTCCTCAAAGATCCACGGGCAATGGATCCCGTTCGTATTGGAAAACAGGATCAGGCGGCAGCCTGCGTCGGCCAGCGCATCGACCACCCGCCACATCGGCTCGTTGGGCGTGAAGATCCGCCGCCAAGTCTCGCGAAACACCGAAGGCGAAGCATCGCTGCCAAGTGTCTCCAAAGCCCAAGCGACGTACTCGTCGGCAGGAATCGCGCCGGTCTCGAACTCGTCCTTGCGCTCGAGCAAGCGCGCGATCCGCCCGGACGCGTCGGCACAGTCCGGCGGCATCAATCGGCCCAATGCCGATTCGAAATCAAAATCAAGCAGCACGCGGCCGATGTCGAAAAGGAAGGTCATGGATGGAATGCGGGATGGATGGATCCACCGTCGTTGCCGCCAGCGGCAGGCGTGTTTTGCAAAATGAATCGTGCGGCCATCGAGGCTCCCGAATCACGCGCGTGGCGGGCAAGCGCGTGTTTCATCCCGCGCCAAAGCGCGGCATCATCCGCAAGCATCGATTCAACGCGGCGTTTCATCCCGGCCGGGCTGTCCGCCAGCGCGCCGCCGCCGATGAGTTCAAGCAAACGCAGGTTGCCCTCTTCCTGGCCGGGCACAAGATGGTGGATGAGCATGGGACAGCACGCGGCGATCGCCTCGTGCACTGTGGCACCGCCCGCCTTGCCGACCGCAAGATGATGCGACGCGAGCAGCTGCGGCACGCGGCGGGTCCAGCCCAGCAGCCTGACCCGTCCCGGGTGCTCGCGCTTGAGGCGCAGCGCCGCCGGGCACAAGCGGCGGGCATTGCGGCCGAGCACGATCGTCAGCCGCACGACCGGCGACGCGGAAAGCAGCGCGCGGCCGTGCTTTGCAAGCATCGACGCGTTCGCCGTGGCGAAGTACAAGACGCGGAACGGCATCACCTCCGCGTCCGCCGCAAGACGCGTCAACGATGCGAACACCGGATGCACGGGAAACCCGGTGTCCACCACGTTTCGCGGATCCGATCCGGCCGCCACCATGCGGTCGCGCGTGAACGCATCAGTCACCAGCCACCAGTCGCCCGGCGCACGGGTCCATGCGGCGTTGATCTCGATCGAATCGGTGACGACAATGAATACCGGCAACGCGCCGCGCGCTCCCTGCGGGATGCGCTTCATGAAGTACGGGTAAATCGGATAGGTGGTGACCAACGCCGATGGACGGAACTCGTCGATGAGCGCGCCGAGCATCCGCTCCGGGACGCGCATCACGGGCAACCGCCGACGGCTGAAATCGCAGCGATCGGCCGACCGGTAAATGCGGCCCCACAACCACGGGAAGCGTTCGGTGACGATCCGGTACGCGCGGTTGACCAGTGCCGTGAATCCCGGCAGTCCCAGCAGGCAGGGATCGGCCACGCGGGCGATCGCACCCGCGGACTCGAGCGCGAGCGCCAGATGCCGCGCGGCGCTGTTGTGCCCTTCGCCAAAGGCGGCGGTCACAATCAGAATCCGGGGTGTCTTGTGCTCCATGACCAAGAGATCTTTGCGCCGGCCCAGTCGGGCGTTGCGCGGGTACGGATTCTTGTGTTTCTTGTCTGCGGACATGGCAAGATCCAAGAACCGGGTCGAACTCAGACCGATCGATGAAACCAAGCCGGCCTCGAGGCCGACCGTGGCTAGGCTGTTCAATCCGGAGCTGATGCAGACCAAGGGGCGGGACAACAAACCCGTGCACCTTGGTCCGGCCGATACCGATCGCAACGAACCGGCGAAACTCGAAGTGGCCGACAAGGATCTGGTCCGATCGCGATCACAGGAACCGGGAATCGATGAATTGCTCGGTCATGATGTGATGGCAGCGGACTCGAACGAGCGCGGCTGGGGCAATCCTTGGAGGGACAAACCGATCACCGTCGGCTGGGTCGTCCTCGCCGTGCTCATGCTGGGCGGGGCGCTGGTCTGGTCGCTCAGCCGGGTAAAGCAGGCGGACAAGACCGTCGCGGGATTCCGGACGGATGCGGAGACCGCCGTCGCCCGCAATCAAGCCGACGAGATCGAGGCCGAGCGCATCGTCGAGAACGCCGAATCCGCGTTGCGCGCGTTTTTCAAAGCCGGGTCCGTCGAAGAGATCGCACCGTGGATCCGCCATGCCGAGCGGGTCATGCCACTGGCCCGCGCGCACGAGGGCGGGCGCTGGCCCACACCCGTTCCGGTGCGCGACATCCGCCAGCTCGTCCCTCTCACCATTGGAATCCGCACGGAGTTCTGGGCCGCATCGGTCGAGCTGGTGGATGGATCCATCCGCAATCTCTACCTCGAGGTCATGCCCGATGGCCAAGTGCTCATCGATTGGGAAACCCTGGTGTGCCACCAGCCGATGGCGTGGGACACCTTCGTCACGCAAGGACCCGCCGGCGTGTCGCTGGACTTCCGCGTGTTCATCGAAGCCGATACGTTCCACGCGCATGAATTTGGATCTTCGGACAAGTGGTCGTGCTTCCGCCTCACCGCGAACGGCAGCGACGAACCGATGTTCGGCTACGTCATGAAGGGCACCATGACCGAACTGTTGGTTCTCGACCTGCTTGCCGGCTCGGCCTCCGGCAGGGCAAGCGCGATCCTGAGGCTGAGAATCCCGGATCAACTCACGGCACGGCGCTCCGCGGTGATCGAGGCGGTGATCAACGACCGCTGGATCCATCTCGATCCGCCTTGAGACGGACGAAACGCCATCCACCCGGCACGTGCGATCCGAATCCTCCAACCGACCATCGAACGAGCGGTCCCCCGCTGGCAACCCGTTGCTGTTGCCCATGCTGACCGGCATCGCGGCGTTCCTCGTCATGCAATTCGTCTCCGCTGTCTGGAAGCTCGACGACAGCTCGGGCACAATGACCAACAAATTCAGCTCGCTTGCGCGTGGTGAATACCTCGGGTTCCTCATCGGTAGAAACCTGCTGACGCTTCCGGCATACATCTTGCTCGGTACCGCGGCCGCACTGGTGGTCCGACCGGCCTTCGAACTCCCACCGCTGCGCAAGGCCAGCTGGCGTCGTCCGCTGCCAACGGCAGGTGCAGCCTTCGCCATCTGCGCGGCGATCCACGGATTCGCCGGACTGCGGCTGCTGCACACCCGCCCGTATTTCATCAACGAACAGGAATTCGGCCGCTGGCATTACCGGATCGTCGATTTCATCGCCGACCTCACCGGCCCGGGATTCCTCATGGCCGGATTCACGGTGCTTCCCGCGATCGGGCTGGTCGCGGCCTGCGTGTGGCACCTGCGGCGCTTCGGCAGGAAATCATGGATCGCCTCGGGATCAGCCGCGGTGATCATCGGCACCACCGCCCTCGTCGCGAGGATCGACAATCATGGAAACACACCCGCATCGCCCGGATCCGCAAGGCCGAACCTCATCGTCATCGGCTCCGATTCGCTGCGCGGCGACAAGCTCGGCTTCGCCGGTCACCGGCCGGGGCGCCACGACGGCCCCGCCGCGGTAGGTGTCTCGCCGACCATCGACGCACTGGCCGCGCGCTCGGTGTCGTTCGAGCGCTGCTTCACGTCGATCGCCTCAACGCTGGAGTCCGGCATCCAGACAATGGCATCGGTGTACCCGCACACCCACGGCATCCGCCAAATGTATCCCGACCGGAAATCGGTCGCGTCGGCGACACGCACGATCGATCCGCTCGCTGCGCGCTTTGCCGCGGCCGGCTACGACACCGCCGCCATCGGCGACTGGTGCGCGGGCTATTACGACATCATGCCGATGGGCTTCGAGGACGTCGCGGTCTCGAGTTTCGACAATTTCAAGATCTACATGAGCCAGGTCGTGCTGATGTCGCACTTCATCATTCCGCTCTATTTCGACAACCCCGTCGGTCATTCCCTGTTTCCGGAAATCCGCTCCTTCGCCCAATTCGTGACGCCGGAGGTGGTGACGCGCCGGGTCGAAAAGCGGATCGCCAGCGCGTCCCGCTCGCAGCGCCCGTTCTTCTGGCACGTCTTCTACTCGTGCAACCACCTGCCCTACGGCAGCCCCGAGCCGTATGCGGGGATGTTCGCCGACCCTGACTACGCCGGGCCGCACCGCAGCAAAGTGGCCTTCGACATCGACCGCTTCATTGGCGGCACCGACCTCGAGTCGAAGTGGAAGGCGCTGCCGGAGCAGGACATCCGCCGGATCCGCGCGCTCTACGACGGCTGCACGCGCCAGTTCGACGACTGCGTCGCCCGCATCCTCGCATCCCTCGCTGCCAACGGGCTCGAGAACAACACCATCGTCGTGATCACCGCCGATCATGGCGACGATCTCTACGAACCGGGCGTGACACTCGGCCACGGGCTCACCCTCGACGGCGGCATGCATTCGTATCACGTGCCGCTGGTGCTGCATGTGCCGGGCGTGGAGCCGAGGCGGATCGGTGAGACGGTGCGACTGCTCGACCTGGCACCCACCTTGGCCGGCCTCGCGGGAATCGAACCAGCCGCCGCGTGGGAAGGACGGGATTTGTCCGGATGGATCCGCGGCGATTCACCACCGCAGGATCTGCCCGTCTATGCGGAGACGGGTTTCCCGTTCATCCAGTTCAGCGTGCCCGGCGTCGAGCGGCCCGCTCTGGCACCGATGGACGAAATGACCTTCATCGACAAATCCTTCAACTACCAGTTCGTGGTGAAACCGGAGTACCGCGAACGCATCGTGCAGGCCAAACCGCGCTGCTTGCGCACCCGCGACTGGAAACTGGTGTGCACACCCGCAGCCGATGGATCGCGGCATTTCCGGTTGTTCCACATCACCGGCGACCCGCACTGCATGAACGATCTGGCGGAATCCAAACCCAAAGTGCTCGCCGCGATGCGCGGCGCACTGGAAGCATGGATCGACCAACACATCGAAACCCCCATCGGGGCGATCTTTCCAGACGGCGAGCCTACGATGACGGAGTGAAGACGCCTCAAGGAGTTTCAAGGCTCACAGGCGATACCGATACTGCGACTGCATCGTCATCGATGAAGCGTAGAGACTCTTCCCGCCCCCCCCATGCGGGACTTTTTGTCAAGATTTGCAGCCTGACCCCATTTGCCTGTCTGAAGCGCGACAGATCAGGCAGATCCGCGGCAGCGCATTGCATCCAAGGTAGGGCTGGTCGTCCCTGCCACTTGGGTATCCATGCCGAAATCAATCGACACTGTCTTGGGTCCTGACGCGCATGAACAACTTGGCTGCACCAGCTTGCGATGTCACGGCGATGTCGATGGTCACCGTCGTCGTCGATCCCTGTGACGCCACGGCGGCCCGCAGCGTCGTCCACGACTGCGCGTCGGCCGGATTGTCCGACGCTTCCACCGTGTAGCTCGCACCGGGCTGTGACTCCCACATCATCGTGCAGACCGTGCCCGACATGCGGATGCTCGTCACCTTGAATGCCGGGTGCTCCTGCACCGAGCCGATGCTGAAGTCCTCGCTCTTCGAGCCGGTGAAGTTCGGATCGTCGACGGTTGCCGTCACCGTGTAGTCGCCATCGGCCGACGGTGCATCGGCGCTCGGCCCGTAGCTGGTGCCCTCGCGGCCCGAGTAGCTGTAGCTGAAGCTCGCCACACCCGCGGCCGAGGCCGTGTAGGCGTTGCCGTCGCGGGTGAGCGTGATGTCCGCATCGCCCAGTGCCTTGGGCAGGATGGTGAAGTCCGCACCGCTGAAGGTGATCTCGTAGTTGCCGCCGGCGTCGAGCGTGCCCTGGTTGATCGCATAGACACCGGCGTTGTCACCGGCGGCACGCGCCAGTGTTCCGCTAATGCCGTCCGACCCGACCAAGCCGCTGGTCGTGTAGGTGATCGGAGGATCGGTGTCGCCGTAGGACTTCGAGGCGGGCTGCGCGGTGACGGATAGTTGAGCCTGCAAGACGACGCTCGCCGCGATCGAGACCGATTTGGAAACCGCACCGTTGCTTGCGAGATGGACGGCACCGCCGGAGTCGTAGTTGTCCGCCGCTGCGGCCGCACCGAGGCGAACGTGGATCGCGGTGGCGGCGAGCGTGCCGGTGCCGCCAATGCTGAGCGACTGACCATAAACGCCGTCCGCGCTCTCGGAGATCTCGAAGGGCGGCGTCACCGTGAGCGAGACCGCAACGAGCAAGCCGGACCCGGACAGCAGGAACTGCCGCGGAACGGAGGGCAACCCGTAGCAGGTCGAGAATCCCTCAAGTGTGGCGACATCAGTGGTGATTTCCGGGTTGGACGCATCCTGCGGCCGCACGGTCTGGAAGTGGGCGAATCCGCCGCCCACCGGCTCGAGGTCGCCCCACGGCACGTTGGCCCCCTTCTTGAACCGGGCGTGCATGATCTCCTCACCGACACCCTCGAAGTAGGCGATCACGATGCGGCACGTCGCACCGAGGGCCACCGTGCCGGTGCGGGTCTGAAACCCGTGTCCACCGTTGTTGTCGACCACGAGCTCGCCGGCGTCGGCGAAGTCGCCGTCGTCGTTGAGATCGAGGTAAATGACACTGCCGTCGTCACTGCCCGTGCCGAACGTGTAATCCCCCGGACCATCGACCGACACGTCGAACCATCCGCTCCACAGCACGGCGAAATCCTCGTCGTCGGTGAGACCGGGCAGGACGCCGAGCATCGAGTTGTCGTCGTAGGCGAGCGGCGAGGTCTGCAGGAAGGTGGCGGTGGAGGGCGAGTTGATGAGGTTGGCGACTGGATCGAGAAGCGCGCTTCCAGTGAGCGTGTCATAGGTCTTGCCATCGAGCGCACCGAGCGCGACATCGATGGCCAGATTCGCCGACCGCTGGCCCGACGCATTGGAAGCCGTGAGCGTGTAGGTGGTCGACGACTGCGGCGAGACCGTCGCGCTCCCGGACGCAGCAACGGTGCCAAGGCCGGTAATGGTCACCACGTTCGCGTTGCCGACATTCCAAGTGAGCGTCAGCGGGTTTCCCCGGATCACCAACGGCACGGAAGAGGAGAAGCTGATCGACGGCAGCGAGCTGTCCGGTCTCTCCGTTTGGAAACACGCGCTGTTGGCGTTGATCACATCGAGTGACGCCCAACCCAGCGCCGTTCCCTTCTTGAACCTCGCCTCCATGACGTCGCCGCCGCCGGCCTCGTAATACGCGATGGCAATGCGGGTGAACTCGCGGTTGAGGCCCGCTGTGCCCGTGCGTACCTGTGTTCCGTGGTTGCCGTTGTTGTCGACTACGAGTTCGCCCGCATCGTTAAAGTCCCCGTCGTCGTTGAGGTCGAGGTAGATGACGCTGCCGTCGTCGCTGTTCGTGCCGAAGGTATAGTCGCCGAAGCCCGCGACCGTTGCGTCGAACCATCCAAGCCACAGCACCGAGAAGCTGTCCGAGCTGTTCAAGCCGGGCAAGTCGGAGGGTTGGCCGGTGTAAAAATTCCCGTTGTAGAGAATCGGTCCGGTTTGCAGAAAGGTCCCGGACGGCGTCGCGGCAATCAGGTTCGAGATCGGCGCGAGATAGGTCGCGCTCTCGAGCCCCTCGTAGGTCGTGCCGAGCAGCGCGCCGTCAATCACGAGGATCGAGACCGATTTGCTCACGGTGATGCCGGCACCGGTAGCGGAGACGGTGTAGGTGGCGGATGTCGTGGGAGAGACCACGACCGAACCGACCGCGGGCTGCACGCCGATGCCGTTGTCGATGAAGACCTCGCCCGCGTCGCTTGCATTCCAGTTCAGGACGACGATGCCGCCCGGCTTGACGACCGACGAGCTCGCGCTGAGCGAGACCTTCGGCACACCCGGGATCAGGAAGAAGTCATCCGACGCGGTGTTTCTCGCCAACGGCACATCGGCGCCAGCGTCCTCGCGTTCATCGATGACAAACCATGCCCGCCCGTCGAGGCTGCCTTCGATGCGCCATGCAACCGGATCGTTGTGGTGGCTGCCGGCACCGGTGGTGACGCGATAGGACGTCGGAGAGAGATGGCTGCCGAAATCAACCGCCACCGGCGTGAACGGCGCGGGGCCCGGTTCCGACCAGTTGAGGACGGGACCGGGAAGCTCCGTGCCGTTGGCGTAAAACCGGATCGCTGCGGCGGCGGCCGGAAGGCTGTCGCCGCCGCGCGCCGAAAGCACCGTCAATCGCGCATGGCGCAGCGTGCCCGCGGGAACGACCGTGACTTGGACAGCCGCAGTGACGGGAGCGCCTCCAACGGATGCGCTGAGCGTGTAGGTGGTCGTTGCCGATGGGGAGACCACGACCGATCCCGATGATGCGACACCGCCCAGTCCTTGATCGATCGAGACCGAGGAAGCTCCCGAGACACCCCATTGCAGCGTGGCCGACGCGCCTTCGTGGATCACCGTGGAAAGCGTGTTGAAATACTCGATCGCGGGCGCGGCAGGCGCGGAGGCCTCGGGATCGAATGCGAAGTCGATCCCGGGCGCGTTTTCCTCGATGTCGTCGCCGGTGGTGATGGCGAAGCTAAAACCTTCGGGGATCTCCAACGCGTTCGGACTGAGCCGCAGGAAAACGAATTTGCCGGCGTTGGCACCGCCCGCGTAGGCCTCGTTGAGCCAGTAGGCGAGCCGTTGCGACGCGGCGCCCGACGCGGTGCCGATGAACTGCTCGAGCGGCGTCGCGGGACTGAGGAACAACGGATCGATCAGGATGCCGTTGGACAAGTGGTTATCGTCGCCATCGACCACGTCGAACGGCTCGGTGAGCGAGTCGTCGCGTGCGCCTGGCAGTGCGAACAATTGCACGGCCGGACGGCCACCGCCGTGCCGGCGTTGTTCGTCCGGAATCCGGCAGCCGTCGGATGCCCGAGAATTTCATCAGCATTCAGCGATGCAGGCATTAGACCGGACGCGATGAGCCAGGGAATGCGAAACGTGCGGATCGTGGGTTTCATGATCGAATCGATGGATGCGACGGGATGCGATTCGCGCCAGAGGAAAGATTCGCCTCAGGATGCGATCGAAGCACTGCTAAACTATCGAATCCCCCGGGTGAGCGTCAACCCATGAATAGGCGCTGTCCTAAATAAATGATCAAAGCTCCCGATTCCGCATTTTTGCTCGCAGCGGGGCCGCGGGCCGGGGGATGGTGGCGCTGATGATGTCACCTCGCGCGCTGATGGGATTGCTCGGGTTGTTCACCTCGTTTGTGGCGCGTGGCGAGGCGTTGCCGTGGGTGGGATACCCGCCTGCCTCGGGTCCGGGCGGCGGCAGGCATGTGGTGCTGATCGCGGGTGACGAGGAGTACCGCTCCGAGGAATCGCTGCCGATGCTGGGCAGGATCCTCTCGCAGCGTCACGGGTTCCGCTGCACGGTGTTGTTTTCGGTGTCGCCGGACGGATTCATCGATCCGAATGCGTCGGCGAGTTTGAGTCATCCCGAGGCGCTCGACACCGCGGACGTGATTGTGATGCAGATCCGATTCCGTCGTTGGTCCGACGCGGCGATGGAGAAGTTCGATGCGGCAATGCGGCGCGGCGTGCCGATCGTCGCGCTACGCACGAGCACGCACCCGTATCAATTTCCGCAAGGTCATCGGTTTGAGGCGTTCAACCGGTTCGGCAAACGCGTGATCGGCGAAGAGTGGGTAAGCCACTGGGGCAAACACAAGAAGGAGGCGACCCGCGGCGTGATCGAGGCGGCGCATGCGGACGATCCATTGTTGCGCGGGGTGCGCGATGTCTTCGGCGACACCGATGTGTACGAGGCGGCACCGCCCGCCGACGCGCGGATCCTGCTGCGCGGCCAGGTGCTCGCAGGTTTGAAGCCCGATGATCCGCCCGCGGACTACCGCAAGCGGCGCGCGGACGGCGGTGAACAGGCGGTCAATGATCCGATGATGCCGATCGCGTGGACGAGGGAATTGAAGTCCGAGGAAGGAAAAAACCAGCGGATCTTCTGCACGACGATGGGGTCGGCCACGGATTTCCTGAGCGAGGGACTGCGTCGGCTGGTGATCAACGCGGTGTACTGGTGCGCGGGATCGGAGGTTCCCGGGCGAGCCGATGTCGGATTCGTCGGGAGTTATTCGCCGAGTCCCTACGCCTACAACGGATATCGACGTGGTGTGAAACCCACCGATCACCGGCTCGAGTGATGATGCGCGGCGGACTTCGATGGTGCGGGCGGCTTGCGGCGGCGTGGATCGCGCTGACCGCGGTCGTGTGTGGTGAGGTGATGTCGCCGCCTTCCGCCGGACTGCGGATTGCGTTGATCGGTTCCGGGCTTGGCGAGCAACTGCAGTACGACGGGCAGTTCGAGACGTTGCTGCAGCGACGTCATCCCGAGGCGCGTCTCGTACTGCGCAACCTGTGTGTGCCGGGAGACACGCCGGCCTGGAGACCGCGATCGGGGCGGACGAGCCCGTGGGCGTTTCCCGGTGCCGAATCACTGCGCGCGGACTCCCCGCAGCATCGCGGCGACGGGGTCGAGCCATCGCCCGACGAGTGGCTCGCGCTGTGCAAGGCCGATATGATTCTCGCGTTTTTCGGATGGAACGAATCGTTCGACGGGCCGGACGCGGTGGCGGGTTTCACCAGGGAACTGCGGGGGTGGATCGATCACACGCGCGGTCGGCGCTACAACGGTCGTGACGCACCGGTGATCGTGCTCGTCTCGCCGATCGCCTTCGAGGATCACTCCGCCGGACGCGACCTGCCCGACGGCACGGAAGAGAACCGCAACTTGCAACGGATCACCGATGCGATGCGCGCGGTGGCGGTGGCCAGCGGCGTCGCGTGCATCGATGTGTTCACGCCGAGCCTGGCACGCATGGAGAGCGGGGTGGAGCCGCTCACCAGCAATGGATTTCTTCCCAACGAGGTCGGCAACCGGTGGCTGGCGCAGGTACTCGCCGATGCGTTGTTCGGCAGTGTTCCGGTGCGCTCGCAGGCGGATTCCGAGGCGCTGAGGCGTCTGGTGATCGACAAGGACCGCCACTGGCGCGACGACTGCCGCATTCCAAATGGCGTGCATGTTTACGGCCGTCGGCGCGAGCCGTTCGGCATGGTGAACTACCCGCAGGAAATCGAAAAGCTCCGTCAGTTGACGGCGAACCGCGACGAGGCGATCCATGCGATGGTCGCCGGAATGTCCTTTGATCTGGCTGCGGCAGACGCGCGCACGCGCGCGCTTGATCCGGTGCCCACCAATGTGCGGCATGACATCCACTACCGCAGTGGCGAGGAGGCATTGCAGGCGGTGACGATGATGGACGGGTTCCGCATCGGGTTGTTCGCATGCGAGCGGCGCTTTCCCGAGCTGCGCAATCCGGTACAGATGACCTTCGACCATCGCGGACGTCTCTGGGTGGCGGTGATGCCGAGCTACCCGCATCACAAACCGGGCGATCCGCCGCCCGATGACAAGATCCTGATTTTCGAAGACCAGGACGAAGACGGTCGGGCCGACACGCAAACGGTGTTTGCCGACCGGCTGCACTTGCCCACCGGGTTCACGCTCCGCTACGACGGCGTCTATCTATCCGCACAGCCCGGGCTGATGCGGCTGCGCGACAGCGACGGCGACGACGTTGCCGATGTGCGCGAGTGGATCCTGCATGGATTCGACACGCACGACACCCATCACGCGATCAGCACGTTCGCCGAGGATCCGTCGGGCGGCATTCATTTGCTGGAAGGCACGTTCCTGCACTCGAATGTGGAGACCGCTTACGGCCCGTGTCGCGACAGCGGCTCGGGCGTGTGGCGCTTTGATCCGCGCGCCCAACGGCTCGAGCGCATCAGCCAGACCGCTTACTACAATCCGTGGGGCCTGGTGCTCGACGATTGGGGTCAGCCGTTTCTCAACGACGCCTCGAGCGGTGAAACCTGGTGGATGCTGCCACTTTCGGTGCGGACCGGGCCGGGCAGGCAGCTTGCCAAGGTCGCGCCGATCCAGCCACGGCGCACACGTCCGACCTGCGGTGCCGAGCTGGTCTCGTCGCGGCATTTTCCGGACGAATTGCAGGGCGCGTTCCTGACCCACAATGTGATCGGGTTTCTCGGGACCAGTGTGCACCGGCTCGATGAAGACGGCTCGGGCTTCATCGGTCGGCACGTGGGCGACCTGATTTCCTCGAGTGATCCGAACTTCCGTCTCGTCGATCTTGAATTCGCGCCGGACGGATCGCTCTTCGTGCTCGACTGGCACAACGCGCTGATCGGCCACATGCAGCATTCGGCGCGCGATCCAAAGCGCGATCGTGAGCACGGCCGGATCTACCGCGTCACCCATGCGACGCGTCCGCTGGTGCGGGCGCCAGTGATCGCAGAGGCATCGGTGGAGCAATTGATCCAGGCATTGGAAGAGTCCGAGTCGCGCACGCGACAGCGCGCGAGAAGCGAACTGCGCGGACGCAAGTCCGCGGACGTGATGCCGGCCGTGCGTGCGTGGGCGGCATCGCTTGATCCCGCGGATCCGCGCCATGACCGGCATGCCTGCGAAGCACTGTGGGTGAGCTGCGGATTCGGCACGCCCGACGACGATCTGCTGCGGCGATGCCTGCGCGCGCGATCGCACCAGGCGCGGGCGGCAGCGGTCGGCGTGATCCGCAACGACTGGCGCCACATTCCCGACCACGCCGCGTTGCTGATGGAGGCCGCGCACGACGCGCATCCGCGCGTCCGGCTGGCGGCGATCGTCGCGGCGTCGTGGATCGGTGGAAGCACCGGCGCGTCGATTGTCGTCGAGGCGTTGAAGCAACCGGTCGACCGCTGGATGCGCCCGGCGTGTGAGGAGGCGTTGGAAACGCTGAAGTCTTTTCTTGGCAACGCACAAGTGCGCGTGACCGGAGGCGACGACGCGGTGGCCCCTCCGTCATCCGCGACCGAAGATCCGACGGGCCTGACCGGTGAGCCGCTGCGGCTCTACCGGCTGGGGCGCGAGGTGTACCAGCGCGACGCGCATTGCGCGACCTGCCACCGCGCCGACGGCATCGGCGACGGGATCTATCCACCGCTTGCCGGAAGCGCATGGGTGACCGGCAGCGAGGAGCGCTTGATCAAGCTGGCATTGAAAGGTGTGTGGGGTGCCATCGAGGTGGGCGGCAAATCATATGATCCGGGACGCGGCGTGCCGCCGATGCCCGGATTCGAGCCGATGCTGGGAGACGAGGAACTCGCCGCCGTGCTCACCTACGTGAGGCACCGTTTCGGAAACCGATCGGCACCGGTGACCCCGCAGGCCGTGGGCGCGGTGCGCAAGTCGGTCGTGAACCAACAGGGATTCTACACGGTGGAGGAATTGTTGCGCGAGCATCCGATGGAACGTTGATCCCGAAGATCGAAATAGAACCACTGATTGCGCGGATGGGCACTGATTTCAAAAGATCATGCGGTTCATGTTCTGTACGGTTTGGTGATTTCATCCATCTGAATCATTCATCTGTAAAATCAGTGCAATCAGTGGTTCCATTCCCGCAAGATCAACAGGGAATGACGTATTCCGTGTTCATTTGACACCATGAACGCAACTCCCCCACCACGTCCGGCCGTGCGGCTCGGCGTTGTGCCGACCCATCTCGGATTCGCCCACAGCCTGGTGCCCGACGCGCATGGCCGACTGCCACGCGACGAGTCCGGCCAACTGCGGGTCGTCGCAGGCCTGACCGCACTTCGCGGGATCACGCCGTTGGCGATCGAGTGCGTGCAGGTTTCCACGTTTCCCGGTGCTGATGCCGATGACATGGCGGAACTCATCAGCCAACTTCGCGCACTCGGCATGGAGGTCGGGCTGGTGCTGATGGTTGCCGGGGCCAACCCGATGAATTCCGCCGATGAAGACCGGGTGGTTGGGCAAATGCTGCCCGGCGTGCGACTTGCCATGCACCACGGGATCCGCCAGATCGCATCCACCTCGATCGAGCAATGGATGGATCCCCGTGAAACGCGGCGCGAGGGCGCGGCCTTTGACGCGGCGGTCGCGCAGAACGTGCGCCTCCACCGCAGGATCGTCGAGGAGGCCGCGCTCCCCGGGTCGTGCGTGGAATCGTGGCACATCGAATTCCTTCGTCCCGGTGAGTTCCACACCTTCACTTGTCTCGAGCGCGCGTGGACCTTCGTCCGCGAGATCAACCGTGCGCTTGGCCGACCGTTCTTCAAGCTGATGGTCGATGCCGCGCACTGCGGCGACTCGGGCTTGCCGCTTGAGCGGAACGTCTCGCTCATCCGCGACATCGCCGCCACTGGTGAACTCGGCGTCTTCCACGCCTCTGCCCGGACCACCCGCGGCTGCCTGTCCGACGACGGATCGATCGGCACCTTGCTGGAGGCCGCCGCCACGACCGGGCAACTCCGCGAGGTACTCGTCGAGGTGTTCGACCACGCCGACCCGGCGCTCGAGCCGCTGCGCGCGCTCGGTTGCGGATTCGGCGTCGACACCCGCCGGGGGCGGGGCTACGCGCAGGTGGTGGCCGATGGACTGGCGGAGGCCGCCCGCTGGCTCGCTACAATCCGGTGATGCGGGCTTGCGCGGAGCCGCATGCACGAAGATCATCAGGACATGCGAACCGGCTGATCCGATTCGCCACCGCGTTCTGTTTGATTTCATTCCCATCCCACTCCCCCATCCGATTCCCATGAAATCCGCACTGATTGCCTGCTGTTCCCTCATCATTCTGCAGCAGGTCCGCGCCGACGACGGCTGGCGGCCGCTGTTCAATGGCAAAGACCTCGACGGCTGGTCCGGCGACACGCGGGTATGGCGCGTCGAGGATGGCACGATTGTCGGCAGCACCGAGGAGTTGAAAGACAAGCTCCGGCAAAACACGTTTCTGATTTGGCAGGACGGCGAGGTTGGCGATTTCGAACTCGAATTTTCCGCGCGCGTCACCGGCGACAACAACTCGGGCGTGCAGTACCGCAGCAAGGTGATCGACGCCGGGTCGTGGATCGTCGGCGGCTATCAGTTCGACCTGCATGCCGACCCCCGCTATCTTGCGATGCTTTATGATGAACGCGGACGCGGTGTCCTCTGCCAGCACGGTCAGCGGGTCGTCGTCGCGGCAGAGGGCGGGCCGCAGGTCACGGGCGATCTTGAGATGCGACCGACCCGGCTCGGCGAATGGAACCGTTACCGGCTCATCGCGCGCGGTGTGTCGCTGCGCCACTTCGTCAACGGCCATCTGGTGGCCGAGACGCGCGACACCGACAAGGAGAAGCGCGCAGCCAAGGGCATCATCGCCCTGCAGCTTCACGCCGGTCCGCCGATGAAAGTCGAGTTCAAGGAGTTGCGCATCCGCCCATGGGAGAAACTGGCCGAGGAGCGCAAGCGCAAGCAGGCCGAGGAAGCAAAGAACGAGGCGAGCGAAGAGAGCGCGGAAGAGGCTCCGGCTGGTGACGAGTGAGACGATGACCATCACCGAAAAACAAGACCGCTTGATTGAGGAACTCTCCGTGTTCCAAGACTGGATCGAGCGCTACGAGTACGTGATCGACCTCGGCAGACGCTTGCCGCCGATGCCCGAGGCCTCGAAGAATCCCGACCACCTGATCCGCGGTTGCCAGTCACAAGTGTGGCTCGACGCGACATGCGAAGACGGGCACGTACGCTACCACGCGGATTCGGACTCGCTGATCACCAAGGGGATGATCGCGTTGTTCATCCGCGTGCTCGATGGCGAGACGCCCGAAGCGATCCTCACCGCCGACCTCGGGTTCATCGACCGCACCGGGCTCAAGGAGCATCTCGCGCCCACCCGCGCCAACGCGCTCAACCTGATGGCCACGCAGATGAAGCAGCGCGCGCTGGCGTATGCGTCGGCGTGATTGCGGCTGCCGCGCGCCTCAAGGGGAGAGCCGGCTGATTTCCCATCCGGCGTCCCGGCGCGTGTAGAGAAACCGGTCGTGCAGGCGCGCGGACCCGCCCTGCCAGAATTCGATGGTTGCGGGGGTGACGCGGTAGCCGCCCCAGAACGACGGCAGCGGCACCTCGCCGTCGCGGAACCGGCTGCGGATCTCGTCGAGCTTCTGCATGAGCACTTTGCGCGACGCAATCGCATCGCTCTGGTTCGACACCCACGCGCCGATCTGCGATTCGCGCGGACGTGTGAGGAAGTACCGCAGCGATTCAGCAGTGGAAATCTTCTCCGCGACTCCCTGGATGATCACCTGGCGCTCGAGCGTGATCCACGGGAACAGCAGGCAGACCTTCGGATTCGCCGCGATCTGCGCGGCCTTTCGGCTGCCATAGTTGGTGAAGAAGACGAAGCCATCGCGATCGAAGCGCTTGAGCAGCACCGTGCGCTGCAGCGGCGTGCCACCGGCATCCACAGTCGCGAGCGTCATCGCGTTGGGCTCGTGCACCCCGGCATCCGTGGCTTGACGAAACCAAAGTGCGAACTGGTTCACCGGGTCGGCATCCAATTCCTCCCGCCGCAAGCCGCGGTCCGAGTATTCCTTGCGCAGGTCGGCAAGATCCATGGCCATTCCCTAGACGGGCCGGCATTCCCCTGCAAGCGCTCATCCGCGTCTCCGCCACTTGCGGAAGCGGCAAGCCTCCCCTACCCTCGCTCCATGGCCATCGAATCCTTCCGCGGGATCACGCCCGTGATTCACCCATCCGCCTTTGTCGCGTCCAGCGCCGACCTGATCGGCCGCGTGACCCTGCACGAGGAATCGAGCGTCTGGTATCACACGACCCTGCGCGGCGACATCAATGAAATCGTCATCGGCGCGCGATCGAACATCCAGGACAACGTCGTCGTGCACTTGGCCGATGAATACGGCTGCCACGTCGGTGAATTCGTCACCGTCGGCCACTCGGCAGTGATCCACGCCTGCACGATCCGCGACGAGGTGCTGGTGGGCATGGGTGCGGTGATCCTCGACGGCGCGGTGATCGGCGAGCGCTCGATCATCGGTGCCAAGGCGCTGGTGACCGCAGGCACCGTGATCCCGCCTGGCTCGCTGGTACTCGGGTCGCCGGCCAAGGTGGTGCGCGCGCTCACCAAGGAGCAGCAGGCAGGCATCCGCTACTGGGCGGAGAAATACGTGCGGGTGTCGCGCGAGTATCTCGCGCGCTGAGGCCGCGTCACAAAAACGGATTGGCGCGGCGTTCGGCCTCGAGTGTGGTGGGCGGACCATGCCCCGGCAGCAGCACGGTTTCTCCCGGCAGCGGGGCGAGGACGGCGCGAAGCCGCTCGAGTGCGTGGCGGTAGGCCGCGGGTGTGGCGCATCCGCCGATCGATCCGGCGAACATCGCGTCGCCGGTGACGAGTACCGGCACGTCCAGTCCGGAGACGAGGTAGCCCAGCGCGGGTGATGCGTGCCCCGAAAGATCGCAGGCGGTGATCACGAGAGATCCGCAAGTCCGTGCGTCGCCCGGCTGCATGACCGATGCCGCAATGCCGGCAGGCCCGTGGATGACGGCACCGAGCCGTGACCAGTCGGCGAGCGCGCCAGTGTGGTCGCGATGACCGTGGGTGACGAACACGTGCTGCGGCGGATCCGGCCGGACTTGGTGCAACGCCGCATGGCATTCGTCGACATCGAAACCGGCGTCAAAAACGACAAAACCATCATCGCAGGCGATGCACCAGACGTTGACGGATCCGCCGGCAAACGGCAGCTCGAGCCTGGTGATGCCCGCGACTTCCGCATCGGGTGGTTGGTATGACGGATGCTTGCGACAGGCATCGGGATCGAGCCCGAGCGCGCTGCCTGCGGCGGCGGCGGCCTCCGGATCGACATCCCCGCGCATCAGTCGCTGGATGCGGTCGATCTCGATACCGGCCGCGGCTGCGAGCGAGTCGGGGGTCATGCCGCGGCCGGCAAGCGCCTTGCGCAGCACATCGCAGAAGTCGTCCTCGAGCATGATCGGGTCGATGCGCTCCGGTGCGGTGCCGCGGCCGGGATGCGCGGCGCATCAGCGCATGCGGTAGTAGCCGTCCGGGTTGTGCAGGTAGTACACGTCCTTGGACTCGAGACGCGGCAGCCACATGAATGGCTTGCCATTGGCGTCGATCTCCTCGACGAGTGTGATGCGCTGCGGCTGGTTGGCCGGCTTGTCCTTGGCGCTCTCGACGTCGGGGTCCTTGACGAAGGAGGTCTCGTCGATGCCGTTGACGACGTGGTTCACCCACTTGAGCTTCTGTGCCTCGGTGGCGAATTCGCTCCAGTCGCCGCTCGTCGAGCGTTCGTACATGCGCTTGATCATCTCGTCGGTCGAGATGCCCATCTTGTCGGCGATCGGCTTGCCCAGGCGGTTCCACCAGCGCTGGCTTTCCTCGTGCAACTCGCGCTGCTGGGTGAGGTTGTATGGACCGAAGAGTGTCGAGCTGATCTGGTGGTGGAGGATGATGGCATTGGGGTATGCGTACGACTCTTTGGCGAGCGTGGTGATGGCGGCGGCCATGGACGCGGCGAACGACTTGACGACGACGTGCACCGGCGCATCGCTCGACTGCATCGCCTTGAGGATGCGGTAGCCCTCCATCACCGAGCCGCCCGGGCTGGAGTCGATCACGATGAAGATCGGCAGTTCGCGGTCCTTGTTGTTCCAGTAATGGATGCGCTCGGTGACGTAGTCCGCGGTGCCGCGCATGATCATGCCGTTGAGGGAAATGCGGCGGTCGGAGACCACGACGATGCCATCGTCGCGCAGCGGTTTTTTCAGGTACACCGGCTGGGTGTCGGCGAAACCATCGCGTTTGTCGGCGGTTTCAAATCGCGAGATTTCGGCCTGGAGTTTCGAGATCTGGAGGGCCGCCTCGGTCTGGGCGACCTTGAGTTCGTTGGCGAGTTTCTCCGCCCGCACCTTGTTGAGTTCGCTTTCCTTGGCGATGCGCTCCATTTCGCCGTCGATCTTGGCGAGTTCCTCTTTCATCGCCGCCTGACGTTTGGCGGCTTCGAGCGCTTGCTGCTCGGCGATCCATTCGCGCTCAAGCTTGGTGCGGGTGATGTTGGCGCGCAGCTCGTTGGTCTGACGGGTCAGCCGCTCGGCCTCGAGTCGGTTTTCGATCGACAGCGCCTCTTGCTCTTTTTGCAGCGCCTCGAGTCGGCCAAGGTCCTTGTTGAGTTCCGCCTCGCGCTTGGCGGCGTCGGCGGCTTTCTTCTCGCCGAGCAATTCGCGCTCGGTGCGTAGTTTGGTGATTTCCGCCCGCAGCGAGTTGAGCTGGTGGCTGAGGCGCTCGCCTTCGAGCTTGTTGTCGGTGGCGAGTTTTTCGAACTCCTTGCGCTTGGACTCCAGTTCGGGATCGGGCTTGGGCTTGGCTTCGGATGCCGAGGCTGCCGCCTCGACGGCGACGGCGGCGCTGGTGGCTGAATCGGCAGATTCCAGAGCGGACAGCGCGGGGGCGAGACCGAGGGAAAGCACGAGGAGGCGGGAGGCAATGGGATTCATGCGGTGATGAGTGAACGGAACCAATCGGGTGAATTGTCTGGAAATCCGGGAGTTCAACCGGACCGACGCGACCGGGCGCGGAGCCCGATGAACACGAAGGACCCGGCCAAGACAAGGAAAACGCTCGCGGCGATCGCAAACACGGAGAAAAACCGGCTTGCGGCGCTGTCGACCTGGTCCCTGCCGATCGTATCCTTCGGCGATTCGCCGGGGATGCTGGTGAGGACCAACCGGCCATCGGCCAGGCCGACGCGGGTGAGCCGCTTCATCGCCGGGCCGATGAACGCGTGGTCGCGATAGCGCTCGCAAATCCGGTATGGCGACAGGCGGCCGATGAATTCCTCCGGCACGACACGGCCCTCGACCTCGAGGGCGATCACCTCAAGGACCAATTCACCATTGGTCAGCGCGGGCCGTGCGATCATCGTCCCGTTGAGGTACATGCGGTCCGAGGCGATCCAACCCGGTTCGTCTCCGCGCGCCAACCGCGGCCGACCATTGAGCGGAAATGAAATCGCGACGCGCATCGTGTCGACTCCGATGTCCGTGATGCGGAACGTGCCGCGCAGGTCGGCGAACTCGTCGAACGCCGCGATCGCGAGGTTGATCGCGGCGGCATCGAGCCGCAGCTCCGCGGTTTCGTCGCGATCGAGTGCGAGCTGGAACCGGCGCAGCTCCTCCGCGAGCAAGCCCAGCGGTTGCTCGTTGCCCGGCAAAGAGGCAATCTCGATCGCCACGGGCTCCGCAAAGGTGAACTTCGCGATTTCCGCATGCTGGCGGAACAGCACCAAGGTCGAGAAGACAATCAGAAACACCAGCACGAGCACCGCGATGATCAGGATCAGACAACCGGCCAAGGGCGATCGCGACGATTCATCGCCAACGGGATTGCGAGTGCTCATCGGTCGTGGTGGCTGCGCGATTCGTCCGGGCCGCGATCGTGCGGCGGTTCGGTTGTGGACGAAGCATCGTAGTGGAACTCCTGTTGGGTGAAATACGGCATGACGTCATCTTTCACCGATGGCGCATTTTTTTCCGTGTCAGGATGCAGGGCAGACCCCGGAGCCTCCGGATCCAAGGGATCTGCGAGCATCTCTTGCTCCGGAGGCAGCACGGCCCAGGCATCGTCCGGTTGAGGAACGGCAGATGCGTCCGCAACTTCATCGGGCCGATCGGCAGGATCAGGATCATCGGGGTCCGGCAGGTCGGCTACCGGCAGCAGCAGTTTTCGCTCCTCCGCCTCGCGCGCCTCCCGCTCTTCCTCGATGCGCAATCGGCGGCGGTCGAACCAGGCGAGCCAGATGCAAAGTTCATACAAGGCGATCATCGGCAGCGCCATCAACAACAAGGTGAAGGCGTCGGGCGTGGGCGTGATGAGTGCCGCGATGACGAAGATCGCGAGCACCGCGTACATGCGTGTGGACGACATCGTCTCGTAGGAAAGCAGGCCGAGTTTAACGAGGACCATCACCACCACCGGCAGCTCGAACGACAAGCCGAACAGCAGGGTGAAGCGAGTGGCGAATGAAATGTATTCACCGATCCGCCAGTCATTCGAAACACCGAGCCCGTCGCTCCAGCCATAGAAAAACTCGAGCGCGCGCGGCAAGACCACGAAGTAAGCGAACAGCGCGCCGCAGAGAAACAGTCCGAAGCCAACCGCCATCGCCGGCCACAGGATTTTTTTCTCATTGTCATGCAAACCCGGCAGCACGAACTGCAGGACGAACATCAACAGCAGCGGAAACGAAATGACGATGCCGCCGAAGAACGATAACTTCATCGACAGCATGAACGTCTCGGTGGGCTTGAGCGCGGACATCAGCCGCAGATTGCCGCGCAGCACGCCGTCGGGGTCGGCACCCGATGCCAGCAGCGCGGAAACCCGGTCGACCAGCTCCCGGTCGGCACCGGATCCTTGGAGGAACGCCGCCCGACGGTCCTCGGGCAGGGCGCGCGCGGCGCGGAGCCACGCGATCGATTTCGCATGAAAGACGAGGTCCGGCTCGGGATGCGACCGGTAAAGCCAGTCGCGTTGCGCCGGGTCGAGCTGCGACGCAGCCTGCTCGAGTGCCTTCGCACGGTCCCAGCCTTCCGCGTCGATCCGCCGACCGGACGCGGTGTCGGGCAACGACGCATTCACTTGCGACACCCGCACTTGCTCGACCGGGCGGCGCAGCATCTCCATCAGCTGCTTCTGGAACGAAAAACAAATGGTCATCGAAACCAGCAAGGTGATCACGATGCGCGTGATCATGATCCGCAGGTCCTCAAGGTGCTCGAGGAACGGCTTTTCATGCTCCGGACCCGCTTGTTCCCGGAACTGGATCACCTTTTTGAACAGGTACATGCGTTGGCGTGCGGGGGCATTCAATCCGGCGTCGGCGCGGGCGGCAAGGCGGATCCGGATGCAGCGGGCGCGGTCGATTCCCGATCAGCGGAAAAACGCGCCGACGATGATCGCCGCAAGCGCCAGCACGCCCAGCAGCCACCACCAGGGCGAGACCCCCAGCCTCCGGTGAGGCACCTTGCCGAACTCCCGCGCAACAAACTCGTCGTAATCGAAATCCTCGTCGGGCAGGTCGAGCCCGTCCGCCGACTCATCCTGCTCCCACGACTTCGCCACCCGACGCTGCCGACGTCTCCCCTTTCCCTCCCCCGCCTTGCATCGCGGACAACTCCCTCCCACCCGCACTTCGGATCCGCAGGTCGGACACAGATAGTTCAGTGCGTCATTGGTCATCGGTCATCGGTCATCGGTCATCGGTCATTGGTCATCGGTCATCGGTTATCGGTTATCGAGAAGAGGGAAGAAGGAAGAAGGAAGAAATCACCCATCCGGCGGGAAAGCCGGTTGGCGGGTGCCTCACGTCTTCTCAATACCTCGGCACTGACGGATCGATGACCTGCGACCAGAGGTCGATGCCACCGCTCAGCGAGAACGCGGTGTGAATGCCGTGCGCACGCAGGAACTCCGCAGCGCGCCGCGAGCGCATACCGTGGTGACAATAGACGACGATGCCTTTTGTCGCATCTTCGGTGAGGCGCAGCAAAGCATCGGGAAGATGTCCCAGAGGGATCCACACATGGCCGTCGATGCGGCAGAGATCGACCTCGTCGGCCTCGCGGCAGTCGAGGAGCAGCGGACGATCCCCGGGCGACAGGCCGATCCATTCGGCGACATCGCGCGGACCGATCTCGATGGTTTCCTCCGGATCCGGAAGCAGTTGGCGGTCCCCGTTCATTCGACGATCACCGGAGTGCCGAGCGCGACGTTTTCGAAAAACTTCTCCGACATGTGGTGCGGCATGCGGATGCAGCCGTGCGACGCGGCATAGCCGGGGAGATATCCGGTGTGCATGCCGATGCCGCCGTGAAAGCGCATGAAGTTGGGCATCGGCGCAGCGACGAAGTACGCGCCCGTCGGCACTTTCTTCACGCGGATGTCAACATCGTCATCGATCGTCTGGTTGGTGGCCCTGTCCTTGAACACGCCGTAGATCGACGACCGATGGTCTTTGCTTTTCTGAATGATCTTGTAGCGGCCTGCGGGCGTGTCGTATCCCTCGGTACCGCTGGAAATGCGCGACACGCCGACAAGGATGTTGCCTTTGTAGAAGAACGCTTTCTGTTGGCCGCGGTGAATGCGGATGAGTGGTGCGCCGGAGACGCTGTCACCATCCCAGTACGAAATGTCGTCGGGCACTGCCGGGGGCGGGTGGTGCGGCCCGTTGGTCGCGGGTTTGTGCACCGGCCCGATGCCGGCCATGTAGCCTGATCGGGCTGGGCCACCGAGCTGGCAGGAAGCGAGCAGCGCGGCACCTGCCAAGGGCAGGACCATCCGCAGGCACGGAGCGAACGGAATCGTGCGAATCATGGCGGCGAAACTTGCCCCCGCGCGGCCGTGACGTCAAGAGAGAGGATGTGGGGTAAATGCTGAAATACTGAAATGCTGAAATCAGAGTGACGTGAGTTTGACCGATGACCGATGACCGATCCTCACGCCCCTGGCGTGGCCATGGCGATGGCATCCATGCGTTTGTCCGCGCGGCTGATCGCGATGAGTTGCGAAACCGTGACGAAGCGGTAGCCGCGGCGGAGGAGGCCGTCGAGCGTCGCGGGCATCGCGTCGACCGTTTGCGCGTGCAGGTCGTGCGCGAGGATGATCCCGCCCGGCCGCGTGCCGGCCAGAATGCGTGAGGTGATCACTCCGGCACCGGGTCGTCGCCAATCGAGCGGGTCGACCGACCACAGGATCGTCGGGTAGCCGAATTCACGGTGCGCGAGTTCGCGCTGCCGCTGGCTGAGTCCGCCATAAGGCGGGCGCATCGTGCGCATCCGCACTCCGGCGGCGCGCTGCACCGCATCCCGGCAGCGTGCGAATTCGTTGCGCAGTTCGGCATCGCCGAGGCGGGTGAGCAGGCGGTGGGTCTGCGAATGATTGCCGATCTCGTGGCCCTCGGCGGCGGTGCGACGCACAATGTGCGGATGGGCGTTCACACTGCGGCCGATCACGTAGAAGGTGGCCTTGATGTTGCGGGCGCGCAGGATGTCGAGCAGTCGCGGCGTGTTCTGCGGATGCGGTCCGTCGTCAAAGGTCATCGCGATGTAATGTTGATGCACCGCCAGACGAGTGAAGGTGATCCCGGCGCTGCGCGAAAATTCCGAACTCAGACTCATGTCCGGGTTGCGCATCGGCCTGGGCTCCGCAGGCGCGGTCGGCCGTTTGTCGGAGAAATCGGGAATCGGCGAGGCCTGCGTGCAGGAAGCCAGCGAGGCGGCCGCCAAACCCAGGAACCCGCGGCGCGGCAGGGTCAGCGGAACAAACGAATCGTTGGAAGAGGAAGGGGGATGGGGCATGGGTCGGTGAAGGCGTGCGCGAGTCTGACCGGATCGCCTGATGATGTCACGCGTCCTGTTCGGCCGGGGTGCCGCGCGATCGGGGGTGTCGGAAGTGATTCCGGCGTTGCGACTCTGCATCGGATGCGCCACCTTGTGGTGCCTGCGCCTCCCCCGCACCCCTCTGTTTCCATGAACGACCTCGCTTCCATCCGCAGTGCGTTTCCGATCCTGGACCGCAAAGTCGGCGCGAACCGGCTCGTCTACCTCGACAACGCCGCGACCACACAGAAACCGCTGAAGGTGCTCGAGGCGTCGCGCCACTACTACGAGTCGCTCAACGCCAACATCCACCGCGGCACCCACCACCTCGCGCGCGCGGCCACCGACGCATTCGAAGCGGCGCGCGGCACCGTCGCCCGCCACCTCAACGCCACGTCGCCCGAGGAAATCATCTTCACCTCCGGCACCACCGCGGGCATCAACTTGGCGGCCTCGTCGCTGGCGCTCTCGGGACGAATCACCGAAGGCGATGTCGTCCTCATCTCCGCCCTCGAACACCATTCGAACATCGTGCCCTGGCAAATGCTCTGCCAACGCACCGGCGCACAACTCAAGGTGATCCCGTGCCACGACGACGGCACACTCGACCAATCCCGCTTTCACCAATGGCTCGCCGAAGGCCGCGTGCGCGTCATGGCCATCACCTGGATCTCGAACGCGTTCGGCACGGTCAACCCGGTCGGCCAAATGACGCAGGCCGCGCGCGACGCCGGCGCCCTCGTCCTCATCGACGCCGCGCAGGCCGCACCGCATATCGGCATCGATGTGGTGGGCCTCGGCGCCGACCTCCTCGTCTTCTCCGGCCACAAGCTGTATGCACCCACCGGCATCGGCGTGCTGTGGGGCCGACGCGACCTGCTTGAATCCCTGCCCCCTTGGCAAGGTGGCGGCGAAATGATTCGTGAAGTCACCTTCGAACACACCACTTACAACGATCCGCCGTTCAAATTCGAAGCCGGCACCCCGAACATCGAAGGCGCCATCGCACTCGCCGCGGCGGTCGATTTCGTCAATGACATCGGACTCGATGCCATCCACGCTCACGAATCGTTGCTGATGCGCGCGGCGGAGTCCGCACTGACCGACATCGACGGCATTCGTTTCTTTGGTCCCGCCGATCGCTCGGGCTCGCTCTCGTTCCTCGTCGACGGCATCCATCCCTACGATCTCGGCACGCTCATGGACCAACGCGGTGTCGCCGTGCGCACCGGCCACCACTGCTGCCAACCGCTCATGGCGCGCTTCGGCATCAGCGGCACCGTCCGCGCTTCATTCGCCGTGTACAACGACACCTCCGATGTCGAGGCCATCGCCGATGCCGTCGCGCGCTCCGTGAAGATGCTGCGCTGACGAAGACCGGACTCGATGGAAAAAACCGCATTTCTTCCGCGTTGAAGCGGCGGCAGGTGGTCGTGCTTACGGGTCCGCGTCAGGTGGGAAAGACAACCCTGGCCCGCGAGTTTCTGGCCGATGATTCGTTGAACTTCCACACTGCCCCGAAGCCGCCCGCACCGGGATGCGCGGTGTTTCGACAGACGATGTCGGGCTTGCCCGGCAGCGAGCGGTTCTTCGGGCCGTTTACGGTGAAGCGGGTGCCGAGCCGGTGGAGAATCGGACGGACGCCCCGTTCCGGCCGCGTGTCCCTGCCGCGAATCGATCGCTTACATCGGAGGACGGGTATCTTGCCTGTCATGGTCCGCGGGTTTTCAGCCTGCGGCATCCACCAGATTTCTCATGGTTGTCCATCAGCCGTTGCCCGCGCCAGCCACCGCATCAAAGCGGACGAAGAGTGCGGGTTTGGATTCGACGGGAAGATCCAGAGCTTCGGTGCGCTCGCGCAGGATCCGCGGGTCGAGCCTGCCGGACGCAAGGAGTTGGCGTACCAAGGCGAGGTCCTTGGGACGACCGACGAGCAGCTTGACTGCGGCCAGATCATGAGGGTCGAGTGCATGCGCATCGGGACAACCGGGCACGTCGACAAGACGCCCGCGCCATCCGGCGGGAAGGGTCTGGAGAATAGAATCCCTGAGAATGTCGGCGTGATAGCCGTGTTTGCGGAAATAGGCCCGATCTTCTCCCAGCGCCTCGTCGAGCATGACGGCGGTGAGTTCGTCGAACGGATCCGGACAAAGGTCCGCGTCATAGGTGCTGGTCAGCAAACCTTCGGCTTCCCCCAACTCGGGCAAGGATGCCAGCAGGGCAGCCGATCCGAGGACGAGGAATTGCCGATCGTCCGCCAGCGCCGCGGCGGAGCGAAGCAGGTGTTGCAATGCGATAAGTGTCATGACGGCGTCGGCATCGGCAAACCGACAAAAGGCGAGCAGGACTTGATCGGTTCGGCGTCGTGATTGGGTTCCGACAGAAACCGGAGAAACAAGCCCATGCCCTCGGCGGACGCCTGGGCGGCGAGGATGCGTCGCCGCCAGTCGTGGATCGGCCCCAGGTGAACGCGGCCGAGCCTTTCCCATCGGTCGAGATTCTCGAGTGCGATGGCGAGGTCCTGCGGCCGGTTCTCGATGTGAAGCGCGATGCGCTGCCACAGCCTGGCGCGGTCCTCGCGACGGAAATGGTGGTCATCGCCGGGCACGACATTCATCCTGACAGATCAGGCATCACTCGCAAGAAGGAACCACGGATGAACGGGATGAATCCCGGCAATCCCGCCCGATGATCGCCATCCTTGACAGGTGCCGACTGCGCCTTTACCGCCACCGGGCCATTGGCGCGCACTTCGCAGCGCCGCATGCTCTTTCCCTCGATGTCCGGCAGGTTGAGTTTGTGAATGACGACAACCACCGGACCATCCAGAGAGAAACCACATGGACGATCACAGCATCTTCGCGGGGTTGGTTGAACCGATCCGCCGCGCCCTGACCGAAGAAGGCTACACCACCCCGACACCGATCCAGCAGCAGGCGATCCCGCACCTGTTGCAGGGGCGCGACCTTTTGGGCTGCGCGCAGACCGGCACCGGCAAAACGGCGGCCTTCACCCTCCCGTTGCTGCACGAAATGACCACCCGGCACCGACCGACGCTGCCGGGACATCCGCGGTCGCTGATCCTCGCCCCGACCCGTGAGCTGGCGGCGCAAATCGGCGAAAGCATCCACAAGTATGGCCGATACGTCAGGGTATCCCACACCGTCCTCTTCGGTGGAGTCAGCCAACATCCGCAGATTCAGGCGCTGCGCCGCGGAGTCGATGTGGTGGTCGCCTCCCCGGGTCGTTTGCTCGATCTGTTGAACCAGGGTCAACTGCACCTCGACAAGATCGAATTCTTCGTGCTCGACGAGGCCGACCGGATGCTGGACATGGGATTCATCCCCGATGTGCGACGCGTGATCGCCCGGCTTCCCGCAAAGCGGCACTCGCTGTTCTTTTCGGCAACGATGCCGCCGGTGGTTGCGCAGCTTGCGAAGGATCTCCTGAAACATCCGGTCGAGATCACGATCGAGCCTGAGAAACCGACCGTTGACCGAATCGCCCAGAAGGTGTTGTTCGTGGACAAACAGGACAAGGACGCGCTGCTGGCCGATCTGATCCGCAAGCACGACATGAACCGGGTCATCGTGTTCGCGCGCACCAAGCACGGCGCTGACAAGCTGGCCAGAAAGCTCGCTGCCACCGGAATCACCTGTGCCGCGATTCACGGCAACAAATCACAGAATGCGCGCATCCGGGCGCTCACCGGTTTCAAGACGGGCGGGATCCGGGCCCTGGTCGCGACCGACATCGCCGCGCGAGGCATCGATGTCGATGGCGTGACCCACGTCATCAATTACGAACTCCCGGAGGAACCGGAAACCTACGTGCACCGGATCGGCCGCACCGCCCGGGCCGGAACCGAAGGTGACGCCATCGCCTTCTGCGCCGCGCGCGAACGCGAGCAACTGCGCGACATCGAACGAATGATCCGCAAATCCATTCCGGTGGACACCAACCATCCCTTCCACTCCGAGACCGCCCGCAACGCCAGCGGCGCCCAAGCCCGGCCGGAACCCAAAGTGCAGCGCCCCGGCCGTCCTCGCGACACCGCCCGCAACAAGGGCCCCACGCGTGGTCGGCATTGACCCACTGCTGAAGCAGCAGGACTGGCGCGGCGGCCATTGGAGGCATCCGGATCGTAGAATCCGTCGGCGGTGAAGACTCTCAACGAGAGCAAACCGTTCTACCTGCGTTTCACGGACATCCGTGCCGACAAGGTGTTCATCACCCTCGAATGCCTCTACGGCTTCGCCCAGACGAAGACCGGCACTCTCGAACGCATCGTCAACCATGAGCTTCCTTGGAGCTCGATTGGCATCCATCATCCTCTTTCGCGAAACCCGAAGGGGGGTGGTTTGTTTGAAATGATGGGAACTTGGAATTTCGAGCTCGTAAATTCCAAGTTTTTGACAAAGTTGGAATTAGAGCTTTCTAAAATCCAAGTTTTCTGGCAGCCTGTGGGGGTGAAGGCACGCAAAACGGGGCGTTATGTGACCGTTTCCACGAGGGGCGAGGCCACAGGACTCACGCCGACCACGACCGCCGCATCACTTGCCAAACTCGGAAAGGCGGGGATCGTCAAGGAAACCACCGGCGGCAAATACGGCCGTCTCTATGCCTACGGTGGCTACCTGAAAATTCTCGCGCCTCTCGAGTGATGGAGAGTGGGCTCTTCGTCGTCAACGCATGACGATTTGAGCATTTTGGAGGTGCCATACCGCCAATCCCGCGGAGGTGAAGGGGGTTGGTCTTCACTCAGCCCTTCGCGCGGTCCGCCCCAGTGTTTTCAAGGGTTGTAGCACTCCAAAGCGCCACGCCGCCAAACACCGCCGCGACTGTCCCGCCCTCGATGACGCCACCTGGTTGGAAGCCGGCGTGCGCCGATGCCTCGGCGTCTTCCAGAGTCCGCCGCTACAATTCCGCTACTGACACGCTTCGCACTCGCCGCCGTTGAGCATCGCCTCGAGGGAGCAGGCGTTTTTCTCTGCCTCGGAGAACTGCTTGACGCCGACGGCAGTTGCCGCCGTTTGTTTCGCCATCACTCCGCGCTGCTCCTTTTTCACGTCGATGGTCGCCTTCTCGATGTTGGAGGCCTGGAGCGTGCGGAGGTAGTAGGTGGTCTTCAACCCCTTGTCCCAGGCGCGGCGGTACATGTGCGACAGGGTCTTCATGTCCGGGGTGGCGAGGAAGAGATTGACCGACTGCGACTGGTCGATCCACTTCTGGCGGCGGGCGGCGGCGTCGATGATGAATTCGTGGGCGATGCCGAAGACGGTCTTGTGCTTCTGCTTGAGCGTTTCCGGGATGTCCTCGATCGCGTCGAGCTCGCCGTCGAAGTATTTCAACTGGTCGAGCATTTCCTGATTCCAAAGGCCGGCCTTTTTCAGGTCTTTGACGAGTTCGGCATTGAGCACGATGAAATCCCCGGAGAGGTTGGATTTCACATAAAGGTTCTTGTAGTTCGGCTCGATGCAGGGCGTGGTGCCCATGATGTTGGAAATCGTCGCGGTGGGGGCGATGGCGAGCACGTTGGAGTTGCGCATGCCGTGTTTGGCGATTTTTTCCCTGACCACCGACCAGTCCATCTTACCGCCGCGCGGGACGTCGATCGCTCGGCCGCGTTCGTCTTCGAGCAGATCGACGGTATCCTGCGGAAGCAGTCCGCGGTCCCATTTCGAGCCTTTGTAAGTCGAGTAAGTGCCGAGCTCGGCCGCAAGGTCGCTCGACGCGCTGTAGGCGTAGTAGGCGACGGCTTCCATGACTTCGTCGTTGAAATCGACGGCGGCATCCGAGGCGAAGGCAAGGCCGCGCTTGTAAAGCGCGTTCTGCAGGCCCATCACGCCGAGGCCGATGGGGCGATGGCGCGAGTTCGCGGTCCTGGCGGCGGTGGTCGGGTAGAAGTTGATGTCGATCACGTTGTCGAGCGCACGGATCGCGACGGTGATCGTTTCCTTGAGCATCTCGTGGTCGATGGCCCCGTCCCGGGTGATGTGGGAATCGAGGATCACCGAACCGAGGTTGCAAACCGCGGTTTCCTCATCACTTGTATTCAAAGTGATTTCGGTGCACAAGTTGGATGAATGGATGACTCCGACATGATCCTGCGGGGATCTCACATTGCAGGGATCCTTGAAGGTGATCCAGGGGTGGCCGGTTTCGAACACCATCTTGAGCATCGATTTCCACAATTCGATCGCGGGGATCTGGCGCGACCAGATGAGTCCCTGCGCGGCCATCTGTTCGTACTCGGTGTAGCGGCGCTCGAACGCCTTGCCGTAGAGGTCGTGGAGGTCGGGCACTTCGTTGGAACGGAACAAGGTCCAATGCTGGCGCTCCTCCATCCGCTTCATGAACAAATCCGGGATCCAGTTCGCGGTGTTCATGTCGTGGCAGCGGCGACGCTCGTCGCCGGTGTTCTTGCGCAGCTCGAGGAAGTCCTCGATGTCATTGTGCCACGACTCGAGGTAGGCGCAGCCGGAACCGCGGCGCTTGCCGCCCTGGTTCACCGCGACGAGTTGGTCGTTGTGAAGTTTGAGGAACGGGATGATGCCCTGTGACTCGCCGTTGGTGCCTTGGATGTAGCCGCCGGTGCCGCGCACGGCGGTCCACGATCCGCCGAGGCCGCCGGCCCACTTGGAGAGGAACGCGTTTTCGGCGACGCCGCGGATCATGATCGACTCGATCGAGTCGTCCACCTTGTAGAGGTAGCAGGACGAGAGCTGCGAGTGCAGGGTGCCCGAGTTGAAAAGCGTGGGCGTGGAGGAGCAGAAGCGGCGGCCCTTGTAGAGGTTGTAAAGGCGGATCACCCAGCTTTCGGCGTCCTTCTCCTCCTTCTTGAACAAACCCATGGCGACGCGCATCCAGAAGAACTGCGGCGTCTCGAGGCGGCGTGGTTTCTGCCCGGTCTTGTCGACGATGAGATAGCGGTCGTACAGCGTCTGGATGCCGAGATAGTCGAAGTCGAGGTCGGCGGTGGGATCGAAGGCGTCGGCCAGCTTGTCGAGATTGTAAACTTCGAGCAGTTCGGGATGCAGGCGTTTGATGGCGACGCCATGCTTCAGGTAGGACTTGAACGCCTTCTTGTGGGCGGCTTTGAGCTTGTCGATGCCGTCTTTGGAAATGGACCAGTCGAGCACCTCCTCGTACAGATAGGAAAGCAGAATGCGTCCGGCGAATTTGGCGAAGTCGGCATCCTTCTCGATGAGCGCCTTGGCGTTGAGGATGATGGTGTTTTTGAGGTCTTTATCCGAAATTTCCGAGCCGACGGAGCGGCGCAGTTCGCGTTCGATCTCGGCCTCGCCGAGGCAGAGGTCGAGGCCGATGGAGGCGAAGGAGATGCGCTTTTTGAGTTCGATGCCGTCCCAGAACGAGGAACGCCCGTCCTCGGTGGTGACGGTGACCATGAAGTCCTGATTGGGATCCTCGGCATTGGCCTCGGCCTCCTCGCGCAGGCGGGAGCGCTGCGCACGGTAGAGAATGTAGTGCTCGGCCGCCTTGAAGTGGCCTTGGCGCATGAGTTCCTCCTGCACCATGTCCTGCACATCCTCGATGTGGACGAACGACTGGTCGCCGCGGCGGACGCGCTCGGTGACGCCGCGCGCGATGTCGATCGCGGGCTCGGGGTTGGCCTTGATGGTGAGGAACGCCTTGCGCACGGCGATCTCGATCTTGGTCTCTGACCAGGGGACGACATTGCCGTTGCGGCGGATCAGGCGCACCGGCAGGGTACCGGGACCGGCGTTGAGGTCGACACTGCCGTGCTTCTCCATCGAGCGGCGGAAGGCCAGCGACTTCGCCACATCGTACGCCTCACTTTCCAACAACGCCTTCTCGATGAGCAGGTAGAGATCGGCCTCCGACAAGCGCAGGCGTCCGCCGTCGTCGAGCGAGCGGGTCAGCGAGTTGGCCACACTGTGGGCGACGTCCGAGACGAACTGGCGGTTCTGCTCGGTGAAGATTGACTGCTCGTCCTCACTCCGCGAGATGAGCAGGTCGGTGAGCGAGTTGCCGATCGCGTCGGCGACATCCTCGAGCGAGAACTGGGTGTCCTCGTTGCCGCGGGTGACGATGATGTCGGCGACGGGCACGCGTTTCTCGCGCGGCAGCACCTCGCGCCAGGAGAACCCGCGGTCGGCGGCAGGCAGTGAAAAGCGGTCGGTGATGACCTGTTTGAGGATCTGGTCTTCTGCGGGATCGATGGAGTGGTACATGAGGTGTGATGGAGAAGTGGAGTTTTTGGAAAAGGGAGATTAGGAGATGCGGCGGAGGTGTTCGTGCCGAGTGAGAAGTGACAAGTGAGAAGTGGAAGAATCAGGCTTTGAGTCGGCGTTTGAGAGAGTTGATCAGGCCGCGGATCATGCGGGAGATTTCGCGGGTTTCGGCGATCATTTCGCGAGAGCCTTCGAGCGGAGGGGCACCAAGACGTTGCCGGACGCGCTCGGCGACGTAGAGTTGCGTGCGGAGTTCGCCACAGGAGCCTTTTGAATAGCGAAGGAAGTTGATAAATTCGGCCGTGTTGTCTCTCTCCGCGCCTTCAGCGATATTCGAGGGAATCGAAAGAGATGAGCGCTCCATTTGACCGCGCAAGGCGAAGTCTTTTGACTCGGCAAGCGCGACATGGACGTCCACGGCCAGTTGGTAGCCACGTTTCCAAACGTCCAAATCTTCAAATGTCTCGATTTCGTTCATTGATTCACTTCTCACTTCTCACTCGGCACTCCGCCGCTTCGCGGCGGTTTACAGCTCGTCATCGCTCACGTTGGAAAGCGCCGATGCCTTCTGGTATTCGGTGACGCGGCCCTCGAAGAAGTTGGTCTCCTTCTTGATGTCCATCATCTCGGCGAGCCAGGGGAACGGGTTGTTGGCCGAAGGATTGAGCGGCGCGAGCCCGCACGAGGTGAGACGGCGGTCGGCGATGTAATCGATGTAGCTTTCGAAGTCGGAAGCGTTGAGTCCGACGGCGGCCACCGGCAGGCAGTCGCGGATGAAGCGCTTCTCCAGCTCGATGCCCTCGCTCATCGTCGAGCGCAGGTCCTCGCGGAACGCTTCGGTCCAGATGTCCGGGTTCTCGTCGATGAGGTCCATGAGCAGGTTGCGGAACACCTCGATGTGGTTCGACTCGTCGCGCAACGTGTAGCGGAACATCGTGCCGATGCCCGGAAACTTGTTCTGGCGGTAGAGCGAGAGGATCATGCCGAACAGGCCGTAGAATTGCGTGCCCTCCATCACCTGGCCGAACATGAAGATGTTCTTGGCGAGCGCCTGCTTGTTGGCGGTGTCGGTGAGGTCGATGTCGCGGCGCAGCGAGCGGCTGTTGGAAACCACGAAATGGTTCTTCTCGCGGATGGTCGGGATGTCCTCGAACATCGCCTCGCACTCGTGCGGATTGAGGCCCAGCGACGACAGCATGTAGACCAGGCTGTCCGCATGGATGTTTTCCTCGTGGGCGTGGCGGCCGAGCACGAGCTTGAGTTCGGGGGCGGTGACGACCTCGCGTACGACATGGAGGATGTTGTCGCCAACGATGCCTTCGGCCGCCGAGAAGTAGCCGATGCCCATCTTGATGATCCACCGCTCGACGTCGGTGATCTCGTCCGAGCGCCACTGTTCGACATCCTTCTGCATCGTGATGTCCTCGGGCTCCCAGTGGTTGTTTTTCATCGTCTTGTAGAGGTCGTAGGCCCACTGGTACTTGAGCGGCAGGATGTTGAAGAACATCGTGTCGCGGCCGTTGATGACCTTCTTGGCGGCGAAGGCCTCCTCGGCCTTGCTGCGGTCCAGGACGAAGTTGCGGTTTCCAATTGAAACGGTGGTCGTGGCGGACATGGCGGGTTCTGGTTCGGGTGAGTCGAAGGCGGAATTCCGGGCATCAGACCCGGAGCAGCGCGAGAAACGCAGCGGAGGAAACCTTTGGGAAATCTATCCGATCAGGTCAACGCGATTTTTGCTCATGTGGTATCCACAAATAATTTCCAATACTACATGTTGTGGTTTTTGTTTGGTATTTACAATGTCAACAATCTTCAAATCCAGAGCTGCGGAGCACCACCCTGCCCCGGTGGGCGACCACCGCTAGGGGCCGAAAAATCGCTTCAACAGAATGCCGGATTGAGCCGACGACAAAATTTGAAAAAATTCATTCGTGTTTCCGGAATAACGACGGACCCAAAAGATCGAAGTCCGCACATCGATGCGGTCAGACTTGAAGAATCATCCGGATAAAAATTTATCGGTCGGGCAATGACCGGAGAGCATTGCTCTCCCACGGCGGAAGATCCGCGTGAGAGCGATCGCGAACGCCCCATCCTGGCGAGCGCCCCCCCCGGGGAGTGTTCCTCAGAAAGACCAGCGGTGCTGGTCGAGATCACACACGCAGGCGGCGAGCAATTCGACGCAGGCGGCGAGGTCCTGCTTGTGACAGGTTTCGATCGTCTGGTGGATGTGGCGCGTTGGCACGGAGATCGCGCCAGCGATGGATCCGCCCGCGACCATGCGCTGCAGGCTGGCGGTGTCGGTGCCGCCCGCGGCGAGGATCTCAGGTTGCCAGCGGATCTTGTGGCGCTTCGCGGTGGCCTTCATGAACTCGACCATGCGGTAGTCGCAGATCACCGAGGAATCCATCAGCTTGATCGCCGCGCCCTCACCTAGGGCAGTGCAGCGTTCCTGCGGTGTCGAGCCCGGCACGTCATAGGCGATGGTGGTGTCGAGTCCGAAGCTGAAGTCTGGCTGCACGCGCAACGCCGATGTCTGCGCGCCGCGCAAGCCGACCTCCTCCTGCACGGTGAAGGCGGCGTGAAAGTCATAGGCTGGCTTCACGCGGCGCTTTTTGAGCAGGCGCAGCGTCTCGATGAGCACGAAGACCGAGGCGCGGTTGTCGAGCGACTTCACGTTCACGCATTCGCCCATCTGGACGAGCGGCGAATGGCGGGTGATGAAATCGCCGACCTCGACCAGCTTTTCGAGATCCTTTTTCGGCAGGCCGGTATCGATGAAGTAATCCTTGATCTGCGGCATCTTGCCGCGCTCCTCAGGCGACATGATGTGCACCGGCTTGGAACCCATCACACCCATCACGTCCTTGCGTCCGTGAATGATGACCCGCTGCGAGGTGAGCGTCTTCGGATCGAATCCACCAAGCGGGTTGAAGCGGACAAAACCCTTGTCGTCTACGTGGGTGACGATGAATCCGATCTCGTCCATGTGTGCGGCGGCCATCGCCTTTTTGCGCGACGAGCGGCCTTTCTTCAACGCCACGACGTTGCCCATGTTGTCGGTGTGGACGGAGTCGGCGAGGCCCTTGAGTTCCTTGAGCACGAGTTCGCGGATCTTCCGTTCGTGGCCGGGGGCGCCGGGTGCTTCGCAGATGCGCGCGAGGAGAGGGATGTCGATGTTCATGGCGCGCGCAGGTTGCTGGATGCGCCGTCGGCTGGCCAGCGGCAAATGCGGCGCACTCCGCGGCCGGAATTGCCGCTTGGCGGGAGGCGTCCGCGCGATAGGATGACGCCGTGAAGGATCGGCTCCGCATCGACCTGACAACCCTGCCTGAGGAGGGCAAGCGCCATGCCGGCGAGTTGCCAACGTCGGTGTTCGACCTGCCCGAGGGAGATGCCGTGCCGCTCGGCCCGCTCGCCTACGACCTGTGGGTGCAGCGCTTCGGCTGCGAGTTGCTGATGACCGGCACCCTCGAGGCACCCTTCGAATTCACCTGCGTGCGCACCCTCCATCCCTACCGCCAGACGATCCGCCTGCCAGCCGCGGCGCTGTCGCTGGATGTCGGTCAAAGCACCGAAATCGACGCCACTGAAGCGCTCCGCGAGGAAATCCTGATCCATTTTCCCGTCGATCCCCGCTGCGACCTCGGGGACGTCCCCGAAACCTGCCGGATCGATCCCCGGTATTTATCGGTGGACAAACCCGTCGGCGATGGGCTAACCACTCCCCCCCGCGCCGACGCGGACGACCGCTGGTCGGCTCTCGACGGCCTTGGCAACCTGAAGGATCAACTCTAACTCAACCGACCCCATGGCCGTACCGAAGCGCCGCCAATCGAAAAGCCGTCAGAAAATGCGCCGTGGCGCGAAGCGCTGGCGCGCGCCGATTTTCAAAAGCTGCCCGGAATGCGGCAGCCGCGTGCCCTCGCACATCGCCTGCCCGTCCTGCGGTTATTATCGCGACCGCCAGGTGCTCGACGTCGAAGTCCTCTGAGCCGTAGCACCCGGACGGGTGTCGGCGTCCGCCCTGCAGCCCGGGCGGAACCGCCCGTCGGCCTCGCTCCGGGTCCACCCGAGACCAACCGCATGAAAGTCGCACTCGACGCGATGGGCGGCGACCACGCCCCCACGGTGAACCTGCACGGTGCCATCGACGCACTGCGCTACTACCCGCGGCTCAGGCGGTTGTTTCTCGTCGGCGACAGCGGCGCTCTGCACGCCGAGGCTGCGAAGCACGGCCTGAGCCTCAAGGACCCGCGCCTCGAGGTGGTGCATGCGCCGGAAACGATCGGCATGGGTGAACCCGGCGCCAAGGCGGTGCGGCGCAAGAAACAATCGTCGATCAATGTGGCGATGGACCTCGTCCGCAGCGGTGAGGCCGACGCGTTCGTCTCTGCCGGCAACACCGGAGCGGCCGTGGCCTCGGCGACACTCAAGCTACGCACGCTCACCGGCGTGGACCGCGCCGGCATCGCCACCGCGGTGCCCAACGAGTACGGCATCTGCCACATCCTCGACGCGGGAGCCAATCCCGACGCCAAGCCGGAACACCTCGTCGCCTACGCGGTGATGGGCACCGCGTTCTCGCGCAACGTCCTCGGCGTGCCCGATCCGAAGGTCGGCCTCATGTCGAACGGCGGCGAAGAAGAAAAGGGCACCGCGTTCACCAAGGAGACGTTCCGCCTGCTCAAGCAGACGCCGGGCATCCGCTTCGTCGGCAACGTCGAGGGACGCGACTTGTTCGAAACCGAACTCGACATCGTGCTGTGCGACGGGTTTGTCGGCAACATCATGCTCAAGACGCTCGAGGCGACCGCCAAGGCGGTCTCGAAATGGCTCAAGACGGAGATCAAGGGCAACCCGCTGCGCCTGTGCGGCGCGATCCTCGCCAACGGTGCGTTCAAGGCGCTCAAGGAAAAGAGCAGCTACGAAACCTACGGCGGCAGCCCGCTGCTCGGCGTCAACGGCGTCGCCATCATCGCGCACGGATCGTCCACCGCGCTCGCCGTGCGCAACGCGGTGCGCGTCGCGATGGAAACCGTCGAGAAACAAGTCAACGCACGCATCGAATCGGCGATGGCTGAAATCGCGGCGAACACCGCGGCGCAAAGTGCGGCGGATCCCTGAGCCGCCGGCAACTTCGGACTTGTGGGGCACACTCCGGCCGAGCATGCTGCACGCCGCATGAGCGCAAACTCTTCGAAGGCGGCCATCCACATCGCGGGCACCGGCAGCTACCTTCCGGAGAGAGTGCTCACCAACGAGGAACTCTCGAAGACCGTCGACACCAGCGACGAGTGGATCGTCACGCGAACCGGCATCCGCGAGCGCCGCATCGCCGCCGAGGACGAATTCACGTCGCACATGGCCACCAAGGCAGCGCTCAAGGCGCTCGAGCAGGCGGGACTTGCCGCGGAGGACATCCAGCTCATCGTCGTGGCCACCGTCACGCCCGACACACTCACGCCCGCCACCGCGTGCCACGTCCAGCGCAACCTCGGCGCGCACCGCGCCGTCGCCTTCGACATCTCGGCCGCCTGCTCGGGATTCCTCTACGCAATGAAGGTGTGCAAACGGATGATCTCCGACGGTGCGTTTGAAAACGCACTCATCATCGGCGCGGAAAAACTCTCGTCGTTCCTCAACTGGGAGGACCGCACCACCTGCGTGCTCTTCGGCGACGGCGCGGGTGCCGCGGTGCTGCGCCGCGCGCAACCCGGTGAAGGATCGATCGTCGCCACCGAGATCGGCACCGACGGCAACCTCACCCGCCTCATCGAGATGCCCGGCGGCGGCAGCGCCTGCCCGATCACCGAGAAGAACGCACACCTCCACCTCAACGCCTTCACCATGCAGGGCAAGGAGGTGTTCAAGTTCGCCGTCACCCGCATGAAGGAGGCGGCGGAAAAAGTGATCGAGCGAGCCGGTTGGCAGGCCGACGACATCGCCTGCGTCATCCCGCACCAGGCAAACCTGCGGATCATCGACGCGATTGCCGACCGCTTGGCGGTGCCCAACGAACGCGTCTTCGTCAACCTCCACAAGTACGGCAACACCTCGGCCGCGGCGGTCGCGATCGCGCTCGACGAGGCGCAACGCGGCGGACGGTTCCACCGCGGTGATCGCATCGTGCTGGTCGTCTTCGGCGCAGGCCTCACCTGGGCCGCCGCAGCGGTCGAGTGGTGAGCGGCCTCGCGCACCCGGGCACACCGCTACTCAGGATTCAGCGGGTTTCCGGCCGACTTGCGCGAACCGCCGCCATTGGAGAGGGCGACAAGTCCGACTCAGCGGCACCGCGCAACGCGGCAATCGTCACCGTCGGGTCGAGCCGGTTCATCGGATGAAAAGAATAGCCCGGACCGATGTCGACCTGATCGCTGTCGCGCATTTCGAAATGCAGGTGTGCGAGATAAAGCCCTCGGGCCGAGCCCACCGTGCCGATCACTTGTCCGCGCGCCACCAAATCCCCCACGCCGGCCTCGATGCGGTCGAGATGCGCGTGCATCGAATGCAGTGTCCGACCTTCGGCGAGACGGTGCGCGACCACGACAGTGCCGCCCCACCCCGGCGATGGCACACCCGCGTAGAGCACCAGACCGTCGGCCACCGAACACACCGGATCACCGAAATCGCTGTCGCCGCCGCCAATGCCGTTGAGATCGTCACCGAGATGAGGCCCGCCCCGCTTCTCGTTCATCTCGAGAAACCGTTGGGCGTTGTAGGCAAGCGCCCCGTGCTCTCCCCCCATCGGCGGATCGAACCGCAGCGCGGTCGGGATCCTTGCGCGCTGCCAGGCACAAGGCATCAACAACCGGTGGTCGAGCCGATCCTCCGCCACCATCGAAAGCCGATGCGTAATCCGCACCGGCGGACGGACAATCCATGTCGCCAACGCCGATGCCGCAAGCAGCACGCCGATCCAACGGAAAAAGGAATCCGCACGATGACCGATGCCGCTCGATTTCATGCAGGAACCATGGTTTCGGAACGCGGGGCGATCAAGCCCGCCAGAAGTCACGGCGGAAAATGCGGAACGGGAGGGATTCGAACCCTCGGTAACCTTTTGGGCTACGCTCCCTTAGCAAGGGAGTGCTTTCGACCACTCAGCCACCGTTCCTAGGACCCTGCGGGTCGGCGCAAAGAAAAACCACAAGCGGCACCCGACGTCAACTCCGGGAAATCCGTCCGCACCGAATCACCGCTCATTCCGCCGCGGCGGCGTCGGCCACCGGTCGCGCCACACCCGCGTCGGTGAACGTGCGCACGCGCGGACGTCCGGAGCGGACATCGTGCTCGGCAAGGATCAAATGGCGCATCCCCGGCGCGAATCGCAGACGGGTCTCGCTCGCGGTCCGCCATGCACCGTCGCGCTCGAACTGGAACAGCACTTGCGCCATGTTGAAATCATCGCGCTCCTGCGGGCAAACCAGCGGATGATCGGCACCGGGGACGATCAACGCGCGGTGCTCGCCCACCGCAAGCCGGATGTGGACTTTCGAGAGGTTGACCACACAGGCCCCGGCATCGGGAACACGGCCGGGCGAGTCATCCACGAGCATCGCTCGCAACGAGCGCGGCGTTTCACCGGGCATCAACAACAACAGCGCGCGGCGGACCGCGGACGGCACCGTCACCGTGCAAGCAGCCGAGCAGTCGTCGGCATGAAACAAGCGGATCGTTCCCTCGCGCGGATGCAGCAGCACCGGCGGCTGGATCTTCAGCGCGGCGAGCGACACCGGCCGCAGCGTGTTTTCCAAATCCGCATGCACCAATCCCGGTGCCTCCTGTTGCGGATCGCACCAGAGCAACCGGCACTCGACCGCGGCGCGGACAGTGGCATGCGCGAGAACGATCATCGGCACGACGAATCTCAGCGAGCGGGTTGCGATGGAGCGAATGGAATGGAACACAATCATGTTTCGTCGGGGTCAAGCCAGCGGAAACCAACGACTTCGAAGCGCCTGCCAAAAGTACGGTTCACCGGACGGGTGAGCCCCTCGGGACGTGTCACTGCGGCATCGGCCGGATCGATCCATTCGGGATGACGCTGCACAACCGCCTCGCACCAAGCACGCACGACGATCGATCCATCCGCCGCCGCTGTCTCGCCATACGCGCGGATCACGAAGGTGTCGGATCGCGCGGACGCGGCGTTTCCAAGCACGCTGAGGATGTCGGCCTGCGAAAGCGCGCCGGGTGCCCCCTGCCACGACGGACCCATGGCGGCTTCGGGATGGGCGTACTTGTGGGTCCTCACCGCGTCGGCCGGGATGTCCCAGCCCGCATTGGCTTGCGCCGCAAGGGCGTTGTTGATGCCAGAGACGTCGATCGCCTCCTGCAACACACCCTTGAGTGCGGCCGCGCCGCTGCTGGGCGTGCGGTTCACGAATTCGGCCAGCGACAAAAACGGGCCACGCTCGCGAATGCGGTCGACAATGCTCCGCGCCAGCAGATCGAGCTCACGATCGTCGAGTGACCGACTCCCCAGCCAATAGGACATCGCCTCGCTTTCGCCATATGGCGGCGGATGCGCGGCGGGCATGCGGAAGCGGCTGAGGCGGACCGCATCCGGATCGGCGCGCAACGTCTCCAGCGCGGATGTCGGCGACCGGCGGCTGTCGACGAGGTTGACCAATGCCTGCGTGTCGTGCACGGACGCCAGCATCGCCTTCCACGCCGCCACCGAGGTCGAGTGGATGTTGAACCGGCCCTCCATGATCTGCCACGCGGCGACCTGTGACGGCGTCTCGCCCGATGGCTGGGCGAGGAGCTTCACGAAATCCTCCGCCTCACCGCCGTCGGCAGCGTGGAACTTCATGCGTGGATCGTGCCAAGTGGCGCCACCATCGGCAAACTGCTCAGCCAGCTTGTCCGGCGTCGTGTCGCGGCCGCTCGCCCCGAATGTTCCGCCGCGGTCGCCGAATCCGGAAAAATAAAAGCGGTCGGCCATCGCGGCATTAAGAAGATAGGAATGATCGATCCACGCCGGTTGCTTCGTCGTGTCGACCACGCGACCCGCCGCCAGCATCGGATGCGCCCAGGAATTGCCGATCGGCTGGGCGAATCGCGGCGGATAGGCCGAGGCACCCGCTGGGTTCGCGCTGTTGAGCGACGCCAGCGTCTGCGGCGGATGCAGCGGCAGGTCGTAAAGCATGCCGAACTTCACGCCGTTGAACGAAGTGTGGCCGGTGACAAAGTTCGCACGGTCGCGTGAGTCGAGCTGCAGGATGTCGGCCGACCCGTTGTCGAGCCGCCGCAGGTCGATCTCGTGCGAATGCCACGCCGGATGCTCGGTGAGGATCTTCTGGGTCGAGACGGCGGCCACCGGATGCGCCAGACTCCAGGGTTTCGAGGCATGACGTCCGTCAAGATGGTCCGGGTCGCGCCCGCCGGAGGTGGTTTTGCCCTCGATGGTGAACAACGCGAACGGCTTCACCCGCGTGTAGTTCTTGATCGGTGTGCTCGAGTGATCGAGCATCTCCAACGTGTTGACTGTACCCTGTTTCGGGTAGCGCAGCGTGGTCTTGCCATCGAGCAGGAACTGCGTGAGGCCGTCGGGCTTTTCATAATCGAACTCGAGCGCCGAGACTTCGACCGGCCGCGCGCTGCTCGCGGTGGGCGTGGCGCGCAGGATGGTGAGGAACCGGTTGTTGCTCGTCTGCGGCACGCTGAGCGGCGCAAACTCGAGGTGGATTTCGTCATCGCGCGCCAGCCCGATGCAACCCGCCCAGCGCCCGTTCTCCTTGTCGGGTCCGGCGATGCGCACATCCGCGGGATTCCACCAGTCGAGCGAAAAGCCGATGCCATCACCGCGCCAACCGGGAGTCGCCTCGATGCGGCGCGTCATGCTGTCGTCGGAAGTCGTGAAATTGTAATCCCAGAACTGCGGATTGCGCAGGTCCTCGGCGTACGTGCGGTTGGGATCGATGTAGGGCGAAAACAACTTGGTCTCTCCGGGCAGCATGCGGAAGGTCGCGCTGCCGGGTTGACCGCTCCCCGACGCCGACTTGAGCTTCATCTTGAAACTCTTCGATGATCGCCCGGACTCGTTGTTGGCGTACATCTTGTCGATCGGAGTGAGACCGCGGTTCTGCGGGATGCCGTTGCGGTACACGGTCGCGGCGAACGGGACATTGGCGAACTCGACCTCGAGGTTGTTGAACTCGAGCATCGTGTTGTACGGGTTGTGGAGCGTGACCACCGGCGTGTAAACCAGCTGCAGATCGTATTGATAGCGCGTGCCGCGGAAGTATCCCGCTTGCGGCTCGTGGATGCCGGGCGCATTCGACGGGATCGGGCTGCCGGCCCCGCCCGAGTAGCCGTAGATGTCCCGCGCGACGAGTGAGAAGATCATCTGCACGCGCGCCACCACAGGAAACAAGACCATGCCGGAAGGCGGCGTTGTGTTCGCGCGGAGGCTGCCGCCTGCGGAAACCACCGCACGCCAGTCGCCGGGCCAGACCGCGGACACCACCGGCGTCGAGCGGCCGAGCCGCTTCATCATGGTGCGGTAGCTGTTCGCGAAGTCGAGGAAGTTCTCCCATCGCGGGCCCGTCGATGCGGACACCGCATCCATGCCCAGCAGTTTTTCATAGATCCATCCGGAATACGCGGCCGGCATGCTGCGGGGCGAGCGCAACCGCAGGTCGGCGATCGAATTCATGTCCTCCATGAGCCCGCCGCGGGCGACATCGGTAAACAACCCCGCGGCATGCGCGCTGATGTCGTGATGATGCCTTCGCATCATACCCGCCGCATCAGCGACGAACGGATCCGCCGCCAGCACGACACTCCCCATCGTCGCCGATTTCTCCCATCGCCGTGCCTCCGGGGCCGCCGATTCGAATTGCGCGCGATCGAGACCGTCCATGCCCTCGAGTTTCTCAACCGCCGCACGCTTTCCCTCACCCAGCAGCGACGTCTGCGCGGCTTGGCTGTCGATCGCGTCCCTCCACGTCGTATTGATCCGCGCCTTGACCCCCTCGTCAGCCACCACCCACGCCAGACCATCGCGGGATCCGTCAACCGGGACGATTTCCGCCTCAACACGATCCTCATCCTTTGCCTCGGATCCCAAGGTGCCCTGACCCAGCATCAACACCTTGCGCCCGGCTGACGTTCTCTCGACAAACGCATGCAAGCGGGTCGTCGCGGGATCAGCTGATGACACCAACCAACCCTCGAACATTCGTTCCTTGGTGGCGCGCTCGCCATCCGTGGGACCGGGAGGCTGCGCCACATCAAACGCGCGGGATTTCCAGACGCCGGTCAGTCGCGGCCGTTTCACATCCGCACCGAGCAAATCCGCCCGCGCGGTGATACGTTCGTCGGGACCAGCGGCTTCCTGAAGACGGCCGAGAGCAAGGGTCAGCGCAGTGCGGGCGTTGGCCCTCGCTTGCGCCGCCGCTTCGGACGATGAGGAAACCCGCAACGACACCGCCGACAGACCGAGCAGACCCACCGCCACGACCACAATCACCACCATCAGCGCCAGCACGGTGACCAAAGCGAAGCCCGCTTGCGATCGTGCCCTCATCAAAATCAACTCTCACAAAATGATGGCGGATGTAAATACACAATCGGCGAACGTCTTCTCGATTCCGGTTTTCGCTTGTCGTGGACTGAAATGCGGAAATCGATGCCTCCATGCCTGAACTCGACCAAGGTTTCTTCACCCGCGATCCGGTGTCCTGCGCCTCGGAGCTGATCGGCTGCCATTTCCGCTGGCGGGACTGCACGGTGCGGATTGTCGAGACCGAGGCATACGACTCGCGGGACGACCCGGCCTGCCACACCTGGTTCCGCCCGAGTGCGCGGGCTTTCGTTGAAGCGCAGCAAGCCGGCGATGCCTATGTCTACCTCAACTACGGGGTCCACTGGCTGTTCAACCTTTTGGTCAAAGGACCACGACGTTCGGGATTCGTCTTGTTGCGCGCCATCGAGCCACTCTTGGGCATCGAGCGGATGCGGGCCAGGCGACCGGGGGTACCCGACCACCAACTGGGCGCGGGTCCGGGCAAACTCACCCGTGCGCTGGGCATTGATGGGTCCACCCATGGAGTGACCTTTCTTGGATCACACGAATGCGGTATCACCCTCGGGAAATCGACGACCCCCATCTGCGGGACGCGCATCGGCATCTCGCAGGCCACCCACCTGCCTTGGCGTTTCGGCGATCCAAACTCCCCGGCTCTGAGCCGAAAATTCACATAAACCCACCCTTGATCAATAAAGGGACAGTCCTTTTATCGATTTTAGGCTTGCGCTGGGTCGGGTGGTGGTCCAGTGTTGGACGATGAGGCGCGCACGATGGCTGGCGGAGTGGCGG
>Ga0194123_10001020_pt1 | contig 45540 bp, 47 predicted proteins | sample TA2MahsurfametaG_5_FD_155479 | JGI IMG/M metagenome (GOLD analysis project Ga0194123, IMG submission 155479) | Freshwater microbial communities from Lake Tanganyika, Tanzania - TA2015023 Mahale A surface | ecosystem: Environmental > Aquatic > Freshwater > Lake | place: Tanzania: Lake Tanganyika... | reverse complement strand
AATAACGGGTTACGTTATAAATGTCTTCTAACTTTGAGGATACAAGAATAAGATAAGATTACAGATTAAAAATTAATTTAAAGAGTAAAAATACGATATTCAAGTATTTTGAATAATTATTATTCTTCATAAATTCATAGTTATTTTTAATAACTTAGAAAAGACTATTTTTCATAATTAATCTGACATTACTTATTTTTCGTAATATAAATAGATTTTTAGTCTATAAATAAAACTATATTTGGGTAGTGTCTTTAGAACTCTAGAATTCCGATGAGTAAATTAAAAGCATACTTTTTTAGGGTATATTAATAACACACTCATTTCTATTAATAATATATAGGGGATAAAAAGTTTCAATTTTTTTTAAAGGGTATATAAATATGTAAAAAATATATTTATATAGATAACGGTAGAATAAAAAAGATTAGTTATTAATTTGACGTCTAAGTTTGTTAAGAGCTTCAGAGAAGTCTTGAGTATTTTGTGGCATGCGTTGTTGGTTATTAAATTGTTGTTGGTTATTGAATTGTTGAGGTTGGTTACGGTTTCTTTGTTGTTGGTTTTGAGAGGTATAATCGAGTTCAGGAATATTTTGGGTAGTGTGTTCGGGTGATACTTCTAATTTACTTTCAATAAATGCTAGTCTTTCTTCAAGGTTTCTAATTTTGAGTTCTTTTTCATAATTAAAAACACGAAGACGGATAAGTTCTTTTTCAATTTCGATAGTGTGACCTACTAGGTTACTGCTAACTTTTTTGAGAGTAAGAGTATTAATATCAGTCATATTTAAATTATATTATTCCTAAATAAATTTATAAATATATTTAAACGCTTGAAGATAAAAAATAAAATTGAAAATAAAAAAGTATTTAAAAATATAAGATTATATTATAAAAAATGATAATACCAGTAAGATGTTTTACATGTGGTAAGAATATTGGTCATTTATGGACACAATATTCGGAAGAATTAAAAGAGGAGTATAATAAAGTAGATAAGGATGAAAAGAATAAGATACAGAAGTTTATGGAGAAGACATTTGATGAAGAAACAATAGAGAATCGTTTATTAGATAAATATGGATTAAGTAGATATTGTTGTAGGAGAATGTTTTTGAGTCAAATAGATATGATAACTAAAATTTAATATAATAATTAATTAAATAAATTTATAAAAGAAGTAATACTAAAATAGTAAAACAATATAAAAATTTATAGATGAGTATTCATATATAAATTATATAATATAGTAAAATATAATAAAAAAAGTAAAAAAAGTAAAATTTGAAAATTTAGTTTTTATATTTGGTTCTTCTGATAGAGCCTCTTTCGGTATATTCACGATTAGCGTATAAGAATTCGGTGCAGTCTCTGGCTTTATCAATATCTTTAAAATAGATAGCGAGTCTTTCTTCGATATATTTGCGAGTCATAGATGATTGGCTTTTAGAAATATAATATTTAATTTTACCGTCACTAAGGTTAATATCTTTAGATTGAATATTATTTTGTTCAATATATTTAGTAATATATGAAGAAAGTTTAGTTTTTTGTGATCTAATATTTTTAAGTAGTTCAGTGGTTTCTTTAATTTGATCATCAAGAAGGACATATTTTTTGATACATTCAACAAATTCATTAGAAATACTCATATTTGATGATATTTATATATAATATATTAAAATAAAAATAAATCTTTATATATATTTTTTAGTAAAAATATAGTATATGTTATAAATATAATCTGTTTAATAGTAAATTATTAAATAATGTTTTGTATAGAGAGGAATAGGGATATAATAAGGATATATAATTACATAAAAAATAATAGATTAGGGATACAAAATGATATAAAATTATTGAATGAGCCTTTAGTAAAGGATATAATGAGAAAGGTAATAATATCTTATGATTTTACAGATATGAGGATTGATTTGTTTAAAATATATAATGAGATATATAATAATAATAGTATAAATAAGAAGATAAAGGTGATAATAAGTTTATTTTTGAATTGTAAGAATAATGAAGATATATTTAGATTATTATATAATATAATAAATGATAGATATTTTTATATAACATTATTGAGTTTATTTAAAAATTTGAAGATAATATCACAGTGTATAAATATAATAAAACCAGAAAAGATAAATAGAAAGTATTTTGATAGATTAATAGGTATATTGGGTGGTAATATAGAAAAGTTAAAAAGATATTTTAATGTAGATATGTATTCATTATTAATAAATATGGGAAAGATATATGATAATCCATTAGAGAAATTAAAGATAAGATTAGGTAAGAGTAGAAAGGTAGAGAAGATAGATAGTAATGATATATATTTAATATTTTCAAAAAGTTATCCAGAGGCAAGATTAAATCAATACAAACCGGAAGATAGAATAGGTATAATGTATTATGTTGTAAAGCATAAGTTATAGATTACAATAAATAAAGTAATAAAAAATTGATTTATAAAAGAGACAATATAATAAATTATAAAAAATATAATTTATTATTAATTATGGTTGAGGATCAGAATAATATATCGGTGAAGATAATTAAACAGTGTAATGATTCAGATATTAAAGAAGTAGATGAGATAATAAAAAACGATAACGATGATCAGACTATAAAAAAAATCAATTTAGAGACAGTATATAATAAAAAAGAGGAAATAAAGTTATTATCATCAGTGAGTGATAAGGATGTAAGTCCAAGAAAAAAGATTAATATATATTTTACAGAACTAGATGACGAAGAGATAGATGTAGATGATGATGATGACGATGACGAGTATGATTTTTCATATGAGAAAGAGGTAGATAATTATTGTTTAACATTTACATATGGTAATATAGTTTATTATTTAGTAGAGAAGGAGATATATTTTAGGAAATTGAATAGATTTTTAGATATGTATCCGCAGTATATAGATATAATATTAAAGGATAAGGATACATTTTCGGATTATGATATAGATGAGAGTATTCCGACGCGGGTAATATTAACATTTGATTTTAAAATAAATATAGATAAATCGAAGAGATTCATAGAGGAATCGTTTAAAGTAATATTGTATAGAGATGATGTAAAGACATCAAAAAGGTATATGAATAAGATGATTCAGAAGAATAATGGTAATATAGTATATCATTTCAATGAATGTTTAAATAAGAATTTGAATAAGAATATGAATGAAATAATGGATTCATATATGGAAAAAATATTTAATAAGGGGATAGAGAGATGGATAATAAAGAATAAACAGAAGGTATTAGAAATATTAGATTTAAATACGTATCCGTCACCTATAATTTTAACGGATGATCTTAATAAATAAAAAATTGAAAAATAAATAAGATATAAATTTATATAAAAATATTATAAATAAAAAAAATGGATTATGAATCAAAGTTAAAGAGATTAGATCGTTTAAATGGAATATTAATAAGGACAGATAAGAATTCTGTTGTTTATCCACAATTATTAGAAGATATAATACATTTAAGAGAAGAATTGCTATTAAATGAGAAAGAATTTAATGATAAGAGGGATAAAGAAGAAAACAGAGATAAAGAAGAAGATCTTATGAGTCCAATATTAGAAAAAGAACAGGTTATGAATAAGTATGATACAACAGAACGAGTAGAGACGAATATGGATTCGCATGAGGATATGTTAGATCAGAATGATTATTCAGATAATGAAATAGACGATGAAGAGTATTTAGGTAATGTTCATAATTTTGAAGAGATGAATAGGAATATGGATATGGATAATGAAGAATATCAACAAGATTTTATATTATCAAATTTACCAACAGAGTATTTGGAGAAGGTCAATCAGAGATTATTGATATCATTATGTAATTATTTTAGAGAGATATCTTATTTATATTTAGCAGAATTATGTATAGATACAGATAATAATGAGGAAGAGATATATAAAATATTGTTAGAATAGTAATAAGTAAGTAATTATAAAAGTAAATAGTATAAAATAATAAAGATATTATAATATATAAATATAATAATATGTTTGGTAAGAGTTTATTTATATTTAGGAGAGATTTGAGAATATATGATAATATAGGTTTAATAGAATGTTGTAAGAATTCGGATAAGGTAATATTAGCATTTATATTTACGCCGGAGCAGACAAAGAAGAATAAATATTTTTCAAATAATTGTTTCCAGTTTTTATTAGAGAGTTTAGAAGATTTAAAGGAACAAATAAAAGGGAAGGAAGGTAATTTGAATACATATTATGGTGAAAATGAAGATATAATAAAGAGTATAATAAGGGAAGAGAAGATAGAAGCAATATATCAGAACATGGATTATACGCCATATTCAGTAAAGAGGGATAGTGATATAAAAAGGATATGTGAAGATAATGAAGTAGTATTTAATAATATAGAGGATTATTTGTTACATCCGGTAGGAAGTATATTAAAGGAAGATGGTAAGCCGTATTTAGTATATACATATTTTAAGAATTTAGGAATAAAGAAGGAAGTAAATGAAGTTAGGAGTAATAGGTATAAGAATTATATAAAAAGGTTAATAAATAGTTATGATGGTTATAAATTATTAGAGGAAGGAGAGAATGAGAATATAAATGTGAGGGGTGGTAGAGATAAAGGTTTAAAGATATTAATGAATATAAATGATTTCAAGGATTATGGAAAGTGTAGGGATTTTTTAACGTATGAGACGACCAATTTATCATCATATATAAAGTTTGGTTGTTTGAGTATAAGGGAGGTATATCATAAGATAGTGGATGAGATAGGTAAGGGTTCAGGATTAATAAATCAGTTATATTGGAGAGAGTTTTATTATTATATAGTATGGTATTTTCCAGAAGTGATAGGATCATCCATGAAGGAGAAATATGATAAAATAAAGTGGAGGAATAATAAGGAATATTTTAGGAAGTGGTGTAGGGGTGAGACAGGTTTTCCGATAGTAGATGCATGTATGAGGCAGATGAATGAGACAGGTTATATGCATAATAGGGGAAGATTAATAGTTAGTAATTTTTTGATAAAGTTATTAGGTATAGATTGGAGATGGGGAGAGAAATATTTTGCACAGAAGTTAGTAGATTATGATCCGAGTGTAAATAATGGGAATTGGCAATGGAGTTCAGGTTCAGGAGCAGATTCACAACAATATAATAGAATATTTAATCCAACATTACAGATAGAAAAGTTTGATAAGAATTGTGAATATATAAAGAGATGGGTTCCAGAATTAATAGAATTGAGTAATAAAGAGATAATAAAATGGATAGATAATTATGAAGAGTATAAGGAGAAATATGATATAAAATATGTAGAACCAATAATAAATTATGAGAAGAATAGGAAGGAAGTAAAAGAATTATATAGTGGAATATATGGTTAAAAAAAATGATACAAAAAAATTAAATAATAAAATATATAGAAATACAAATAAGAAATACAGACATGGACGATTTAGATTTCATAGAGTATTATGGAGTAAATTTATCAATATTAGTAGATGTAGTAGAGAAGATAACAGAATGTATGGAACGTAATACCACATTTATGAGGAATGAGAAGAATTTCAGTAATTTGAAGACAGTGATGTTGAAGAAGCATGGAACCAAATTAACATTAGAATGTTTTAAGTTGGCGATAATGTTAATAACAACGTCAGAAATGGTTGGAAAACATGGATTCACATATTTAGAAGATAGGATGAATAGATTCAATAGGATGTATTTAGAGAATTGTTATTTGATACGAAATCATAAAAATTTATTGAATGAGTTGAAAAGGAGATTAGAAGCTTCAGACTATCATGAAATTTGAAAAAATACCATGATAAGAGTATTTATAAAATATTTATAATAAATGAAAAAAAGTATTTAAAGACAATTTACGAATACTATATGATCGATAAATTTTTTAATAAATAGATGAAAAAAAGTATTTAAAGACAATTTAGTAATATTTAAACGTATTGATAAATTTTTTCATATAATTCATACTTTTATTTTTATATAAAGAAAAAAAGTATTTAAAGACTATTTTTGAATACTATATGATCGATAAATTTTTTAATATTTAATATTTAATATTTTATATAATTTATGAAATTTTGAAAAAAAAATATTTAAAATTTTATGAAAAAAAGTATTTAAAGACTATTTACTAATATTTAATGATCCGACATTTTATAATGTTTTATGAATTAATTAAAGAAATCGCTAATAAAGTATTCTCTAATCTTGGAACTGGTCATTCTGAATATATTTATCACCGTGCTATGGAAATTGAATTGAGAAATCTTAATATTACTTATGAAACTGAAAAAAGATGTGTTATTAATTACATCTCTGATGGTATCCTTTTCTCTTTAGGTGAAGAAAGAATCGATCTTTATCTTTACCCTTCTAATAATAATATCATCTCTCATCGTATTATTATTGAACTCAAAGCTGTTGCTACTTCTCCTAAAGAAAACGAAATAGCTCAAATTCTTAAATATAAAAGAGAACTTAATAAAATTAATGAATTTCCATCTTACGGTATTATTATTAATTTCCCTCAACCTAGCACTAAAATTACTAGAGATTCTATTGATATTATTGAAATCGATTTTAATAATAATAATGCTACCTCTTTTTAACTTCCCTTTTTAATATTTTATAATAATTATTAATAGATATCTATTACTAATTTTATTTATTTAACTTAATTGTCTAAAAATAACTATTGCTATTCCTAAACAACCTAATCCAAATAACATTAATTGCCAATGTGGAGGACATGACATATCTACTTTATCTGTCATCAAACAATGTGCCTCATGTGGAAATATCGTCCAAAATATAAAATTTACTATTAATATTATTATCACTATATTATACCATATACTCCCTTTTTGTTACCGTCTTCATTTTTTTTATATATAATTTACATATAAAAAAATTGAAATATTATTTTATAATTGTTTAATAAATTTAATTACATAAAAACTTGTTTTTAAAGATGACTAAGACAATTAAGACTTCTATCAATTCCAAGACTACATCTATCAAAAATGATGAATTTCAGGAAAATGATGATAAATTAGTTATTAATGTCTCTGAAGAAAGCGATAACAATTCACAATCTGATTCTAACGATGATGATTCTGTTTATGCTTCTGACTCTGAAAATGATATTGATGAGAATTCTGATTCTGAAAATGATGTTGATGAGAACTCTGATTCTGAAAATGATGATGACGAATCTGATTCTGAAAATGATGATAAAAATATTTCTAAATACTATAAACTTTCAGATAATTTAAGTGGTTTTATTGGAAAACAATACGCAAATACAATTGAAATTCTTAAATTTATTTTTTCATATGTTGAAAATAAAAAACTTGTTAATAAAGTGAATAGCAATATTTTAGATTTTGATACTAAAATGGAAAATACATTTGGTGTAAAAAATTATCCTCGTAAAGATCTTTTAAAATTAATTAAACCTCATCTTGTTCAAGAAGTTTCTGAAGAATTTGTTGATAATCTTTCCAAAAAGAATATCCCTAAACCTAAGAAAAATTCTAAACAATCTAAGACTAATACCGAAGATGATGATGTTTCTGATTCTAAAAATAAATCTAGGAAAAACACTAAAAAATCTAAATCTGAATCTGATGTAGAAGATGAAAAAATATCTAATGATATTAAATCTAAAACTAAGAAGACGTCAAAGAAATCTAAAGTTGAATCTGAAGATGATGAAGAAGTTGAAAAAACTAAACCTAAATCTAAGAGAACAACTAAGAAATCTAAAGTTGAATCTGAAGATGATGAAGAAGTTGAAAAAACTAAACCTAAATCTAAGAGAACAACTAAGAAATCTAAAGTGGAATTTGAAGATGATGAAGATGATGATATTAAATCAAAAACTATTAGTAAAATTAAGTCTAAAAAAGTTATTAAAGAGAAAATTGTAAAACCTAAAAAGGTTGAAAAAGTTAAGAAACTTAAAAAGATTGATTTTTATGATAAAAATAGTATTACTATTTCTAATCCTGATTGTCATCAATTCTTACTTAATTTACTCAAATATTTTATTTCTGAAGAATCTTATATTAAAAGAATCTTCAAAAAGAAGTCTAATGATTCTAAATTGTTGTATAAATTCTATTATATTGATAGACCTGAAGACGAAGATCAAATTGAAGATGATAATAAATTTGATAAACTTTCATTTAATAATCAAATCGTATTTAAGTCTGTTTTAGACGAAATTAATGCATTTATTGTTATGAAATCTATTAAATGTATCGTTAATAATGATTATTCTTTCTTTAGTATCCCTATTAATATCAATAAGAACTTTAAAAAATATTTGAGTGACAAAAAATCATTGAATATTGATAAATTAAACACTTATGATCTTAATGAATGGGTTAAATTATTTTCATCCTATAAAGATGATGATAATAATTATGAATTGACTTCTCAAAACATGAGAATGTTTGATGAACCATTGGATAATAGCTTTAAATATACTATTACTAATTTCTACAACAAAAATAAAAAATAAATCTTTAATAATAAAGATTTTTTTATAATTTATTATTTTATTTAATCAATTCTTTCACTACATTTACTATATGCTCTTGTTCTATCATTGATAATGCAGGGTAACTAGGAATCATTATTATTTGCCTATTTAATATAGATGGTAAATTATTATTATTAGAATTTTTAAATACTTTTATATTTTTTAAATGATTATGTGAATTATATGGATAAAAAAAAGGTCTAATTTCTATATATTTTGTAAAAAATATATTAAAAATTTTATCAAAATCTAAATCAATGTTATTTATTCTTATTGCATATATCCAATTTGCTCTCTTATTATTTTCATCTATTTTTTGTATAGATATTTTATTATTGTTTATTAACTCTGAAAATAAATTATCATAAATATCAAATATATTCTGTTTTTTATTTAAAATATTATCTAAATCATTTAATTGATCATATAAAAATGCTGCTTCTATATTTGTCATTCTATAATTATATGCATGAACATCATGTATATATCTTATATTTGACATACCCTGTGTATAAACTTTATTTATATAATTATATATTTCATCATCATTCGTAAAAAATGCACCACCCTCTCCTGTTGTTATAATTTTATTACCATAAAATGATACGGATGAACATAATATATCCGGATTTGAACTTGTCATTATATTATTATATTTACCAAATATTCCTTCACAATTATCTTCTATTAATATTATATCTGGTCTTGTTTCTTTTATTTTTTTTACATTTACTATACCACCCATATTATGTAATATTAATATAGCTGAATTATTTTCTAATTCTTTTAAATATTCTTCATCATCTCTCATATTCCATGTTTTCTCATCTATATCTAATATTTCAATTTCTGACTCATTATATTCCATTAACGCACTATTATATGCTGCTACATAACAATTATTCGGTATATATATTTTTTTTATATTTGGATATTTATATTTTAATGATATAAATAAACAATGTGTTGCTACTGTTCCATTCGCCATTAATATTACATATTTTGATCCTATTATAGTTTGTAATTTCTTTGTTGCTAATGAAATATATTTACCATGATTACTTATCCAACCTGAATTTATCGCCTCTATTGCTGATTGTTTATAATTTATTATATCCGGTGTATATATTGGAATATTATAATTCATTTTTTTTATTATAATATAAATATTTATTATATATAATTATTATTTTACGTATTTTTTATGAATATTGTTGAAATTAATCATCATAATATTTATTTACTTCTTCAATTTCTTAATAATAAATTACCTAATTCTTTTAGATATTTTAATTCTAGAAACCCTTTAACATCTATTCATAATCATATTTTAACTATCCTTTATTTAGATAATGATAAACCTTTCGGTTATGCTCATATTGATTTTGATAATCATATATATTGGTTTGGTATATGTATTTTAGATAATTATCAAAGTAAAGGATATGGCAAAAAATTATTGGAATATATTTTAAATAATGATAAAATAAAAAATCTTAATTCTATTTATCTTACTGTTGATAAAAATAATGAAAAAGCTATAAATCTATATAAAAAATACGGTTTTATTATTGATGATATTTATCATAATAATAATCCTAATTCTATTTTTTTTCGTATGTATTTACAAAAATAATTCATTTATTCTATTATATGATTCATATTCAATTATCTATTGGAGAAGTTCTCGATAAATTATCTTCTATTAATACTCCTATTAATGATATTTTAAATAATAAATATTTAACTTCTTATATTGATGATGTATTTATTTTTTATTATCATATTTTATCTAATGTTAATTCTTCTTTAGATAAATTACATAAGAATTTAAAAAATGTCTCTAATTCTAATGTTTCCAATCTATTTGGAACTGAAATTTACTATTTATTAAATAGTAAAAATAATATTATTAATAAAATTAATTTTTATTTTTATAATCTTCTTAATCAAAATAATATTTTACAATCTTCTCCTAAAAATGATCAAATATATGATATACTAAAAATTAATTATGAATATAAATTTAAAAATGAACATAATGCTTATTGTTTAACTCATTTTGGTCTTGGTGATAATATAACTATGATTGGAGCTATGAGATATTTATCTACTATTTATAATAAAATTTATATTATTATTAAATTTCATAATTTAAAAAATATGGTTGAATTTTATAAAGATGATCCTTCTATTAAATTTCTTACTTTTACTAATGATGATGAATTAAAAGATATTATTAATTCAATTAATACAGATATAGATGATATTTTAATTTCTGGTGATCATAACCAACATTATAGTAAAACTAAAATTAATAATATGATTTTAAAAAATAGGCAATTTAATAATCATAAATTCAAAAAACATGAATGGTCTGATTTACATATATCTTTTTATAATTATATTAAATTATCTTTCAGTTATTATTATGACTATTTTTATATTAGAGAAACTCAAAATTCTATAGATTTATGGAATAGTATTAAACATTTTAATGTGATTTTAACTCATGAAATGTATTCAACTAGAGGTGGTAATCCACCTGATCAAGAAATAGATTTATCTAATTATATATACGATTATCTTCTCAATGATGATTATATTGTTATATCATGTAATATTAATTATTATAGAGATTTTGAAAATATTAATGAAAATAGTTCTCATGTTGATATATTAAAAAATAAAAAATTTCATCTTGCTAAACATTTTATATCTATTTTATTAATCAATTATATTACTACTATTAAAAATGCAGAAAAAATATTTATGGTTGATAGTTCTATCAGTTGTTTTTTATTTCCTTTAGTTGAAAAAGGAGAACTAAAAGCTAATGAAATTAAAGTAATTGAAAGGAGTAACTCTTTTACATATAATATGAAATAAATTTATTTTTATCTTTAATTTAGTTTATATTTTATTTTAAATATAAATATAAAATTTATATTTATTATGTCTATTACTCTTGAAGTAAGTGTTGCTGAAGCTTTAGATAAATTAACTATTTTAGAAATTAAAAAAAATAAAATAAGTAATCTTGAAAAAATTAAAGAAATTATGATCGAATATAATTATTTATATGATAAATTAAATTCTTATATTTATGATATTTATGATATTTCTAGATATTATTATGATACATTAAAATTTATTAATCTTGATATTTGGGAACTACAAGATATATTTCGCTTAAACCAATTTAATAATGATTTTAATAAAAATCAAATTTGTCAAAATATTATAGATTTGAATAATGCTAGATTTATGGTAAAAAATAAAATAAATATTATTACTAATTCTAATTTTAAAGAACAAAAAGGATATCATAAAAATACAGCTTATTTTTTAAGTCATAATGGTATTGGTGATTATATTACTATGAATGGAGCTATCCGTTTTCTATCTATATTTTACGATGAATTTTATGTTTTAGTTAAAAATATTCATAATAATGTTAATAATGTTAAATTATTTTTTCATGATGATCATAATATAAAAATTATACCTTTTGATGATGATAAAATTAAATTAATTACTAATATTATTAATTCTAATAAATTAGATTTTTTTGTTACTGGATGGCTTTATAAAGATATTGCTAAAACATTTATTCGTAACTCTTACCTATCTTCTTTAATATTAAATAATAATGAATATAATCATTATTATCCTTTTCATATTAATTTTTATAATGATGTTAATTTACCTTTTAATATTTATTATGATTTTTTCTTTTTAAAACAAACTGAAGATTCCATTCATTTATTTAATAATGTTAAAAATTTTAAAATTATTTTTACACAATCTAAGTCTTCTGATTATTCTGACATTAATTTACATCAATTTATTGATAAATATTTATTATTAGATGATTATATCGTTCTATCTATTAACCATAATTATTATGAAGAATCAAATAATAAATATAAATATGCAAAATTATTTATTAATCTACCTATTTTAAACTATATTACAACTATTATTCATTCTGATTCTATTTTTATTGTTAATAGTTGTATTTCTTGTATTGTTTTACCTCTTTTTAAAAAAAAATTATTCAAAAATATTAATAATATTAAAATTATTGATAGAGAAACAAATAATATATTACACCTTTTATAATATTTTTATCCAATCATCTTTTACTTTATTTATATCATATTCTTCATATAATTTTTTATTATTTTCTGTATATATATCTTCATAATCTTTTAATCTATTCTCTATTATTAATATTTTAATCTTTTTTATTAAATCATTATCATCTCCATATGAAAATATATTATTTATATTTTTATTATCTATTATTTTTGAAACACTGCTGTTATTTCTATATAAAGTAGGAATATTCATATTGGCACATTCGATTACAGAATATTGTAATATATTTTCATCTAAAGATATATTTAAATTAATACAACATTCATTCATATTTTTATATACATCATTTATATCATCAAAACACATTTTTATAACATTATTACTAGTAAAATGATAATTCTCATTAAATTTACCAATTACATAAATAATTAAATTTGGAAATATTTTACTAAAATAATTATTTATCCAATCACCCAAATAATTTAATATATGTAATCTCGATAAAACTATTAATATTTTATTATTATTTTCTCTTAATTTATATATATTTTTATAATTTTCTTGAAAAGGTAATCCTATTCTAGCATATTTTATTTTATTTAAATTTAAAAATTTACTATAAGGTTCTAATAAAAATTTATGCATTATTAAATAATATTTATTTTCAATATTATTAATATTATTTTCTATAAAACTATAATTATTTCTATTATTTATTTTAAAATCACCCCATAAAACATAATATATTATTTTATTTGTATTTGATAACATTATATTTAAATTAATATTTATTACATGTAATGTAAATATTATATCAAAATTATTAACTAATATTTCATATATCAATTCATTTCTTTCTTGATTATTATTTGATGAATAAAAGTCATAATTATCTAATTTATCTATATATTCTTCTTTATTTAAAGTTCTTATATTTTTTACATCTTCATCAACTAAAGCATATTTTTCACAACTACATTTTAATGGTATATATGTTTCATGACCTAATTCTTTTAAAATATTACCAAAAAATTTACCTGCTGTATTATGATTTATTAATATTGCTATTCTCATTTATATATAGTTAGTTTAAATATATTTTATAATTTCAACTTAAAAATTATATTATTATATCTTATGAATATTGCTTTTATTACTGGTATTACTGGTCAAGATGGATCTTATTTAGCTGAATTTTTATTAGAAAAAAATTATCAAATTCATGCTATCATAAGAAGATCTTCATCATTTAATACAAAAAGAATTGATCATATTTTTAATCATCCTTTATTAAATTTACATTATGGAGATTTATCCGATAATATATGTATTGATAAAATATTTTATTTAATTGAATCAAAATATCATATTGATTCTATTAAACAATTTGAAATTTATAATCTTGCTGCTATGAGTCATGTTAAAGTTAGTTTTGATATACCTGAATATACTGGTAATATTGATGGATTAGGAACTTTAAGATTACTTGATAGATGTATTAATTCTCCTTTAAAAGATAAAATAAAATTCTATCAAGCTTCTACTTCCGAATTATACGGAAAAGTTAAAGAAATTCCTCAAAATGAAGAAACTCCTTTTTATCCTAGATCTCCTTATGCTGTATCTAAACTATATTCTTTCTGGATTACTAAAAATTATAGAGAAGCTTATAATTTTTTTGCATGTAATGGCATTTTATTTAATCATGAATCTCCTAGAAGAGGTGAAACTTTTGTTACTCGTAAAATTACTATTGGTTTAAATAAAATTTTAAAAGGAGAATCAGATAAAATTATTATGGGTAATATTGATAGTTTAAGAGATTGGGGATATGCTAAAGATTATGTAGAAGGAATGTGGTTAATGTTACAACATCATACTCCTGATGATTTTGTTCTTGCTACTGGTGAAACTCATTCTGTTAGAGAATTTATTGAAAAATCTTTTCTTTATAAAGGAATTCATATTAAATGGAAAGGAAATGGTATTAATGAAATTGGATACGATGAGATAACAAAAAGAGAATTAATTTTTATTGATCCTAAATATTTTAGACCTACTGAAGTTGATCTTTTATTAGGTGATCCATCTAAAGCTATTAATATTTTAGGATGGAAATCTAAAACATCCTTTGATGAATTAATTAAAATTATGATTGATTACGATTGCAATTAAATCTTTTTCAAATTTTTATTAATTAATATATTTTTATTAATTAATTTTTAATAAATATAATTATATTTTTTATTTATTTTCTTGAAAATACTTTTATTATAGTTTTATCACCATCATCAAATACTATTTTTCTACTAAATATAACTTTTAATTCTAATTCTTTACATAAATATTCTAATGAATTATCTACATTGACCTGCTTCAAATATATCATTCGCCCTATATTCCTTATATGTGTTTATATCATTCTTATATTTACATATATAACATTCTAATGTTTCAAGCTTAGGTTGATTTAAATTTTTCCATCTATTATTAATCTATCTTTACTCATTTTATAAATATTCTTTCTATTTTTATTTATAATTTTTATATTTATCTTTTTTATTTATATTTTTTTCAAATAATCATTTACATCTTCTAATATTTTATTTTGTTGGTTTTTAGATAATTTATTTATTATTGATAAATTTCTTGCTAAAAATGTTTTTTCTAATTTTTCTTTATTCTTTATTAAAAATCCATAATATAACATCTTCCATATATCACACCATTCACCCTTTTTATAATTACTCATTCCTATGATATAATTATAAGATGAAATATATGGTTTTGTCATCGTTAAACCTCCATCCGCAAATAATCCCATACTATAAACATTATTTATCATCACCCAATCATATGAATCACATGAAAATTCCATAAACCATTTATATACTTCATACGGTTTTATTTCACATAAATTCATGAAATTACTCATCATCATTAACCTCTCTATATGATGTAAATAACCTGAATTAAATGCATTATTTATTGTATTATCTATTGGTAATACTCCTATTGTTCCATCATACCATTTTTTTGATAATGTTTTCCTATTATTAAAATGATTTGAATTTACCATTTCATCATATGCATATATATATAAATATCTTGAATATTCTCTCCATCCTATTATCTGTCTTATAAAACCCTCTACATTATTTATACCAACACTCTTATTCTCTTTATAATATTCTTCTGTTTTTTTACATACTTCTAATGGATCTAATAATCCTATATTTAATACTGGTGATATTAATGAATGAAATAAAAAATTATTATTTTCATCTATTGCATCCTGATATGTTCCAAAATATTTTAATTTATTATTTAAAAAATAATTAAACCATCTTTCACTTGTTTTATGAGTTACTGGAAATATAAAATTTTCTATATTTCCTATATTATTTGGAAACTTTTTATTTATATATTTTTTTGCTTCTTCTATATATTCTAAATCTTCATCTGTTAATTTCTGTATTCCTGGAATTTCTATATCTTTTGGTAACTTTTTCCTATTATATTTATCTTTTGATTTTATTGTTGGAATTATATCATGTAATTTTTTTTGCCATTCATAAAAATTCATATGAAAAAACTTTCTACTTTTGTTTTCATTTTCTTTGTAATAAATATTTAAATCTTCTGTATTTGTAATAAAATTTGGAGTATTTAAAAAATGTATATTAGAATTTATTTTTGTTAATTTATCATTTAATAATCTATCTACTACATCAAAACAACCTATATTTTTATTTTTTTTTAATATTTTCTTATAATCATTTATTGTTATTGGATATTCTAAATATTTTATTGTTTTATCTTTATTTTTTAAATAATCACTATAATATTTCATAGTTGCTCTATGTAATACTAATTTTAATTTATTAAAATTTAATTTTTCTATTCTATCACCAAAAAATACATTTTCTTCTATTAAATAATATTTTTTTGATTCTGGTAATTTATTTATTTTAAATAATTGATGAGGAAATATTAAAAAATAATCAAACATTTATTTATATTATATTATCTTATTTTTATAATATTATTATAATCATTTTTTTATTATAAATTATATCCAAAGTAATATGAAATGGTGTAAAATATGATAATATATAGTAAAAAATAAAAATATATAAAATATTATAAGTGTAAATATATATTTTTTGTAAAATATATAATTTAATGTGTTATAGGATTCAAAATGAATTTAGATAATTCTCTCATATTTTTTTGATAATGATGATAAAATATAGATTCCTTTATTTTATCATCTGATACATTCATAATCTAATATTATGTAACAATTCTTTTCCAATAAACTGATATTCGTCTGGTAAATAAAAAACATACCTTTTATATTCATCATACTTATGATGCAAATTTTCTAAGATTAAATTTCGTCCAACAGATTGCTTTGCATACATTTCTTTATATAATTATGTATATTAATAAATGTATAATTATTTTATTATTTAGGATCAATTTTTTTCACTAATTTATTCATTTGATTTCTTTGTATAAAATTATTTTCCATACTTTTCATATATTTTTATAACTATTACACTTTTGATTACGGATATCGTTTTTTTAACTTTTTATCAAAAAATTGTAAATATTTTCTTGATTTTTTTTGATTTCTAGAAAATATTCAAGATTCGTAGAACTATCTGAATAACTCCATTTTTTAAAAAATTCGATATCGTTATCTATTTTATTATTATTTATGGTTATATAGTTAATTAAATTACTAATAACTATATCTGGTAACTGATTTAAAAACATAATTTCTTTTGATTCAAATAATACCATTTTATTATTTATATCATTCCATTTTTTTATATATGTTATCGTTTTTTTTTCAAATATAAACTCTCTTAAACCATCTGGAGAACTAGAAAATATAAAATATTCACAAAATGTATTCATTAAATTTCTATTCTTCATTTATTTCTTTGCATATCAATATATTTTATTTATATATTTATTTCAATTTTTATATATAGCTTTACTTAGTATATATTTATTAATTCTTAATTTATGAAGCGTTATCGTTTTTTTATTTATAAAAATTTGAATAAATATTTAAAGATAATTAGATAATACTTTATATTAATAGATATAAAAATGATAATTAGTATTGAGAGTAATATTGCTGGTGGTAAATCAACTCAATTAAATTTATTAAAATATATTTCTAATTTTAATGTTATAGAAGAAGATGTAGAATTATGGGTTAAGGAAGGATGGTTAGAAAAATATTATTCAGATATTAGAAATAATAGTGTTGGTTTTCAATTAAGAGTTTTAAAATCACATTCTGATCGATTAAATAAAATAGATAATAATAAGATTAATATTATTGAAAGAAATCCTATAACATGTCTTAATATTTTTGGTAAATTTTTATTAAAAACTGATAAAATGGATCAATTAGAATATGATTTAATGATTCATTATTCTACTATGATTAACTTATGTGTTCCTGATTATATTATATATATTAGAACTTCTACTGATATTTGTTATGAGAGATTAAAGGGTAGAAATAGAAAATCAGAGGATTTAATTCCTTTAAGATATTTAGAAATGTTAGGATTATCACATGATGAAGAATATCTTGATAATATTAATAATATTAAAAGTAAAATTATTGTTATTGATGGTAATCAAGATGTTAATAGAGTTAATGATGAACTTTTATCTAAAATTAATGCTTTAATAGCAAAATAAGAATACATATTGCTAATAATAATATCAATATGAATATTATACTAAAAATTATAATATATGGTGTTAATTTTTCTAAAATGAAATATATAGTTGGATCGATTATATGATTTTGTATTAATTTTTGATTCTCATCTTTTTTTAATTCTATTACTATAAAATTTAATATTTGATTTGTTAATTTATCAATCATATATTTATTTTTTATTTATTTTTATTTTATATTTTAACTTATATATAAAAAAATATAATAAAGATAATTTTATTAATATTAATATATTAATTAAAATGGAAGATATAGAGTTATCTAATGTTTTTGATATTGATAAAATATTATTCAAAGATGCTAAGATTGTTATAAATAATAAAAAAATTCAATTTTACACTCCTGTTTTAAGAGTTCCTTTTGGATTAGAGGATTATTATGATAAAAAAATAATAAAATTAGAATTTAATAATTTGGATAATAAAATATCACAACATAGAGAATTTTATAATTTATTAACATTATTAGAAGAAAAGGTTAAATATAATCTTAAATTAGGTGATAATTCTTTTAAATCAAATTTTATAAAAAGAGAAAATTATAATCCAATGTTAGTTGTTAAAGTTTTTTCAAAAAATGATAGATTAGATTGTGAATATACACCTAAAGAGGAAAATTATTTAGAAACTTTATATGAAATGTCAAAAGGTGTTAATGTTAAATGTTTATTAGAAATAGGTAATACATGGAAAATGCAAAATTCTAAAACCAATAATATGCAAGGAGGATATATTTTATCTGTAAAAAAAATAAATGTAATATAATTATATATTAAATAAAATGAAATATCTAATCATATTAATTGTGGTTACAATTATTGTTTATTATTTACTTAAAACTTATATTAAGGAACATCTTACATTAATTGAAAATATGGAATTTAAAAAAAAAGAAACACCATCTTTAAATTTTACAGAAGAAATGGTTAATAATCAAAATACTGAGAATAATCTTTTAAATAAAAATAATATAGGTTTAAGTCAAGAAATGGATGATACAACAGATGATAATCAAAATAATAATAATATATTAACATTAGGAGATTTGAATAGTATTCCATTTCAACAAAAATTATGTAAAATTGCACCTAATTTACAACTAGCAATTCAACCTTTTGAAAATATGAATAAATTAGAAAATGAAGATAGTAATTTATGTTTATTGAAAAATGATCATTCAAATTCTAATTGTCTTTCTGATTATAATCATGATAAAAATGATTATAAATTACAAAGATATTTTCCTCGTGGAGTTTATATGACTCCTCCAAATATTGATAAAAAAAATATTAGAGATATAGATATAGCTAAACCATTATATTTAAATTATCCAATAGTTAAAGATCATACTAATATACTATAAATATTGCGTTTTTATATTTTACAAAATTTATAATATGATTTTATAAAATTAACCAATTTAATAATGGATAATATGTTATTTGAATATAAGAAAATTAATATTAATAATATTGAATATTCTAAACCTGAAAAAGATAAAAAAAATTATATTGCTAGAATTACAAATAATGGTAATTCATTCATTGTATTAACCAATCTTTTAAAATGTATTTCTGATATTACTATTTCTGATAATAAAGCATATATATCATTAGAATTAAGAAAAAGAAAAGATTATTCTTTATATCAATTTTTTAGTGAAATTGATGAAAAAAATATTAGCACTATATTCGAACAATCTTTTAATTGGTTTAAAAAAGAAATGCCTCTTGATGTTGTTGAAGATTATATGAAACCAACTATTCGATTTAAAAAAGACAAGGTTTTTATAAAAGTTAATATTCCATATAAAAAAGATAAAATTTTAATACCTGATTCTGAATATTTAAAAAAAGGTGCATGGATTTGTCCTCATTTAAGATTAAATGGTATCAGATTTTTAAATCAACAACATAGTGCTGAATGGGAATTAGTAGGTTTTTTAAAAGAAGAAGAATATCAAGATAATCACACTTTTTATGATGAAGATGATAATAATTTTGATCAAGAAAACTTTATTAATTATTTAGATGACAATATTTCTGAAAATAATAACAATAATATTTCTGAAAATAATAACAATAGTATTTCTGAAAATAATAACAATAGTATTTCTGAAAATAATAATATTTTAAAAGAAGAAAATGATAAAATTTTAGAAAATAATTTAAGTAATAATATAGAAAATAAAGATATTTTAGAAAATAATAATATTGAGTTAATAAATAATAATAATAATGAATCAAATATCATTAATGAAGAAGTTTTAATAGAAGATAGAAATGAAAAAGAATTAAATAATAAGAAAGAAAAAATAAAAAAGGATAAAAAAAGTAAAAAAGATAAAAATAAAAAGATGAAAATTAAGACAATGCATAAAACAATTATAATTAATTAGAATTTATAAAAAAATATGAATTAATTAATTTTATATAAATTAATTAAATCTTGTTAGTTAATTATAAAAAAAAAAATATTTTCGTATTATATATACATGAGAAATATTTTAACATTATTGGTAATCATAGTTTTGGTATTTGTTGTTTTATATGTTTTACAACGATATTCAAATCCTATTAAGAATGAAGGAGAAGTTTCAGTATCTAATGCTCCTATGAATTTAGATGGAGCTATGGCTGATCCTAGAGAAAAACCTGAACATATGGGAAGTAGAGGAGATCAAGAGGTTGGAACTCGTGCTGCTAATTATGAAGATAATGAATTAGTTGGAAGACCTGTTAGTCAAGATAGTGATGAAATGGCTACAACTGCTGAACTCCGTGCTGCTACTTGTTTCCCTAAAGATCAATTAACCCCTGCTGAACTTCTTCCTAAATCTGATGATACTGATCCTTTATCTTTTAGTAAATTATATCCTACTGGTAATAATACTCTTAAAGATAAAAACTTTTTACAAGCTGGTTGGTGTTATGGACTTAATACAGTTGGTCAAACACTTAGAAATGCTAATCTTCAATTACGTTCTGAACCACCTAATCCTCAAGTTGCTGTTAGTATTTGGAATCAGAGCACTATTGAACCAGATACTCAACGTCGTCCTCTTGAAATCGGTGGTTGTTCTTAAGTCTATAATTATATAAATATTAATTAGTTAAATAATATTATTTTTATTTATAATATTATTTTTTATAATAATAATATAATGAAAGTTAATAAAATAAAATAAAATATTATAAAAATATATAATATATAGATATAAATATATAATGACAGACCCATTACAGAGTGTATTTTCAAATTATCGTAATTGGACAAATTTATTAGGGAATTATAACACTACAATGGATATATATAATCGTGATCCTAAAGCATGTTATTGTTTTGTTCATACTCCATTTACTAATTATAATCTTATTGATCCTACCTATAATACTACTCCTCAAACCTTTACTACATGGCAAATTTTACAAGTTTTAAGAGGTATTCCTGGTGGTTATATTGCTAATTTAGCATTTATTCAAAAAAGTTTAGCTGCTTTAGAAGTTTATTGTCTTGTTTATGGTGGAGGTAAAGATCTTATTACTGAAATGTTATCTTCTACTCCTGTTATTTATCAAAATCAATATCAGTCTGATCAATCTTATTCTCAATATCAACAAAGTGGTATTCAAACTTGTAAATGTTTTACTTTCCAATTTAGTTTTATTAATACAACATTCCTATTAAATTTAATTCAAGGTGTTCTTGCTAGTGTTCCTAATTCTCAAAATGGAACTTTTAATTATACTCAAACTCAAGTAATTACATTAAATCGTTTATATCGCACTAGTTAAATTTTATTTTATTTTAGTATATAAAAATATCTTTAATTATATTATTTAATTAAATATATATTTATTAAAATGGAAAAATTTGGTAGATTAACTTGGAAAATTCTTCATTATATTTCTGATATTGATCTTAATTATTATATTAAAAAAAATATTATTTATGATATTTGTAAAATTTATCCTTGTTTAGATTGTAGAATTGATTTTTTAGAAAATTTTAGTGATATTATTCATATTGATATTTGTCTAAAAACTTGGTTATTTAATTATCATAATCATATTAATGATATTACTAATAAACCTTTATTTACCTATGAAAATTTTATTAATGATAATAATAATTGGTATAGATCATTAAATAAACATGAAATATATATATTTCTAAAATTTATGGTAAATAATCTTGAAAATACATTAATAAATAATGTTATATTACTTAATATAATTAAAGAATTTAATAACTTATTTAATACTTCTATTGTTTATTCTTTAGATAGAAATGATATAATTAAATATATAAATTATAAAATTAATAAATTAGAAAATTTAAAAATTATTTATTTTTTAGATAATAATAATTTACATAATAATAAACCATATTTTTATTATATTAAAAAAATTAAAATATTAGAAAAAAAAACTATTGTTGAAACTAATGAAAATTATGTTATAGAATTTAATAATGATGATGATGATCATAAAAATATTTTAAAAATTTCTAATTATTTAGAATATACTTTAGACCATATATAATTCGTTAATGAATCTTTACTAACATTTAATTCATTTTTTGATATAATATTCTCTTTATTAAATTCTTTTATTGTTGGAAAATGTCTTATATTAAAAAATGACATTAACATATTGTTTCTATTTTTAAAATCATCTGTATTTACAGCACATATAGGATATATATTTTTTAAGTTTATAGCAATATTATCCCAATAATTAACCATATCTTGACAATGACTGCACCAAGGAGCATAAAATATAATTATACCATTTTTATTATTGTATTCTTTATTTAATATTTTATATTTATTTTTTTCAGTTAAATCAAAATCTTTAAATTTTAATTCATTAACATTTGTATTTTCATATAAATCTTCCATTTATAATACTATATTATATATAATTTATCTTTTTATTATAAAATAATATTTAATTATAATATATAAGAAATATAGGATAAATGTATCCAGTTTTAATATTTTTAATTGCATTTATTATTGTTTATATTTATAGTGATAGAAAGATTACTCCAATTGGTGTTTTAGCTGTATTTTTAATTACCATTATTATAAGTAGTATTTTTGGATGTTTATATTTTTCATATCATAATAAAGAAAACTTTTCTAATAATAATATACATAGTCCTGAAGATGATAATAATTCTATTTGGAATAAATATGATAGAGAAGAAAATGATGAAGAAGGAGATATATTTGAATATTTAACTGGTTCGACTGGTCCTACCACTTCTACCGGTTCTGGTTCTACTGGTTCTAATAAACAAAATACTTCTACTGATTCAAATAAACAAAATGTTTCTACTGGTTCTAATAAACAAAATACTTCTACTGATTCAAATAAACAAAATGTTTCTACTGTTTCAAATAAACAAAATGTTTCTACAAGTTCAAATAAACAAAGTAGTTCTACTAGTTCAAAAAATAATAGTTTTGATTTAGATAAATTTAATAAGGATTTTGAAAGGCAATTTGAAATGGATGATGATGATAATAAATTACAGAGTGGTTATAATATGTTAAAACCATTGATGCAAGAAGAAGTTGATTTTGAACAAACAAATAATAGAAAAAAAATGAATAATGCAAAAAATAGTAATAATCATGGTTTAAGTAATAGATTATTTGATAATGGATTAAATAATAATCAAGGTTTAAGTAATAGATTATTTGATAATGCTTTGAATAATAATTCAATAGTTGAAGATCCTGATAATCAAAATGTTAATATTAATGTTGTTTATAATATTAATGATGAGTTAGAGAATAAAATTAAAAATATAGATAGAAAATTATCTTTGATTGGACAAGCTGATGCTGAAATTTTACGTGAATTACAAAATATTGATGAACAAAATGAAGGAAATTATCAACAAGTTAATACAAATATAGGAGAACAAGTTGAAAGTGGAGGTATTCCATCTACAAGTTGGTTAAGACGTCTCCATCCTAATTTTGAAAGAGCACCTGAAACTGTTAGAGATATTAATGCTATTACTACAAGGGGTAGAAGAACTGAAAGAAATAATGCTAGTGAAGTTAATAATAGATTTCAAGAGAGAAATCAACAAAATATTATGTTATCAAAAATAAGAAATGATAATGAAAAAAATAATAATAAAAAACAATCTGATTCTTCAATATATGGTTTTACTTATACTGATCCTAAAACATGGCCTGTTTTAAATAAAAGTTTTAATCCTAATTTATTAGAAAAATCATCTGGAGTTAGACCTATTGCACAAGGTTCCTATTATAAAGTTTAATTTACTTAATATTTATTTATTATCTTTATATTTTTTCATCCATTCTTTTAATAAAAGAATTGATTTTTTTAATTCAGGATTAGGATATTGTAAATAAATAGTTTTAGCACGATTCAATAATCCAAGTATTCGATACATTTTTTGTTTTTGAAAATATTTTATTTTTTGTTTATTAGATGTAATATATTCTTTAGGTCTAGTTTTATACGAAGTCCAACTATTAAGTTTTTGTTCTTTACACAATTTATCAAAATAATTTTCTATTTTTATAATACTTTCTTTAGTTTTTTGAATATTTGTAAAACCTAATCCTTTTAAAGTTGTTTCAGGATTATTATCAGTAAATAATCGATTCATATATATTATGTAAAAATAAATTATAAATTTTATAATCTAATTTATAACTATATATAAATAAGATATGATTGATCTTAATAGAAGTTCCTTAATAATAAAAATTATTGCTATTGTATGTATTATTATATTATTATTTCAGAGACTTAGATATAATAAACCTTTCTCTATCATTGATTTAATTATTATTTGTATATTATTAATAACTATGTTATTACAAATGAAGAATTATACAGAAACATTTGAAAATAATTATAATTGTTTTAATATAAAAAAAAAAGATGGAGATAATATATTAAGATTAAGATATTTAAATGGATTATCTATAAATAATAAACAAACAAATGAAGAATATCCTTTTTGTGTAGATGAAAAAGATAAAATTCAATGTGCATTAGATAAAAATAATACATTTAATTATCCTGAATGTAAAGATAGAGATATGATATTAGATAATATGATAACAGATGATTCTGATAATTTTAAAAATTTTAATAATATATTGGCTATTAATAGTAATAATTATTATTTTATATCATTAGATGATAAATATTTAGCAATTGATACAATAGAAGATAAAATATATTTAGATAATAATCAGCCTTTATGTAATAGTAATGTTAATAAACCATTTACATGTAATACATATAATACATATAATGAATGCACAACAATAATGAAAAATATTCCACAAAGATGGGAAATAAAATATATAAGACAGATAGAGAGTAAAGGGATTATTAAATTTGTTGTAGTATTTAAAGGATTAACAGAATGTATTAAAGATTATCCAGATTATTATATAGCATATGATTCAAATAAGAATATTGTTTATCCAACTGTATTTAATGGTGGATTAAATCAAGAATTTTATTTTACATTAAATGATAAATTAAGTAAAAATAATATTGTTTTGAAAGATGGTAAAGTTTATGGTTCATTAAGAAGTTTAATAGATGATAAATATTTAGGATATAATGTAATGATGAATAGATTATATTTATATAAAACATCTTCTAATATTCCAAGTGGGGATATTTTTATGTTTCAAGGTAATAAAGGAAGAGAAGGATTATTATGTAAAGGTATTAATGAATCACCAACATCAAATATAAAATGTTGTCCAAATTTAATATTAAAAGATGGAAAATGTGTAGAAGCAGGTTTAAGAATAGGTAGATATTTAGGAACATTTAGTAGTCCAAAAGATATAATGAAAACGATATTAAATTTACAAAAAGATTCAAAAGATATAAATAATAAAGAAATATATAGTAAAACAACATTTAATAAAAATGATGCAAATATATGGAATGGTAATTATACGGGATGGATTACATCATTTTATACATGGCAACCTATATTTAAAAATGGTATATCATATGGTAAGACATTAGATTCATTTATAAAATCATCAGGAGTTAATGGATGGAATGCTAATGTATATAGTAATATAGGTTTTGATGAAGATGTTTATTGTATGGCTAAACAATCAGTAACTAATATTGCAAGCATGTTTGGTTTATCTTCTAATCCAAGTCAAATAACAGGTTATAATGGAATTAATTATGCATGGAGTTTTAATAATATTGGACAATTAGAAATATTTGAATCAGGTGTTAATAAAGGTAATTTAGGGAATTATAATAAAGATACAGTATTAAGTATTATATATGATGGTCAAAATATTAAATATTATATGAATGGAGTAGTAAAAAGAACAGTTTCTAGAAATAAAGGTGATAAATTATATTTTAATGCAACAATATATAATGTTGATTTGAATAATGGATTAGAAGGAGTTAAATTTGGAAAATATGTAGGGGATTTTAATCCTGATTCTAAAGAATTATTTACAAATTATAATAATAATAATAAATTAATAGAAAAACTGGAAAATCCTACAATTAATGGTCTTAGATTATTATTAATTAAAACTCCTGATTCAAAATATAGTAGTTCATGTGTTACAAATATACCTTCTAAACAATATACTTTATCATTTCAATTATCAAATTTATTATTATTATCTAATAAAGGACCTAATTTTTTCAATCCTACCTCATTTTTTGTAAATTTATCAGATAGTAAAAGTATTATGGATTATAAATATCCTCCTGGATATTCTTTAGTATTTAGTTATCAGAAAGTAAATATAATAGATAATTATAAAGTTATAGATGTTACTGATAAATTTGGACAACCTAATAGCTCGAATACTTATTCAATTGTTTATAATTTTGATAATAAAAAAATAGATTTTTATATGAGAGAAAGTAATAGTAATATTGATAAATTAAAATATTCAATTAATAATATTGAAACTCAAGATGGATTGTATTTTAGATCGATATTTAATTATTCAGACATAGAAGAAAGAGTAAATTTTACTAAATATGTAGGATCTAATTCTATACCTGAAAATGTAAGTGGTATAGGTGGGACAATTTTAATATATTCATATCCAGAAACATTTAATACACCTTTAATTAAAGTAGAACCAACACCACAACCAGCACCACAACCAGCACCACAACCAGCACCGCAACCAGCACCACAACCAGCACCACAACCAGCACCAGTAGATAAATGTGATTATAAGAATCCAAATATATGTGTTTTACCAGGATATACTTTATCAGGAGGAATGTGTGATAATGGGAATGGTAATCCATATAATGTATCATCATTATTAGAAGCTAATCAGGAACAGTTTATTAATTGGTTACAAGGATTATTTAATAGAAATGCAGGTAATAATAATACAAGTGAAAAGAAAGCAGTAATGGAATATATAAATAATTGTAAAGGTAAGAGTGGATATGAATGGTTAAGTCAGGTAAAGGAAATTCCCAATGTATTTGCGACATTACAACCACCAAAACCATTAAATTTAATAAATGTAACAGTAAATTCAGAAGGTATTGGAACAATATCAATGAAGTTACCAGCACCAAAAGATTTAAAAAATAAACCAATTACATTTAAAGTTAGACCAATAGGTCCAGATATATTATATGGGGTAGATGATAAATATAATGGACAATTTAGTTTATATGCACAATTAGTTTTAAATAATAATAGTTCATTATACAATATTAAATTTTTAATATATGATAATGTTACTAAGAAACTATATAATGTATCAGATATGGCTGGAAATTATAATAATTATGAATCAGTATCAACAAAAATAATTAATGATATAAATAATATATCAAATATGGAGGCAATATCAACTCAATTTAATACAAATAATCAACTACCTCTATAAATATAATAAAAAGTTAAATAAAAAAATAAAATATTACAAAGTTATAAAAAGTATTATTTATTTTATAATAAAAAAAATAATAGTAATATAATATAAGATAATAATAATAGAAATAAATGACATTAGATAAATTTAAAAAAGGTAGTAAAATATTAATAAATAATGTAAAAAATCTAATAAAAGAAAATAAAATGCTAATATTAGTTTTTTTAATTATTATTGTTTTAGTTATATTAATTAGGAGGAGGAATACATATGAAAATTTTAGATCAACAAATAATGAAATATTATTACAAGGTAGATTTGATTCATCAAGTGATGTTAGTAATGCAAAATTAAATAAAGATTATAATACAAATGTTGATAATAGTTTAGGTGCATCCATAGTAACAATATCAAATCCATCAAATGTAACAAATGGAATAAGACAAGAAAATAATGGTGGTAAATATAGAATAGAGATATCATTAGAAGGATCAAAAAAATATTTATTATCCTATTGGTTATTAGATAAAACGGAAGATAAATTAAAATCACATGATGTTGAATTATTATATAAAGTATCAGGAGATTCAATAAGGAAGAAAAAATTACAACATAAAACAGTAGAAAGGAAGAATTACAATGGAGAACAATGGTTAAAGATAGAGTCAAATTTTGATTTACCAGAAAATATAATAAGTGATGTAATAATAAATTTTGTAAATAATAGTAAAACAGGTTATAGAGTTATAGTAGATATAAGGATACAAGAAATTATGTCAATTAATTTACCATTATCAAGTGATATAGTTGATTTATATTTGAGTAATTTTAAAGTAAATAATTTAAGTGAAGGAGGTATAAAATTAGAAGGAGAGATAGATAATAATTATATTACTTGGAATACAGCACCAAGATTAGAGAAAGGTTTTTTAAAAATAACATCAGAAAAAGGATCAAGTAGTATAAGATCTAATAAAATAGATAATAAAAACTTCACAATAGTTATGAGATTAAAGACGAATTCTAAATCAGGAGTGAGTGATACAATATATATACCGGGAGTTAATAAAGATAAAACAAATTTATTACCGTTTGTGGGATTGAATATATTAGTTAATAATACGTATGGACCATTAACAGTAGTATATAATAATAAAGAGTTAGATATAAATAGAGAAATAATTACAAATGATTTTATCACAATATCAATAATAAGGAGTAATAATAAATTGACAGTATATGTAGATAAATTTAAGGCATATCAGAATGAGAATATAGAAAATGTAGAATTTAGTAATGGAAATTATATAATAAATAATCAACAGAATAGTAATTATTTGTTAAATTATTTAATAATATATAATAGAGATTTGGATGATGAGCAATTATTTAATGTTCATCAATTTATGGAGGATCAAAATAAATTAACGGAAGATATTAAGATTGAAGTTCCAGTATTATCAGAATATAATAAAGATGGTAAGACAGATATAACGGTAAGAAATATAGGAGGTAAATGTTTAACAGAATGTCAAAATATGTGTTCATTACCAGCAGGAACATCATTAGGAAATATAAATGGATTAAATGAAATAACAGTAAATTATCCTAAATGTGTAAAGAATTGTGCGAAAGTATTAGATAGTTGTAAAGATTTTTGTGGAAATAGAAGTGATGGATTATGTAGATATAAGGATAGAGAATTTGCAAAACAATTTAATATAGATAATGTAGAAGATATGGTATTAGATTCAAAAAAATTAGAGAAATATGAAAATAGGAATAGAGATTGTCCAGAAATATATTATAAGGATGGTAAATATTATACATATATAAAGAAAAATTCTAGATGGGCTAAAGAATTAGGAAGACATGGAGAAATATCGTATGGAGAAAATAGAAAGATAGCAAAAGAAATATATTTATTAAATTTTCCATCGTGTAAAGTTCCTGAAATAATAGATGATCATGGTATGAATCCACATAATAAGGATTGTCCATTTATAATAAGGGAAGGTAATCCATGTAGAAGTGTTCAATGTAGAGATATAGATTGGTCTAAAGATCCATTAAATTGTAATATGTCAAGAAATTGTAGAAAGACAGTAAATAATTATTGTGAATTAAATAGTGAATTAGATCCAGCATGTTATTGTTGGAGAGATGAAAATAAAGATAAAGATCATTGTAAAAAAATATTAAAACACTTTAGAAATACAGATAGTTGTGATATAAGAGCATTTGAAATAGATGAGCATCCGGATTTTAATAAATATATAAGAAAAGATAAAATTCCTTGTTGGAATTGTTCAGTTAATTAAATAAAAAAAAATATTAATAATATTATAATATAAAAAGGGAAAATAAAGAAAAAAATGACATTTATATGTAGATATGAAGGTCTATATAAATATTACATAAATGAGAGAAAAGAAGAATTAATAAAGATATCACCCGAAAATACATTTGATAAGGTATTAAAGTATTCTATTTTAATATATAATGATTGGTATGATACAAAATTTTCAAATTATAATTCAGATTCTCAAGTAATAAAGTCAATTAAAGAAAATAAAATAAATATAAAAAAATATATGAATAATCCAGAAGATTTTAATTTATTAATGGATATAATAGATAAATATTATAGATATAATGATGAAGAGATAGATGAATATACATATGAGATAGATATAGAAGAGATAACAGATATATTAGATGATTTTTTAGAAGGAGTTTGTAAATGGAATAAAATAAGATATTTGAAATATGTAGATGGTATAGACAAATCAAAGAACTGTCAAGGAGAAGCATGTTCTTTTTAGATTTATAAAAATATAAAAAAATATAGAAAATATAAAATATATTATATAATATTATATAATATAGTTAGAATAGATGAATTTATTAGTAATTGTTTTATTAATAATAACTGTTATCATATTATTAAGTATAAGTAATCAGACTTATGTAAATGAGAATTATAAAAATTATATAAGAGAAAATTTTGATATAGCATCAGCAATAGATGTGAGTCAAGGATCAAGTGGATTATATAATTGGGGATATAGACCGATAGAGAGAAGAAAAGATCCAAAGGAAAATTGTTATGATGATAAAGATAAAGAAAAATGTAGGGATAAATGTAGAGATGAAGATAAAAATAGAGATTGTAGAGATTGTGATATAACACGTAATAAGGATATAGATAAATATGTATTAAAAAGTAGCATACCACCATGTCCAGATATGAGTAATTTTGCAAAGAAATCTCAAATGTCACCGAATATAGATTTAAGTCAATATGTATTAAAATCAGAGATTAAGCCTTGTCCAAAATCAGATGTAGATTTAAAGGATTATATAAAAAAGTCAGAAATACCTGCATGTCCTCAAATACCATTATGTCCTAGATGCCCAATAGCTCCTGTAATGCCTGATCTATCAAAATATATGTTAAAATCAGAATGTAAAAGAGAAGAGAAAGAAATAAGAAGAGAGGATAGAGATAGAAATAGAAGAGAATATAATAAAGATTGGAATATAGATGATTGGAGGAGGGATGTAGATAAAATGAAAAAGGACGATGAAGAATATAGAAAAAGAATAGATAATGAGAAGAGAATGGATAAATCAATAACAAGTTATGATAATAAAGATGTTTCAAGAAATAAATGGACATATACATCAGGACAAGACAAAGAATGTCCAGATTTTGTTAAGTATCAACAATCAAAACCAGGTTATCCAAAACCATTTTCAGATAATAATTATAGTCCATTTTATTAAATTTCAAAATAAATTTTTATATAATATTTATAAAAAAATTTATCAATACGTTTAAATATTAACAAATTGTCTTTAAATACTTTTTTTTTTATAAATTTGTATAAATTAATAAAAAATTTATCGATCATATAGTCTTTTTAAAAAAAGACTTACCAAAAAATAAATTATCTTTAAATACTTTTTTTTATAAATTTGTATAAATTTATAAAAAATTTTTATTAAATACTCTTTTTTATAAATTCATTATATATTTATTTTTTAGTCTTTTGCCAAACACATATGAAGCTTTCTACCATATCTCCATTTCTAGTAATTTTAGTATTTCTAATATTTTCTGTCAATTCATATCCATTCTTATCAAATGCTTCTATTATATCATCTATATCTACATAATGAATCTTTATTCTATCATTTATTTTATATAGTTTTTTTTTTATATTTAATAATTTAATAGCTCTTTTCGGTCCTTTACCTACTATAAATACTTTATCTATATTCTTGCCATAATATTTACATATTCCTGATGTTATATCATAGATTACTAGCATACCTAATCCATCTAAATCTATACATAAATTAAATATTATGATTATTATTTCTTCAAAACTTTTATTTTCAAATTCTTTTATATCTAATTTATCTAATACTGTAAATAATGTCTTTTTCCATCGACAATGATTAATCGCCTCCTGAAATATATTAGATGATGTTGAATTAACACAAGATAACATGTCTTATATTTTTCTATTAATTTTTTTTTATTTTAAAATTTCAATTTTTATTTACTTTTTTTTTTTATTAATAATTTCTTCAACATTTTTAATTTTTTTATTACCCTCTTCTTTTTATTATCCATATTTTCTCGATCACTATTTAGAACAATTATCTTATCCATGTATGTTTTTAATGTTATTATTTTTGGTTTATATTTTAACATATAATCTATCATATCTTTCGTTGTCGATATCTCTTTATTATTTATATGAGTTATCAGATCTCCCTCCTTAACTAATTCTTTATTCATTGTATTCGAATTTGGTATCACATAACTCACCACTACATGTGCTTTATTATGTTTAAATATATAACCTAAATTTAATGTTAATGTAGGCATTACTTCTATTAAATTTAAATTTAAATCTGTTAATGTAAAATCTGGAAAATTTATAAAGTATAAATCCTCATATAATGGATATATGTAATCTATATTCACTTTATAAGGATATAATTTTATTTCTGATTTATGTATTTTTTTATCTTGAGAACACCAATATAATATATTTATCTTACTTTCAGGATTTAATGAATATAAATAAGTCATTATTTCTTCATTTTTATATTTATCTAATAATCCCTTACTTGTTATATTTGAATTATTTAATTTTATTAATATATCTCCTATATGTAATCCCATTTTTTCCATTGGACTACCTCTATATACATCATTTATATAGACACCTAAATTATTATTATCTTTTGTTACTTTATAATCTATACTCTTTTTTATATCTTCATTCGTGGATTGATACCTAAAACCTAATATATTTCTTCTATATATTACAGGTGAGTCATTCTTTAAACCTTTCATTAATTCATTCTCTATATTTTTAAAATATTTGATAGGTAAAGCATAACCTATATTATCAACTTCATCACCTACTAATTTTGATGAATTTATACCTATGACTTTACCATTTAATATTAAAGGACCTCCTGAATTTCCAGGATTAATGGCTGCATCTGTTTGAATATATTTATAACTAATTGAACTTATTATACCATCGGTATATACAAATGTATCACTACTTAATGGAAAACCTCCTGCTTTAACTTTATCCCCTATCCTATATTTATCTGTCATTCTCAAATAATTTTTATTTTTATAACCATATATTTTTAATAATGCTATATCATAATCTGGACTAAAACCTATTAATTTACATGGATATTTATCTCTTTTTGGATGAACTTCACATATTATTATTTTACTATTCGATACTACATGAGCACATGTTACTATAAAACCTTGTTTATTTATAAAAAAACCTGTCCCTACTGTTGGAAATTCTTTTATTATTGTATTTGATAATTTATAATTAAATATTGTTTCAGATGAATATATCTTTACTATACTATTTATTAATTCTTTTGACATTTTTATAATAATAATTATTTTTATTTATTTTATTATATATTTTATTTATATTTTAGTTTATTTTATTTATTTTTTTTTTATATTTATTAAAATAACTCTAATATATATATAATTATTTATTTTATAATATGGCTGGTGGTATTATGCAACTTGTAGCTTATGGAGCACAAGATTTATATTTAACAGGTAATCCACAAATGACTTTTTTTAAAGTAGTATATAATCGTTACACTAATTATGCTAATGAATATATTAAACTTTATTTTCATACTAACCCTAATTTTGATGTTTTACAATTTAATCAAGCTTATATTAAAGTCAAAAGACAAGCTGATCTTTTAGGAGATTGTCATTTCGTTGTTGATATGCCTCCTATCTTTGCTGATTATCAATCTGGTTTTAATTGGGTTCCTTATTTAGGATACTCTTTTATTCATTATATTAGTATGGAAATTAATGGTCAAGAAATTGATAAAAATTATGGTCAATGGTTAATTGTTTGGACTGAACTTACTATGGGTGGAACTAGAAAGAGACAATTACTTGATATGATCTCTTATCGTGAAGTCCCTTTCTATTCTAATACACAAACTTTTAATGATTGTCAAAATGATTCTACTGCAAATGATCAAAAAATTCTTATCTATCCTAAAAAAAGACTTTATGTTCCTCTTCAGTTTTCTTTCTGTTCTGATCCTGGTTTATTTTTACCTCTTATTAGTATTCAATATCAAGAAGTTTTCTTCTTTTTTGAATTCAGACCTATGAATAATCTTTTTACTATTGGTTCTCAAAGATGGTCTCCTCAACAATTCTTTTCTCAATCACCTTCTTCTTTTACTAATCCTAATGATTTATCTTTTTATAATAAATGTATTAATTTAGGTATTAATGAAGGTAATATTTTCTCTTATTTCCTTACTCCATCTAATGGAACTATTCCTATTGCTGATGCTTGGATCAAAAATACTTATATGGATTGTAATTATATTTATCTTGATAATGATGAACAAAAACTTTTTGCTACTAATTCTCAAGAATATCTTATTACTCAAATTCAATATAGATATTTTGATGGTCTTCTTTCTGGTCCTAATACTCTTGAAATTAAAATTAATCATCCTGTTAAAGAAATGATCTGGACTTTCTCTAGAGCTGATTATTATCTTTATAATGATTATACTAATTTTACGAGTCTTCCTAATATAGGTAGATTTCAAAGTTATCAGAATGCTATTAGAAATGGTGGATTATTTAGTAGTAATTCTTTCTTAAGTTTTATTGTTCAAAATGAAAATTTCGCTACTCTTATGAATAATATTAGAACCTTAGGTCTCTCTACTCTTAATAATATTACTGATGATACTATTAATATTCTACAAGTTGGTAAATTTATTTTTAATGGTCGTGATAGATTTAATGAAAAAGATTTTATATTTTTTGAAAATCTTCAAAAATTTAAATATCATTCTGGAACAAACGAATTACCTGGTATTAATGCTTACTCTTTCTCTCTTCAACCTGAAAATTTACAACCTTCTGGTTCTGTTAATATGAGTAGAATTAATAGATTCCAATTCCAATTCTCTCTTAAACCTTATTTTACTATTGACCAATGTAATAATTCTGGTGATGTTATTACTGGAACTAGAGCTAATAATACTATTCTTGATGATTTTGCTGCTGGTGTTAATTATGATCCTGCATCTGAAAATCAAACTGATAATAAATATTTACTTGATACTGTTACTACTCTTAATAATTTATATCATATGGATTTCTTTGCTATTAATTATAATATTCTTAGAATTACTGGAGGAATGGCTAATATTGTTTTTGCTAATTAATCTCTTTTTATATTATTTTTAATTTTTTTATTACTTTTCATTTTATTTTATATTATTTTTTTATTATTTTTTTATTATTATTTTATCTTTTTATTATTTTATCTTTTTATATTATATATTATTATAATGTCTTCTCAACCTACTACTTTTAATTTAGAATATATTTTATCTGTCGGTTTAGCTTTGACTGGTGTCTATTATATTCAATCTAATTATCCTAATACTATGCCTTTTATTAAATTCTTTGTTATACCTTTTCTAATTGCTTTTATTGCACTTACTATTTTTAATGGATTACTTAAAAATCTTAATAATATTGGTCAAAAAGCTTTTAACTTTATTGAAAATAAATCTTTAAATTCTATTGAATCTAGTAACTATATGCAAGTTTTCCCTCCTATTATGGCTGTTTTTGTTATCTTTATGATTGTTTTATATAATCTTAAATTTATTAATTATATTATTCTATTTCACCTTTTTCACTGAAAAATTAATAAATTATTTTTTTTATAAAAAAAAATAATAAATATTTTATAATTATTTTTTCTTAAATATTATATTATATTATAATATACTTATAATATTTTAAAGATGAATTCTAATGAAATTTGTAAAAATGTTGCTATTCATAATACATTACAAAATAATATTTTTTATAAATTTATGATTCCATTAGCTATTCTATTAGCTATATTTATTACTTATTATTTTAGAAGATTTTATATTAATGATTTCCTTAAACAAATTTTAATTCCTATTATTGTTTTAATATTATCATCTTATGTTTTTTATCAATTAGCTTTATCTACTATGAATCAAAATTTATATATGCAAAATTTAAATAATTGTTATAAAACATATAAAAAATATAATAATGATTTTAATAATTCTATCTTTAATGAAAATCTTGATATTAAGAAAAAAAATGATAATCACTATGTTAAAGTCGTTGAAAAACCTATTAATAATACTAATATGAATAATGAAGATCCTGAATTAGTATATAAAAATAATAACCCTGATTATATTAAATATGCTCAATATGATGATATTGTTATAAAACCTCAAGTTAATACTATTAATAACAAAAATAACGATAAAAATAATACTTCGAATCAACAAGATAATTTTGATAATATTAATTCTGATATTCAACCTAACACTCCTGAATCTATTGCTGATTTTTCACCCATTTCTTTAAAAAATAATAATTTTCCATGTATAGATTATTCTCCTGATAATTGTAATATGTTATGTCCTGGACAACCTACTAATTGTAATATTGTTGCTCCTATTCCAGGTGGTTCATGGCAAGTTCAAACTGCTGAATATGTTCAAAATAGATTACATAATAAAGATTATACACCTAGCACTTGTCCTATTACTGTTTAATAATTAATTTTTTTATATTATTATAAAAAAATATTTTCATCAATTATCAACTATTTTTTTTTCTAATCTTTCTTTTAATTTTTTTATAGATGTATTATTATTTAATAATCCATTTTTTTCATAAGCTTGAACTAATTCTTTTTTTAAATTATAATCTAATAAATTTCTATAAGATGCTACTTTTTTATTAGAATAAAAGTTTGAGGCTTTATTTAAAATAATTGCTGAATTTAATTGATTTGTCATATTAACTTTTCCTAATTTTGACATATATTTATTTAATTGAACTGCTGAATTTATACCACAGTATGTATACATATCATAATTATGTGTTACTATTATATTTGTTTCTCCTATATCATTTTGAACAAAACATTCTTGACAATTTTCAATAAATTCATATTTTTCTTTTAAAGTTTTATTACTATTAAATATTTTTTTGTAATAATTTTCATATAATATTAATGTTAATATACTTTGTTCTTTTAAATATAATTCTAAACATTTCTCTATTGTCATATCTTCATATAATATTTTATTTACTATTTCTATTGTTGTTATTTCTTCATTTTTTTTTTCAAATGATTTTATAACTTCTTCTATATCTTCTTCATTATAATAATCTTTTTTTTTTACATTTAAGTATTGTAATATTGTTATTACTCTTCTATAATCTGATTGTCCATATTTTCTTAAAGATATTTTTGCATCCATATCTATTTCAATTCCTTCTTTTTCTATTATTTTATCTATTATTTTATCTATATCCATATTCGCTGGTTTTTTCAATGATATTTGAATTCCATATTTATATAATTCTTTTATTTTCTTATTTTTTGTATCATTAAATGTGCATATTATGGGTATTTTTATTTTTAAATTTCCTTTTTTTGAAATATCATTCTTTAATAAATCTAATAATTCTTTAAATCCACCTTTTTCACTGCTTTCACCATATGCTAAAGTATCTATTTCATCTAATATAATACCTATTGGGTTTTTTCTACTGAATAATAAGTTTATTACATTTTCATATGCTAAACTATTACCTAATATATCTTTTATTACTTTTCCTGATCTTAAATCTCCTGAATTATATTCCATAACCCTAAATCCATTTTCTCTTAATAATAAATTTGCTAATGTTGTTTTTCCTATACCTGGTGGTCCTGATAATAATAATAATTTCTTTTCTGGATATCTCTTTTCTTTAAAACTATTTATCCATTCTTCTACTTTGGTTAAAATTTCTTTATATAAATTCATTTCTTTAATGCATTTTGGTTTATATTTTTCTGTAAATAAATTATTATTATTTTTTTCATTCATAATATATTTTATATATTATTAATTTTTTATTTATATATATTTTTTCTAACATAACATTCCTTGCCATGATGCTGGAATTGATCCTGGTGCAATATTACCAAATATATCTTCTTTTTTTGTTGGACCACATTGATTCATCCAAGTGCATATTTGTTTTTTTGTTTTTTCATCTTGTTCATCTTCAGGAGGCCATTTCTTAAATACTGGAAAATATTTTAATCTACCTGTTACATCATCATAACATTTATCATTATCTGGAACATCTACACTTAATTCATCTGATGGATTATTATAACATTTATTAAATGTTCCTTTTAAATTACCTGGATTTACTACTTGTCCTTGAAATTGCCAATAATCTGGACATCTTGATCCTACAAATTTCATCCAATCACTTGATGGGAATACTGTCATATCTGTTTCTTTTGTTTTCATTCCTCTCATTACTATTAAATATATTAATAATAATACTATTGATACTGACATTGCCATCCATAAATTATTAGTTAAATAATATATTACTAAACCTATTACTATTATTATTATTAATGGAAATATTATACTACTCATCTATATATATATTATAAAAATATAAAATATATATTATAAATTTTAAAATATTATATATTTTTTTTTTATTTATCAATTATTTACAAAATTTAAAAAGTTGATGTTTGCGATCTTAATAATTTTGTTCCTTTACTGCTTACATTTTGGGGTAATTCTACTGGTAAAGCTAATCTTTGAACATCTTCTAAATATCCATAATATTGTTTTACTTCACTTAAAATTTGGGGAACAACCCATTCTACAATCATTTGATTTAATTGTTTAATTTGTATTACTAATCTATTATTCATATTTCTTGAATGTTGTAAAAAAAATGCTCTCATTATAATTTCTAATTCTGTTTCTGATTGATTTGAAATTATATAGACTTTATTTGATCTTTTCCATACTTCATATCTTATATGTAATTGTAATATATCCATATTTTCTTTTGAAAAAAATAACATACTTAATGGACTACTCTCTTGTATTCCTTGTAAAGCAATGAATTTAAAATTATCATTATTATTATTATCATTTGCAAACATTGGTATTGGTTCTATTCCTCTATTTAAATCTATTACTCTTCCATTCTGTAAATCTATTTTATTATATACGATATTTGACATCTATTATTATATATATATTATTTATAATTTTATTTATTTTTTTATTTTTTATATTTTACTTATAAATCTTATACTCTTTTAAATACTATATATCTATGTAAATTTATATATTCCTCTTCATTTTTACTATATTTACTTTTATTATTATAGTCTTCTATTTTGAATTCTTTATATTCTTCTATTTTAAAATCTTTTCCTAAATCTTTTTCTATTTTTTTATCATTTACTAAATATTCTTTATGTTTTATTCCTATTTTTTTTACATATACATCTATTTCTTTATATTTATTTCTATCTTTATATATTTTATTTATTTCGGCTAGTATATTTCCTTCTTTTGTTTTATATATTAATTTATTTTTATTTTTTAATTTATTATTAATTATATCTCCATCATAAGAAGTATAAAAGAAATATCCTCCTATTTTTAAATATTGTTTTACTATTTTTAAAATATTTTTTATATTTTTATCACTTCCCATAAAATAATGGATAGCAAATTGACAACTTATTACATCTACTTTTTCTCCTTTTAATACTTTTTCAATTTCTTTTATATCTGGATTTAATAAATCCATTTTTATAAAATCTATTTCTATTCCTTTACTATTGATACTTCTTAATCTTCTTTTTGCTTCTTCAATTGCTATTTCATCTACTTCTACCATGATTATTTTTTTAGGTTTTTTATTTAATATTTTATTTAAATCACCTCCTCTTCCACTTGCTAATTCTAATATAGTATCACCATCTTTCAAATATTTATTATAGATATGTTTTTTAACTAAATTATTAAATTTATAAACTTCAGTATCATTTTTAGTTCCTTCTACTTTCTCTTCTTTATAATATCTTTCTGGTAATTCTTCTTTACCAAATATCATTTGTTTAGTTACAGGATTTTGAATTATTTTATAATTTTCTTCGGCTGTTTTCCAACCATTAGGTCCAGCATCTCCTCTATATTTACCTTCATTTGCAAATTGTAAATATTCTCTTGTTTTATCTAATCTTAATCTATATGGTTTCCATCTTTTTATTTCATCTTTCTCATCTTTATCATAACTAAATTCTATTATAGTATTATCTTCTATTGGAACTTTTATATCTTTCTTTTTATCATTATAATATTTGATTGATTTGTTTATTATTTTATTACCTTTTTGAGTTTTTAATTCTATATCTGCTTCTGGACTTATTTCAAAATAATATGGAAATTGTTCTGAATCATCTTTTATAAATGGAAATAATTCTTTTAATTCTTCTGTTATTTTATATCCTTTCTCTTCTAATAATCTTTTACTCATATTTACAAATAATTTTACTTTTTGATGTATTTCTTTCTTTTCTTTATTTTTATTATTTTTTGTATTAGTAAATCTTATTAAAAAATCTATTGTTACTTCTTCTACAGGTTTCCATTTTAATATTATAGATTTATTATAAGAATCATTTATTGGTGTATAAATTAGACCATCAATTTGATATGGATATTTTTTAGTATATACTTTTTCAGATAAATTAAATATTGATTCTTTATTATTAGGAAAATAGAATTCTTTAAATTTGCTTATATTATTTTCCTTCCATTTTTTTACTAGTTGATAGCGTTCTTTGAATGGTAAATTAGTTACATCTATATTATTATAAATCAATACATCAAATATTAATAAAAGATTTAGGTCTTTTAACCATTCTGCATCCCATAGTGAATTTATTTCTTGATTATTTCCTATATCTTTTGTAATATCTTCACATTCAAATGGTTTCATTATTCTTAAAACATTTTTATTTTTATCAACGTAGATTAAGCATCTTTCTCCATCTGCTTTTTCACTTACTGAATAATTTTCTAATATTTTATGAACATTATTTGTGCTCATTGATATAGGATTATTCCAAATCATTCTAACACTATATATTCTTGATTTTCCTAATTTTTTTTGTAATTTGTATAATAATTTAATATGATTTATAAAGTTTAATAATTTATTATATTCTTCTTTATTTGGTATTGTATTACCGATATATTCAGCTTCTATTTCAAATTTAGTGTATCTTTTATGATTAATATTTTTAAGCCAAAATATTTTATTGTTATTGATAATACTTTTTGAAAAATCAAATTTCCATGATTTCAAATCGTTATTTATTTTTGTTATTCTTTCTTTAAATCTGTAACCTATTACATCTTTTAAATTATTTAGATTTATTTCTTTTTTTATTTCTTCTATTTTTTCATCAACAACTGAATAAACTAATCCATCTTTTTCTTCTCTAAATATTTTTTCTTTTTCTTTTAATTCTATTTTTTCTATTTTATTATTTTTATCTAAAACTTCAATTAAATTTTTACTATTATAGTCTTTCCAATATATTAAATATTCTTTAGAATAAATTGGTTTATTTAGAGTTTCTAATAAAGGATGATTTAAAAAAAACATATAATAGTCAAAATTTACATCCATTATTCTTATTTCAAATTCTCTACCTTTTTTATAATGTTTTAATGCATTCATAATATTATAAAATTTTATTTTATATTATTTAATAATAATATATATATTTTATGAAACATATAAATAATAATAATATAGTTGTAAAAAAAAAAGATATAGATATAGATAAGAGTGATGATTTTCCGTATAAACGAATATATACAACAGATGATCAAATACATGAGATGTTTAATAAATTACAAAAGTTTAATTATAAAGATAGAATTTTAATTAAATCGTATGTTCTTAAAAATATTAATTTTCCATCAAATAAGCTTTTATTTATGAATGAACCTGTTTTATTAATAAATAAAGAAAGTGATTATAATAATTGGAATACAATATCAGATATGTTTCAAGAAAAGTGTAGAATGAAATGTAAATTATATAAACAAAATTTATCTGCGTTTGAATATTGGTTTAATAATAAAGATAAAATTAAGCAATATTCTCTTAAAAATTATGGTAAAGATACGCCTTTTTATTTAAGAGAATCTATATATCATCTTACTGGAGAATGCACATCACATAGACCTAATATTATTATGTCAATGATTCAAATGTTTAATTCTAAAACTGTTCTTGATTTTTCTGCTGGGTGGGGTGATAGATTAATTGGTTGTATGGCTGCTAATATTGATTTTTATTGTGGAGTTGATCCTAATTCATGTTTATATGATAATTATATTAAAATGATTAAATTTTTTAATAAATCTACTGATAAATTTTTTATGATTGAATCTACTATAGAAGATGCTATATTACCTGATAAAAAATTTGATTTAATTTTTACTAGTCCTCCATATTTTGATTTAGAGATATATACAAAAAATAATAAGCAATCATCAAGATATACAACAGAATATTTATGGTTTAATAATTTTTTAAAAGAAGCTATTAATAAAGTTTGGAAATATTTAAAAAATGGAGGAATTATGTGTATTAATATTAATCAAAAAAATAGAAAAGAGCATTATATAGAGTGGATGTTAGAGTATGTAAAAACATTTAAAGATTCATATTATATGGGTGTTATTTCATATGCGAATGAAAAAATAGCTAATCCACAGCCTATTTGGATATGGAAAAAAAAATAATCTTATTATTATTTTTAATATTATTTTATAATATATATTGAATTTATTAAAATAAATATGAAAAAAATTATTAAATCTAATAATAATAATAAATCTAATAATAATAATAAATCTAATAATAATAAATCTAATAATAATATTAAATCTAGTAATAATAAATCTAATAATAATAATAAATCTAGTAATAATAATAAATCTATTAATAATAAATTAAATAATAAAATAAAAAAGGATAAAGATGTGAGGAATAAAGTAATATTAAATACAGAAACTTATTTTCCAAAGAATGTATCAAAAAATGTTAATTTATCATTATTATTTCCACCGACAAATAAACCAGAAAATATGAATAAATTAAGAATAACAAATATAGGTTTATATTCAATAACTAAACCGGAAGATGCAAAATGGATAACAAATAAGATAATAGAGAATGTAAAGGATGCTAAGAATATGGTAATAACAGATGCTACATCTGCTATAGGAGGTAATACTATTAGTTTTGCAAGACATTTTAAAGAAGTTAATTCAATTGAGATGAATCCATTACATTTTGAGATGTTAAATAATAATGTGGCTGTTTATGGCTTTAAAAATGTTAATTTTTATTTAGGAGATTCGGTTAAAGTTTTAAAAGATTTAAAACAAGATATAGTATTTTTTGATCCACCGTGGGGTGGTCCAAATTATAAATTGATAAAACATTTAAAATTATATTTATCAAAAGTTCCATTAGGTAAGATAGTAAATGATTTATTACGAACGGATACTAAATATGTAGTAATAAGAGTTCCAATAAATTTTGATTATAATAGTTTATTGAATTATTTGAAGACAGAAACATATAAAATATATGTAACAAAATGTTGGCATTTAATTATAATAGAAAATAATAAAAATGAAATTAGAACTTGTCACTAAATTAATATAAAAAACGTATTTAAAGATTATTTACTAATTATATATATATTTCAAAATTTTTTTTATATTTATTTATAAAAAAAATAAAATATTTCTAACTGAGTTTTCATATAAAATATTATCAAATTAAATTTAATAAATTTATTAAATTTATTTAAAATATTCATTTTATTTTATAAAAAAACGCATTTAAAGAGGCTTTTTACACCTTTGCACATTTAAAACGCCGATTTAACGACAAAAAAATATGCAAAAATACAATGGCGAATTTCACGCCTTACCATACTTATCTTCCTTTCGGAGTATCGTAGGTATTTATTCTTTTTGTTCTCTAAAACATTTTGGTCTTCTTTTTCCTTGTTTCTCACATAGTAAAAGAAGTAAAATATTTTTAGAAGCATTTATGTCTCTATCCATACAACATAATTTACACTCGTTGGAACTACAACGGATTACGCTATGATATTGAGACATTCTTGCTTTTCCCTTACATAATTTCTTATTTCTGTAAAGATTTATTCTTTCAAAACATTTATGACAGGTTTTACTCGTTCCCCATTCATCTATATCCATAACATCACAAAATCGTTTCAACTCTTTCTTTAATTTTAGAATTGGAGTTGTTGGGTGATTTTTTACTAATCCGTGTTGTTGTGAATAATCTCCAAAACCTATTAAGGTTTTTTTATTCTTTGTAATGTTTCTACATATTTTTTCTAATGTTGCTTTGCTTCTACAATAAGAAGTGAAGTTTAATCCTCTAAAATTTTTATCACTATGGAATTGAAAAAATATATCTATATTGGGTAAGACATATTCAAAATAACTTAACATATTTTTTGTATTACTTACTTTAAAACTAGGTATATTCTTCCATAAATCATAATATTCCCAATTTTTATACCAAGATTCTCTTTTTTTACAAG